>C687J35174_10003869_pt1 | contig 20375 bp, 14 predicted proteins | sample RifCSPhighO2_01_FD_35174 | JGI IMG/M metagenome (IMG submission 35174) | reverse complement strand
CGAGGCCTCGAGGCCTCGCCTCGCTTCCATACTCGCTGAAAGCCTTACCGTATGATAAAGTGCCCAATACATGTCACTTTTTAATAAAATATTTAGCAGGTCTCGCACTAGGGTTCCCAAATTCCAGGCAGAAGTGTCCAAGATAAACGCTTTTGAGTCTTCTATCCAAGCTCTTTCTGATGCCGAATTGAGAAACAAAACAGAAGAGTTTCGGGCTCGGCTGGGAAAAGGCGAAACGATTGATTCTCTAGTCCCAGAAACATTCGCCGTGGTACGCCAGGTTGCTGTCCGAACTCTCGGACAGAGACATTTTGATGTTCAGCTTTCTGGTGGACTGGTTTTGTATTCTGGAGCTATTGCCGAGATGAAGACCGGCGAAGGCAAAACCTTGGTAGCCACTTTGCCCGCATACACCAGAGCTCTTTCTGGCAAAGGTGTCCATATCGTAACTGTGAACGATTATCTTTCCCGTAGGGATGCCGTCTGGATGGGTCAGATATATGACATGTTAGGACTTTCGGTCGGAGTGATAGGGCATGAATCATCTTTTATTTATGATAGTAAACATAGGATAATGAAAGAAAATCCCCCGCCCCCTGCGGGGGCACCCCCTTTTTCAAAGGGGGATTTGGCTGCGGATTCCCCCTTTGAAAAAGGGGGTGCCCCGAATCCTGAGGCGAAGCCGAAGGAGAGGGGTGGGGGATTTTCTGACCCTCTAGACAAAGAACGCGACCAGACTGGAGCATTCCACATTGTTCATGAATATTTGCGACCCTGTTCCAGGCGCGAAGCCTATAATGCCGATATCACTTATGGCACAAACAATGAATTTGGTTTTGACTATCTTCGCGACAATCTGGAATATAGTCCTGAACGACTGCGCCAAAGAGACCCACACTACGCCATAGTAGACGAGATAGATTCTATTCTGATAGACGAAGCCCGTACTCCGCTGATCATATCTGCTCCATCCCGCGATGCTGAAAATATTTATAGACAATTCGCGACCCTGGTAGCCAGTTTCATTCCAGAAAAAGACTATGCAATAGACGAAAAGCGCCATGGTATAGCGCTGACCTCCGAGGGCATAGCCAAAGCCGAGAAAGCTCTGGGTCTAGACAATATATACACCCAAGAAGGTATCAAGTCTGTCCATCACCTGGAAACTGCCATCAAAGCCCGAGCTCTGTATCACAAAGACAAAGAATATGTCGTCCGCGAAGGAGCCATTGTCATAGTGGACGAGTTTACAGGCCGGCTCCAGCCCGGCCGTAGGTGGTCGGATGGCTTGCATCAGGCCGTTGAAGCCAAAGAGGGTGTACGAGTGGAGCAAGAATCGCGCACATATGCCTCCATCACATTCCAGAACTTTTTCCGGATGTATCCGAAACTTTCGGGAATGACTGGCACAGCCGCCACATCGGCCGAAGAATTCTTCAAGGTTTATGGCCTGGAAGTATTCACGGTACCGACCAATAAATCTTCCATTCGCATTGATCATCCCGATCTGATATTCCGGACCGAAGCCGGCAAATTCAAGGCCATTGCCAGGACTATCAAAGAACTCAATACCAAAGGTCAGCCTGTTTTGGTCGGTACGGTTTCCATAGAAAAAAATGAATTATTGTCGCAATTTTTGCGGACTGAAGGGGTGCCCCACCAGATATTGAATGCCAAGAATCATGAAAAAGAAGGAGAGATTATTGCCCAAGCCGGCAAGAAATCCGGAGTTACTATAGCCACAAACATGGCCGGTAGAGGCGTGGATGTCAAACTCGGCGGCAACCCCAACACTTCGGAGTCGTATGATCAAGTCAAAAGCACCGGCGGTCTCTTTGTTCTAGGTACCGAACGCCACGAAGCTCGCCGCATAGACAACCAGCTCCGTGGGCGCAGTGGTCGCCAAGGTGATCCGGGCGAAACCCAGTTTTTCGTATCGCTTGAAGATTCGTTGATGCGAGTTTTCGCCTCTGATACTCTCAAGTCCATGATAGGACGCCTGGGGATGCCGGAAGATGAGCCTATTCATCACAAGTTGATATCTAGAGCCTTGGAGAGCGCTCAGGAAAAGATAGAGGGTTTTCATTTTGATTCCAGGAAGCATGTTCTAGAATTTGACGATGTCATCAACCACCAGCGCAAGACTGTCTACGGTAGACGCAGAAAGTTGTTACTTGGGACTATAGATGATGTGGAAAACGAGCTCAAGGAAATGTTGAATATAAAAAATCCCCCGCCCCTCGTTTCACTCGGGGCACCCCCTTTTCCAAAAGGGGAATCACCGCAACCCACAATTAAATCCCCCTTTGAAAAAGGGGGTGGATTGATACCGAACGGAGTGAGGTATCAAGACGGGGGATTTTCTGATCCGTCAACTAATGGGAGATTTTTGGAAATCATTGATTCAAAAACGAAGCAGTTCGGCAGAGAAGCTTTTCTTTCTGCCATGCGGATCATTCTTCTGCAAACTATAGACATGTATTGGGTGGAGCATTTGGAAGTGATGGACTATACCCGTTCCAGTGTTAGCCTTCGGGCATATGGCCAGAGGGACCCTCTGGTAGAATACAAAAAAGAAGGCTTGCGCCTATTCAAGGAAATGCAAACAGCCATGAGAGATCAGATCAGCCACATCATTCCAAACATTGTTCCAGTCCAAAATGGCCCCATAGCGCCTTCAGCTCCCATAGCCAAGGATCTCCGTGAAGTCCGAGAAAATGCCGATGAAATATCTGGCGGTGATCGTTCCTCATCTAGCACCAAAACCGAAAAACCAGAAATCGGCAGGAATGATCCATGCCCTTGCGGTTCAGGCAAAAAATACAAGAAGTGCCATGGGAAGTAAGCCGTTCGGCTCCGAGAGCCTCAAACTTGAAGAGGATTTTGAATTCAGGAGATTGTAGTTACTCATATTCTATGCCATACTTTTGTTATGTCTATAGCGGATATAAAGAACAAGTTGAGACCGCTTTTTGAAGCTTACGGCATTATTTATGCTGGTGTTTTCGGGTCCGTTTCGCGTGGTGAAGATCTTCCAGATAGTGATGTTGATATTTTGGTTCGCTTGGGTAAACCGATGGGAATGTTTTCATATATGAGATTGGTCCATGCTATTGAAGATCTTTTGGGGCGCAGAGTTGACATGGTAACCGAAAAAGGTCTAAGTAAGTTTGTGCGACCGTATGTTATGCCAGAATTGAAAACTATTTATGAAAGAGTCATGGATGTTCCGATTCTCAAAACACACTTAATCAAGTTGAACAAAATTTCATTAACAACAAAATAAAATACATGCAAATATCAAAGCAATCCGCCAATCATTTCTTTTTCGGACTTTTGGCTGTGGTTATCGTTTTGGCGGTTTTGATATTCTTGCCATTTATGACACCGGTAGTCTTGGCGGCTGCCTTGGCAGTGATCTTCGGACGGCCGCATAGGTTTTTTGTTAGGACTCTCTTCGGTGATCGCGAACGCTCCAGCGCCGCCGCTCTCCTCACTCTGATCATCGTAGTTGTGATCGTAATCGTGCCGGTTCTGCTCGTAGCAGGCAAGATATATGTAGAGACCCAGAGCATGTATGGTTATCTGACAGATGAGAGCGGCCGGTCCCAGACCATAGACTATCTCAATCATATAGCCGAACTCGGCTCCAAAACTTTCTTTGGGCTCTATCCTGCATATTCTTTTGACTCATTCAACGCCACTTCTATATTGGAAAAAGTCTTGAGCTGGCTTTTTGCCAACCTAGACAGCATATTCAGCGGAGCATCCAAGTTTGTTCTGGGGGTCTTCGTAATGTTCTTGGCTTTGTTCTATTTCCTCCGGGATGGTCGGGAGCTCAAAAGACAAATCATAGCCTTGAGCCCTCTCATAGACGCCGATGACGAACGGATTTTCAGCAAGTTAGAAAAAGCCATTTATTCTGTATTCGCGGGAAGTATTATAGTGAGCATCATTCAAGGACTATTGACCGGAATAGGTTTCGCCATATTCGGAGTGCCTAGTCCGGCTCTATGGGGCTCCATAGCGGCAGTGACGGCTCTGATCCCAGGTATCGGCACGGCTCTGGTTCTGGTGCCGGGCATCATATATCTATTCTTGACAGGCTTCACCGCCCAGGCTATCGGCTTGGCTATCTGGGCGGTCTTGGCTGTCGGGCTGATAGACAATTTTCTCGGGCCAGTCTTCGTCAATCGCGGAGTGAAGATACATCCTTTCATGATACTGCTTTCGGTTTTGGGCGGTTTTGTTTTCTTCGGACCGATAGGTTTTGTTCTTGGTCCGATAATTTTGGCATTCCTTTTTGCCCTTCTAGAAATATATCGTTCCTCATCCCATGGCCTTCGTTGATGAAATACATTTTTTCGCCAAAGCCGGAGACGGTGGTAGTGGCGTAGTTCGTTGGAGGCATGAAAGGAGCAAAGAATATTCTGGCGCCGCTGGCGGCAATGGCGGTCATGGCGGAGATCTCTTCGTCCGGGCGGTTCGCGACACCAACATTCTTTCTCGCTACAAAACCGTCAAACGCTTTGAAGCCGGTCGCGGTCAGGATGGACAGAGCAACAGTATGCAGGGCAAGGCCGGAATTGACCACTATATAGATCTGCCGATCGGCTCTATTGTCACAAATTTGACCACAAAGAGGCAAGTGGAGCTCCTAGAAGAAGGTCAGATATCCAAGATCCTTCATGGCGGCAAGGGAGGGCTCGGAAACGAACATTTCAAGGCCTCCACCAATGTCCGTCCGGAACAATCTACGCCTGGAGCGTCTGGAGAAGAGGCGGATTTTGTGGTGGAACTAAATCTGATCGCCGATGCCGGCTTCATCGGTCTGCCCAATGCCGGCAAGACCAGTCTCCTTAATGCTCTGACTCATGCCAAGGCCAAAGTAGCAGACTATGCTTTTACTACTCTTGATCCGAACTTGGGTGTTTTGCATGAGCATATTCTGGCGGATATTCCTGGTCTGATAGAAGGAGCGTCGGATGGTAAGGGTTTGGGTTACAAGTTTTTGCGACATATAAAGAGGGTGAAGATGTTGGTGCATGTTATTTCTTTGGAGAGTTGCATCACGCCCTCCGCCGGCACTTCGCCTCACAATCTTCGCGCACGCTCCGCTACAAGATTGTTCGGCGAAGTGTCCGGCTTCGGGCGCGATGAAGTTCTGTCTATAAAGAAGAATTACAACACTATCCGTGATGAGCTGGAAAAATATGGACATGGACTTTCGGACAAGCCGGAAATGATCGTTCTGACCAAAACAGATTTGGTTGATAAGAAAGTGATAACAGAAGCCAAGAAAGTTTTGAAGAAAAAAGGAGTCAAAATACTTTCAGTCAGTATTCTGGATGACAAGGCTCTTTCCAAATTGGCGGATGAAATCGTTAAAATTTTGGGAAAAAACAAATAAGTTATTTTTTCCCAACTAGATTTCCTTTGGTTTGAAATCCGCTGGAGCTTGTTTCAACCACCACTCCAATTGTTCGCGATTCAGCAAGCCTTCTTGAGCACCAATAAACTGGGCCACCGACATAGGGTTGATAGGCGACCACAGGAATGCTTCAAGCGGAGATTTCCCCAGAGCTAGAGCCGAGACAAAAGTAGAAGCCAAAGCATCGCCGCAACCAGTCCGCTCGTATGCCGGTCTTGGATCCGGATACATAGGGATATGGTAATAATGATCACCATCAAACAAATAAGCCCCACGAGTATTGTCTGTGATGATCACTAGTTTTGGTCCCTGTTCGGCTAGGCCACCAAGAAGTTTTTTGATATCTCTGGACAGACTTCCTAGAATACGCTGGGCTTCTTCTACATTGACAACGATGACATCGGTCCGGGCATATATTCGCTTGAGATCATTCAAGCCCAAACTGATCTGGAATGTCCCTGGCTGAAAAGCTAGTTTTACTCTAGGATGTTTTTCCAGATAATCAGCGATCTCCATGTGATAGGGGAGAGTGTGGTCGGCCAAGGAAGAAAGGTATATCCATCGCGGTTCGGGGAAATGGGGCAGTTTGTAATTGTAAGCGGTGTGATTGACCAGAATGGTCCGGTCTTTGTCATACCAGAGGACGAAATGATAATTTGTCGGTTTGCCTAGATGAGTCTTAATGTACGAAATGTCTACTTTGTTTCTTTGAAGTTCTACTCTGCATTCGCGGCCATTTTGATCTTTGCCGATATTGCTGACCAAGGCAGAGTGCAAGCCGAGGCGAGCGGAGCAAACAGCGGCGTTTGGGGCATTGCCCACAGCTCGGATGACCTTCACAAATTCAAAAGGGATCTTATCGCCGAAGCGCATGCATAGTTCGCAATCTTCAGTATTAATTTTGCAGTGAACGCTGGCATCCTTGAGTCTTATGAAAGCATCGGTAGTGATATCACCGATAGCGAGTATGTCAATCTTTTTATTGAACATTGAGGATATTATAGCATCCATCAGTCTCTCCCCAAATGACATTCTTCTCCAGGGGACGGGTTGCCCTCGTCGCTTGCCACGAAGATTGGCGACTCGGTCACCCTCTTTCTCGCCGACGCAGTTGAAGGGGTTACATTACAGTGTGTTTGCGTCGGCTCCGAAGAGCCCCTTGAGAAGAATGTCATTTGGTGCGAGACTTTACTTTCTATGATTACAAATATGTTATAATCTTCACTAAGATGTTCTCTCTCCGACAACACATCGCCGAAGCTGTCGCCAATAAAACCGCTATCGGACATTTCAATGTTTCAACTCTTGATGGTATTTGGGCCGTCGCCGATGCAGGCCAAAAAAATAATCAACCGATCATTGTTGGTCTCTCCGAAGGGGAGAGGGATTATGTCGGAGTGACTCAAGCGATAGCAATAATTCAATCCATTCGCAAAGAACGCGAGCAACCGATATTCCTAAATGCCGATCACACATATTCTTTTGACAGGGTCAAACAAGCCATAGATGCCGGTTTTGATTCTGTGATATTTGATGGAGCTCAATTGTCTTTGGATGAGAACATTGCTATTACAAAAAAGTCTGTGGCCTATTCCAAGGCTTCTGGCAGAGATGTCATAGTAGAGGGGGAGATAGGTTTTATAGGTTCATCGTCAAAGGTCTTGAAGGAAATCCCTATTGGAGCGGTTGTGACTATAAAACAAATGACATCTGCAGAAGACGCCAAAAGATTTGTCCTGGAAACAGGGGTGGATGCTCTGGCTCCGGCTGTTGGTAATATTCACGGTATGGTCAAGGGAGGTGAGCCGGCTCTGAACATAACGAGAATCAAAGAGGTTTCAACGATAACCGGAATACCTCTAGTCCTTCATGGAGCATCGGGTAATAGCGATGATGATATTCGGGCCGCCATACAAGCTGGCGTAGCGATAGTCCATGTCAACACAGAGTTACGATTAGCCTATAGAGCTGGTTTGGTCAAAGCTCTTTCGGAAGATCCTGAAGAAATCGCCCCATATAAATACTTAAAGTCGGCCAAACTGGCTATGCAGAAGGTTGTAGAAGAGAAACTCAAATTATTTGAATAATTAGAGACCTCCGCTTTCTCATTCGATCTGGTCTTGTCATTCCCGCCCCCGATCGCAGTCGGGGACAAGCTCCAGCGGGAATGACAGGGACAACCTCGCACAACCGAGATTACCTATAAATATGATGATCTCGGATAGAATTAGTTATCATATTCATTCATATGTTTAACATCTAGTTTTTTGACTTTTGGAGATGCTTTTTTTATAGGTTTTGTATTGTTTGATATTTCTTCTAGAAGTTTTTCAATATCTTGGCGTTTATAGACCCTGTAATTGTTGATAGGGTGTCTCAAAGCCTTCAATTTTCCGTTCTTATCCCAATTGCGGAGTGTTAATGGAGTTATGCCGAGCAAATCAGCGGCTTTTTTTATACTTATAAGTTGATGTTGGGTCATACGTGTGCGAGGCCTCGCCTCGTTATCACATGAATCTTAACACAAAACTAGTTTACTAAACAATAGTAAACATTGATAAATATTCCTTAATATCAATCAGCTAACAGACTCCGCCCTCCGCCGATCATCTCCTTCACAAACCCTGATTCTTTGGCAATACGCGAGTTGTATACAGTATATAATCTTTGTTTTTTTAAAAGTCGGGTTTGCCAAGGAGATGATACGGCTTTGGGCGTTTGTTTGCATACCGTTCATTTTGTAAGACAGGAGCGTAAGCGAAGTATCACTTTCCCTCTCAAGCGAGCGTAGCGGAGCGTGGGCTGCGAGCATGAGAGGGAAAGTGATACGGAGCTAGCGACTAGGTTTCATCTGCAAAGGGAAATAATGTTATCCACAGATACTATTTTTAGCCTTATACATCTATAATTAGAGCAAGTTTTATTCTATGAAGAACGAGATCATTATTGAAGGAAAAATCTTTATCTCGGCTAGACAAGCCGCCGAGATAACCAAATACGCAACAGACTATATTGGACAACTTTCCCGCGCCGGAAAAATAAATGCTCGGATGATTGGACGAACATGGTTCGTTGATCAGCAGTCTTTGCTTAATTACAAAAATCATATTGATCCAGAAAGTTCAATTCCAAATAATTATCAGATTTCTGATTTACAAAATCCACATTCAAGTCCAAGTCAAACAAATCAAAATGTTCCTGCTAGTCAATCTGCTCAAACTGGTCTGACATATTTATCAGATGACCGTGAATTATTACCAAATCTCAATAAAAAAATACCTGTTGAGGCACAGTCAATTCCACCGATAAAAAAGTCAGCCGAGAAGTCCATATTCAACAAGACAATATCGGCTATCCGAGAGAGTGGTTCTGCCATTCAAAAGTCTGGATTGGAACTACAAAACAGTTTGCCATCACTATGGCCTCATGCCCGGAATGCTTTGACTTTGGGTATAGTTTTGGCATTTATAGTTTTTGGAGCAACGATATCATCGCACCCAGATAGGGCTGTTAGGGCTATGGCTAGGGTAGCTGATGGGTTGGGATATGGTTGGATGAAAGGAGCTGATATCCTTGAAAGTTCTTCCAGAAAAATGTCTGGACTAACAGCTTATGACATTGAAATATTTGCAGACAAGACTGATGACTTTGTTCGTTCCAGTGCTAGAAAGAGTGTCAATGCTTATGTGGCATTTTTGATAAATACTACTGATACTGTTTATCTAACATTATCTTCATTCCAAAATAATATTTATTCTCTGGCGGAAAATATTTTTGAGCGAACAAAAAGTTCTACAGTAGCTACGGCTGGCACTAGTCTGGAAAGTGCCCGTTCTGCTATTGAGACGACTGTTTCAAATGGTTTTGATTTCTTGGCAAGCTTGCGCGGTCGGGCAGTTGTCTCTATAAGGAAATTCTTGGGTATCAAGGATGGTTCTGGTTTGGCTGTGTCAGAAGATAATAGGACGAGCACTACCACGATCATTGTTAGGAATATTACCAGCTCTCCATTTGCCCAGAGCGTCTCCAATCCTTCCTTCACTACAGTTATCAATAATATAGATGAGGCACTTCTAGGCAGAGTTTCTTATTTGGAGAGACAATTCTACGGCTTGCAAAACGCCCAGCCATTCCAGTACAGCAATATTGGCGCCAATGTCAGTCAGGCTATAGATAATATAGATCTCTCCAATATCACAGGCGCAACCATCACTGGGGCTACTATCACAGGTTCCTATTTTTCCGGAAGCGCTGATCTTACCGGCAATGTTTCTTTGTCAGGCCAGCTCAATGTTTCGGGCACAGGAACCTCTACTCTGGCGGGTGATACGGCTTTTGATACAAATGTCTTGTATATTGATTCCATCAATAATCGCGTGGGAGTGGGCACTTCATCGCCGACAGATACATTATCAGTGGCTGGTCCTATATTCCTGGGAAATATTTCCGCTCCTTCTAATAGCGCCAATCGTCTCTATGCCACAGCTGGCGATCTTTATTTCGCGGGAAGTTTGATCGGTGGTGGGACTACCGGCAATTGGACGACAGATGGCACGCATGTTTGGCGATCTTCTGGAAATGTGGGAATAGGCACCACCACGCCTGGCTCTATTCTTTCTGTAGCTGGGGTGGGCAATTTCTCTGGAAGCGGTTCTACTCTGTACAGCACTCTCACTCTTCCTTCTCTTACGGCCACTTCTTCTCTGACGCTATCGGGCGTGGCAATCAACTCTCTTCTCTCCACGAATTCAAGTGGAGTAGTCACGGCCACCTCTACCCCCACATTTGGTAATTTTAATGCTACATCTACCTCGGCAACCTCAACGATCGCGGGAGGTCTGGCCATAGAAACAAGCGGGTTTGTGTATGATTATCAGACGAATAGGGTGGGAATTGGGACGGCAGCGCCGAGTACTAAACTTGAAATTGCAGACGCGACACCGACATTGACAATTAAAGATACAACAACATCTATAAGTACAGGAGGAACATACGGTAATTTAGATTTTTATAGTTCTGATACAAATTTTGTAGGTGTTGTGTCACGCATTAGAAGCAAAACTAATGATAGTAACGGGGGAAGTGATGGGGAGTTAAGTTTTTGGACACTTGCTGGAGGCGGTAGTCTTTCTGAAAAAATGAGATTAACAACTGATGGAAAATTAGGCCTCGGCACCACCACCCCGAACTGGCAACTCCAGCAAGCCGCTACGAGACCGTTCCATGTGCTCTCCGACACCTCCGCAGGTACCAACGCCAAGCATTGGTTCACTTCAAGTCAAGGTGGGAATTTCTATATCGGTACATCAAGTGATGCCTTGAATGCCACCACCACTTTGCTTACCATAAACACAGCCGGCTTTGTCGGCATAGCCACCACCTCACCCGCCACTCTATTGGCTGTCGGGGGGCATTGCGTGACAGCGGATACAAGATTGCGAAGAAGAAGGAAAAAGAAAGGCGCCAAAGACAAGAAGGAAGATGATTATGATTATGATTATGACGAAGTGATGATAAAGGATGTCAAAGAAGGCGATGAGATTGCCTCGCTTGATGAAAAAACCGGCGCAATCGTCTGGAGCAGAGTGAACGCCCTTTTGGATATGGGAGTGAAGCCGATTTATAAATTCACCACCGCCACAGGGAAGACCATCCGCACCACGGGCGAGCATCCGTATCTTGTAAAGACGCGGATGAACGCTGATAAAGAAAAGAAAAACTCCGACCTTTGGGCCGGGGCAACGTTAATACGGTCCATTATAGCCAGAGCTGTTTCTTTGTCAAGCGCTTTTGTGGACAACGCGGTCGCTACAGCCAAAGACGGCTCATGGCGCAAGGCGGGAACTATAAAGGAGGGCGCGGAGATAGCGATTGTTTCAGAAGACGGCAGGGCATCGGTCTGGGACAAAGTAGTGAAGATTGAAATGCTTCCCGACGAACAGGTCTACGACATAGAAGTGGAAGGCACGCACAACTTCGTGGGGAATGACATCATCGCCCACAATACCTATATAACCGGCGGGCTTGGTGTGGGCAAGGCCACCACTACGAGCGGAGCGCTAGATGTTTCGGGAAGTGGAGTATTCGGGAACATCTTGAGCGCGTCGGTTTTCACCGCCACCTCCACCACCGCCACCTCCACCTTCGCCGGCGGCCTTGCCATAGAGACGAGCGGGTTTGTGTATGATTATTCTACGAATAATGTGGGGATTGGGACGGCGAGTCCAAGTTATAAATTAAATATCGTCGGTCCTTCTGTAAGTTCTGGAGCATATTCTAACGTTGCTTTATTTGAAGGATTGGGAAGTGCTACCAATATGGGCGTTTTAGAATTTAAAAGTTTAAGAGATGATCCTAATACAAACGGTAGAAATTTCGCTCTCCAAGTTTGGCAGCGTGGTAGTGTTGGAACAACAGCAAAAAATCTTTTACTACAACCCGATGGTGGCAACGTCGGCATCGGCACCACCACTCCCAACTGGCAACTCCAGCAGGCCGCTACGAGACCCTTCCATGTCCTCTCGGACACTAGCGCTGCAGCCAATCTTAAACACTGGTTCATGTCATCTCAAGGTGGAAACTTCTACCTAGGTACTTCATCTGACAGCTACTCCACTACCACCATGCCTTCCATCACCATTACCTCAAATAATCTCGTAGGCATCGGAACCACATCACCATCATCTTATGCCACATTGACTGTAGGCGGTGTAACAGAATCTCTTAGCTTCATCGCCACTTCTACAACCGCCACTTCCACCTTTGCAGGAGGCATTACGGTCGGGCCATCAAGCGAATATGTATTTGACCACATAGGCAATGCACTGAATATAAATAGTCCGGGGGTGTTTACAGGAGCGCTTAATATAGCAAGAGGAGGTAATACATACAATATTAATCTCACGGATTCCAGCGCTATATTGAGATTTAATTCTAGCGGCGGAAACATAAATATGAGCGGAGGCGGTTCCCTAGACGGAAGTGGAACTATGACATTTGGGCCGACTTCCGCCAATTCCGCCGTATTCAAGACGAATAACACTACTAGAATGACGCTTGATTCATCAGGAAATCTTGGCATCGGCACCACCACTCCCCAATACAAACTCCAAGTAGCCGGAGTAACTCCAGTCTTCACTCTCTCTGACACCAATTCTGGAACAGATACAAAACACTGGTTCCAAACATCCAATGCTGGCAAGTTTAGTATTGGAACAACGAGCGACACATTCACGGCTACTACTACGCTACTGACACTTTCAACTAACGGATTTCTGGGTGTGGGGACTACCACCCCGAACTGGCAACTCCAGCAAGCCGCTACGAGGCCGTTCCATGTGCTCTCCGACACCTCCGCAGGTACCAACGCCAAGCATTGGTTCACTTCTTCGCAGGGCGGGAATTTCTATATCGGCACCAGTAGTGATGCCTTGAATGCCACGACGACTTTGCTGACGATTGCGAATAGCGGCAAGGTAGGTATTGGCACAGCGGCACCGAGTAGTGCCTTGCATGTTGTATCAAAAGCAACCAGCGAAGCGGGCTTAATTGTTACAGGAGGATCTACTGTTAATAGTCATGTTGATTCTGGGCAAGTACAGATAGGAACGACTGTTAACTTTGCCCGGCTCGGCTATGCGGCAGTAACAGGAACTTTTTACATAGATAATACCTATAACAATGATAATTCCGACATTCGGTTTAGGTCTAAGATAGCAGGAACAGCAGTTGATACATTAATTATAAAAGGGAGCGGCAACCTCGGCCTCGGCACCACCACCCCTCAATACAAGCTCCAAGTCGCTGGAGTGACTCCTGTTCTCACTCTATCTGACACCAATGGTGGCACCGACGCCAAGCACTGGTTCCAAACATCAAATGCAGGAAAGTTTAGTATTGGAACAACCAGCGACACATTTGCGGCTACCACCACACTGCTGACACTTTCAACAAATGGTTTTCTTGGTGTGGGTACTACGACGCCAAATTGGCAACTGCAGACTGCAAGCACACGACCGTTCTCTGTACTTTCTGATACAAGCGCTGGAGCAAACTTGAAACATTGGTTTACAACAAGCCAAGGCGGGAATTTCTATCTGGGCACTTCATCTGATATTTATGCAACGACTACGGTTCCTTCTATCACCATCACTTCAAATGGCCTTGTCGGCATAGCTAGCACATCACCATCTGCATATGCAATATTGACCGCCGGGGGAGCCATAGAAGGCTGGAATTTCATAGCAACTTCCACTACTGCAACATCCACATTCGCCGGAGGACTTAATGTTGGTAATGGGGCTCTGATGTATGATTTCTCCCAAGGACTGACATCTATAGACAACCTCCAGATCGGGGCCACTTCTTTTGATACCGACGCCGGTATTCTCTCTTGGGCCGATATGCCTGTAACTTCCAATGCCGCCGCCTATACAGATGAGAGCTACACCGCCCAGATAGACGGCAATCCCATCCTGACCGTATATGCTCAATCAAACGGCTCCGGTGACATCATGAATCCTCGGGTAGGCATAGGTACTACTACTCCCAGCTATTTCCTCCACCTCCAGCTCGGCGATGGCATAACCAATGCCACCAGCACTGTTCTGGCTCTTGACCACATCTCCACTACAACCGCTCCCACGGCGGGCATCGGAGCAGGCCTTCTATTCCGCAATATGAATGCCGCGTCTTCCACAATAGAGACTGCTTCGATTATCGGTCTTCTGTCTACTGTCACCGCCGGAAGTGAAGACGGAGAGCTGGCATTCTTGACCAAGTCCGCCGGAGGAGCTTTGTCGGAGAGATTGAGGATAAATAAGAACGGCTTGGTCGGAGTCGGTACTACCACTCCATGGGCCAAGTTCTCCATTACGGCTACATCCACCGAAGTCGTCCCACTTTTTGCTGTCTCCACATCCACCGCTTCTGCCACTACTACCGTATTGGTGGTAGATGCCAATGGCAAACTAGGCCTAGCCACTACTTCGCCTTGGAGAACATTGTCTGTTGTCGGGACAGTAGCCTTGAATGGTTTGACCGCCACCCCATCTACCCAAGACGCTGTTTGTATTGACGCTGTCACCAATGAGATAACCACCAATACCAGTCAGCCGACATGTACAGTGTCTTCGGCTAGGTTCAAGAATAATATTTCTACCCTCAACACTTCGGCCCTGGATAGTGTCACCAAATTCCGTCCAGTTTCATTCAAGTACAATGGAGGCGACAGTAGCGAACATATCGGTCTGATCGCTGAAGAAGTCAATCTGATAGAGCCTCGTTTGGTGGCCTATGAAGCCGACGGTGTTACACCTAGAGGCGTGAGATATGAAGAAATGACAGCTCTCCTCATCAAAGCCATTCAAGAACAGAACGCTCGTCTGGACAATATCGCTTCGTCCACCCAAGCCTTGGCGTCTTCATTGCCAGAGAAGATTATTTCTACTGTTCAGTCATGGCTAGAATCTGTAGGTGTTGGTATCAAGCACGGACTCGTCTCATTGCAGGGACTATTCACCCAGTCTCTGACTGTGGGCACAAAAGAAAAACCTTCAGGCATTACCATATATGATGAAGCCACTGGCGCGCCGTACTGTCTCAAGATCTTGAATGGATCAACCCAGACCACGGCCGGAGAGTGCTTGAATGTGGCGGTTGCTACAAGTACGATCGCGACTCCAACAAACACTAACAATACAGCGGCAGTTCTAAATGCAACAACTAATACAAATAATAACCAGACAAATACTCCAGCTATTGATACAGCTTCCTCAACCCAGACAACATCAACGACAACGACTTCAATAGTCGAGACTTTCACAGCGACGACTACTCCAAATACTTCAACGACAACAACGACATCTTCTTCTGGAGGGGGTTCGTCTGGTGCTTCTCCTGAACCTACCACTGCCACCATTCCAGCTCCAAATCCTGAAGCCGCTACAGGCCAGACTATCAATACAGAACCAGTTATCAATAACCAGTCTCCGGCGACAGATTCTCAATCACCGACAACTAATGATCAATCATCAATAACCAATGATCAAAACCCGGCAACTTCAAATGATAGCCCAAGCTCAACGCCTGCTCCAGAATCTTCTTCAACAGCTTCATCGGGTCAAACATCATCGGAGAGTTCTGTTACTACTCCATCCGCTCCGGCAGAGTCGGTGTCTGCGCCTGCTCCGGTTTCAACACCTGCTTCCGAACCTGCTCCGGTACAGGGGCCTGCGGGGGAGGGGAATTAGGAAGTAGGAGTAATGAAGAAGGAATTAGGAATTATGAATAAAGAATTATGAAAAGAAAAGAAAATAATTACGCATATATAGATGGAGCAAACCTGTATCGGGGAGTTTTTGATATGGGTTGGATTCTTGATTACAGCAGGTTTAGGATCTGGCTTAAAGAAAGATATGGGGTTTCCAGAGCCTATATTTTTATTGGATTAGTTCAAAAATACACAGATTTGTACGCTATGTTGCAAGAGTCAGGGTTCACTCTTATTTTCAAGGAAACTATCTATGATCAGAATGGTAAGCCAAAAGGTAATTGTGATGCCGACCTTGTATTGCATGTAGTCAGGGATGTTTTTGAGGGGAAAAATGATAAAAGTTTGATTGTTTCTAGCGATGGTGATTACGCAAGCACTATTAAATTTCTCAAAGAGAAAAAGAAAATCCTCGTTGTTTTGTCGCCGCATCCAAAAAATAAGTGTTCTATTCTTTTGAAAAGAACGAATGTACCCATCACTTATTTGAGTGATTTCAGACAACTACTTGGTCCTACAAAAGAAAAAGCCCCCGACGGGGACGGAACCTCGCAAGGGTCTTTTTCGTGAGAATGTTATCATGCTATCAAACCCATCAAATATGTCAAGCAAATTTTTCCCACAACTAAAAACAAAAACAACGGGCATCATTGCAGATGCGGCATCTGCAATGATGCCCGTTGTAGCTCTTTTTCTCGCTTCTTTCTTCCTCTTCCTCCTCACTACTTCTGTCTCCCACGCCGCAGTATTAAGGACACCGCCTAATAACTTAGGGTTGGTGGGATATTGGAGCTTCGACGAAGGCACTTCCACCACCGCGGGGGATTTTTCGGGGAAGGGGAATAAAGGGACAATCACTGCGGGAACCGGCGGATGGATAAGCGGCAAGCACGGAAAGGCCTATAACTTTGACGGGACGGATGACGATGTGCGTCCTCGCAATAACGCTTTTAATTCTCTGGCTGACGGTACTATATCTATGTGGGTCAAGCCGAACGCAATTTCTAGTAGCGCTTCTTTTATTACTGGCTCTAGTCTTGCAGATGGAAACGATTATGTAACAATTGGTTTTATATCCAGTAAAGTAAGCGGGCTATCAAGAATCGGCGGTGTCAATAAATATACTTTTTCGGCTGATACAACATTACCGGTAGTGGGAAAATGGCAACATGTTGTCTGGACAAAAACCGGAACGACCCACGCTGTCTATATAAATGGCACAAACCAAACGCTTACATTTAGCACTGATGTTGATAGGAATATTTTCTTCTCAAATGTTGCCGCTTCGGCTGGGACCGTCGGGTACACCATTGGACAGCTTAGAAGAAACACTAACGCTAATTATTTTAACGGCTCCATAGACGACCTCCGCATCTACTCCCGCGCCCTCTCCGCCGCCGAAGTGGCGGCGCTCTACAGGAGCGGGGAGGCGAGGGTCAATGCTCCGACTTCAAATCCCGCTCTCACAAATGGTCTGGTGGGCTGGTGGACTTTGGATGGGAAGGATATTTCGGATAAGGTGTATGACATAAGCGGGCAGGGGAATAATGGGTACATATATGGTGTTGCTACAACAAGTGCAAAAATCATTGGTAAAATTGGACAAGCTCTAACTTTTAAGGGAGTAACTGGAAATTATGTTCGGGTTACCGATCCTTCCTCGGGGGCATTAGATTTTCCTGCCGACCAAAATTTTACTTACACAATGTGGTTTAAAAGAGCGTCCGGCACTGCAAGTGTATTTTTATTGAGTAAAGGGTCTACAGGCACTGCGGACACAGGGTATTCATTTGTACTTTCTGGCGGGAAAACTTTACTAGGAGAGTTGTCAAAACCAGGGGAAGCTGCAAGATTAACGGTTGCAGGTTCAACTATCAATGATAATAACTGGCATCATTTAGTTGTCGCTCATAACAGAACTGGCAATATGGTTATTTATCTCGATGGGATACAAAATGCGACCAGAGACATAAGCGCTTATAATGTTGATTTGAGTAACTCAACAAATTTTTTAATTGGCGCAGCGACTTCTGGGGCAGGTGCGTTTCCCGGCCTAATAGACGACGTCCGCATCTACTCCCGCGCTCTCTCGGCTTCCGAGGTCTCCGCCCTCTACCGCTCCGGAGCTGCCAAAGTCAACGCCTCCCAGACCACACGCCTCACCGACGGCTTGGTGGGGTATTGGACTTTTGATGGCAAAGATTTAACAGACAAGGTCTATGATGTGAGCGGGCAAGCGAATAATGGATATATTTCCGGCGTAGCGACTTCTTCGGCAAAGACGATAGGGAAGGTAGGGCAAGGGCTCAAGTTTGATGGGGTGGATGATGAGGTTGTTATGACATCCCCCGATCCTTCTTCTGCAACGGCTTACACAATTTCTGCTTGGGTCAAATCTAAAAGCACCGCTTTGAACAAAGGAATTGCAGGGTGGTTTGATGGCGTTGATGGTATTTTTATCCAAAGCGGTACGGCAAGCGGGGGAGTAGCTAATGGAGAAGGAATAGTAGTGTTGGCAGGGAATGGTGCTGATTTTGCTGGTGTACTTGTTGATATAGATAGCATGTGGCATCATGCTGTTTTGATTTTTGATGGTTCCTTAAGCGGTAACAGTAATCGCCTAAAATTATATTACGATGGTAGCCTCCAGACTCTTACCTTTAATGGCGCCGCGGCAATCCCTTCTAGTCTTTATGCTCAATCTGGGTTATTCCGAATCGGAGAGGTCGGTACTCTTGGGAGACAATGGAATGGATTTATTGATGAAGTCAGAACATACAACCGCGCCCTCACGGCCGCGGAGGTCAAGCAGTTGTATTTGATGGGGAAGTAATCCCTGTGAAAAAGTTGCAAAGCAACTTTCGCCCCGGGCGAATTTCACAGGGTAGGGAAAAAGCAATATAAAATATCCACTATTGCTATATAATGTTGTTATGAAAACTTTTGTCTTTATAGACGCATCAAATCTTTTTTACGGCGGAGAGAAAAGTTTGGGTTGGAAGATTGACTACAAAAAACTCTTTGCTTACCTAAAAGAAAAGTATGAGGCCAGTCGCATATTTTACTTTGGCGGTGTTGAGATACACAATTTCAAGTATGATTACCAAAAAGACGATACGGTTCCGATTGCGCAATTAGAGATATATCTGCTTGGCTTGATTGAAAATAAAGAAAAAGAATTTAATGAAGCAGAGATCCTCCTTTTAGGGCGACATCTGCAAAGAGTTCGTTTTTATTTGAAACTTTTACAATTCGGTTATCGACTTTTCCTAAAACCAGTTAAACTCTATGACCAAGAGGACGGCACAACAAAACGCAAAGCCAACTGCGATGTTGATATGGCATTTCATTTAATGAAAGAAAAAGATAACTTTGACCGAGGTGTTGTGCTCTCGGGAGATGGCGACTTTCTGCCAGTTCTCAAACACCTCAAGGAGAAGGGTAAAGAAGTTATTATCCTCGGCAGAGGTCCGAGAACCGCAAAAGAAATCAAACAATTCGCGGGCAGTAACTTTAGGGATTTTGAATACTTGCGAGAAATATTAAAAATGCGAGTGAAAAGGAAATAGTATAAAAAACGAAAGGCACCCATATAGGATGCCTTTCACGTTTAGTATCCACATACTATCATAAGAGTAAGCAAAAAAGCAAATGCGCCGGTATAAGGCGGCTTAACGGCTCCATAGACGAAGTCCGCATTTACAACAGAGCCCTCACGGCGGCGGAGGTGAAGCAGTTGTATAACATGGGGAAGTAGGAGGGAAGAAGAAAGAAGTAGGAAGTAAGAATAAGGAAAATTGTTTTTTATTTACTTTCAGGTATTATAGTGACATGAAGCATATTATCCAATTTCAAATTTCTAAAGGTGATACTCACTATATAGCTCAAGGCGTTGATCTTGCTGTCGTTACCCAAGCAAAAACTTTGGACGAACTTACAAAAAATATACTTGAAGCCACCTCTTTGCATCTTGAAGGAGAAAACCCGTCTGATTTTGGTTTGTCTCCAACCCCTTCGGTTCTTGTTAATTTTGAGTTGCCTCAAGTTCAGTATGCCTAAACTGAAAGTTCTTAGCGGTTCCGATGTGGTCAAAATTTTGGAAAGTTTTGACTTTTTTGTCGTTAAACAGCGAGGCAGTCATATAAAGTTAAAAAGGATAGTCGGTGATCAATCCAAACAAATTCTGACAATCCCAAATCACAAAGAAATTGACAAAGGCACTTTGAAAGCAATTGTTCAGCAAATTTCTCGCTATGTTCCTGAAGTTGAATTACGGAAACATTTTTACCATTGATTTTATCCGCATTATACAAAAATTTATGTCAACAGTTGATCTCCGAATAGAGCCGCATATCTTTTCTGAAGACGACATCAAAAAAATTTCCACTCCTTTCGTTCAGGAAATATTGCGCACTGGTATAAAGGTAGCTTAAAAACAAGGACGACGTCCGCCCCAAGTACGAGAGAAATCAGAATCTCGGTACTAAAGTAAGACTTAGTACGAGACAGGTTTCTCCATACGGGGCAGGCATCTCCCAATTTTGCCTGCAAGTTTTCGAGCAGTTGCAAAATTGAGGATACAGAGCGCTCACGGCCGCGGAGGTGAAGTAGTTCTACCCTGTGAAATTCGCCTTGGGCGAAAGTTGCTTGGCAACTTTTTCACAGGGTGTATCT
>C687J35174_10003859_pt1 | contig 20384 bp, 21 predicted proteins | sample RifCSPhighO2_01_FD_35174 | JGI IMG/M metagenome (IMG submission 35174) | reverse complement strand
ATTTGATACAAAAATTACTAAAAATAACTTCCAGTATTTTTTAAAATAAAAAAACAATCGCATATTTAATCGATTACTTCTATTATTCCCACGCTTATAAAATCACCCCTGCGCGATTTTAATAAAGTTTCACAAAGTTTATCCCAGATTTCTAATTCAATAATAGTCATACAACCAAGTGATCTTGTGCCTGTATGCAAAAAACGTTCGCCTGCATGACCTACAAGGAACCATACTTTTGCAAGTTTTGCCTTATGTAAATAGTTTGGCGATACTTGATGCGGAGAGCTAGGAATTTCAATATCATAGATTCCTTTTTTCCAAAGTGTATTCGGATGGTCAGTTGCCTTATGTTCCTTTCCGTTAAATGTAAAAATTTTTTGTGATATGGAATATTTAGCGATGGCAACTGGTTCATACTTTATAATGGGTATAAAATACGAAGAATCATTGGGCAAAAGTTTGGCGGTAGCTTTTTCACCCCTATATGCGCCTTCCAATACCACAAGGCGCTCTCTCCCTCTAACAATGCCTTCTGGCTTTATTTGAAGAAAAGACGGCAAGCTTACGGTTTTATTGTTTTTTTCTAATACAACCTGAAACCAACCGTCGTCCGTCATCGGCACACACATTAACGCATCAAATACTTTCGCTTCCAAAATTATTTCAAAAACAGCTGTCCGATTGCCCCAAATTTTTCCAAAAATTGAACGCGTTTCTTTTATCTCTATTTCCCGAGAAAATTCCTGGCGCTCGTCAATAGTTGCGTCAATTTTTATTTCTAAGTTTGTTTGACCAACATCGTTAAAAAGCAAATCTTTTTCAATAACAACAATTTGCGTGTTAAATTTCAATGATTTTTGGTCTGTTTCAAACCCACCTACCTCGCGATTAATTTCTACGGTTGTGCCGACTTTAATTATTTTGTCAACCCTCAAAAATTTACCAAGTGCCTGAATTTCAACACGAATATCGTCTCCGATAGAATTACCGCTATATTTTATTTTTAAAAGTTTTAATTGGATGAATTTAAGCATATTTTTTATTAAATCTCTTATCTTTTACATTTTGTTGCTCCTATGCATAGGTGCATAGTAGCACTAATATTAGATTAAGGGCGAGAGTTGCTCTGACTTAATTTTTTTTCGGTTCCTGCCTGCCGGCAGGCAGGTCGGCGATAGCGATTTTGGTTTTTAAGACAGAATCTGGGTTTAGAGAAATTGACTCAATGCCGAGCTCAACCAAAAATTGGGCGAAATCCGGAAAATCGCTTGGACCTTGGCCACAAATACCGATATATTTATTGTTATTTTGGCATACTTTTATGGCTTCTTCAATAAGCTCTTTTACCGCCTCATTTTTCTCGTTGCCGATTGCCGACAAATTGCCGTTATCCCTGTCCAGCCCAAGAGTTAGTTGGGTAAGATCGTTTGAGCCGATTGAAAACCCGTCAAAAATTTCCAAAAACTTTTCCGCCAAAATTACGTTGGCAGGAATTTCGCACATGACGTAGATTTTTCCCTTAATACCGTTTTCTCTGATAATTTGCACAACTTTTTTGCCTTCGTCCAGTGTTCTGCAAAACGGAACCATTGGAATTACGTTGTCTAAACCAAATTCTCCGCGAACTTTATTCATTGCCTTGCACTCTAAAATAAAAGCATCTTTAAACTTTTTGTCGTAATATCTGGAAGCGCCCCTAAATCCAATCATCGGGTTCTCTTCTTCGGGCTCATAAAGTTCCCCTCCAACCAACGAGCGATATTCATTGGTTTTAAAGTCAGAAAATCGCACAATTACCGGTTTTGGATAAAAAGCAGCGCCAATTAGTCCAATTCCTTCGGCCAATTTATCGATATAAAACTGGATTTTATCGTCATATCCCAAAGTTAACGCGTCAATTTTTTTCCTTAACGCCGGCTTTAAATTTTTATAATTTATCAAGGCGTTCGGGTGTATTTTTATAGAATTTATTATTATAAATTCTTCGCGAGCCAAACCAACTCCATCGTTTGGAATAAAACTCAAGTTAAAAGCGTTTGACGGCTCGCCCACATTCATTAAAATTTTCGTTTTTGTCGGGGCGATATTAGAAATGTCTGTCTTTTTAATTGTGAAAGGGATTATTCCTTCATAAACTTTTCCCTCTTCACCCTGCGAGCAATCAATTGTAATCTCCTGCCCCTGTTTTATAACTTTTGTTCCAGTTCCAGAACCCACAATAACGGGTACTCCCAATTCCCTTCCCACAATTGCCGCGTGGCAAGTCCGTCCGCCAGAATCTGTAACAATTGCCGAAGCCAATTTCATTGCCGGAACCCAATCTGGGTCTGTTGCTTTTGTAACCAAGACCTCGCCCTTTTTAAATTCTCCTATATCTTTCGTGCTCATTATCTTGTTTGCCTTGCCCGAACCAATTTTACTCCCCACGCTCATTCCATGGAGTAATATTTTAAGAGTTGATTTACTTGCCCCGTTTGAAGCCGAAGGCTTTCTAACGGGGTCTAAAACATAGTCTTCCAAAACCTTGAGATTTTTTTTACTTTGGACTGTTTCGGGTCTGGCCTGCACAATGTATAATTTTCCATCCCTGCCGTCTTTTGCCCATTCCATATCCATTGATTTTTTATAATGTTCCTCAACGAGAACAGACCACTTCGCAAGAGCCAAAATTTCTTCGTTGTTCAAAACAAAATTTTCTCTCTCTTTTTTGGTTGTTGCAATATTTTTTGTCGGCGCCTTGAGATTTTCCGTGTAAATCATCTTTATCTCTTTTTTTCCGATTTTCTTTTCAATAATCGGCTTGAATCCTTTTTTTAGTGTTGTTTCAAAAACATAGTACTGGTCGGGCTCAACCTGCCCTTGAACAATATTCTCGCCCAAACCATAGCTGGCATTGATCAAAACAACATCTCCAAACCCAGATTCGGTATCGCAAGAAAACATAATTCCCGAAGCCCCCAAATCAGATCGCACCATTTTTTGCACGCCCACAGATAATCCGGTTTTTAGCTGGTCAAGCTTCATTTCATCTCTGTAAAAAATAGCCCTGTCTGTAAAAAAAGATATAAAGCATTTTTTTACCGCGTTAAAAAGGCTTTCCTCGCCTTTGATATTTAGGTAGGTTTCAAATTGTCCGGCAAAAGAAGCATTTGGCGCATCCTCGGCAACGCCCGAAGTCCTTACGGCAACGTCTGTATTTTCTTCATTATATTTTTTTGACAATTCAGAATAGGCAGAAACCAGCTCTTTTTTTAACTCTTCCGGAAAATTCGCCGCTCCCATCGCATCCCTTATTTTTTTACCTGCGTCCTGCAAGCTTTTTAAATTTTTAGCATCAATCGTCTGAAAAATTTCCGAGAATATTTTGTCCAGTCCGTTTGCTTTTATAAACTTCCAGTAAAAACTTGCCGTCAAAGCAAAACCGTAAGGCACACTGACCCCTTTTGAGGTCAAATTGACATACATTTCTCCCAAAGATCCGTTTTTCCCTCCAACCAAAGGCACATCTTTAATACCAATTTCATTAAACCAAAGTATGTTTTTTTGTTCTCTTTCCATTTTATTATATAAGCTTAATAATTTTCTCGGCAATCGCCAGTTCTTCGTTTGTCTCAATTGCTAAAACTTTTGTGCCGATGGCTTTGCCATCGCGCATGCTCGACGGCTTTGCCGTCGGCATCTTCAATATCGATAAATCTTTACAAATCAAATCTCTAGTAATTTTAAGACCAGATCCTATAGAACCCGTAAAAACTAATGCATCACAACCACCCAAAATTGCATAATAAGCTCCGATATATTTTTGAATTGAATAAACAAAAACATCCATCGCGAGCTTGGCTTTTTTGTCGCCCGATTTAATTTTATCTAGAACATTCAGCATTTCACCTTCTCCACAAATTCCTTTTATGCCAGATTCTTTATTTAAAATTTCACTTGCCTTGTCTGCTCCAAACTCGCGCGCCAATTCCAAAACAATTCCGGCGTCAATATTGCCCGAGCGCGTCATCATAACCAAGCCTTCCAACGGAGTAAAACCCATAGAGGTGTCAATTGCCTTTCCATTTTTAATTGCCGCAATACTTGCTCCTCCGCCCAGATGACAAGTTATAATTTTTCCGCCCGAGGCGGGTCCGCCTAGGGCGGAAAGTTTTTTCATAGCAATCTTTGTAGCATATTCGTGGGAAATGCCGTGAAAACCATACTTGCGGAATCCAAAATCTTCTATTATTTTTTCTGGCAATGCGTAAGTAAATGCTTTTTCAGACAAATCCGAAAAAAACTCCGTATCAAAAACCGCTATCTGCGCGGCTCCCGGAAATATTTTTTGGCATGCTTTTATCCCTAAAATATTAAAGGAATTATGAAGCGGAGCCAAGCCAGTTAATTTTTCCAACTCCGACAGATTAACCTCGGTGATTTTTTCAGGCTTTACAAAAATTTTACCTCCGTGCACCACCCTATGCCCTATTACAGAAATATCGCTGCCTGATAATTTTCTTAATTCTTGTTCCAGAATTCCCTGATAATCAGCGGAATTCAAAACTTCTGCTGTATTTTTCTTAACAAGTTTTAATTTCTCATCAAATACCTTCCATTTGATTGACTGCGAACCGCAATTTAAAACTAAAATCATCTTTTAATTTCACCTTCCCCAATTTTATTAATTCCGGCCGCGTTCCCTTCATCCGTGTCCAATTGCAAGGAAAGCTTGTAATCATCTCTAACTCGAACAACAATGTTTTCAAAAATAACCGGCCTTTCGCCCGAAATTTTTACAGAAATAACGTCTCCTGGTTTTAATTTATATTTTTTTGCTTCGTCTGTCGCACAATGAATGTGGCGTTGAGCGATTATCAAACCCTCAGTCAGCTCCACCTCACCTTTCGGCCCGATTAAAATAACTCCAGCGGAACTTTTTAAATCTCCGGATAAACGCACCGGCGGATTTGCGCCTATTTTTTTTGCATCTGTTAAACTTATTTCAATTTGCGTCTGCTCTCTCTCCGGTCCGACTATTCTTATGTTCTCAAGAACATTGGAATAACTTTTAATGCTTACTGTCTCCTCGCAAGCAAAATCAGACGGCTGTGAAAGCTGCTTTATTTTTTTTAACTCGTACCCAATGCCAAAGAGCTTTTCTAAATCAGCTTTTGACAAATGGCAATGCCTGGCCGAAACCTCCACCGGGACGCTTAGCGTCCCAATTGCCCCGCTTAGCGGGGCGACACTATTTTTTCTGAATAACATATTTAATTATTATACTACTTATTAATAAAACAAAAAAGTGCAGAAGAAACTTTGCCAGAAGAGGCGGGTTGGAGCGAATTCCCTGATCCCAAGGGTCTGGCTGAGCTGATACTGATAGCAAGGCTCCGCTGAATTTATTCGGCGGGGCTCTTTTTTTATACAAAAAGCCCCACATAGGCGAGACTTTTCATTGTTTATTATAATTGTTTACCGTTTTTACTTCGTATTCATCCGATCCGAGAAAGTCGTTCTTTTATTTTCTCTATTACATCGCTTATCTTCCAGTCCGTTTTTACCAGATAATAAGCCGGCTCATCTTTGGTAACACGTTCCATAACCTTTTCCTCATCAGGACTTAAATTTGTGAGGAGAATAATCGGTACTTTTTTACCCCATGCGTCTTGAACGCGCAATTTCTTCATCATAGTCAACCCATCCATCCGTGGCATGAGAATGTCGAGCAGAATGATATCTGGATGATGCATAGAAGCAACCGACAAGCCTTCTACTCCGTCTCCCGCCTGTAAAACAAAAACCCTCACCAACTAAGTTGTCCACAAGTGTTNGGCGCAAGGCGGGCCCAAGATCCTCATTATTTACTTGCGTGTATTGAAAAGACGATGAGAGTTGGCTGTGGCCCAACGCCTCTGAAATTTTAGATTCAATAAAAAAACCAAGCATTTACGCTTGATTTTTTAAAATTCTTTTAAATTTTATTTTAATTACGTCGCGAACATCCCGCGCAACTCTTTAACTTCAGCTTCCAGTTTTTCAATCCTCTTTTGATGGCTTGCCAAAACTCTATCTTCCAATCCGTCAAAGCGCCTGTTCATTTCGGCTTTGGTTGCCATGTTACCTTCTATATTATCCAGGCGCTTATCGACTTGTTCAAAGTGTTTATTCATCTCTGACTTTGTTGCCATCTTTTCAGTTATATCATTAAAACCCTTTTGTACCATCACTGCGAGATCATCAATTGTAATATTTTTCTTTGCCATATAATTTTATTATAATTCTGGCAAAACCTGTGTCAATGCCATCTTACAACTTTTTACCTACGAACTCCGCGAATTCAGCCAATCGACAGCTATACCCCCATTCGTTGTCGTACAGCCATCTATATATTTTTCTTAATGAAGGGTGCGAGATGCTTTACATTTTTTCTCCCACGAACTCGCAGAATTCCGCGAGCCTACAAGAATATCCCCACTCGTTATCATACCAGCCGAGAACTTTTACCATATTCCCATTTACCATTGTTTCATCTGAATCTACTATGGCTGAATATGTATCGCCCTTAAAATCCATTGAAACCAACGGTTCATCCTCCACTCTCAAAATCCCTTTGAAATTTTGCTCGGATGCTGCTTTTTTAAATGCTTCGTTAACTTCTTCTTTTGTCGTTTCTTTTTTGACCTCAACAATTAAATCCAAAACAGAAACTGTTGGAGTCGGAACTCTTATAGAAATTCCATCCAATTTACCATTAAGTTCGGGAATTATTTTTCCAATAGCCTTTGCCGCTCCGGTGGATGTTGGGATTATATTTAATCCCGCTGACCTGGCCCTTCTTAAATCTTTATGGGGTAAATCAAGAATTTTTTGGTCATTTGTATAACTGTGGACTGTTGTCATAAAACCCTTTACAATACCAAATTCATCATTTAGAACCTTCGCAATTGGAGCCAAGCAATTTGTCGTGCATGACCCCATATCCATCACGTCATTTTTTTCAATATCAAACGTTTCTGCGTTTACTCCCAAGACAAACCCCGGCAAATCTTTGCATGGAGCTGAAACTATAACTTTTTTGGCTCCGGCTTTTATATGTTTTCTTGCTCCAGCTTCATCTGTAAAAAATCCTGTGCACTCTAAAACGATATCTACACTCAAATCCTTCCAAGGTAATTTCTCCGGATCTTTTTCGGCTAAAACTGGCACCTCTCTGCCTGCGACAATAATTGATTTTTCCGTAGCAGATATTTCCTTGCCGTAATTTCCGTAGGTAGAATCATGTTTTAAAAGGTGAGCAAGGGTTTTTGTATCTGTCAAATCATTTATTGCCACAACCTCAAGGTTTGGGTGCGATCCCTCAATATGTTTAAAGACCTGCCGGCCTATCCGGCCAAAGCCGTTAATCGCTATTTTTGTTGCCATATTATTTGCTGGGATTAATATTTAGTAATCGATCTATTTTTTCTTTATCAAAACCAATTATAACTTCCCCATCGATATCGACCACGGGAACCGCCATTTGCCCGGAATCTTTTATCATTTTCTGAAGCTGTTTTTCGTCTTTTGAAACATCTATATCCTCAAATTCAGCTCCGTTCTTTTTTAGGTACGCCTTTAACGTCTTGCAGTAAACACAGGTCGGTGTAGAATATATTTTTGTCATGTGATTAAACGATGAGGGTTTATTTTTATTATTTATTGGACAGGATCGCAATTTGCTCCGGCAATCCCGGAGTTTCCTCCAGCAGAAGTTGCAGCAGAACTATATGTTGCAGAAAATGAAGTTGCGGCTTGTGCGGTGTTCAGTTGAGTAGAACAAAAACTCGGCTGAGTGTTGAACGCCTTGCAAACGATGGTTTTCATCTCGTCAGATGATCTCGCGCTTCCAAAAACGGGCAGATTATCGGATGTAAATTCTGAGGTTTCTGCCCCATTTACAATCAATGTTGGCGAACCGGAAACTCCGTACTGGTTAGCTAGATCAAAATCTTTCTGCGCGTAAGCGACGCCCCTGCTTGGAGTTGAAACGCAGGCGTCCAGTTGAGACGAACTTATCCCCGTAGAAGTCTGGCACCCGGCAGTGTCGCCCGCCTTCATCTGACAGGAAACATATTTCCAATATTTAGTCGGTTGTTCTTCTCTAATACAAATCTGCCTTAAATTTTCCTGTGCCTCGGCGTCACCGTGCATAGCAGTTATTGTGTTTCCAGAAACATCTCCTATATACTCTACTCTAATATTTTGTGCTAACGCTGGAACACTATTAACTGCATCTGCAATCATTCTCTGCATCTGAATCCCAAAAGGACATCTTGAAACTACGAATGCCTCTACTAGTGGCTTATCTGATTTCTGGATGGCTGCTATTATCTCTTCGGCAGTTTTGCCGGTTGTCGTATCTGTATTTTGAGATCCTTCATCTCCGGCCTTCTTGCCGCTCATATCGAAGGCTTGTGGGAATAGAAGCTTGCCGTCTTTTGTGGCATAAGAATCAAATTCTGTTTCTCCAATTTTGATCGTAATTTTAACTATCCCGGACTCTCCCGCTGCCGCCACTAAAGTTGCAGGCGTATCCGAAAGATTATTGCTATTTATATAATCGATTGCCTTTTGGGCTATTTGGTTGCTAGACATACCAAAAATAACTGGGAACGAAAAATTCGGGTTAGTGTCGNCATAAATCAGGCCTCCGGTAATAGNAATGCCGGCGACCGCTACAATTATAAGTATTGTATTTTTATTTATTTTTTTAATTCTGCTAACGATATTCTGAAAATCAGACATGTTTAATATTATTGCTGATTGTTAGTTGCTGATTGTCGTAATCCAACTATTAGCAACTGACTATTGCAATTTTTATTTTTAATAATTCAATTGTAATATAAAATAAAAAAAAGTAAACAGATAATTAGGATGACATTTTAACATATCCCCCATCCTCAAGCTCATACCTTATAAGGGCGCCGAACGGAAGCTCAATATCTCCAAACTTCTTGTCAGATATATTTTCAATATATTTTACAATCACCCTTAAACTATTATGGCTGGCAACAAGCAATACGTTTTTCCCGTTTTTTAAATCTTTTTCCGCATACCTCTTAAAAAAAGGAGCCGTTCTTTTATACACATCCTTTCCGCTTTCTCCTCCCGGAGGAGCTTCGTTATAACTTCTTCTCCAGAGTTGAACTTTTTCTTCTCCATATTTAATTTTAGCTTCGGTTTTATTGAGACCCTGGATATTACCGTAATATCTCTCGTTTAAGCTCTCGGACACATACGCCGGTATATCGTTTTTACTTATATCGTTAAAATTACCCCATTTTTGCATTTTCCCGCCGTCTAGGTGTACAAAAAACGGATATTTTACGTCGACGGCCTCAAAAATCCGGGCAACCGTATCCATATTCCTAAAAAGAGAAGATGTGTAAATGACATCTATTTTTTCATGAAATATTTGTTTTGCCAAATCAAGCGCTTTAATTGCTTCATTTTTTGCCAAAGGCCCGTCTGTCCAGCCGGCAAAACGATTATCCAAATTCCACTGTGATTTTAAATGCCTCAATAAAAATAATTTTGCCATAGTTATTTCCCTATTTTAATCAATTCTTGCTCAATTTGCAAAAGCCTTTGATACTTTGCCATTCTTTCTTCTTTTGCGGGAGACCCTGATTTTAGGAAGTCAGATCCCAATCCAACAGACAGGTCCGCGATAAAGTCGTCCATCGTCTCGCCAGATCTATGACTGACAATTGTTTTCCACCCAAATGACTTTGCCAAATTTCCCGCCTCAATTGTTTCGGAAACAGTTCCAATCTGATTTAACTTTAGGATAACTCCGTTGCAGGCTGATTTATTATGCGCCTCTTTTATTCTCTTTGTATTTGTTGTTGTAAGGTCATCTCCAACAATCACTACTTTCTTGGAAAGCTCTTTGGTTGCCTCCTCAAAGCCCTGCCAATCTTCCTGCGCAAAAGGATCCTCAATTAAAGCAATTGGGAAATTTTTAATAAAATCCTTATAAATTTCCATGAGTTCGTGCCGGGTTGTTTCTCTGCCCTCAAAATTATATTTGCTATTTTTGTAAAATTCTGATGCCGCGACATCCAGAGCAATTTTTGCGTCCTCGTTACCGACCGCTCCCTTTAAGGAATATAGAGCTTGCTCGGTCTTTGGAAATGGCGCCTCAAATCCGCCTTCAAAGCCCATTGGAACCTCACCGTATTCTTTTTCGATGATTTCTTTTAAATTCTGAAAAATCTTATTACATAAAACTAAATTTTCTGCTATTGTCTTTTTTTGCGGGACAATCATAAACTCCTGCACGCTCATGCCCGTTTCTCTGTTGGTGTGAACCCCGCCTTCAAACAAATTAAACATCGGCAGAGGAATAAAAAGATCTGTTTTATTTCCTGCCAAGTCAGCCAGATGCTTATATAAAGAAATTTTCCTGGTAGCAGCCCCCGCTCTGCATACTGCGAGCGAAACTCCCAAAATCGCGTTAGCCCCTAATCTTGATTTATTCTCGGTTCCGTCTAAAGCGATCATTAAATCATCTATCTCCTTCTGGTTTAATACGTCTTTCCCTTTCAGTTTCGGCGCAATAATTTCATTTACGTTATTGATTGCCTTGGCAACACCCTTTCCGTCCCCATCTCTTAATTCCAACGCCTCATTTTCGCCCGTTGACGCTCCCGACGGAACCGAAGCTATGAATTCACCTGGGTGTCCATTTATAGACCCTGTTTCTAAAACAACCTCAATCGTGGGCCTCCCCCTCGAATCCGTAATTTCCCTTGCTATTATCGCTTTTATCTTGCTCATTTTGTTTTTTGTAAATATTGATAAGCAGCTATGGCAGCTTTTGCTCCCTCTCCTGCCGCCGCGATAATTTGCTTAAATCTTCCCTTATTACAATCTCCGGCGCCAAAAAGCCCCGGAGTTTTAGTTTCGTAGCTTTCTAAATCTGTGACAATCTCGTCATTTTCAGAAAAATCAACAAATTCTTTCACAAAAGCTGTAGCGGGCGTGCTTCCTATTTCTATAAAAACTCCCTCCACTTCAAGCGTTTTTTCCTGACCCGAGACCGCGTCCCGATAAATAAGCGATTTTACAAAATTATCACCCTGCACCTTTAAAACCCTGGCGCTTGTTATTATCTCAACTTTATTTATTTTTGCCACGGTTTCTTGGTTTTCCTTATCTGCCCTAATCTCTTTGCCAAATTCCAAAATATATATTTTTTTAACATAATTAGATAAAAATACTGCTGTTTCAAATCCGGCGTTTCCTCCACCAATGACAGCCACAATTTTATCTTTAAATACCGGCCCGTCGCACAATGCGCAATAACTAACCCCCTTGCCAATAAACTCTTTTTCCCCCTCCGCTTCAAGCGGCCTTGGATCTCCTCCTGTCGCGACGATCACAGATCTCGCCTCATAATTTTCCCCCAGTCCCGTAGAAATTTTAAAATTATTTCTATCTTTGCTAATCTTCACAACTTCGTCTAAAACAACCTCAATGTCGTTTGCTTTTAATTGCTCTTCAAAAACCTTAACCAGTTCCGGCCCAGATATTTTACTAAACCCCGGATAGTTTCCAATATCCACAGCTTTTTTAGCAATTTGCCCCCCCATGTTCTTGGAAATAACCACAAAGTTCAACTTTTGGCGCGCTGAATAAACCGCCGCCGCAACCCCCGCGGGGCCGGCTCCAATAATTATTAAATCGTATACCATGCAATTAGTGTTTTTATTTTAGGGTTTTTAAATATTGCTTTAATTCATCCTTAAACCTTGGGTCTTTCAGCGCAAGATAGAAAAACGATTTTATCCACTTTAATTTATCACCACACTCCAGCCACTCCCCTTTTATTTCATAGCCATATATAATTTTTCCTTCCGAGAGCATTTTCTCAAAAACCTCCGCCAAAATTATTTCTCCTTTTTTGGAGGGTACCGCCTTTTTTAGATATTGAAAAACATCCGGAGTTAAAATATATTTTCCTACAATAACCAAATCGGAGGCGATTTGAGATGGATCGGGCTTTTCGATTATTTTTCTTATCTTGTAAAGATGACTGGCAATTTTTTCGACGGTAAGAGTACAGTAGGCCGGAATTTTATCTCTCGGCAATGCTTTTAGTGCAACCACGGGAGCATTGCAAGTTTGGAAAATATTAATCAACTGGGCAATGGCTGGCTCGTCTGAGTCAACTATATCATCGCCAAAAGAAACCGCAACCGGCTCTCCAATTACCTTTTTTGCCGCCTGTAAAATTGCTTGCCCGTCGCCAAGCGGTTTTTTCTGCACAACAAATGAGAAAGAAATACCCTCAAAAACCTCTTCTAAAACCTTTAACTCCTTTAGTATTTTATCTTTCTTTCTTTTTATCAGTACCTTTTCTAATTCAGGATCTTTTTTAAAATAATTCTGAATGGTTTTTTGTCCGGGGCTGATCACAAAAATTATCTCTTTAATACCGGACCTTTTGACTTCCTCAATTATATATTGGATAGCGGGCTTATCAACTAACGGAAAAAAGTCCTTAGAAATTACTTTGGACAATGGTAAAAACCTAGTACCCAGACCAGCCACAGGGATAATAACTTTTTTTACCTCTTTTGGGTTTTCCATAAAATAATATTTTTCAATTATTAACTCTTAAACTTTACAGCCCTTTTATATGAAGGGTGCAAGCTCATTGTAACTTCAATTATGCGTACAATTATTTTTTTACTCTCTTTTTACCAATATCAATTTTTAAACCTTACCTTTCTTAGAAAAGCCGGGATCTCCCATTCCTTTTCTTGCTCCGCTTTTCTCCTTTCGGCCAGCTCTTCTGCTCTTTTTATTTCTAAACCGCTTCGTCTTATCGCTTTTTTAGTTGAGACCTGCTGAGTTTCAAGGATGCTGATTCTTTTTTGCTCTACTATGGGCATTGTGGTAGCAGGAACATTAAACACAGGAACAGGAATAGCAATGGGTTCCTCCCTCCTCGCGTCAGCGGGATTTTCTTCCGTTATGTTCTTATTTTTTTCTATTACAGGCGGGTTTTCTCGGCGCTTTTCTTTCTTTACCTTTTTTCGTTTAACCATCTTAACCGTCTCCTTTTTCACCTCAGCTAGTTTCTCAACAATAGCCTTTTTCTCAACTTTACGTTCGGGTTGTTTAACGGTGACTTCTTTTGGTTTTTCCTGCTTTTGTGGCTGGGGAAGTTCTTTAACCTGGCCACCCGTCATTAAAATTGTCGTCCTAATCTTGTTTTTTAATTTCTGGTTTTTGGAAATCCCAAAAATTATTTTTGCATTTGGATTTGTTGCCGATATATGGCTGCTGATTTTTTCCACCTCAAACATTGAAAGCTTGTCGGAACCTTCAATGTTAAACAAAATCTTTTCAGCTTCCAGTCCACCGTTTTGTAAGAGCGGATTATTAAAAACACTTTCACAAATTTTTTCGGCTCTGTTGTTGCCTAACCCTTCAACTGTATTTAAAAACGCCGAACTCCCCCTGCCCCTTAAAATGGACCGAAGGTCAGCGAAATCAATGTTTATTATTCCGGGATTGTAAATAAGCTCAATTAAACTTTCTAGCGATTCTATGAGCATTTTATTTACAGTAGAAAAAGCGCTTAATATGGGCGTAGATTCGTCGATAATTTTAAAAATCCTCTCATTCGGAATCACCAGAGAAACATTTAATAATCCTTTTAAAGTTTTCAAGGCCGCCTGCGCAATACGATATTTATTTTTACCCTCAAATTTAAATGGCATTGTAAATATGCCCATCGTAATTCCACCAAAATTTTTGGCAGCTTCGGCAAAAACTTGCGTAGCTCCAGACCCCAATCCGCCGCCTAAGGAAGCGACAAAAATTACAATGTCCTGCTCTTTAAAAATGGCCCCTATTTTTTCCTTCACCGATTCTGCCGCCCTCTTAGCCAAATCAACGTCTACTCCGGTTCCTAGGCCACGAGTAAATTCCTCTCCGAACCAAAAATATTTTATTCCCGGTTTCTTCTTTAGAGCCCTTACATCGGTATCAGCCACGACAAAACTTGCCTTCTGCAAAGACCTGCCAAATTCAGAAACAATTGATCCCCCGCCCCCGCCAATTCCAATAACTTTAATTTTTGCTTTAAATAAGGACTCAGGAGAAAATTCATTTTCCCTTGCTTTAGATGTACGATTTTCTACCTTACGCAAAACTGTTTTTTTCTTTTTTATAACTAATTTTACGGACTTATGAACACTTTTTTTGGGTGTCTTTTTTGGATTTGTTTTAGTCTTTTTTTTAGCAACTGCTTTTTTTATTATTTTCCTGGAATTTTTCTTTCTAAGAATGGGTGCTTTTACTTTCTTTTTTATAACTTTTTTAACTGCTTTCTTTTTTTTCCTATTTTTCCCTGCTACCGCTGGTTTCTTTTTTAAAATCTTTTTCTTGGTTTTAATTTTCCTGTTGTTAGCTTTTTTGGCACTTATTTTTCCTGCCCTGTTAAATAATTTCGGCTTTGCCGAAATTCCCGCTTTGCGGGATTTAACAGGGTGAACCAAAAATTTCCTGGTTTTTACAGGTTTCAAAACTTTCGCGCGATTCACCGCCTTTGCAGTTTTTTTATTTTTTTTCCTTTTCATTATCCGTTGATTATATAAGTTTACCCCGTTAGAAAATTTTATCAAGTCCTTTTCTGAAATTATTCTGCTTAATTGCATCCAACCTTCAATCCACATAAATTTCTTCAAATTTTTCTAACGGGGTTTACCCCCCACATAAAAAAATCAAGCATTGCCAATTCCAAAAAAAATGTCCTCTAATGCTTTCACATCAGAGGACCGCTTTGATTGGCTTTCGCCGATCCTTACGCGGCTACTTTCCGCATTTCGTCAAGGATTCTGCGTAGGGCCGCGATTTTCTCTGCCATGGTCGGTTGTTTCAGGACAGGGCTTCCACAAACTGCGTAGTGAGCGCCGCCTCTCACAACCTCCGCGGGCGTAGCTTCCTGCTCGTGCCGACTATCCTCGTACCATCCCGGACGCAAACCGGTTGCCACCTTTATGGTGGGCAAAGCCACGACCTCGCCAAGCATGGTGCCAGGCAGAAGTATACCGTGGAATCCTATTTCGATAGCCCGAGCAGAGAAGTCAAAAACTGCCTCAGAAACAGTCCGCTTGAACCATCTCTGGCAGTACTTTTCGTCATAATGGCTCAAAACGGTAAGAGCAAGAATCTTGGTCTTACTCCCTTCCGTCGCCCTAATAGCTTTCTCCACTTGCTTGTCTGCCATGGCGTAGATGTTAATAAAATCCACACCCAGGCCAACAAACGTTTTGACGACCGACTCCATTGTTCGCGAACCATTCCACATTTTCAAGTCCGCGAACACCTGCCGCCCACAACCCTTGATGTTCTCTACGGTATCCAGCAGTCTTACGTCCGGATCCAGCATGGCATCGAGGTTGAACTTCACATCGAACTGTTCGCCCGACGCCGAAAGCTGATGCATTTCGGCCACCGTTTCCTCGGGCTCGTCGTACAGCTTGTCAAATGCCAGAAAAAGTGTTGGGATGGACATTATTTTGTCCCCCCTTTCTCCACATGCGTCAAGCCGCGCTCCGCCTGCCAGGCGAGTGGATCGAGTAAGAACCTTTTGTACTCCGCCAGAAGATCGGCCGGATGCGTCTTGTTTTCATCGGCGGAATCCAGCAAGTCCTGCAAACTCAACAGCCACGACATCTCAATGCTATTCTCCTTAAGTGCCTTCTCGGCCACGGGATTGCGATAGGAGAGGATGCAAGCGCCTTCCTTCGCCACGTACCCGGCTTCCCGCAAGCAGATGGCGCCGTTACAGATTGTTTCAGCGAAATTCACCAACTCTTCCACAACGACACCAGCGGAACCAAGCGGAATTTCCGGATTGTTGGCAATGCCGGTGATGAGCTCTTTCTGGCCGCCCTTCTTCCGCAGGTCGCGGATGTACACGAACGGGATAACTCTCCCTAAAAGGCCCGACAGCTCTTGAGCCAAAAGCCATCCGGGCACCACGCCGCCGGTAACATTGCCGGCAATGAAGTCAACCTGACCCGCCCAATCGGCGACAACAAACGCAAGATACTTGACTAACGACACGATCAGCGTCGTTCTCCCGACCAGATTCTTAACTGAAACATAGCCAAGGCCCCAGTTACCCGAGGCGTAAAGAAACGGTTGCTGTTCCTTCGGAAGCGTCTCGACTTCGTCGTTGGTCACGAGCTGAGGAACCCTTCGAAGTTCCATAGCTCCAGCCCTCAAAATCCGCAAACCGAGATTTCTTTTCGTTCCATCGCCAATCGTTATACTCATACTCGTGCTCCTTTCCCAAAAAAACAATACTTTAATGTCAAACAGCACATTTGCCGGCGGACCGCAACGAGCGGATCTGAAACCGACTTTAGATTACACTACCAACAAAACAATATCGCGTCAACTGCACAAACGGCTCAGCACTTTTAATGCTGAGCCGTTAAATTGACGGTTATTTTCTGCCCCTTAATAAGTGCGATTTCATAGCCAGATATGTCCCCGAGGCTATTCCGCAGGAATACACAACAATAGCCAAAATGCTCCTCTCCGAATCCAACTGGGTTAGAATATTATACAAAACCATCATAGACATCAAAACTGTCAAAAATGAAAAAAATACAGCCGGCGCAACTTTTTCTTTGGCTACATATTTGGTGTTTAACGTAAAGAAAAAATCTTGCACAACTCCGACTACGAAATAAATAACTAATGTTAAAATTTCCATTTTATTTTCTGTTTATTTAATAATCTCTATTATTTTATTTCTTGATGAAAAACCGGAAACAATTTTGACGCAGGAAGAACCGGTTCTAAAATAAACTGCCAAGGCGTTTCGTATCGCCTCGTTTGCCCTGCCATTCACCGGCGGCTCTTTGACAGAAACAATGAAATTATTTTCATCAATCTTTTCAATTTTTTCTTCTTTTGCGCCCGGTTTTGCCTTTACAAAAATCTTCATACGATTATTTGTTCTCCCTCGCCTATTAATGCAATATCTTTTCCTTGCACCAAGACGGCCTGTTCATCCGTCAAAATTTTCAATTTTCTTCTTTGCCACCTCCATGGTATCTTTTTCTTTATTATCTCGGCGTGCTCTGGCTGAAAGTGCACAAAAATATCAAAAGGAACAAGGTTCAATCCCTTTAGGTTTTTTAACCCTATTGTATTTCTGTTTATGCCCTTAAATTCACTTCTCCAAGCAGATGTTTTAATTGTCTTTCCGGCCACCATGCTTCCGGCCGAGACCCCCAAATAAACCCTGCCCTCCTTCAGTAATTTTTTTATAACTCTTTCAAAATTGCATCTTCGCATTGCGTTTAAAAGATAAAAAGTGTTTCCGCCTTCAACAAAAATAATATCTTTTAACTCCAGCAGTTTCATAACTTCCCGTTCTTTTTTACCCTCTATGTCAACTTCTTCAATATTAAAACCTAATTCTTCCTTCATAATTAGCCAGTCCCTTTTTAAATAGTCCAAATTTTCTTCGGGCTTTGAGGCGGTGGTAATAAAAGCAACTGTCACATCATAAGCCGGTTTTTGCAATAATTTTATTATTTCGTCCTTCATCTGCGGAAAAGACGAAGCTAAAAGCAAAGTTTTGGCTTGCTGGTGCTTTATGGCGTTTCGCGCAACGCCAGCTAAATAATACAAAAGCGCTAATAAAATTAAAAGGGCGCCAAGCATGCCAACGCCTATTATGGCAAACGGCGTAAGAAAAAACTGAAGAACTGATGTTTTAAAAAAGACAAGCTTTAAAAGTGGCAGTTGCCAGCAGGCGTTTAAAAAAGCTAAGATACTTTCCGGCTTTTTCTGGCCTATTTGCAAAACATACTTTCCATAATTATCTGCGATAGTTTGCTCGGCATCTCCGGTAGTTAGCGACAAAACTGGTCCAGTGGAATAAACTTCTATACTATATTTACCAGGCGGAAGCTGCTCTGAAAAAACCTGTCCCTTAAAAAAATATTCTCTGACCAGAGGGTCGTAAATCTCCTCCCAATCAAGTACGTTTCCGCCCACCAATACGGGCTGGTACAAATCAATATTCCCTAGCGATGAAACTTTAGCAAAGTATGAATATGTTCTGTCGACATTAACAGCTGGTACCAAAAGATTCAGATATAGATCAAAGCTCTTTTCCGAGTCTACAAAATAACTCCTTAGTTTGCCATGCAATTCGTCGTAAAACGCCTGAGAAATTTCCGGATTGTTTATTTGTACATCCCCCTGATAAGAATAAATAATATTCATTTGATGGAAAGCAGTCCCACCAGCCAGGGCGATAAATAAGAAATTGAAAATATACAAAATTACCTTATTCATAATATCGAAAATTCATTTAAAAACCGTGAGCTCTCCTATAACTACAACTACATAAATCACAGTCTAAACCGCACTCGCAACACCCGAAATAAAACCAGCCGGCATTTACATTTTTCTTTCAAGGCTTGCATTAGCATTTTTATACATTTCTCCGTGCCCTGGAATTATCCAGTCGGCCATCTCCAAAACCATCTCCCGGCTTCTTCTAAGTTTATCAGGATCTGAGGCAAAGCCATCATCGGCAGGGTTTTCGGGATAATTTTCCTTCCAAAAAACATCTCCGCAGATGGCAACAACGCCTTCATTGGTTTTAACCATAAGCGTTATGCCGGTATGGTCGTGACCTGGGGTATATAAAATCTGTATGTTGGGTGTAAATTCCTTTTGCCAGTTTTCGACGCTTAATTTACTCCACAATCCGTAGTATTCTAATGTTTTCGCCTCCGGAAACATCCCAATATTTCTATAATGATCAATGTGAGAATGTGTGATGCAAACGATGTTAACACTCTTAACGGTTAATCCCTCTTTCTTAAGAGCGTCAACTAGAACTTGTTGGTTTTCCAAAACTCCAGGATCAACCACGATCACAAACCCATTATCTTTAATCAGAGTAACAGTGGAACACGTTTTTTCCGATCCTGTTTCGGCCACAGAATCAGCGTTTGTATAACCTTCGACCAAAATTTTAACTTCAGCTGGCATAAAGTTATGCTTATTTTACCCTTTTTTTCCTTTGTTTTTATTTCTGATATTTATATGCTCCAAGCGACCGGCGTTCCCAGAAAATCGGTTCACAGATTTGTTTTGCGGGGTCTTGAATGTTCTCTTCTCTTGCTGAAATTTTTTGGCGTTGTTGGGAAAATATTTTTGCATAGTTTAATTCAATATCAAAATATAATAATTTAATACTGCGGCGAAAGAAACCCATAAAATATACGGCGCCAAAAGCGCGGCGGCTGTTTTGGAAACTCTGTAAAAATTTCCAATGGTCAGTAATATTGCGAGCCAAAGCGCCAATAACACAATAAAAGCCCCGCCCGGCTTATGCAAGGCAAAAAAAACAAAAGACCATAAAACGTTTAAAAACAACTGTACGCAGAAAATTAAAATTATATGCTGTTTTTTCCACGCTCCGAGCAAACCTTTGCCGGCCCACTCGTTTGTCGCCGGCCGACTGCCAAAACGTATCTTGTTCGCCACGGCCCATTTTTTATCCCAAACCAAGTACAGGGAAATGCCCATTAAAACAAATATAACCGTCCACACGGGTCCGAAAATCCAATTCGGCGGGTTAAAAGTTGGTTTTTCTAATGTCCGATACCATCCGTTAATCTGTGGCACAGTAAAAAAGGATCCAACGCTCGCCGCTAGTTCGCAAATTATTATACAAGTTAAAAGTCTTACGGCTTTAAAAAACTCCATTGGTTTTATTCAACTTATTTTCAATCCGAAAACATTATTGTGAAATCTCAGGACTTTGTTGTGTCTGCGCTCCACCAGCCACATTCTGTACATCAACCGGAGGCTTTGTAATTATATACTTATACAAAACCAACCCGCCGATCAGAATAACAGCCACTATAATAGAAATCTAAAACAAGGCGTTTTTACTTTTGTCAGGAAACATTGCATTAAAACTTAGTGTACCGTTCTTTAATTTTACTCTGAAGAAAAAAATTAAGCAACGGCTTTGTCCAAGTCGATAATTTTTTCCCAAGGCAGGTTTTCTTTGCCAAAATGACCATACGCAGCTGTCTGAAAATAAATAGGTTTTTGCAAATCAAGTCTCTTAATTATTGCCTTTGGCCTAAAATCAAATTTTTCTTTGACAATTTCTGACAAACTCTCTCCCCTTTCGTCAATCGCTTCAACCATCAAAGGATCGGCTCTGCCAATTGCATACGCGACTGAAACTAAGCATTGCTTCGCGTACCCGTTTGCAACCATATTTTTTGCAACGAATCTACACATGTAGGCCGCGGATCTATCTACNTTGCTTGGATCCTTTC
>C687J35174_10003855_pt1 | contig 20397 bp, 18 predicted proteins | sample RifCSPhighO2_01_FD_35174 | JGI IMG/M metagenome (IMG submission 35174) | reverse complement strand
CGGAAAAACTCTTCGGATCTAGCGACAACCATTCAGCGACTTTGGCCGCGGCCAAAGTCGGGACTTGATTTTTAACATACTGTGACTTCTGCTTGATTTCCCGAATCTTAATCTCGTCCCCGACTTTAACTTCGTAAGATGGAATGTTCACCTTTTTGCCGTTAACTTCTATAAAGCCGTGCGAAACGATTTGTCTGGCTTGCGGGCGGGTCTGCGCCATGCCCAGACGAAAAACGATATTATCCAAACGCAATTCCAAAAGTTGCAACAACGAGTCACCAGTGGCTCCAACTTTCTTGCTCGCGATTTCATAATAGCGGCGAAATTGCCGTTCCAGTAAGCCATAAATCACTTTCGCCTTCTGCTTTTCGCGAAGTTGGACGCCGAATTCTGAAATCCGCTGCGGGTTTTGGCCGTGTTGTCCCGGGCGGTAATTGCGCTTGGCCAAATACTTTTCGGCTTTCTTGGTGAAGGCTTCGCCGAATTTGCGTGATTGTCGAATTTTTGGTCCGGTGTATCTTGCCATATATTAAACTCGTCTGGCTTTCTTGGGTCTGACTCCGCCATGTGGAATCGGCGTCTGATCCTGAATGGATAAAATATTAAACCCGGCGCCCTGCAGGGCTCGGACTGCGGATTCGCGGCCAGTGCCAATGCCTTTGACGAACACGTCTACTTCATTCAATCCCACTTCTTTGAGTCTGGTGATCGCCTCTTCCATGGTTTTCTGCGCCGCGTATGGGGTAGATTTTTTCGAACCCTTAAAACCGGTTCGTCCGGATGATCCCCAGACAATGACATTGCCAGAGGGATCGGTCACCGTGATAATCGTGTTGTTATAAGTAGATTGCACGTAAATCCGGCCGCGGGTAATTTTAACCTTGGACTTCTTGCGCTTGCTTGGTGTAGCAAGATTAGCAGTCTTGGTTTCTTCCGCTTTAATCGTGGTGGCTTTCTGTTGGCCCATATCTTAAGTCTTTTCTGCCGAGGATTTCCTCCCGGATCCGGCAGTTTTTCTTGTATTCCCTCTGCGGGTGCGGGAATTAGTTTTCGTTCGCTGTCCGTGAACTGGTAAACCACGAATATGTCTGATGCCTTGGTAGGAACCAATTTCTTTCTTTAATTTAATATTGCCGCTAATCTGTTGGCGCAAGCCGCCCTCGACTGTATAGTTTTTTTCTATAAATTCCCGGATCTTGGCCACTTCGGCTTCGGTCAGTTCGTGCGTGCGCTTGTTCGGGTCTATTTTCGCAGCCGCTAGGATTCTTTTTGATGCCGGCCAGCCAATGCCAAAAATATAAGGCAGGGCCGCTTCTATTCTTTTCTGTTGGGGTAATGTTACCCCTGCTATTCTAACTAAAGCCATATATGCTACTTACTATTTGCTATTTACTAACCCTGTCGTTGCTTATGCTTGGGATTTTCACAAATCACAAAAATCACGCCGCGTCTACGGACAATCTTACATTTCTTACACATAGGTTTAACTGATGCTCTGACTTTCATCTTATTTTAATCGTCTAATTACTCGTCCGCGAGTTAAATCATAAGGGGTTACTTCCACGATCACTCTATCCCCTGGTAAAATCCGAATTTTATTTACCCGCAATTTACCGGCAATGTGCGCCAGAATAATCTGTCCGGACTCGATCTGCACACGAAAAACAGCGTTGGGTAAAGATTCAACCACTTTACCCTCCAGTTCAATGGTATTTTTTTGTGGGGCATGCGTCCCTAAATCTTGAGTGCCGGTAGAAATATAGGTTTGATAAATTGCTTGTTTATGTTATCAGGAAACCCCAGTTATGTCAACTTTGGTTTAATTGGGTTAGTAAATAAAATTAAAATAGCTAAAGTTAGCCATTTTATACGAAAACTGCCTGCTATTCCTGTGCTAGCGCGATATCGATATAAATCTTGCCGTTGAAGCGCGGGGCTTTGTGCACGAACCATTCGGGCCAGAATTTCACTTCCACATTATCCACTTCCGGCTTGCTTAGTAAAATTTCTTTTATTTCGGATTCATTTTTCCCGGCTAAAATTTTGGATAAGCCGGTCGCGTCAACCTGGTACGCGGCAATGGTCTGGAAATGCAAAGCCAGCACACCTTTGCTATTGGCTAGATCCACGGTCTTAAACTCAGCGGTATATTTTTTCGCCCCGTCTGGCAGCAGATATTTGTCCGTGGACAAGACTTCATTAATTTTGNCGGTGACGATGTTGATCACGTCATCTTCCCGAAACGCCATGCCGCTGATTCTGGCAATCAGAGTCATGTCAAAACTTTCCACCACATCGCCCACATTTTTATTGGCGGTCTTGGCTAAAATTTCTTTAGTCACGCCGGAATCCAGCAGTCTTAAGCGACTCCCCTTTTCAGCGCTTAAATCATCTTCGGCCTGGGCAATCACATCCGCGATTAAACCTTCCGAAGCCTTATCAACATCGGCCTGGGATAAAACTTTCGCCGACGTTGAATTCCCCCCAGTTAAGGCCTTATCGCTAGTCGCATAAACATTGGCATTACCCAAAGCTTGATTGACCACTTGAAACTTGGTGTTAGCCGGCAAATTATGGTCATCCCCTGGTTGCTCCGCGATAATCTCAATCCCCGCGTTAGGCGCGCCATTGGGCTTGATTCCTGTAATATCTTTAGTAAATAAAAACTTTTTTCCATCCACCACCAGCATCGTCGTGGCGGCTTTCAGGGTCAGAGTGTTGGCAGTAAAATTATAAAGCGTCACGATACCCTTGGCCTTGGTCCCGGTCAATTTGATCCCTGTGGCTGGAAAGGATTTGGTCTGGGAAACCTCTTTGGTCACTAAAATTACCGGAACCTGCAATAAACCGCTATTAGCCGCGGTAAAATTTTTATCAACCGCGATTTCCAAATCGCGGGTAATGGGTTCGCTGCGAGCAAAAATTGTGACATCCGTGGAAGGCAAAAATACGGCCGTCGCAAAGACACCGACCACCAAAACGAATAAACTAAATACAAAAAATTTAAGAAACTTGGAAGGTTTCCTGGCCGAATATTCGGATCTAAATTCTCGTTCGATCTCCGGAAATTCCACCGGCTCTATGGTTTTTCTCGAAATTCGAACCCCGGCTCTATGGGGCCCCATGATATCGGAAAATCTTGACTTCCCACCGCTTCCGCTGACTCGCACAGCAAATTTTGCGGGTTTGGTTTCTGATTCTCCGAACAACACGCCCGCTTTTCTCGCCAAAATTTTGCCTAACTCGTCATCAGTCGTGACCCTGACTGTTTTACCCATGGCATCGCCCACTTTTTTTATGAGCTTCAAATTGTCCGAACTGGCGAGTAACGCCGATCCTTTGTCCAGTTGAAAAATCACTTCCCGATCCCGCAAGGTCTTGAGTTGGCGGATAACCACAGCGATATCATCTCGCTTATTTAATTTGATTGTTTTGGGAGGCATATTTTATGAGGCGATTGTTGATAATTGCACGGCGTACTTCTTCGGATTATTTAAAAATTCCAATAACATCGAATCCCTCATGGCTGTCACATACATGGGTTCTTGCAGGGTAAAGCCAAATTGTTTGCTTATCGTATCCTCCACGGTCACCATTCTGACGACCGGATGCTCAGAATATTTAGGATTTTTTTCAAATTTATACCCATGTTTATCCGGCACAACATAATATGCCATGCCCTGCCGATCCCTGATCGGTTCATACATGGGCTTATAATCAGTTGAGATCCAATTTGCCGTGACCAAGGGTTGGTTGCCGATATTGACAATGATGTGGGCGTAATTTGGCGGGTAAATAACTTTATGGCCCGTTTCTGCTTCAATCGCAAGTATGGTGATCAAATTTTTTAGTTCCGGATCCATTTTTTGCAAGAAAAATAAGGCCTTGCCAGACAACACCTCATACATTTCCGGATGCGCATACTGGGTACCCGTGATTTTTTCATGATAATGACCTAGGGTTTTGTTAAACTCCACTCCCAGCATCAGCGACGGAATAATTGTCACATCGTAACTTAGGCGATTATCCTTAATTTTGTACACATCATCTGCCAGCTGAATGCCACGGAAGACACTATAAGTTTCCGGCTGAGGTGGTTTGGTGGTTTGGTCCATAAGCACGGGTTGCATTTCAGAAAATTTACGAAAAAACAGCGGACCTGTTTGTAAGGCTGGCGGATGGAGTTTGATGCGGTACTGATCATCCACTTCCATGGGTAACCCTGATATTTGTTCTAAATTGATCATAAATCTATTATGGCCTTAATTCTTCGGACCCCCGCGGACACGGCTTCTTCTTTCGCAATCTTAAACTTACCAATAATCCCGGTGTGTTCCACATGCGGACCTCCACAGAACTCGCGGGAAATAATTTGCTTGGTGGCAGGTATATATATAGTATACACCGAAACTGAATCAGGGTATTTCTCCCCAAACACACCAATCGCCCCTAGCCTGCGCGCTTCATCTAGCGAGATAGTTTCTTTCTTGACTGATAAATCTTGAGCGATCCAATCGTTGACCAATTTTTCCACCTGTTGTTTCTCATCATCAGTCATTTTTTGATCATGTGTAAAATCAAATCTTGCGCGCTCCTCGGTGATATTGCTCCCTTTTTGCCAGACATGCTCACCTAAAACTTTACGCAAAGCGGCATTCAACAAGTGAGTCACTGTATGCAATCGAATAATTTTGTCCGAATGTGATTCCAAGCCGCCCTTAAACTGACCCGACGAAGCCGTGCGACTAAGCTTTTGGTGTTTTTTAAACTCCTCTTCAAATTCTGAAACGTTTGAAACAATCGCGAATTCGCACGTCAACTCAAATGGAAAACCATAAGTTTGAAATAAATCAAAAGCTTCTTTGCCCGTAATCTCTTTTTTGGTTTCCAAAAGTTTCAATCCCTTACTCAAAGTGACTCTAAATTTAACTTCCTCTGCGTTAAGCTCTTGCCCAACCTTAGTATTACTTATAATCAACTTCGCAATTTCTGCGGTAAAATCATGATCAATCAGGAGCTTTTGTCCGTAAGTTATAGCGCGTCTGATTAGGCGGCGCAAAACATAACCGCGATCTTTATTGGAAGGCACAACGCCATCGGCAATCAAAAACACGGCGGCGCGCATGTGGTCAGTAATAATTCTTTCAAATTTTTGACCTCGTTGTGTGGTTAGTGATTGTATCTTTTCAATGATTGGGGCAAAAAGATCGGTTTCAAAAAGATTTTTCTTCTCCTGGACAATCATGGCCAATCTTTCCAATCCCATGCCGGTATCAACCCCGAGCTTGTCTAATTTGGTAAACTTTTTATCACGATCACGATAGTATTCATTAAAAACTAAATTCCAAATTTCTATTCCGTCCACGTAAAATTCCACTGTTGGACCACACGGACCTTCGTCTCCTGTGGGACCCCAAAAGTTATCCGCAGATCCCTGAGAAATAATTTTATTTGGTTCAAAGTATTTTGTTAATTCTATTATTGATACGGAATCAGCACTAAGCTTCAAAGCGCTATCGCCGGAAAAATATGTTGACGTGATCCGTTTATGATCAATCCCTAATTCTTTTTCTAGAAATTCTAGTGCCAATTTTATAGCTTCCTCTTTACCATAGCCACCAAATGAAAAATTCCCAAGCATTTCAAAAAAAGTCAGGTGAGTCTCATCTCCCACCTTCTCAATGTCTGAAGTGCGTAAGCATTTCTGAATAGAAACCACTTTCTTCGCCGGCGCGGTTTCCGGATTCGTATAGTATGATTTGAACTGCTGCATGCCCGCGGTTGTGAACAGCACCGATGGGTCATTTTCAGGAACCAAAGAAGCCGAAGGAACAATTTTATGTCCTTTGGCTTCAAAAAATTTAAGGAATTTTTCTCGCAATTCGTTGGAAGTCATAGCACTTAATTATAACATAAAAAGCACCCATTGCGAGGAGTCCCGATTCATCGTGACGACGAAGCAATCTTAGTTAAGACCGCCACGCGCCTTCGGCGCTCGCGATGGGGCTTGCTTTTTTTCTATAACCTATCACCTACAACCTATGACCTATTTAAACAATTCTAAAGCCTTATCCATTTGCGGATCGCGTTCGACTTGCAGATCCTCCAAAGTCAGCTCAACTTTAATATCGGGATCTAACCCTATATTATTAATCCCCCGCCCTTTTGGCGTAAACCATTTGGCAACTGTTATTTTAATCTCTGAATCGCCAGTTAGTTCGCTTAACTCCTGCACCGAACCTTTGCCGAAAGTTTTCTCTCCAACCAAAGTTGCCACTCCGTAGTCTTGCAACGCGCCGGCCACTATTTCCGAAGCCGAAGCTGACCCGCCATTGACCAAGATCACAGTCTTAAAACCGCTTAGTCTGGCTACTCCTGATGTCATGTAATCTTTAGTTGCACTATTGTAGCCAATTTCTTTAACTGCTACTTGCTCGGCCTCAATCCAGTTGGAAATGGTACTGANAGCGGTCTCAAGATAACCTCCAGGATTGTTGCGCAAATCCAGAATCACGCCAGAGTAATTACCGGTCACGATCTTATCTATGGTTTGGTCCAAAAACCCCTTCGTATCATCACCGAATTCATTAATCTTAACTACGACGATTTTTTTGTTGTCAATCTGTTTAGTTTCAAACTTAACGCTTTTAACAAGGATCTTAGCGCGCCTAATGGAAATATCCTGCGACTGGGTTTGACCTTTGTGTAAAATTTTCAGCTTCACGATGGTGCCTGAAGGCCCACGAATTTTTGACACAGCCTGGTCAATACTCATGCCTTCTGTGCTCGCATTGTCAATGGCCAAAACTATATCCCCAGCCAAAATTCCAGCCCGGTCAGCCGGAGTGTCATCCAAAGGAGCCACCACGACAATCTGGTTGTCTTTTTTCCCCACTTCCATGCCAATCCCTTCAAACGAGCCGCGCAGTTGTTCGGTAAATTTTTTGGCCTCTTCGGGGTTGAAAAAAACCGTATAAGGATCGCCGGTCGCGGAAACGAGTCCGGAGACAGCTCCATACAGCAGTTTCTGCTGATCCAGCGGCCGATCCACATATTTGGCATTTAGCGCGTCCAACGCATTCCAAAGCAGCGAATAATCAGCAGAAGTATTCGGGATATCGCCTCTCGTGATTTCAATTTTGCCGTTTTTGGCGATTTTAATCCGGCCTTCGCCAGTAACGAAACCCAAACCAAAAGTCGCGACAAATAAAATCGCGATGATGGCGTATGACCTGATTTGCTTGGGACTTAAATTTGATTCAGTTTGATTGTCCATAGAGTTAAAATATAGCGAAATCTAAGTAAAAAGTAAAATCATTGATAGCCATTGACAGTTTTTGACAGATATTAACTCTTTAAATTATAATGCAAGCAACTTCGCAGTACAGAGAGGAGGATGTATAAAATACACGAACCGTTCGCTTCGTTGGCGAGCCGGCTGGTTCAAAAGACAGCAACGTCGGCTTCGTCTAAGACCAACGTTCTACTTACGGAGGTGGCGATGAGGATTCCTCACAAGCTTCGCATCAAGCTTCTCGGATCTATCGAGGAGGTGATCCAGTAATCTAGCGGTCTCACCAACTGCTAGGACGAGGCTTACCGACCTCGTTCGCCAGGGCCAACCCCCCTGGAAACCCGTGGAGGCATGATGCAAAAAATCCTCAACTCCCGATCTCGTTCTCCTTGAAAGGTTTACGACCGGGGCCGCGTCTCCGTAGGAGCCGGCCTCACCTTTCTTCGGTCCATTGCCTGTCAGTGGACTGTCTTTTTTTTGCGAAAGATATTAACTATTAGGACCAAGTACATTCGCAAGGTTATTCCCAAATAAACGAATTGATTAAAAAGCCAAATATTTTTTGGCGCATAGTGCTTACGATAAAAAATCTTCATGGCCATGTGCGCCCTTTTGATCGTAAGAAATGGGATAGTCTTGGAAGCGCCATATTTATAATGCGTGACTTCCGCTTTGGGGTAATACATAACTTTATGTCCGGCTTCTTTAATCCGCCAGCACCAATCCAAGTCCTCGCCGTACATAAAAAATTCTTCATCCAAAAGTCCGATTTGATCGATCACTGACTTTCTGATCAGAAAATAAGCGCCCATGATAGCATCTACTTCCATTTCTTGATCAATTGGTCCAGTGATGTTATAGTCGCTGAATTTTCTCAAGCCAAATAATCGCAAAAAGGTATTCACTGGGTTTGGAAATTTCCGGCGGGCTGATGGATCTAAACGGCCATCAGGAAGTATTACCTTACATCCCATGGCCCCGACTTCTGGATGGGCGTCCATATATTTGATGGACCGATCAAAAGTGTCCGGTTTAACTTCTGTGTCGGCATTCAGCAATAAAACCAGCCGGCCGCTCGCCTGCCTGATTGCGACATTGTTGCCTTTGGAAAATCCAAGATTTTTCTGGTTATCCAAAACTTTGGCTTGTAGGAACTCTGATCGAACCATCTCCACACTGCCGTCTTGGGAATCACAGTCAGAGATCAGGACCTCAAACTTAAACAAAGTTTGGGATCCAAACACCGACTGCAAACATTTCCGAAGCAGATCTTTTTCCCGATATGTAACGATGGTGACGGATAAATCCATAAGCTAAAGTATTGCAAATCTTAAGGATTAATGCTAGTATTAGTCAATTCGACAACCTGAATTTGGAGGACATGGATATAATGGCTAGTATCAACAAAAACGTACTCATGACCTTGGCGTTGGGAGAACTGATTGACAAGATCGGTGAAGATCATGTTCGTATCGCAACGAACTGGGCCTTTTACCCTGACCAACTGGATGCCGCCAATGAGTTCCTAGAGGGCTACTGGTCAGACCCGACTCTTCAGGAGTGTTTTCCGGGCAAGGTCGGGCGGATCGTGGCGCGGCTCCAAGCGCTAAAGGAGCGAGCCAAGATAGCCATCGCGGAAAAGAAGAAACGCGATCAGGAGGCAAGCATCGCCACACGCGAGGCGCTCAAAGAGCTAAGAGAGCGCCGCTCCACAAACGAAGCTGCCATTGATCCTGTCACCGCCGCATCAGCGTGAAAGTGCGGCTTTTCTTTTTGTCCAAATTTTCGGGATCTGGCGGAATAACTCTGGCACAACTTTCAAGGTACTCGTTTCAAAAATCAAAATATATCCGAACATGACAAGCTCGCGCAAAATAAATGCCGGATGCCAAACGTGTCTGGCATTTTTCAGATACATCAAAATATGATTTTTGTAATTCAAACGCAAAACCTGTGACGAAAGTTTTTGATGATGTTGGATAAATTTAAACAAATGCGAATATCCACCTTGAGACTGTCCGGCGGTGCGACCATGGAAGGCCACTGCATTAGGTACATACCTATGTACGTACCTAGAATTATTCAGCCGCCAAGATAAATCTACATCTTCCCAGTAAGCCATGAAGTCCTCATCAAAATATTCCTGTTGATATTTGATTTTTTCTAACGCTGACTTTCGATACATGGGTCCGGCGCCTGATACTCCAAACACATCGGTTTGAGTATCAAATTGTCCGGCGTCAGGTTCATTCTGTCCCCGATCTCGAGCTCGACCTGACGAAGACATGATCACGCCCGTAGTATCAATGATCTTAGTTTTTTCGTGCTTTTCAAAATCATAACGTAAAAGTTTCCCGGTTGCAGCCGCAACTTTTGAATCCTGAAAAGCTTTTAACATTTCTTCAATGTAATTTGGCTCCATGATTAAATCTGGATTTACCAACTGAATAAATTCGCCGTTAGATCCCTTGATAGCCAAATTGTTGCCGCCGGCAAACCCTAGGTTTTTCCCAGGATCCAAAATTTTTACATTCGGATAGTTTTGCTGTAAGAATTCCTTGCCCCCGTCATCGTTCGCGCAAATTACGGCGAAGACTTCCAAATCTTTATGAGTTTGGGCGAATACGGCATCGAAACTCAACTTCATCCACTTCTTGGTATTATAAACGACATTGATGACGCTAACTTTCATGGATGATAAATAAATTACTAACAAATAGTAAAGCCAGATCGAGATACATCTCGGCTCGGACCGTGAAAGACAAGTAAACCGTCATGACCATAAAAAACATGGCGTACGCATACAAATTGATAGACAAAAAGTTTGGATGAGTTTGCCAATATTTCCAAACAAGAGTCAGGATTCCTCCGATCAAAAATGGAATGATATAAAAAGCCACTTCACCAAAATCCTGGACAAATGGAAATAAGTAGGTTCCTGTGTTCCACCAAGAATAGAAAATCGCGCCTAAATCATAATCGGACTTAAATTGATCCAATCCCAAAATATTTGTAAATGGATCAAGCGAAACCCGGCCTTGCTGAATTGGATGCGTTTCGTAGTACTGCCAGGCGTGAAGCAAGGCTTGCTGGTTAAACGACACGCCAACATAAATCGGGACCAGAGCTTTTTGCAGTTTATTATAATGCGAGGTATCAATGCCCGTGATGCTACCCAAATAATCCGGTCCGTAGCTTCGATATTGCCTAATTAACGGCACTGCGGCCAAAACGATAATTGAAACTAACAGAAAGAACGGATAAAACTTTAAAGCCTGCCGCCAGTTTGGTTTGCGCATCAATAAATATAATGTCATGACCCACAGGTCAATAAAAAATATTTGGGTACGTGAAGCAAATAAAATCAAAAACCATATGCCAATCAAACAAATGGCAACCATGTCCCAATGTTTGCGGAAAGAAAATCCCTGATAGAAAAACAGAAAGAAAGACAATGGGATAAAAATCCGGGCCAATTGCGCGCAATAGTTGATCAATCCAGGTACTTGTTCGTCAGCGACAAATCGAAAAGCATCGGGGTCAGGTGCTAAAAGCGGAAAATTTTCGGCTTTTTGGTAAAAAAGAAATAACGCCCCCAAAGATACTCCAAACAAAAAATATATCAACCATCTTAATTTTTGTTCGGAAAAATGTTCCCGAATCAAAAATTTGGCTTTAATCCACCATGGATACTTTGCCCAAACTTTATCAAAAACCAATACACCTAAAACAAAACTTGCCAAGGAAATAACGATTAAGTACCAAAATTTTCCAGTCCAGACAAGTTCTAATGTTGACAGACGCAGCTGCGAAATCGCAACAGCTAGAAACCACACTGACAACATGAGCCACAAGGGCGAGAGCCTAACCCTTCCTCTCAAGAATTGCCAAAAACTGACAATAGAAGAAATTGTGAAAATGCTGATCAGTAATTCTTTCATAAACTATTAAAAATCTCCAGCGTTTTTCGAGCAGTAGCCTCCCAAGTAAACTGCTTTGATCGCTCAAGCCCTTTTTTAATCATCTCATTTTGCACATTGCGATTGGTCAAAACCTCAAGTAATCCCGCGGCTATGTCATCCACGGAATTCGGATCAACCAATCGGCCCGCATCCCCCACGACTTCGGGCAAGGATGACACATTAGACACAACCACCGGCACCCCGGAAGCCATGGCCTCAAGCGGCGGCAGGCCAAATCCTTCGTATAATGAAGTCAGGGTCAGAAGTTTAGCGCCGGCAATCAAGTATGGCAGATCCTCTTGTTTCACATAGTCTAAATACTTGGTGGAACCATCTAACCCCACCATTTTAATCTTTTTCAAAATCGGTTCCCAAAGCCATCCCCGGCCTCCGGCGATGACCAATTTTTCTTCCACATGATTTGCTTGCTTAATTTTTTGATACCCTTCCACCAAACGAATAATATTCTTTCGCGGCTGGATCGAGCCTACAAATAAAACATATTTCTGGTAGACAAGATCGTATTTATCCAAAACCGGCTGCACTTCTTCGTATTTTTTGGGTTGAAAGGTCGAGTCTAAACCCAGATGCGTGACCGTAATCTTATTGGGATCGGCCTGATAAAATTTTATTAAATCATCTTTGGTAACCTGCGAGACTGCTAAAATCTGATTAGCGCTTTTGACCGCAAAACGACTTGACCATTCCAAATATCGCCTCATTATAGGCATAAAAGTCTGCGGATAAATCCTCCACGCCACATCATGGAATGTGACGACAGATTTCTTAGGATGCCATAGCGGCAGGGCCGAAGCCGGAATAAATAAGACATCCACGGGATGGATGATCATTTCCCATGAAAGGCGCAATTGGGTCCAAAATTTGGGAAATGGGATGACTTTGATAGAAAAATTTTTGGGTAAGTCATAAAACCACTGTTGCGGCTTGGTGCGGAAATATAGAACGTATTCATTATACGAATCCAGCCTCGCAAAATTCTTGATCAGTTCCGCGGCGTATCGCTCGACCCCGGTCGGGTTTGGCAAATTCGCCCTTTCAGCTTCAACACCAATTTTCATACTTCAAATTTCTTTCGGAAATTAATTGATGCCGATAAAAGTTCCTGATCCTCTTTTTGGAAAAACCTCAAAGCCGCTAAGCTAGCCAAATAAACCACAGCTCCCAAAGCAATCAATAGCCATAGATTCTGTGCTCGGAGTAGATAAATAATAACTCCCATCACTAATCCGGCAATCACTGGTTTTATGAAATTTTTAAAATACGGAAACGAGACGATTTGCGTCTGCACGACAAATGTATAGCCAATCAATTGAATCAGTTCGGAAAACAAAGTAATTACTGCGGCTACCACAAACCCGAATTTGGGAATCAAGAGCAAATTTAAACCAATATTAAACGCCAAATTGACCCCGGTGATCATCGCGGCAAATTTTGTTCGCTGCGAAATAATTAGCGCGTTAACCGGGACATAAACAATTAATAATGATACGGCAGCGACCAAAAGCCACAAGGCTGGCGCGGCTGGCGCAAAATCTTGTCCGAAAAAGCTGACAGTTAATCTTAAGGCCAGCAAATATGCACCAATAGTTATGGGCACCGCCAACGCAACCATATAGCGCGTATACGTGATTAGAACTTTCTTCACCTCTGCCAGATCACCGGTTGGAACTTTTTCCGCGAAATACGGATAGAGCGATGCGGCCACCACCGCGGGTACGAACGCCAAAGTGTCCCAAAATTTATACACCGCAGTGTAATAACCGTTCTCAATATAGCCTCGTAAATGAGGCAAAATTAAAGTGTCAATCCGGTTATAAATGCTGAAAATGGTCAACAGCATAAACGGCGTATTCCAGATCAAAAGCTGCTTGAGGAAAATCCTGTCAAAAGAAAATTTAAATGAGGTAAATTTTTTGTGAACAATGTAAGAATATACGATGATATCAAAAATGGAGACCATGGCTGGAATAAATGCCAGGAAAAAAATATTTCGCCGCATCAGGATGGCGGCAATCATCATCCCGGCATTGATCATGGCATTGATAAAATTCACCCGCGCGATAATGGACAATCTCTGAAACGCATTTATGATCGCCATAAACGGCATGGTCAGAGAAGATAAAAGCAAGCCCGTGGCTGTGATGTATAAAGCGTGCTTAACCAGCGGCGGATAATTGCCAAACAAAACTATCGCATCCATTAAAAGCATAAATGCAAAACCTAAAATAAACTGGATGCCGAAGTAGTTAGCCAAGTACTTTCCCGCTTCCGTCCGATTTTCACTAACCTTTTTAATCACCAGCTGCTGCATCCCCAAGTCCACGAAAAAACTAAACACCGTCAGAAAAGCGGCCAGCAAACCGTATTGACCTGCCGCCTCGGGACCTAAATATTGGATCAATCTGGTGTAAACTAAAAACAGGATGACTGCCGACAGCACCCTTGAAACCAGTAGGCTAAAAATATTCCGTCCGATATGGAGCATGGTTGCTTTATTATACTGAATTTTAAACAAATAAAAAAGCGGGATTAATCCCGCTTTTTTGGTTATATAACCTGTTATATAACTATTTCAGAATATCATCCCCAGGCATGTACTGGTCAACCTCGTTTTGCGGCAGGACGGTGGCTCGTGGGTAACCTAATCGCTTGTAGGCCGCGGCGGTAAGCAGACGCTTCAGACCGTTTTCCATTTTATAGATGGCACTTGTGGCATCACCCTTAAACACGGTTCCGTCTGCTGGCGGAAAATTATTTCCGGTTGGAATGGAAAGTATTTCTTGATCCGACAAAACCAGATGCGGGAAAGTATTTACACCGCGTTGCTTATATACAAATGCCGAGACTTGACGCTTAAGATTATCTCGAAACCACCAGATTGTCGGATCATTGGCGGTCTTGATCGCGACTTTTTCCGGGGGAGTTAAAAACGGCCCGGTGGGAAGACTCACAACTTCCGTGTCGGACAATTTCATGATCTTCGCAAATGACAAACCACGGGCTTTGAAAATTGCGCCTGAAATCGGTCGTTTCAGTCCGGTGTCAATGATATAAACCGTGGCATCAGTCTCGGCAACAATCAAAGTTTGGTCAAGCGGTGCTTCAAAGCTTCCGAGGCTGTAAGAATCCACCTCCGCTTGCGGCAGGGTGATGACCTTGGCAAACGACAGCTTACGCTGTAGGAAAACCGGTCCCGAAATTGGATGCTTGGTTGAATCACCGACTAAGAACACTGTGGCATCCATGTCTCCCTTGATCAAAGTCCCATCAGTCGGCGGCATAGGTTTTTCGGTTAAATACGAATCAAATTCGGTTGGCGAAACCAGAATCACGTTATCTAACTTAATCCCTCTTTGTGTTGCGACAAACGCTGAAAACGGCCGCTTGGTGCCATTGTCAACAACATACTGAATAATCTCACCCACTTTCTGGATCACGGTGCCGTTCGGATACTTAAACCACGTCGAATAAAATTTCCAAAAATTATAATTGCCGTTAAAAACGTGTGGCGTATAGCGATAAAGCGCGGCTGTGGCAAAATTACCCAAAGTGACCGATTGTTGATTGGCGACACCGATGTAGCCATTGGGCGTATTATCTAAAATAATCGTGTCACCTTTACGTGCGGTTCGGACGACCGGCCGACCAAATGTCCTTGTGGCAGAGTCCACCATTGGGCCCCGCCCGACTCGGACTCCATCAATTTCCGCTCGAAACGAACGCATCAGCGACGCTGCCGCTCCCAGCCATCGACTGCCGCTTGAGTCAAATGTCCCGAATATTTGACGGTAAAAGCCTAAAAAAATATCCCCACACCCTTCATAATCAGGACAACCAAAGCCAACCGCGCGATCAAGCGCGCGCTGTAAATCCGCGTCCGAACTAAAGGTACCGTTAATCAAACTTTGTTCCTTTTGGAGCATGACCAAAAGCACCTGGGGATTAAGACCCCATTTGGTACCTGCGTCATAAATTAACTCCGCTGCGGTTCGAAGTCTAGTTAAGTTGGGTTGGATATCCTCTAAGGCCACCTTAGTTAGGGTGTCTGGTTCTTTGAGTTTAACCAAAAACTCCGGAGTGGTGTTAGCCAGAACCGAACCCTTCTGTTCCAAAAATCTCTGGATGCCCTCTGCGGAGCCAAAGGTTCCCACATCCGCAAAAGCTTCATCAGGAATAATCAGTCCCGGGTTGAAAGCAGGGTCAATAGAATTTTGCGCAAGAGAAATTACCGGTCCAACTAATCCGGCAGCGACAATGATTGCTAAAATTTTTGTGCTTGTTGCTCGCAAAATGTTTTAATTAATTATCATGATTCAATCGGCATCCCTGCCGCAATCACATCCATTTCAACCTTAGGCAAAGTCACAACGTTTCGAAAATCGTACCCGCGGCTGACAAATACATTCAATGACAGAAGTCTTTTCGTCCCATTTTCAATTACATAAACGCTTGGCTCATCCACTAATTTTACCAGAGTTTGGTCAAGCGGTGAGAGCCAGTACGAATCATGGGACTGTGGAATGTGACTGAATTCGTCAGGAGTGACATTGATTACTTTACTAAACGACAGGTTTCTTTGCTGGAAGACGAAAAATGTCACTGCTCGTCTTGTCCCCTTGTCTATGACGTAAACAGTTGGATCTCCTAAAACTAAAACCATGGTTTGGTCTGGCGGCTCGTACCATTCTCCAGTTGGTAAATTGTCAATTTCACTTTGGGGCAAAATTTTAATATTGGCGAAATTATAGCCCCTAGATATAAAGACGAGATAAGTCAATGGACGTTTCATCCCCGAAACCACAACAAAAACCTCATCGTAATTTTCGGATTTAATGAGTGTTGTGTCAAGCGGTGGCAATGGTGTGGCTGTGGGATAACTGACTAACTGATTATTAGCTGCNGTTATAATATTTTCCTGTCTGAATCCTCTTTGGGCAAACACAAAATTCGAAATTGGGCGTTTGGCGTTATTCGAAATAAGATAAATCTCGCCGGTGTAAGGTGACCGAATTAAGCTGCCATCAGCTAACGGAGGTGGGGCTATCGTTGAAAGGGCGTTAATTCGGCCGCTACCCAAAAAACCGTTGCAACTTCCTCCCAGACAAGATGTTTGATTTAACCAATCAATGCTATCAGTTGTTCGAATCAATTTTTCCCGAATTTCGACGTTCGATAGATTGGGATTAGTTGATTTGATCAGCGCCGCCACGCCTGAGACTATGGGTGTAGCCAATGATGTCCCGGAGCCATAAATTAGTAGATTATTGGAAGGACTGGAGGGCAGAAAAGCGGTAGACAGAATTCTTTTGCCGGGCGCGGAAATATCGATGCACAAAGACCCGAAATTTGAAAAGGAAGTTTTTTGATCGTTAATGTCAGTTGCAGCCACACCCAAGACCATATTTTTACCATTGTCTCCACAAACAGGGTAAGTCGGTGTCGCGTCTAGATTTTGCCCTTTATCCGCCTGGTCATTCCCAGCCGCGGCCACGATTAACACGCCACGATCATAAGCGTAGGTAATGGCATTACTTAAGGTCATGTTACCGCCAAATCCAGGGCCACCAAGGCTTAAATTAATAATATTAGCTTGATGATCCGTCGCCCAAACAATGGCTGCGGCCACGTTTGATGTATCCCCAGTCCCATCCGCGCCCAAGGCTTTAACCGGCATAAGTTTGACTTGCCAGTTGATCCCCGCAATCCCGCGATTATTGTTAGGTATGGCGCCGATAACACCGGCCACCGCTGTGCCATGTCCGTTGTCGTCGGAATCAAAATTTAGCGGAATAGGACGATTGATCATGACATCAAACCCATCAATGATCCGTCCGTCATTTAATTCAACATGACTTCTGTGAATGCCCGTATCTATGATTGCGACAGTCACATTGTTGGTACCTTGGGTATAGTCCCAGGCCAATGGCACTTGGGTTTTTGCCAAATACCATTGTTTATCCTCGACGATGGCGTCGGTCGTAAAAAACGGATCAGAAGTCACAATTACTGAAGCGTGGACGCGCTGATCTTCTTCCGCGTATGCAATCTTGGGATCGCGTTGCATTGACTTAAAGACAGAATCTGAAACTCTAGCTTTGAAAATATTTTGAAATAACGCCTGTGTTTCCAAACCATAGCGATCGAAAATTTTCTGGTTATCTGTGAAATTTTTGATTTGGAAAGTAATAGGGATATTCGGTTCGTTTTGCATCATTTTGTTGGGCAACAACGGCGCAAGTAAAAAAACTGGCAGAAGTAGGCTGCCGAGAATTTTTCTATATTTAATCGGAAACCTGAATCTCATTTAGTAGAATATTTGCCAATTAACGAGTTCCATTTAATAATAAACAGATCGCGTAAGGATTGGATGAAAGCGCTTGGAGGTACAGTACTCCCGCCATGTTCTTCACGAGTTATAGAAACCGCTTTGATTCGAAAGCTTAATTTAAGGGCAATGGCCAACAATTCCATATCAAATGCAAATCCGTTGATCGTTAGATGACTAAATATTGCTTTGGCGGCGGTAGCTTTAAATGCTTTGAATCCGGCTTGGGTATCATTGATATGCGGAACTAGTACCAACTGAATCAAGAGGTTGCTACCTCGGGAAAGCACAGTTCGGTACCAGGGTTGCTTCGCACGATGCGTATCATCCATATACCTGTCCCCGATCACGACTTCCATTCCCTGTTCTAAAAATGGCCAAAATGTTTCAATTTGAGAAATGGGGGTGGCGTTATCGGCATCCATAAACATCACGAATTCCCCCTGCGCCTGTTCCACTCCCAGTTTAACGGCCGCCCCCTTACCCACGATCGGCTGTTTAATTACTTTAGCGTTCTGAACAGTGGTGGTTTCAAGTTTTTTTACTTCTTCAAAAGTTTTATCAATACTGGCATTGTCAACCACAATGATTTCGTATTCATAATTCTGTTTTTCCAAATAACTATCCACATCAAGTAAGGTCCGTTCAATGCGCTTTTCCTCGTTGTGGGCTGGAATAATGACTGAAAGTTTAATCATTAAATCTTTTTTTCGAAAATCAGGTTAATTTGAGTCTTAATTATACCACAAAATTGATTACAAAGAAAGTTTTATTGCGGCGGCGAACATCACAACAGCCGCAATAAACCGTAGGGCATAAATTTTATAGGAATTCTTCTCTAAAAGTTGCGGTGCAAAGAAAGAAATCACCATTGCCAATATCATTGATAGTGGAATACTAATAATAACATTCGGAATTCCAATTTCGGAAGTAAATGCCTTGACCTGGGTTAGCATGGCCAGGGTCGTAATTATGGTAATCAGCATAACCACACCGATTTGCTTCAAACCAACTGTTCGTATTTCATTCTTGAATAGCGCAATAGTTGGCAAAAGCATCAGCGTTGTGAAAAATTGAATCCAAAAAGTCACCAACCAAAAATCGTTGTGCTGAAGCGCGCGATTCATAAATAAATTGCTAATGGCCAATACCGACATCAGAAAAAAAACAAACATCATTGGTTTGCTCAAAAAAGTACGGAATTTTAAATTCTCATCGTAGCAGACGAAAATACTTGAAATAAAAATTACAGCAATCAGAACCCACTGCTGGCCCGTCACTGTTTCACCTAAAAATAAAATTCCTAAGAGCAAGGCGAAGGCGGTTTTGAGATTGAATGATGGCGACAACACGGAAACATCAACATAGTAAAGCGCCAAAAAGAAAAAAATGTTACCGAGCGTCCAAAAAATTGAAGCATATAAAATATCGGACCATGCGCTAACTGATCCGAAGCCCTTGAATCCTAAAATTATGGTAAAAAATATTAAAGATATGACATTCGCCAGGAAACTAAACAACCAGGGGTTTTTGATGAGATGTTTGATGGTCAGCTTCTCAAAGACCTCGGCAAGCGACCAAGCGAACAACGAAATCCACGCAAAAATGTAAAATGACATAATCAAAGCATATCAAAAAATCGCCATTCTGGCGATTTTAGTGACGCACAAGCTTTTTGTGCCAAACCCACGCGGTTCGGATAATTGTTTCTAGGTCCGAATATTTGGTCACAAATCCCAGTTCTGTCTTAATTTTGGTCGGATCAGCAACTAACACTGCCGGATCGCCGGGGCGTCTTGGCGCGTATTCGATTGGGATCATTTTTTCCGTAATTTCCACGCAAGTGTTCACGACTTCGGCCACGCTTCGACCTTGCCCGGTACCAACATTATAATAAAATACCCCGGAATCGGCCTTAAGTTTATCTAGAGCTAAATGATGAGCTAGGGCTAAATCCTCCACGTGAATATAATCCCGCAGACACGTACCGTCTGGGGTTTTATAATCATTGCCAAAAATTTTCACAACCGGCTCTTGTCTGGCGGCCACGCGTAAAACTTTGGAAATTAAATGCGTCACTACCGGCGCGTCTTCGCCGAGACTGGCATCAAGACTGGCTCCGGCGGCGTTAAAATAGCGCAAACTCACAGATGAGAGCCCATGGCCTTGGGCGTACCAACGCAGAATTTTTTCAAAAACCCATTTGGTTTCGCCGTAAGGATTAACTGGTTTTTTCGGGTGCTCTTCATCCACCGGCACGTAGTGCGGCTCGCCATAAACCGCCGCGCTGGAAGAAAAAATTATTTTCTTGACATTATTCTCGACCATGACATCCAGCAAATTCAAACCATTGGAAACATTATTCTCAAAATATTTATCTGGAAACTGGACCGATTCTTCCACGATGATCGATCCTGCAAAATGAATGACCGCGTCAATTACATGTTCATGAAATATTTTTTTTAAAAGTTTTCGATCAGCAAGGGAGCCCACGATCAGCGGACAACTGACCCGATCACTGCGGCCAGTGGACAGGTCATCCAAAACAATCACATCCAAACCCAAGGATTGCAAAAGCTTCACTGTATGCGAACCGATGTATCCCGCGCCACCAGTGACTAAAATTTTCCCGCCATTGGCCATGATGTTTGGATCTTAATAAACAAAAAACCGATAAGTAAATTCGGTTTTTTGTTTGGATTTTTATGGTTAATTACATCATAGTTAACCATAAAAAGATCCGCAACTCTGATGGTTTTGTGGCTTTCGGAGGATTTAGAAACCAATTATCCCCA
>C687J35174_10003854_pt1 | contig 20397 bp, 21 predicted proteins | sample RifCSPhighO2_01_FD_35174 | JGI IMG/M metagenome (IMG submission 35174) | reverse complement strand
CTTTAGGAATGCCTCAAATAAAGCGGCTTGCGAAATTCGCAAGCCGCTTTTGAATAGATTATTCAAGAGCGATGAACTACAATGAAAAAGGGAACGACTATGAGAAAACGCAAAATTTTTCAGGAAATAGTGGCAGGAGTGGATGAAGCCGGCCGCGGGCCATTGGCCGGCCCTGTGGTTGCGGCCGCTGTTTGTTTTTTGGACGAAACGAAAATCCGCGCAGTCGGAAATTTTGATTCCAAGACGTTAAGCGCGCAGGCACGAGAAGATATTTACGAAATACTTACGGCACACCCTTTGGTAGTATTTGGTTTTTCGGTTGTTGAGCATGCGGTGATTGATAAGATTAATATCTTCCAGGCAACTCGATTGGCAATGAAACAAGCAGTTGATTGCTTGCAAAAAAAGCTTGCGGCCAAAGGTAGGACGTTGGGAAGCGTAATTATTGACGGTAACGCATTGCTCGATATGGATATCTCTCAAAAAGCGGTGGTGAAAGCAGATGCCAAGATTTTCTCGTGTATGGCGGCTTCAATTATAGCAAAGGTAACTCGGGATCGGCTCATGCTCGAATATCATGAAAGATATCCGCAATACGGGTTTGACAGTAATAAAGGGTATGGCACGAAAATTCATATGGAATCTCTTGCTCTACATGGCCCTTGCGAAATTCATCGCCGAAGCTTTGAACCTGTGCGCATGTCGCAAAGTAATTCATGAGGGTTGGTCCTTGCATATTTTCTTTGGGTAAGGTATAGTAAGAAAAGTTAAAAATAACTCTGACTTTTGTCTTAGTATGGCAGTCCCAAAACAGCATCGCTCAAAATCACGACAGGGCCAGCGAAGAATGCATCTTCATTTGGAGGCAAAAAACCTCGGACTTTGCGCGCATTGCGGCAAGGATGTCTTGGCTCATACCATGTGCAAAAACTGCGGTTACTATAAAGGAAAGCAAGTAGTGGATGTGCTTGCGAAATTAGATAAGAAAGAGCGGAAAAGAAAAGAAAAAGAAATTGCGGCTCATCAGCAAGAGCGATAAAATCCGCGATAGTCATGTAACTCGTTGAACTATGGCTTCAAGGCACCTTGCCAGATCAATCGCAATGCAATCTCTGTATGAATGGGATTTCGGCGGGAAAGGGGATGGAACGCTCGATGGGATTCTTGAACGGAATACTCGCGAATTTGGGCCGGGTCTTGCGGATACAAACAAAGAGTTCGTGGATCGTTTGGCGAATGGAGTAATAGAACATATGTCTTCGATTGATCGTATTATCGAGAATGCGGCGCCCGAGTGGCCTTTGGAACAAATTACGATTGTTGATCGAAATGTGTTGCGGCTTGGACTCTACGAACTTATTTTTGGAAATCGGGAAGAAGTTCCGCCAAAAGTGGCAATCAATGAGGCAATTGAGCTTGCGAAAAACTTCAGCGGAGAATCGTCAGGTAAATTTGTAAATGGAGTATTGGGAACGGTGTATCGTGAACTTGAAAGCACGGGACAAATTCCTCCTTCGGAGAAAAAAGAGAAGCAAAAAGTGAAAGCAGAGAAAGAAAATTCTTCTCCCGAGAATCCGCAGGAATTATAATAATTGATTTTTATGGTGAAATTGCGCCATAGCTCCAACGATAAGGGATCCATGAGGCAATTTGACCGGAACGAAGGATGAAAGATTTCGCAGAACTTGAAAGCACATTAGCTGTTCAATTTCAAAATAAAGAATTGCTGCAGCAGGCGTTTGTTCATAGGTCTTATCTCAACGAGAATCGGGATTTCCACTTGGAGCATAATGAGAGATTGGAATTTTTGGGAGATGCCGTCTTGGAGCTTGTGGTAACAGAATCTTTGTACAACAATTATCCCGACAAGCCAGAAGGAGAGTTAACAAGCTGGAGGGCGGCATTGGTAAACGCCAGAATGCTTTCTGTGGTTGCGAAAGAAATCGGATTTAATGATTTTCTTTTGCTGTCGAAAGGAGAAGCAAAAGAAACTGGCAAAGCGCGGGAATATATCCTTGCCAATAGCATGGAATCCTTTATCGGAGCTCTTTATTTGGATCAGGGCTTGAAATCTTGCGAGAAATTTATTACAACATATATATTGTCCAGATTGCCGGAAGTCTTTGACCAAAAACTCTTTCAGGACGCCAAGTCGCGTTTCCAGGAGGTTGCGCAGGAAAAAACCGGTATTACCCCTGCGTATAATGTTTTGAAGGAATGGGGTCCGGATCACGCAAAGCATTTTCGCATGGGAGTGTATCTGGATAAAGATATCGCGGGAGAAGGAGAGGGTTCCTCCAAACAAGAAGCAGAGCAAGCGGCCGCCAGAAACGCGCTTGCGAATAAGGGGTGGAAATAAGAGAAATTATTTATTATGCTTACTATTCGTTTGTTCCGAACAGGAAGAAAAAATCAGCCATCGTTTAAGGTGGTGGTAACAGAAAAACATCATGCCCCTTCCAAGGGACGTTTTGTCGAGGAGGTAGGAGTGTATAATCCTCTTACCAAGCAACGGCGTATTGATGGAGAACGTGTTCGATATTGGATTTCAGTTGGCGCNAAGCCATCTCCTACCGTTCATAATATGCTTATTGTGGAGAAAGTTATTGAAGGTTCAAAAATCGCAAAACATCGAAATAAAGTAGGTAAGGCCGCGGCTGCATCGCCAGCTTCGAAAGACGAGCAAGCTCCGGTAGCGGAGGAGAAGAAACCAGAGTAAGAAGAGATAGAAAAGAAACAAAAAAGAAATTTTCAGTGAATTTGATTTTGGAATCAGGAGGATTTGTTCTCCTGATTTTTTCTTGACAAAGATTGGAAAGACAAATAAAATTTAGATACAGAGGGAAAAAGTAAAGATAGAGAAGCTGAAAGGTCGAAATCATAACGGTTTGCCTTTCTTTGGAAGGCATATCACAGATAGATCTTATGGAAGAGAAACCACAGTACCAGGAGTTGCTTGAGTTCATCGTGAAAAGTTTGGTGGACAATCCCAACGATGTGCAAGTAACCCGCAAAGTTGATGAGATGGGCGTATTGCTTTCCTTGAAAGTAAACGCGCAGGATATGGGTCAAATTGTAGGCCGTCAAGGTTCAACGGCACGCGCGATTCGAACCTTAGTGCGTATTGCGGGATTGAAGGCGCACGCTCGGGTTAACCTCAAGATAGAGGAGCCGGAGGGCGGACGCCGAAGTCAAGCTCCTGCCGGAACGGCGAGTTTGGGAGATCTGAATATCTAGCATGGAAATAAAACCTGAAGGGAAAAACCCGGAAGGATTTGGAACTTAAGAAGACGGTGTTACTGTATGGTAACGCCGTCTTCTTTTTGAGCAAGAGTGTTTATGAGATAAATCGGGTTGTGTTGGAGGCGGGAACGATGCTAGTATGGTTACGAGACAGAGTTGTTTTTATTTCGTTTGAAACAATCATGTTGACGTTTGATATCCTCACAATTTTTCCCGAAATTATTGCCCCTTATACTAAAGAGTCGCTTTTAAGACGGGCGCAGGAAAAGGGACTGCTGAAAATTGAAGCTCATAATTTGCGGGACTGGGCAGATGACAAGCATAAGACCGTAGATGAAAAACCTTTCGGCGGAGGGCTTGGCATGGTGATGAAAATCGAACCTTTCTATAAGGCCGCAATGGAATTACTGGGGAAAACTTCCGGCCAAAAATCCAAAGTTGTTTTTTTTACTCCCAGGGGGAAAAAATTTACCCAGAAATTAGCTCATCAATATGCCAAATTGGATCACCTGATTTTTATTTGTGGTAGGTATGAAGGCGTGGATGAGAGAATAACGAAAATCGCAGACGATAAGATTTCGATCGGCGAGTATGACTTAATGGGCGGAGAGCTGCCGGCTCTGATTGTAGTGGAAGCGGTCTCCAGGCTTATCCCAGGGGTTATTGGCAAGCCGGAGTTCTTGCCGGCGCACATTCCTGTGGGGCGCGGCAGGGGAGGGCGTGGATTCATTGAATATCCCCAATACACGCGGCCGGAAATCTTTGAAACGCCAGACGGAAAAAAGTGGCGTGTGCCAAAGGTGCTGGTTTCGGGAGATCATAAGAAAATCGCTGAATGGCGAAAAGAGCATGGGAAGTTGATTGAAGGGTAATCTTGAGAAGCGAGATGCGGTCGCTTTTCAAAGGAGCTTATTTGTGATATAAAGGTGAGGAGACAAAATGGGTCGGTGGCGGAGCGGTCAAACGCACCTGACTGTAAATCAGGCGGCTTTATGCCTACGGGGGTTCGAATCCCTCCCGGCCCACCGAGTCAAACTCGGTTTAGCAAAAACGAGGTTGCGAGGTAGTCGCGTCTGACGCGACACAGATATATTTTTATCAAATAGAAAGAGTAAGCCGCCTAATACAATATGGAAGTAAAATTTTGGTATGTGTATATCTTGTTTAGTGAAAAAGATCAGAAGCTTTATATAGGTTATAGTGAATCATTAAAGTTACGGTTAAGAGATCATTTTAAGGGTGAAGTTGCGGCAACGAAAAATAGACGTCCATTACTTCTCATTCATTATGAAGCATTTACTAATAAGAAAGATGCAAAAGCAAGAGAAGTTTTTTTGAAAAGTGGATTCGGGCGATCCCAGATAAAACAAGCATTGCAGAATCGATTTGGTGAGCTAGGATATGCATATTGATTCTGCCAGAGTAGTTCAGTGGCAGAACGCTTCCATGGTAAGGAAGAAGTCGCGGGTTCAATTCCCGCCTCTGGCTCAAAGGGAGAATATAATAAGTGGAATGATTGTTCGCATGGTGTCCGCGAACCGGCGGATTCGTTGCGAAGGAAAAGAATATGGCTGCAAAGGCAAAGAAAAAGGTATATGCCAAGTTCCAGTGCGCAAGCTGCAAGGAAATTAATTATTTCTTGCACAAGTCCAAAAAAGCGATGGAGGAAAAGTTGGAATTGAAAAAGTTCTGCAATTCCTGCCGCGCACACAAGAAACACAAGGAAGCGAAGAGATAATTTTTTCCGGAGGTATCTCTAAAAAATTGGTTTGTATTCTCAATAAGAAGATTGGGTATGTTATTGATGGACGGAAAATTGTAAAATTGAACATGAGGAATTTGAATACGGGGGTTTAGTTTAATGGTAGAATAATGGTCTCCAAAACCATTGATGGGGGTTCGATTCCCTCAACCCCTGCCAGAATTTTGTAATGTCCAGGTAAAATATGGCAAAACACACAATTATAAAATATCCAGACCCTGTTTTGTTTCATGAATCAGTGCGTGTTTCTTCGCGCTTGGAAGGTCTTTCTGAACTTGTGTCTGATATGGTGGCAGTCATGTATGAATATCAGGGTATTGGATTGGCCGGGCCTCAAGTTGGAGTCGCAAAGCGAATTATTATCGTGGAATCAGCAGAACATCCCGAGCAAGGGAAAAGGAAACCCTTGGCCTTTTTGAATCCAAAGATCATTAGAAAAAGCGGCGGAGAGGAGGCGCATGAAGAAGGATGTTTGAGTCTTCCCGGAATATTTGTTCCGGTGAAACGAGCTCGGAAAGTAGAAGTGCTGTGCGAAACTCCCGAAGGGGAAGAAGTGCGTATTGAAGCTGAAGGATTGGGCGCGCGGATTTTTCAGCATGAGGTGGATCATCTCAATGGAATGCTGATTATCCATCGCATCAGCAGGTTTCGGAGAATGAAAGTGCGCAAAGAACTCCGGAAGCTTGATGAGGATTTTTTTGCCAAATAGCCATTCGATATTTTGAATCATGAAATTCTTTTTTCTTGTAAGCGCCGCGTTTGTTTTAGCTCTTGGCGGGGGAGTGTGGACATTTTGGGCAGGCGTGTATATTCCCTTGCGTTCTGACTTCCATGAGGAGAAAGTCTTTAGAATCAAGCAGGGTGAGGGAAGCTGGGAAATAGCCCGCGAGTTGGAAAAAGAGGGACTTATTCGTTCAGCTCTTTTTTTTCAACTTCATGTGCTTATGAAAGATTTTGCTTCCAAACTACAAGCAGGAACTTACAAGGTAAGTCCTTCCCTAAGCCCGGCTCGCATCGCGCAGAAGTTTGTAAGCGGGCAGATAATTCAAACGAAGATGCGAATTTTAGAGGGTTGGAGCATTGAACGTATAGGAAATTATGCGCAGGAAGAGAATCTGCTTAACCGCGAGGAGTTTTTCCAAGCGGCAGGATTTTCTCCCAAGCAAAAAGGAAAAGCTCTGGCAAGTGCCATTGAACTGGCGAGCGACTATGATTTTCTTGCAGATAAGCCCTCGAATATGGGATTGGAGGGCTATCTTTTCCCAGATACTTATCAAATTCAAGAAGATGAGAATGCAGAAAAACTTGTGCGCCGAATGCTTGAAAATTTTGACCGGCAGCTAACATCTCAAATGCGTCAAGATATTCAAGCTGGCAGGCACACAATATATGACGTGGTAACAATGGCTTCGATTATTGAGAAAGAAGTGAGAACGCCTGAAGACAAAAAGATTGTTTCCGGAATTTTTTGGAAACGCTTGGCAGAAGGAATGCCCCTGCAGGCGGACGCTACCATTACGTATGTAACAGGAAAACGTTCCACAAATATTTCATTGGAAGAGTTGAAGATAGCATCTCCGTATAATACTTATCAATATCCTGGTCTGCCCTTGGGGCCGATCTCAAATCCGGGAATCGAAAGCTTGAAAGCGGCTATATACCCTACCGAAAGCTCCTACTGGTTTTATCTTTCCAAGCCAGATGGGGAAACAGTATTTAGTAAAACCTATCAAGAGCATCTCGCGGCAAAGCAAAAATATCTATAAATCTTTTTGTTATTGACACTTTGAGGCAGATAGGGTAAAGTAGAACTACAATCGAAGATATCCGCAGACAGCAGGTGATTTCCCTCTTGAGGGAAATCATAAATCCTGCCGAGGGTAAAGAAAGTTTTGGCGTTTTCCGCCAAGAGAGGTCGATTTCTTATGCCTATGTCTGTGGAATGTATCCACAGATTTTTATTTAGCTTTTATGCCAAAAACAAGAGTTCAAAAGCAAGCAATACTGGAACAATTCAAAGACGGGCTGGCAAAACAAAATGCAATCGTCTTTGTGAATTATAAAGGCATGGGCGCGAAAGAGATGATCGCGATTCGCACGCAGCTCAAGAAAATTGGGTCCAAACTTACGGTAACCAAAAAAACGCTTCTCAAGAAGGCGCTTGCCGATAAGGGTATGACAGCCGAGGTTCCTGCGGGAACGGCGCAATTGGCAACGGTATTCGCGTTTGAGGATCCGGCGCCAGTGATCAAGTCCATTGCGGGATTTGCCAGAACTTCAGAGCGTGTCAAGATTCTTGGCGGGTATTTTGAAGGGCAAACGCAAAGCGCCGAACAAATGAACGCGATCGCAATGCTTCCTTCAAGAGAGGAGTTGCTTGGAATGCTGGTTGGAACTATTGCGGCTCCCATGACTGGATTTGTTACGGTATTGGAAGGAAACATCAAAGGTTTAGTGGTAGCATTACACGCTATTGCAGAAAAGAAATCTTAATTACAACATTATGGCAAACGAAGAAACAAAAGAAATACAGGTAGAAGTTCCAGCAAAATTCCAATCCATAGTCGAAACTATTGAAAAACTTTCTGTTCTCGACTTGTCTGAATTGGTAAAAGTGTTGGAGAAAAAATTTGGAGTATCAGCCGCGGCTCCCATGGCAGTAACAATGGCTCCTGCTGTCGGAGCTGGTGAAGCTGCCGTCGAAGAAAAAACATCTTTCAACGTAGAATTGAAAGCGGTAGGGGGCAAGAAAATCGAAGTGATTAAAGTGGTGCGCGACGCAACCGGCAAAGGATTGAAAGAGGCGAAAGATTTGGTGGATGCCGCGGCCGCCGCGCCTCAAATCGTAAAAGAAGGAGCGAACAAGGAGGAGGCAAACGCTTTGAAAACGAAACTCGAAACAGCAGGAGCAACGGTGGAACTCAAGTAATGACATCGAATTGTTCTGAAGCAAAAAATCGCTTTTCGGCGGTTTTTTGCTTCAAGCAGAGAGTGCCGCAGGAGCGGTGAGCGGCTTCTTCTGGCACTCCCGTCTTTCTTACTTTGAATTGCGAAAGCAGCACATACAAGGTTTTGAGAACGTTGGGAGCGCGACTGGCGCGAGCCCCTCACCGCGAGGTGATAAGGGGAGCACCAGGAATTTTTCAGCAGAAACATATCCGTGTTCTCTAAACCTTGCATGTGCTGCTTTCGCAATTCAAAGTTTCTTAAAATTTAGCGCTGATGCAGTTGATAGATTTGATTGCCGTTGAGCAAATAGAGTGTGTTTCCGTCTTCTGAAATTGTAAAATCACGGAGTTCCGAGAGTGAGGGGAATACATATTGTTTTATGAGAGCTCCTGATTTTGAGAGGACGAGAAGCCGATGCTGATCCGGGGTAAAAATATAAAGATTGGGCGTGTTCTTGTTGGTGCGGATTTTTGCCGGGCCGTTCAATTTTGGGAATACGGAAATGTTGAAGGTTTGTTCGTACATCCCTTTGAAATAGCGGTCAATGATATAATCGTGCGTGAGTATCCAGATATTGGAGTCAATCGAAAAAGATTGGGCGTTCTCGGGGTTTTTTGAAGAACTGGCGGCCAGCCAAAAAGAAGCTTGCGTATTTCCGCTTGCGGGATTGGAGTATTTGATCAGATTTCCGTTTGTGCTGTCTAAGAAATACAGATTTGTTCCAAAAGACGCAATGGAAGAAAAAGAAGATGCGGGATCGGGAAGAGAAAGCGAGAGTTGCTGGGAAAGTTTTTCGTTTTCGATCAATAACAGTTGAGCTGGCGGTGTAAAGAAAGCAACGCCATGTTCCAGAGAAGCCGCAATCTGCGCGCTATATCCGATATCAAGATTTGTTCCATGCGCTGCATTGCCGGAGTTGATGATATACACTTGGGAAGAGGTTGTATTGAAGACATAAAAATTCGCATCGGCAAGCTCTATATGGGAAGGGTTTTTCAGCGCGCTTTCTGGGATTTGAAAAATCGGAGAAAGTTCGTTGATTTCTTGAATGTTGTTTAAGGTTGTAAGTTGAGGATTGATGCGAACCATAAGCTGCTCAAAAACCTCGCGGTCTTTCTGGGTTGCCGAGGTTTCGTTGGTATAGGGAGCCGCAAGATTCCATATTTCCTGCAAAAGTCGGTTTGCTTCTTGGGAATTGTTATTCGCAAGAGCAGTTTCGGCCTGCGCAAGAAGAGACATCGCTTGGATATAGGATTGCTGGGCTTCAGAAGAAAGCGGATTCTTTTTCTGATAGAAAAAAGCAAAGCCCACAAAAAGAAGTAAGCTAAAGACGCCGACAATCAGGATATTGCGCCAGAGAGAAGGCATATTGCTTGTTGCTCGGAACGCTTTTTGCTTTGCCTTGAAGACGATATTTAGCGGCTTGAGGAATGGAGACGTAAAAATTTTTTGCTCTGATTTGTGCGGCAATTGTTTGGCAATAAAAGCGCCAGCTCGAGCAAAAGGAAGTTTGCGAAGCATGGGAAAAATCATCTTTGGCACTTTTGCTTTGAGGAGTGAGAACTGCGGCACAGAAGGCTCCCGAAACCGCAAAGCGAGAAGCCGGGATCCGAAAGAAGGATGGGCGCTTTCTGCTGCGGCGCTTGAAGAATCAAGAACAATGCCAAAGAAGATGCCGGAAATTCGGGCGAGTTCTTTATTTTTTTGGTCAAAAAGCGTGCGGAATTGCTTATTCTCATTAAAGAGTCCCAAGTCCTGCAAGACATTTTCTTGAGCGAAAAAGTCAAAGAGGTCGGGAGTGAAGAGGAGAATACGGTCGCCAGAGAACGCAGATCCCGAAACAACATTTCCAAATCCTTGAGGTGCTCCGGAAGCGGCTTGAGATGTTTCGATTTTTTTCCCGATATCCACGAGAGAGCCATTGCGTCCCATCCAAACTTTGGCGTTTCCGATTTTGGCAAAATGGAACTGCATGTTTCCTTTTTCAGGAGACAGCGCGATGAGCGCGATATGCAGATTGCCAATCCAATCGGTGTTGCCGTTGGCCGATTCTTTTTTGAGAAAGTCGTTTCCTTTACGGAGCGCCTTTTTAAAGTTCGAACTTGTGGAAAACACTTGTTCTTGAGGATTGCTTTGAGCTTTGGCGGATGTTCCTTCGCTGTAGTATTCTTTTTTAATCTGCTGCGCGAGTTTATTGATAAAGGGAGCGTTGGAGGGAATGCTGTTGGTAAGTTCCGCAACGAAATACAGATTTCCCTTTCGCTCGGATTTTTCTTCCTGGGGTTCAAAAGAGAGAGCCTTGAGGAAGCGGTCTTTCTTCACGCGTGGATTAAATTGATATTCAAAGATTTTCATGGGAAATTGTCTCGGTATTCATTTTGCGCGTAACAAATTTTCAAAAGACATTCTCTATTATAAGAGAAGGAAACCGATCTGTAAATTATTTTGAACGACAAAACACCTTTGCAGCACAGGAGTATGCATCACCACATAAAATTCTGCTGAATTTTTGTTCTTACTCGCGCCGGCCGCGCTCCGTGCGTGATGCATACTCCTGTGCTGCAAAGGTGTTTTGTCGTTCAAAATAAAAGTCTGTGCAAAAAATGAACCCGGAGATGTTCCGGGTTCGGTGGGTACGAAGAATAAAGGTTACGCTGGAAGTTCTGGCGGATCGCGAGATGACGGAGAAGGTTCCTGGGAGACAGGAGCATAATACACTTTTGCACAGAGAAAAAAACTTTCCCATGCTTCTTGTTCGGTTTGTCCGGCGCCGCATAACGGGAGTTGATCGCAAAGGAAAAGGGTTTGGTTGTTAAACCGTATGATTTTTCCGGTAATAGGAAAGATGGTCTGCATGGTCATAAACCCTCCGATGCTCGAAGCGATACTATCTTGAAGATATCAAAAATGAAGGAATATGCAACTTTTCTTTCAGAGCAGAACATGCTATAAAAAAGCAGAAACAAGGGCGGCTAGCTCAGTCGGTTAGAGCGTCGCATTCACATTGCGAAGGTCACAAGTTCGAGTCTTGTGCCGCCCACCAGAATTAAACTTTCAGAAATTTTGCCAACGGATTTTGCCACGCTTTGCGCGGCCGAATCGGTCGGGCAAAAATCGGAAAGTTTAATTCTGATGCGTTCGCTTTCTTTCCTTAAGAATTTATTTGATCCAGTATAGTTACAAAGAAAATAAGTTATGCTACAGTATTTTTAGTGCTGATTTGACGAGAAAGGAGTACTTTTGTAATGACTACGTCAAAGCTTCCTCCGATTCGGCGAACTGCCCCGTATGTGCGCGATCTTCTTTCCCAAGGATTTACTCTTGTAAATCAAGGGAAAGTTCGGGATGCGTTTGCGATCCCAGGGATTCCAGGAGCGATACTTCTCGTCGCAAGCGATGGGATTAGTATCTACGACTTCGTATTGCCGAGCGTTATACCCTCCAAGGGAGAAATCCTTACTACATTGACGCATTTCTGGATGAACGTTATATTTCCGGACATATTAAGTGATCAGGTAGCCATGAATATGACGCAGTATCTTCGCAAAAGGTATTCTGCAATTCCGGCAAAGAGATCACTGGTAGTGTATGATCTCAAAATGATGCCGTACGAAATGATTTTCCGGTATCACCTTGGAGGATCTATTTTCCGTGAATACCAAGAGAAAGGTACTGCGGCAGGACAGTCAATGCCTGTTGGATTGCCCCGATGGGCGAAGCTTAATGTGCCGGTTTTCACTCCCTCTACCAAAGAATTTAAAGGCCATGATGTAAATATCATGGCTGAAGAATTTTTTGCCAGAACCGGATCTCTCGGTAGAATGGCGGTGGAGCGGCTTGAAAACTTGTATATCACAGCGTATGGGTATGCATTTAGCCGTGGAATTATTATTCTGGATACAAAGTTCGAAGTCGGCAATGCAATTGCGCCATGGGCTAGGGGCACTTTACGCGTTGCTGATGAAGTTTTGACTCCTGATTCCTCCAGATTCGCCATGGTTGAGGATGTTCAAGAAGCGCTCCGTTCAAAGCAGGATCCGCGTTTCTTTGATAAGCAGATGGTGCGCGATTGGGGAGCGCAGATCGAAACGCCATGGGGACCTGGAATTGGCAATCTGGATCCTCGCAATCCCGATCATGTTTCTTTCGTGCGCGAACATTGCGTGATCCCGCCTTCTCTCGTCGAGGAAACAAGAGCGAGATATCATCGGTTGTTCCAGATGCTCACGGGGTATACTCTTGAAGAGTATCAGCGCGAGTTTTTCTCATAGCACACTTCGTGAGCCGGTCGCGTAGCTAAGAAGCTGCGCGACTTTTTTCTTCTCTGATTTTCTGGTTATGATATAGTAATCAAATGGTTGCGGTACTGGCGTTCAAGTATATGTATTGGCATTTTGTGTATGTTCCTGGCGAAATCACGAAAGCGTGGATGAATTTTGTGTGGTTTAGTTTGAATTTTTTCTCGGTGGAGCAGCTTGCGCGAACTTACTTTGCGCCTTGGCGCGGAGTTCGGTGGAAGCAAAGCCGCGGATTTTCCATCCGCGAGTTTCTCAATATCCATGTTTCGAATATGATTTCGCGCGCGTTGGGAGCTTTTGTCCGAACATGGCTGATTGTATTTGGATTGGTTTCGATGATTATAGTTTTGTTGAGTGGAGTAATCATATTTGTCGGTTGGCTTGCTTTGCCTCTTTTAATGTTGCTTGCTATATATGGAGCCATCAATGTCATCTTTTAACGTAAAAAAAGCCGCGATTTATCAGGTGATCTCTTTGAATGCGTTGATTTCGTTGGGTGTGTTGGCTCGGCTTGCAACGGTATCGTTGTGGCTGGGATTTGCGTGCTTTGGAGGATTTCTTGTACTGTTTGTGGCTGTGGTGTCTGCGCAGGAGGGGCAGGAGGTTCTTTTTGGTGTGAGTCTTTTATTGTTTGCATACAGCGCGGCTGTGTTTGCTCTTTCTCGATTTGGAGAATATCTCAAGCGCGCGCGAATTTCCGCCGCGTATGAAAATGAAGCGGAATTTTTGGGATTTGAGCCGGCGCGCGCCGTGTTGAGAGCAGAAACCATCGCAAAGCAAGAGAAATTAGCGATGGTTTCTGCTACGGTGCTGGTTATCGCTATATGTAAGGAACAAAGTTCTGCTATTCGGTTTATGTCCAGCCGAATGCTTCTGGATATCAAAGCACTGGAAAAAGAATTGCGCGCGGTTTTGGCGCAAGAGCCGAAACTGGAAGAGCATCGAAAGAGAGAATATAGCGAAGATTTTGCCAAGACGTGTGCAACGGCGCGCCGACTGGCAAAAGAGCAAGGACGCGAGCGAATCGAGAGCGAGGATTTGATCGCCGCGCTGGCTACGGAATGCTCGGCGTTCAAGCAGTTGTTGATTGAAAGGAACTTTTTGCCCGATCAAGAAATCCCCGATATCGCCAGATGGCATCTGCGCATTCGACAAAAAAATGAGGAGCGGAGCAAATTCTGGCTGAAGAAAAACTTGCGCAGGTATGGCGCATTGGGAACCGATTGGGCTTCGGGATACACGATCACGCTTGATTTGTTTTCTTTGCCGCTTACAAAAGAAGCCGCGCGGCTCCGATTTCCCCTGGCGGTTGGGCATGAAAAGGAAAAAGCGGAAATGCAACGTATTCTTTGCCGACAGGAAAACAATAATGTCTTACTAGTGGGGGAGCCGGGCAGTGGGCGCAAACGGTTAGTTCTGGATTTGGCTTCGAGAAGCGCGTTGGGCGATACCAAGAGCGAATTGTTGGCGTACCGGCGTATTCTTGAAATTGATATGGCGCATTTGGTCTCCAGCGCGCAAAGTACGGAAGAATTGGAGGAAACGCTTTCTCGGGTGTTTAGCGAAGCTGCGAACGCGGGTAATGTGATCGTGGTGATAGATGAATTGCATAATTACGTGGGAGGAGAAACTGGAACAAGAGCGGAGCCCGGACGAGTGAATATCGCTACGATTCTTTCTGCTTATTTGCGTTTGCCGCAATTTGTGTTTGTTGGAATTACGACATTCGCCGGTCTTCATCGGTATTTCGAGCAGAATCCTTCGCTGCTTTCCCGTTTTGGTAAAGTGGAGATGTCTGAAATTTCAGAAGATGAGACTCTTGAAGTGTTGGAGGAAACACTTCCCTCATTGGAAGTGAGGTATAAAAGATTTGTCTCGTATCAGGCATTGCAGAGTATTCTTCGCATGTCTGGCAAGTATATTCAGGCAGTGCCTTTCCCGCAGAAAGCGTTGGATCTGCTCGATGAGGCAATGTCGTATGTCGCACAGACTCGAGATCCCATTCTTTTGCCGGCCCATATTGCGGCGGTTGTGGAATCTCGCACTCAAATTCCGGTGGGAGAAATGGAGGATCAAGAACGCGAGAAACTTCTTGATTTGGAAACACTTATTCATAAGCGTCTGATCAATCAGGATATTGCGGTGCAAGAGGTGTCTGCGGCTTTGCGCCGCGCGCGCACACAGATTGCGTCTCGGCAGGGGCCGATGGGCAGTTTCCTGTTTATGGGACCAACCGGAGTTGGGAAAACAGAAATGGCCAAAGCGCTTGCCGCGATTTATTTTGGATCGGAATCGCGAATGATTCGTTTGGATATGTCTGAATTTCAGAATTTGGAAGATATTAAGCGTTTGTTGGGTTCGCCTTCGCAGGAAGGATTGCTTACTACGGCAGTGCGGGAGAATCCTTTTTCCCTTGTATTGTTGGATGAGCTGGAAAAAGCTCATTCAAATATATTAAATCTTTTCTTGCAAGTGCTTGACGAAGGGCATGTTACCGATGGAATTGGCCGCAAAATTGATTTTCGCTATACGATTATTATCGCGACAAGCAACGCCGGTTATGAGTTGATTCTACGCGCGCTGAAAGAGAAAAAAGATTTTGGCGCGTTAAAAGAAGAAATGTTGGAATATGTGTTTGAGCGAGGCATTTATCGCCCCGAATTTATCAACCGGTTTGATGGAGTGATTATTTTTACGCCGTTAAGCGAACAGCACTTAATTGATATCGCGGGATTGATGCTTTCGAAGGTACGCAAAAATTTGGCGGAACAGGGAATTGGATTTGTGATTACCGAAGAGCTGAAGCGTGAAATCGCGCGGCTTGGATATAATCCTATGTTTGGAGCGCGCGATATGCGGCGCGTGCTTCAAGATAAGGTCGAAAATGCGATTGCGCTTGCTCTACTTGGCAAGAAAATCAAGCGCGGTCAGAACATAACGGTGGATGCGGAGACGTTTGAAACAAGAGTGGCGGAAGAAGCGAGTTGACATTCGCGAAGAGAAAAGTGAGAATGAGAAAATGATCCAAATTTTTATAAGACAGCAGATGCTTGAGGGCATTTTGTAATTTTAAGTAATACAAATCGTATGAATATAAAAAAAATCGCGGTTATTGCAAGTATTGCCGGTTTTGCGGGAATAGCGCTTGCGAGTCAAGCGCTACTGGTTACAAGGGTATGGGATCCTCAATGGAATCCGTATCGTCCGTCATTTCAGAGAATTTTGGAAGGAGCCAAGAACAAGGATGCTGGTATTGAGTCAGCTCGTATGGATATTGATTTGGATGTGCGAGCGAAGCAAGAAGGAGCAGATGTCTTTCGCATAATGATTGGGTTGGAAGGCGTTGCGACACAATCAAGCGAGATTGACGGAAAATTTCAAGGAACTATGAATGTAGGAGTTTCCGGAGAAGGGATTACGTTTGAGGGGGCAGGAGAGATAATCGTTACGGATGAGGAGAATTTGTATGTGAAAATAACCAAATTTCCCGCGTTGTCTTTCTTGGAAATGTACCTTGGAATGAATGCGGAGATGTTCAAAAACCAATGGATTCGGATTCCCATAGAAGAGGTGGGCGCTTCAACTGGCATGATGTTAGAGCAGGAGAAAAAATTTCTCAAAAAAGCTGAAGAGCTTTTCTATGATCAAGCGAAATCCTATCTGGTAAAAGAGCTTCCTGACGAAAAAATAAGAGGGGAAAAGACGTATCACTATCAGATAACGTTTACCGGATCGGATATTGCAGATATTGTCCAAGAGGCAAACAAAGAAAGCGGTATTGAAGGAAACAAGTCGGAAGAGATGGTTGAAGAAATGCGCAATATGGGAGAAATGAGCGTAGATTTATGGTTGAGCAATCGTAATTTCTATCCGTATCGAATATCCTTTGAAAAGGAACTCAACGCGAAGATTTTTGATGAAACAGCAAGCGAAACAGATTCGGTATCTGTGAAGGCAGGAGTTGAAATTTGGGATTATAACGTTCCCGTGGAGAGTATTGATGCTCCCGAAAATGCAAAGACCGTTGAAGAAATCTTTGGGGCATTCCAATATCTCTATGGGACCGAAGAGTATCGTTAATCTTTTGCATATACCTTCGCAAATACTGTCTATAAATAACGCAAGAAGATAAAGAAAAGCAGGGTGCCTATGGCGCCCTGCTTTTTCGTTTGCAGGTTTGTGAATAAGTATTGGGGTTGACGGGTGTATATGCGTGGAGTATAGTGGGAAATACGTGGCAATCTGTGGATAAAAGTGGGGAAAAGTACCCTACTTTGTGGAAAACTTTTCTCTTCTGTCTACACGTTACGCATTGGTGTTCGGAACGCAAATGGTTTTTATGTTTATCGGAGAATACACATATTCTATTGATGAGAAGAAGCGGCTTGCGGTGCCGCCGAAATTCCGCGAGCAAGTGGGAAAAAAAGCAGTGCTAACGAAAGGACTCGATAACTGCTTGTTTTTGTATCCGGAAAAGGAATGGCAATCGTTAGTTGAGAAACTAAGCAGTTTGCCTTTGGCGCAGGCCGATGCGCGCGGATTTGTACGGTTAATGCTTGCCGGAGGAATGGAAGTGGATCTGGATAAAACCGGAAGAATTTTGGTGCCGGATTATTTGAAAGAATATGCGGCTTTGAACAAAAAAGTGGTGATCGCGGGAGTGTTGAATCGCATTGAATTATGGGACGAAGAAAAATGGGATACGTACAAGAAGAAGATTGAAAGAGAAGTGGGAGATATCGCGGAGCGATTAAGGGAGTTGGGAGTATAGAATACTATGCACATTTCAGTTCTTACGCAAGAAGTTCTTGAATATCTGAATTTGAAGCCGAATGATAACGCGATTGACGGAACTGCCGGCGGCGGCGGGCATACGCAAGAGATACTCAAGAAAATAGCGCCAAAGGGCAAAGTGCTTGCGATTGATTGGGATCCTGCGGCTTTGGAACGCGTAAAAGAAAGGATATCCAAGGAAGATACCAATCGTGTGATGCTATGGAACGGAAACTTCGCTGATCTCAAGCAAATCGCTCAAGACGCGGGATTGAGTCCAATAAACGCGGTACTTCTTGACTTGGGATTTTCTTCTGATCAGCTTGAGCAAAGCGGGAGGGGGTTTTCTTTCCTGAAAGAGGAACCTTTGGATATGCGTTATAATCCCGATATTACGGTAACCGCCGAGGAAATCGTCAATATATGGAACGAGCGCGATTTGGAGGAAATGTTTGAAATATATGGAGAAGAGCAATATGCCAAGAGAATAGCAAAGCAAATTGTGCGAGAACGGGCAAAACAAAGGATTCAGACAACGCGGCAGCTTCTTGATGTGATTGAACGCGCGATTCCGCGCAGAAGCGCTTTACATCCCGCGACTAGGACATTCCAGGCATTGCGCATTTGCGTCAACAATGAGCTGGAGCATATCAAAAAAGGGCTGCAAGGAGCTGTTGATATCATTTCGCCCGAAGGAAGGATTGCGGTGATATCCTTTCATTCATTGGAAGACCGGATCGTGAAACAATTTTTCAAAGAACAAAAAGCATTACAAGCTATGACAAAGAAACCGATTATTCCTCAAGAAGCAGAAATAAAAAGCAATCCGCGATCGCGTTCCGCAAAACTTCGGGTTGCGCAAAAAATAGAAACATAATGAAACGCTCCTTTATGCAATTTCTCCTCTTTTCTGCGTACCGAAACAAATTCCTTTGGGGGTTTGGCATGTTCTCTACGGCAATACTTGTGGTTTTATATATTATGCAGTTAAACTCCATTACCCAGCTTGCGTATGACATTGCAGAAAGCGAACAGGAAATAGAAACAATGGAGGAGCATATCGCTCTGATGCAAGAGACGACGGTACAGACCATGTCATATCAAAATATGGAGGAATTGGCAGGCGCGCTTGGTTTTGAGCGAATAAACCATATTGAATACATAAAAGTTCCCGGAGGAGCGGTGGCAAGGCAGCAGTAAGAGTTCAGAAGGATATTGGATATTTATGGCTCGCGCGATTCAAACAAATTGGCGCCTTTCGATTATTCTGGCAGGAATTTTTTTATTTGGAGCAATCATTGGAGGGCGTCTTGTGTTTGTGCAGATTTTTCAGTATGGATTTTATAAAGCGCTGGCTCAAGGCCAGCAAACGTTGCAGACGTTTTCTCAAGGAGATCGGGGAAGAATCTTTGCGCAGGATAAAGCGGGAAATCGCTATGTGTTGGCTATGAATCAACAGAGAGCATTCGCCTTTCTTTCTCCGGCTGAAATGAATTTGACCGAGGCGGAAAAGGAAAAATTTGCCGAAGAACTTGCAAGTATTCTTATGTTAGAGAAAGCATTCGTGAAAGGACAGCTTGAAAAAGACGGCAGTTTATATGAGCTTCTGAAGCGGGATTTGGCCTTGGGAGAGCAGCAATCTTTGGAAACTCTTGGATATAAAGGGTTGTATGTGGGAGCCGAAACAGTGCGCGCGTATCCTCAAGAAATGATGGCGGCTCACGTAGTTGGTTTTACGAATACTGATGGGATTGGCCAATATGGAGTTGAAGGATATTTCGATGAAGAACTGCGCGGCATTGAAGGCATCAAAATGCAAGCTAAAAATCCGGCGGGATATCTCTTGAGTGTGTTTCGGGATACCGCGCAGGACGGGTCGGATGTGGCGCTGACTCTGGATTACAATATCCAGGCGGAAGCTGAAAAACTCCTCAAGCGCGGTCAAGAGCAGCTTCGGATCGAAGGGGGAAGCATTGTTGTGATGGAACCGGCTTCCGGAAAAATTCTTGCGATGGCGAGTGTTCCCAATTTTGATCTCAATAATTACGGGAGCGTGGATGACTTGAAAGTATTTCAAAATCCTGTGATTCAAACAGTATTTGAACCAGGGTCCATTTTTAAACCTATTACCATGGCTGCGGCTTTGGACGAGGGCGTTGTAACTCCCGAAACTTCTTATGAAGATACGGGAATCGTGGAAATTGGAGGAAGAACAGTCTATAACTATGATCGTCATGTATGGGGGAGGCGTACGATGACCGAAGTATTGCAGTATTCCATCAATACCGGAGCTGTTTTTGCCGAGCGCGAGCTTGGGCATCGCCGGTTTTTGCAGTATCTTGAAAAATTCGGATTTTTTGAGCCCACTTTTATTTCCATGGCAGGAGAAGTAGCGTCCGCCAACGCCGAATTTCAAAAAGGATATGAAATTAATTTCGCCACGGCCGCGTTCGGACAGGGGATTGAAATGACTCAACTTCAGATGATGAGGGCATTTTCCGCGCTTGCAAATAACGGGATTCTTCCACAGCCATTTATAGTGGAAGGCAAGCGAGAAGAAAGACAATCGGGAAATGTGCAAGTTGTTTCTTCAAAGGCAGCATCGGAAGTAACGGCAATGCTCGTAAATGTTGTCCAAAACGGATATGGAAAAAGCGCGGGAATTTCCGGTTATTGGATCGCGGGAAAAACAGGCACGGCGCAGGTGCCCTGGTCTGCATTGGGAATAAATCAGTCGGGATATTCAGATAAGACGATTCAATCGTTCATCGGATACGCTCCCGCGTACAGTCCCCGATTTCTTATCCTTGTGAAGTTGGATAATCCTGCCGCGCAGACAGCAGAGTATTCCGCGGCTCCCATTTTTCGCGATATGGCAAAGTACATTATCGAGTATTATCAGATTCCGCCCGATTACGAGGTGGAATAAAGAAAATGCAAAACGATTTACGAGAGGGCAAAGGTATGCTATAAAAGCAAGGAATGAGGTCATTGGTCCCATCGTCTAGTGGCCTAGGACATCGGGTTCTCAGCCCGGTAACACGGGTTCGACTCCCGTTGGGACCACCAAACAAGTTTCGTATGGTAGTGTCATTATATCATTTGCGCGAACTTTTTTCCAGCGGAAAATAAACGAATGAGTGCCTCGCGCGTGCTACGCACGCCTGTGTGATACACAGTTTCTCCAAAGGAGAAAGCGAGGCACACAATACCAATACAAAATGGACTCGGTTTTGCGAAACTATTTTGCGGGAGGGAGGATTCGCAAAACCGAGACAAATGTTTTTGAAATTCGGCGGGATTCGGGTTTCCGCCCCGCAGGAGGGTGCGGGAGGAATGCGGGGCGGGGGTTTTGGAATTTGGCGGAGGGGG
>C687J35174_10003852_pt1 | contig 20401 bp, 38 predicted proteins | sample RifCSPhighO2_01_FD_35174 | JGI IMG/M metagenome (IMG submission 35174) | reverse complement strand
CTTCATTTTCATCTATTGCTATTACAGGGAATTGTATGCTTTCATGAATTTTCACTATTTTTAATCCAATTGGCAATACCTGCGGGAGGATATTCAAATCATTTTCATCATTCCCTTCCTGTCCTCCAGGATCATATGGCTCTTTTTTTATACATTGGTTATTTATGCATTCATTTTCAATTGGACATCCGCACTGATTGCAGTTATTTATCAAAACTCCATTATTACAATACAGAGGTTTGGTTTGACTGCATTGACTATAACCAGTTCCATCTGCGCATACTTTTGAACTGACTGTTTCTTCTGCCGGCGTTAAACCACCAGGAAGTGTTGCTGTTTGAGTTTCTCCTAAATTGCTTGTTCCATTTGTCGTATTTGTTGTTGGCGTTAAATCCAAATTTACTGAAGAAGTATCTGTGGATGNATCAGATAAAGACGATANAGATGCGCTCTGGCTGCTATCAATTGAGGAATCAGTTTTTGTTGCAAGACCAACGAATGAATCTCTGAAATCAGATAAAATATCCCTTATGGAAAATGCATATGCGGATGATGAAATAACCACCAATAAAATAATAAATATCACAACCCTTTTCATGTAATATACCATTATCTTTTTTAATATAAATCTTATTGTTTTTAATGGAAATCTATATATAGAATTATAACTTTTGATAAATGGGTGTTTAATTTGAAAAAAATAAATATAATCATTTTTTCTGTTTTTTTAATATTGATATTTTTTGTACAGGGATGCAGCCAAAGTGAAATTGGCAAAAAATTAAGGGGTGATTTAACCGCTCCTCAATTTGCAGTTCGTGCACCCCGTTTTATTGTTGGTTGTGAAGATAGTGATTGGGGTATAAATTTAACAGAATTTGGGTATGTTAATTGCACATACAGTGATCATTATTCAAGAACTTTTGCAATAGATTTATGCAGCCTTAACAATGAATCAGAAATTCAAGAAGCTTATGTTGAGAATAATGGAATAACATGGAGGCATTCTTATTTTGATTGCCCTGATGGTTATGTTTGTTATGTTGTGGGAAATCAATATACTAATGGGGCTCGTTGTATGCCTGAAGATCAGGTGGAATTTGAATGTGATGATAGTGATAATGGAATTGATTATTACCATTTTGGAATTGTTGAAACCCCAGAAAACACACATTCTGACAGTTGCAGACCTCTTTGGCCAGACGGAGAAGATGAATTTGAATTAATTGAATATTATTGCATAGGAAATTTCCTTATGTCAGTGTATTATGAGTGTCCAAATGGATGTAGAAATGGTCGTTGCATAAGATAATTTATTCTAATTCTTTTTGAAGTTCCTGAATCTTCTCAACATTTTTATTAATTTCTTCCTGAGTTTTTTCCAGTGCCATGGATAATTCCAAAATATTTTTCTTAACCATATCCCTTGTTTCTTTTAGATTCTTTTCAACCATGATATTGGAACCAATATTTGTTATCAGTTCATTTTTATTTTTTATGTTTCCTTTTGTAAATATCCCCTGACCCAGCGGAATTAATATTTCATTTTCTTCCTTCACACTTTCCAGCTCTTCCAAACCATTTTTTAGAATATGAAGCTCCTGAATGCTGTTATCTATATTTTGCAATTGCTGCTGAAGATTTTGAATCTCTTGATTAAGAATTTGGAATTCAATTATTTTATTTTTTTGAGACATTTTTCTTTACTTTCTTTTTAACTTCTTTTTTTTCTGCTGTTCCTTCATTTTTATTTGTTTTTCTCTGTTTTCTTAGCCTTTGTTTTGCTTCTTTTTTTGGCTTTAACTTCATTACTTTAATTCCTGCTTTCTCCATTGCCTTGTGAACTTCTGATGTTGATGCTCCTTTTTTCACATCTAATTTCTGGTTGAGAATTTCTAAATGGGTTATATTGCACTTTTTTCTCCTTACATTTCCATCTATCAGCACATAATTTGAATCTATTCTGTCAACTATCACACATTTCTTTCCAGATTCCCTTCCTGCAATTTTAACACATAACTGACCCATCATTTTCTATTCCTCTTTATTATCTCTCTTCTTGCGCATTTTGAACATAATACCCCCCCAAACATCCTTTCTGGCCTTTTCTGTGATTTTGGCATATTGCTCATCTTGTAAGGTCTTTCCCTTGGGATTCCTTTTAAAACAGCACCGCAATTATTACATTTAGCTGCTTTTGGTTTTCTTTTCTTATAGACCAGTCTAACACCTTTTGTTACTTTTTTGTATACCCTAGCAAGGGTTCTCGATCTTCTGCTTGGTCTTGGCATTTTACTAAATTTAAATCAATAAATTTTTAAAACCTTTCTAATTATCATGCTGAAGATTACAGCACTTATTAGGTATATCCAAAACCAGGATAATCCTAATAAAGGTTTAAATTTATTACCTACCTCTATTCTTTTTAAATCTGAGTTTTTTATATCCTCAGGTTTTGAAGGCATCCATTTTTTTGTTATGGATATATCTTTTGGATATTGCTCGCTTTTATAAACAATTGTGATTCTGTGTTTTCCTTCTTCCCCTTTTATTATCCATCTAGCTTTACCTTCTTTTATTATCTGCTCATTGTTTTCTATATTTAAGGTATCCGATTCTAATTTGACTATTTCATTGTTTGCATTTTCATTAAATGTAATATCAACAGGAAATTCCATGTTTGGCTCTAGAGGTTCATAAGCTAATGTGGAACTCAACCAGCCAAATATTATAATTAAAGGTATGAATGTGAATAACATTGGCTTGAAGTTATGCTTCATCATCTTCATGTTTCTTTCCATCAATATCTTCTGCTTTTCCATCATTTCTTTTGGGCTGTTCTTCAAACTCTTCATTTCCTTCTGCAACTTGCTTATTTCATCTTTGTGCTCTTTCATTTCTTTTTGATTTGTCAAGAATTTATAGGACAATGATATTAATAAGGTCAATAAAAGAGATATAACCAACAGGCTAACCAATGGACTCCAATCTATCAGAAATCCAAAAATTGAGTTGAAAAAGCTATCAAACATTTTATTTACCCATCATTTTTCTTAATCCAGGATACATATCAACCATGTGCTCTTGAGCTATCCTTTCATAGAAATTATAAATTATCATAACTGTTAATAATATTCCCGTTCCTCTAGATAATGCTCCTGTTAAATCAGCAAGTGCTGCCAATAACCCAACAGCTAAACCACCCATTACAGTTAAAGGAAGAATATACCTCTTTAATATCTGTTCCAATACTCTTTCATCTCTTCTAAATCCAGGTATCTGCAATCCAGACCCCATAATTTGTTTTGCAACACTTCTTGCGTCTCCTCCAGATGTTTGCATCCAGAATATAGAGAATATTATTGCACCTGCGGACATCAAAAACAAATATACTAAAGCATGAGCCAAATCAGAAGATACAAATGAACCTTTTATTATATTTCCAATTATATCCGGATGATACACCCATGCTACTATTCCCGATGCTGGGGTATTTCCTGTAAATGTTCCCAACAAAGGGTATCCCCAATTTTCCAACAGCCTTGCCCATAATTGAATATTTGCAAGCAAAGCAGCAACTAAAATAACTGGAATATTTGAAGTATAAATAAATCTTAATGGCCACCTCATTCCATATCCTCTTACTCTTCCAAAAGACAAAGGAATTTCTACCTTCATTGCCTGAGCATAGACGGAGATTGCAAAAACTATTATTGTGAATAATATTGCAGATATTGCAAGTATTGCTTCAGTTGGGTTTCCCTGAACCAGAGAATAGAAGAAAACAAACACTTTTCCTATTGGTGCCTGACCAGTTCCAAATGCTATCAATCCAGTTGTTGTCAAAGGAGAGAATGCTTTTATTATTATTTCTGCCGATACCCCTGCTGCAATAAATAATGACACTCCTGAACCAAATCCCCATTTATGCATTACCTCATCCATGTAAAGTATTAAAATTCCTCCAATGAATAATTGAATTACCAATATCCATGGAGATACCCCTGCTGCCGGAGACAGCCCCCCCATAAAAATGTAAATTATTGCTTCGAAAATTATAAAAAAGATGGTTAGTATCTTTTGTATCCCCTGAAATAAACTTCTTCCTTCATGAGTCAGAGTATTTATCTTTAGAATTCCAGAACCATTCAATAATTGAAGCACAATTGATGATGTTACAATTGGTCCAATACCCAAAGATATTATTGAACCGAACTGAGCCGCTAGTATGATGGATAAGAAATCAAACTGCTCCAATGAATTCTGCCCTAATCCCCATAATGGAATCACTCCAAGAATAAAAAAACTAACAAGAATTATTAAAGTCCACTTTAATTTTTTCTTGAATGACAGATGTTTTATTGCTGGACCTTTTACCTCTGGAAGGAACTTAATTATGCTTTGTATTAAGGACATTTATTTTTCCACCTGATTTTTCTATTTTTTCAATAGCTTTTTTTGATGCATATCTGACTTCTATGTTTAGCTTATTGTTTATTTTTCCTGAACCCAATAATTTATCATACCCCATTTTTTTTAAATCTATGTTGATGGTATCTTTTTCTTTCTTTAACACCCCTTTTTTCAGCCAATTGTATAATCTGCTTTCTATTGTTTCTATATTTATTGTTTTAATTTTCTTTTTATTTACTGAATTAAATCCTTTTTTTCCAAAATAAGTATTTCCGTATAATTTCAAAATTGTTGGTTTTTTCTGATCAGCCCTCTTTCCAGAGCCTGCCATTCCTCTTCCACCCCTATTTCCTGCCCCCCTCCTTTTCTTTTTAGCTCCTCCACCATGTGTGTGAGAACCCCTATACCTTGTTATTTTTTTTCTTTTGATTATCATTTTACAACATTTTTATTATTAAATCATTTATTTTATCTTTTCTATATCCTAATGCTCCACCCATGCTAAATGGAACCTTTATACCTTTTCTCTCAAAACCTCTTACTGGTGGCTTTAATCTAAAAACTAACTTCATTCCGGAAATATCTTTCAAATTTTTCTTGAAATTAAAAAATTCTTTTACAAATTCATCAGAGGATATCCTAGCTTTTTCTTTTATATATTCTTCATCCACATTTTTCTTTCCCACTATCCTTCCCCTATTTAGCAATAATTCCTTGAAGGTTTTTTCATTTATTTCCCCCCAAGTTACATAATCCTTTACTTTTCTTAGCATGCCAATATAATTCGGAGAGTTATTTATTACAACACAATGATTTTTGTTGTGCAACCTAAGCATTTTCATGGTATCTTTTATATCTTTTTTTACCCCCATTAACCCCCTTAATCTTATCACTGCTATCTTCTTCATTTTATTTCACCTTCTACTATACCATATTTCTTAGCGTAGTCTTCATCAACTCTTACTTCAGATAATTTTCTTAATGAATTAAAACAAGCTTTTATCAAATTCAATTTTGTCTTTACATTTTTTGATTTTGAATGAATATCTTTTATTCCAGCCATTCTTAGTATCTTTTTACATTCATTTTCAACACATAATCCAGTGCCTTTTGGTGCGGGTATTAATCTGATTTGTGATGAACCACTTTTTCCTCTTACTTCAAATGGAATTGAATAACTATTTTTTCCGCCAGATTCCCAAGAACCACACCCTCTCTTTATTCTTATCAAATTTACTTTTGCTCTTTTTAATGCCTTTTCACGTGCGGGCATTGTTTCCTTTGATTCTCCTATTCCCATTCCAACATAACCATTTTTATTCCCTACAATAACTAATGTCGAGAATTTCATCTTGTTCCCTTCTTTTGTTTTTTTCTGAGTTTGTTTCCATATGGATCTTTTTCCACCACCAAACTTACCCTTTGATTGACCAATAGACAACAACTCCGATTCCAAATTTGGAACTAAATAATCTGTTATTTCTGATTCTAATATCTTATACCCCTTGTCGAATATCTCATTTATGTCTGTTATTTCCCCTGCTTTTACTTTTCTGCCTAGCTCAGTCTTTGGAATCCATTTTTCTTTTTGAAATTCCTTTTCTCTCTTGATTCCTTCAGGTATTTCTTCTTGTATTTTTTTATCAACCATGTTCTATTTTCTTTTTTATTTCTTCAAATTCTTTTTTCATATCCTTTTTAGTATGAGCTCCTTTTATTCTTTCCTCTTCTGGAAATATCTTTGGATCGTGAGGCACTTTTAATCCAGCGTCTATACAACCTTTTAATGCTGAATAAATTCTTGATTTAACAATTTTTGATTGCAACCCCAAATCCAAAATTGCTTCTTTTATATTTTTTTTAATAGCTTTTCTTCCCAGTAAAAAACCAGTCAGGTAAGATGATGGAATATTTCCTAAATTATATTCCCAGCCCAATTTTTTTAGTTCATTACTATGACATGATATTAATATCTTATCTTTTGAATTCTCACTTTTCACTATCTGCAATAATATATTCTTTAATGATTTTCTTATAACTAATCTTAGCTTGTCGGATTTAAGAAGATCTAATCTTAATTTATAATCTGTTTTTCTCTGTCTTTTTCTCTTTATCTTTACAGTGTATTTTCTATTTCTTGCCATCTTTATTTATTAGTCCCCTTTCGTTAATGTATGTCTTCAAGTGCCTTTGACTTCTGAAAAAACCACCTTTTGCTTTCAAATATAATTCTTTGTAATCTTTATTCTTAATCAGATTTTTTTCTTTTATTTCCTTCAAAAATCTTCTTAAAATTCTTATTTTAGCCATCCAAACTTTTTTTGGTCTTAGCCTTGCTGAAGATTTACCTTTTCTGCTTCCTATTCCTTTTCTTCTACCCTTCCTTCTTTGAATCAATCTTTTTCTTGCTCTTACTCTTGATGAACCTCTTTTTTGCTTAATTTTTATTGTTCCCCTGTTCACTAATCCTTTTATGTCCTTCTTTGTTATTGCTTCTTTTATTTCAGATAACTTCTCAGAATCAAATCTCACCCTTCTCGTACCTACATTATACAATGATTTTACAATTCTTTTCTGAGTTTTTAATTTCATTTTATAATCCCTTTTCTAAAACTTTTCTTTTTTCTTCCTTTAATTTTTTTTCTTTCTCGTCTTTTGACCCTTCACTTTCTATTTTTGCTTCTTCCTTTTTCTTAATTTTTTCTTCCTTCTTTGTTTTCTTCTCTTTTATCTTTTGTTTTTGCTTCTTCTTTTCTTCTAGTTTTTTCTTTACATCCTCAATAAATTTATCAGCATCTTTTATGTTCAATATTTCTAATTTTAGCTCTTTTGCTTTGGTTACTATTTCTAATTTTTTCCTTAAACCAACTTTTGATGATATAATTATCGGATTTTTTATATTTTCCAAATCATTCATGTTTTTTATCAAAACCACCTTTTTATTTTTTATCAAATATTTTTTGTCTTTTGGAGTCCCATAACCTATTCTTGGAATTTTTCCTTTGCCTTTTTTTCTTAGTCTTAATTTACTTTGGATTCCTTTTGGTCTTATCCATTTATCCTTTAATTTCTTTAATATCGAATCCTGTCTTTTGAAATTTGGTTTTTTTCTCATTTTGCTTTTTTGATTATCCATATTCCATCCTGATATATCCTTCTATCATAACCTGTTCTTCTTGTCGCCAACTCTATTTTTGATGCTGTTTGACTTACATAATCTATATCAACGCCATTTACTTTTATTATATCCCCATCAATTTTTATCTCAACATCTTTCCTTAATTTTACCTTTCTTGGCTTTTTCTCACCAAAAAAATTTTTGATGATTAATTCATTATTCTGAATAGATACACTCATTGGAAAATGACCGGAGCATATTTTTAGCTGATACTCATAACCTTCTTTTACACCCTTTAACATGTTTCTTATATGCGCTTTTAATGTATTCAGAATTGTTTTTTCTCTTTTTGTTGCTTTTTTTGTAGTTATAACAATTTCATTGTCTTTCTTTTCTATTTTTATCTTTGGATGAAATAATTTCTTCTCATTTGATCCTTTTGGACCTTTTACTTTTATTTTATCCTTCCCAATATCAATTGTTACTTCTTCAGGAATCTTCACTTTTTCTGTTATGTCTATCTTCATTTTAGTAGATATAAGCTATCAATCTTCCTCCAATTCCTTTTTCTTTAGCCTGATAATGAGTTATTAATCCTTTATTTGTTGAGATTATTATTATTCCAAAATCTTTTGCTGGCAGATATCTTTTTTCGTATTTCTCTATTTGATCTTTTTTGATAGATAATCTTGGTTTTATTACTCCACATTTGTTTATCCTTTCAAAAAGATTTATTTTTATGTAGGTCCCTCTTTCAACATATTCTTTGAAATCACTAATGTACTTATTTTCTTTCATAATATTCAGTATTTTTTTAATAATATTTGAACTCGGTCTAACTACACATTCCTTTTTTCCTGCTTTCTCACAATTAAGAATGTGAGATAATACATTGCTTATTGGGTCATTTAGTGCCATTTTACATATATTTTTTAAAACCAATTTTTTTTGCATTAAGCCTGAAACATTGTCTACATATACCTAAATTATATTTTGATATATGTGCGTGTGTTCTTCCACATAATTTGCATTTCTTTGAACTTTGTCCAAATTTTCTATCTTTTGGTTTATTGTGTTTTATAAATTTGATTAGTTTAGCTGGTTTCATTTCCAGTTGTTTGTACATCTTTTTATGATCACTAGTAGTCATCTTCCTCCTCCTTTTCAGTTATTTTTATGTTGAATTTGCTTTTTATGAATTCCATTGCCTGCTCTTTTGTTATCCTATGCTTTATTCCCACCTTACTCTTTTTTAATCTCCTTTTTTTAATTCTGAATCCGGGACGCTCCAACGTTACTGCAACTTCAAGACCTATGATTCCTATTTCTGGTTTGTACTCTATTTCAGGAATATTAATATACTCTTTTATTCCGAATGAAATATTTCCATTCCTGTCAAATTTTTTCATTGCTATTTTGTTCCTTCCTGCCTCAAATAGCTTTTTTAATAATGCTTCTGCTTTTTTTCCTCTTAAAGTTACTTTTGCTCCTATTGCAAGTTTAGGACGAATATTCCATGTTGGAATTCTCTGCATTGTTTTTGTTTTTACTGGTTTTATCCCACTGATATATTTTAATAGTAATACTGCCTTTTCAAGCCTATCTCCAGACTCACCAATCCCAATATTAAGGGTTATTTTCTCTATTCTTATTTCCTGCATCTTATTCATTTTATAATGTCCTTATCAACCACGAAAGCGAATTTTCTCAATGTTTTTATTGGTTTTTTATCTATTTCTATGTCCAGCATATCCTTTCTTGTTTTGTCAGATGAAGATAATTCTTTTATTGTTCCAAATAATCCGACATATTTTCCTCCAGTTAAATAAACCGTTGCTCCTTTTTCAAGCTTTAAATGTCTAAGAATTTTTTTATCTTTTAGGTTAAGCAATAAACTATCTCCAATCCTGTAATCTTTATTTTCTATGATAACGTTGTTTCCGTTATAGAAATTTATTTGTAATTTGTTTTTCTTTAATACTTTTTTACCAATAATCTTTAGACATCTGCTTTCTGACTGTTTTTCATTTATTTTTTTTAGAAAGAATTTTCCTCTGTTGTTCAATAAAAATAAGAAATATTCTTTTATTTTTGGAATCTCTATTATATCAAAAATTCCAACAGGAAATTTAACATCTTTTCTTATTATCTTATCAACTAATATCCCATTATCATTAAGAATTTTCTTTACTTCTCTTGTTGTTTTTGAATATTTAAGCAGATCTTTTAATATTATATTTAATGGCATCGACTCTTCTAACTTATGTGGACCTGGATTTGATTTTGTTATCCATTTAGATTTTTTTCTACTTATGGGCCATTTTCTTGGTGCATTCAATCTTTTCAGATGATTTTTACTCATTTTTTACCTACCTTTCTCTTTTTATCTGTTAAATTCAATTCTGTTATTATAATATTTGATGGTTCAATTGGATAATTTGTCTTTGTCCCATCATTTTTTATGTTTTGAATATTTTCTATAAATACCTTTGATTTTTTTGTTAAGACTTTTGATATAATCCCTGTTTTTCCCTTGAATTGTCCCCTTGCTATTTTTACTTTGTCTCCTTTCCTTATTCTTGTGTTCCTTGTTAAATATTTTTTTTTCAACTCTTTTGATAAATGAACACTTAGAAATTTTCTTTTTATATTCAATGGAGCATTAGCTCTGTATTTCTTCTGTTTTCTAGGGTTTTTGCTTGATCCCCACAATTTTGAAAATTTATTCTTCATTTTTAAACAACTATTGAAGCGACTTTACTTATTCCAGGCCATTTTTCTGCTGCTTCTTTTGCTATTGGGCCTTTGAATATTGTTCCTTTTGGATTACCTTTGTCATCCTTTAAAACAACTGCCGCATTATCCTCAAATTTTATTCTTGTTCCGTCTTTCCTCATATACTCTTTTTTTTGTCTTACAATTACTGCCAACACAGTTTGCTTTTTCGTTCCTGGCTTTCCCTTTACTACTGATGCATTTACCAAATCTCCAACTCCTGCTGCGGGATATCTTCCCTTTACTGTTTTACTCCCTTTTACAGAGAATATTTTTATTACTTTGGCTCCTGAATTATCACAAGTTGAAATCCTTGTTCCTACAGGCAATGCCTTTGTTACTCTTGCGTTTATTGGTTTCATTTTTTTATTATCTCAGTTATTATGAAATGTTTTGTTTTTGATATTGGTCTTGTTTCCTGAATTCTTACTATGTCTCCTATTTGAGCATTTATGCTTTCAGGATTATGAACTCTGATTTTTGACATTCTTTTTTCATACCTTTCATATTTTTTTATAAAATGGGCATGCTCCACTTTAACAGTTGCTGTTTTGGATATATCCTTCTTTATTAATTCTCCAATTAGGATACGCCCCCTTGGTGTTATTTTTTTTATTTTTTTCATTTTATTTTTATGTGCGATAATATTATTTTTTTTATTCCCTTGCTTGTCTCCAATGTGATTGTGCTTTTTGTTTGATATATAACCTTTCCTTTAACTCCAACCAGTGTTTTATTTTTTGATTCTTTTATTTCTATATTTGAGCCTATTCTCAGGCTTTTGATTTTCTTCAAATTCATCTTTGTGTGCTTATAGAGTCTTTTGGAAAGCCGTATTTTATCAGTTCTTCTTTGACTTTTTCCACATGATTTCCCTGCAATTCTATTATACTATCCTTTACTGTTCCACCGCATGCCAAAGCTGATTTTAGTTTTTTGGAAATATCCTTTATATTGACTTCCTTGTCAAACCCCTGAATTAATGTCGTCAATTTTCCATACCTACGCTTTACAGTCCTTACTGTTATCCTTTGGCTTTCTTTTGTTATTGACTCCCCTATACCAAGTTCTTTTGGCAGTCCGGTCAATGAATCTATTTCAGTCACGTTTTTGGATTTTCCTCCTTGTTATTTTTTATGTAAGTTTTAATTCTTGCAATTGTTTTTTTTATGTGTTTTATCCTTCCTGGATTTTCTATTGAAGCTCCAGAAGATCTTTGAGCATTTATTTTCATTAAGTCTCTCTTCAATTCTTCAAGCTTTGATTTCAAACCTTTTTTATCAAGCTGTTTTAGTTCTTTTTTCTTTACCATCTTCCTTTAATTTTTTGATAATTTTTGTTTCATCCTTTTCAACTACTTTTACTTCCTTTTCCTCGTCTCTTATCTTGACATCATCAGGCAATTTTACATCTGGGGTTAATATATGAACTTTTATCCCAATTGCGCCTGATTTTAATTCTGCAACCACCAATTCTTTTTTTATGTAATTTTCAGATATATCACCTGATTTTTTCAAGTGACCAGAATAGAATTTCCATGTCCTTGATCTTTTTGATGGAACCCCTCTTCCTGAAATTATAATCTCTGCACCTCTTGCGCCTGCATCCATTATATCCTGCAGTGCGGAATAACCTATTGATTTGAATCTTTTTGGTCCAAATCTTTCAAATGAGGATAATATTCTCTCTGCGACGGATTTTGCATCTAAATTTGGATTTTCAATCTCTGCTATTTCTACTTGTGGATTTTCCATATTAAATTTTTTCTTTAATGTTTCATTTATCTTTTGAATGTTTGCTCCTTTTTTTCCAACCACCAAACCAGGACGTGATGTATGAATTATTATCTTTTCACCTAGGGGGGTTTTTCTAAGTTCTATTTTTGAATAACATGCTTTAGGTAATTCTTTTGAAATATACTCCTGAATTATATATTCCCTTAAATTCTTTGCAACAATTTGTTTTTCAATCATTTTTTCTCTTTTACAATTATTTTTATGTGGGTTCTTTTTGCCTTCTTGCCTACTTTTCTTCCATATCTTGATTGTGTACTCCCTTTATGGGCTGATATGTGATCAATTATCAAATCTGATGACATTCCTTTGTCATGGGCGTTTGACTCAACACTCTTTATCAAATCCAATATTGTTTTTGATGCTTTCAACGGATAACGCCCAGTTGCCATTTTTCCTTTTCTATGAGGAATTTCTTTTTTATATCTTAAATATGGAATTGCCTGTTTTTTCTCAATTACCCTTTGCAATATCTTTTTTGCAGCATCTGTTTTTTTATTCCTTAAAAACCTGCATATTTCAACCGACACTTTTGTTGATATTCCCAAATTTTTTCCGTTGATTAATGCTTCCATTTTATCTTGTTGACATAGCGGCACTTGACCTTGTTGCTCCAACACCTGGAGCTGAATGCTCTACTCTTTTTCTTGTTAGTGTTAATTGTCCGAATCTTAATCCAATCATTTCTGGCTGGATTTTTATAGCTTCAAAACTGTTTCCTTTATGAATGTAAATTGTTAAACCGACCATTTTAGGAAGAACCAACATATCCCTGCAATGTGTTTTTACTGGTTTTTTGTATTTCCCTTCCAAAGCTAAATCTATTTTTTTCAGAAGTTTTTTCTGGCTTTCTGTGAATCCTTTTTTCAAAGATCTTTTCTGCCTGAATGGAACTAATTCTATAAATTCCTTTAAATCCATCCCTTTTAATTCTTCCAATGTTTTTCCTTTATATTTAAAATCTGCCATTATCTTTTTCTTCCTGTTCTCCTAGCTCTTATTAATCCTACATTTCTTCCAGGTGGTGCATTTCTTGGAGGTGTCTTTGGTTTACCTATATGACGCCCCCTTCCTGAACCAAAAGGATGGTCTACTGCATTCATTGCAACGCCCGAGGTTTTAGGATATAATTTATTTTTTGCTTTCATCATATGATATTTCTTTCCTGCCTTTAGTATTGGTTTTTCTCTTTGTCCTGATCCTGCTATTGTCCCTATTGTTGCTCTGCAATCAGGGTTGAATTTCTTTTTCTTCTTTGATGGAAGCTGAACCAAGACGAATTCATCGGCTTTCATCAGTATTTTTGCTGTGTTTCCTGCTGTTCTACAGAATTTTCCATTACTTCCAGGAAGACTTTCTATGTTATATATTGATGAACCCTCATCAATTTCAGATAATTTTGAAATAGAACCAGGAGTTTTTTTATCATTGTAATAAACTGAACTTCCCTCTTTTACATCCATTGGTGCGGGAATGTTTATTTTTTCCTTATTTTCATATTCAATAATTGCTATTGGCGAATTTCTTGCGCTATCATGCAATAGCCTTATTATTGTTCCATTTAACTTGTTATTTGTTTTTGGATAATTTAGTGAATATCTATATCTGTGAGAAGGAGCCTTGTATGTGGTTGTTCCTCTTCCACGCCTTTGTGTTATTATTCTCTTTCCCATTTTATATTAATCCCAATTGTGTTGCAATGTCAATTGCTGGTGTTTCAGGTGAAAGCTTAACATAAGCTTTTTTCTTTCCTGATGGCAATATCAATGTGTTTATTTTTATAATCTTTATTTTGAATAATTCTTCCAATGCTTTTTTTATATCACCTTTTTTTGATTTTCTGTCAACTATAAAAGTTAACTTGTTTTCTGACTCCATCAATCTAACCGCCTTTTCAGTTGATATCGGATTTTTGATTATTTTGTATGGATCCATCTTTTTATATGAATAATTTGTCTTTCTCCAATTTGTTTATTGATGATTCTGTATAAATTGTTAATCTTCCGGCATGGGTTCCTGGAGCAAGAAGTTCCGCATTGATATTTCTTATATTCACAACTTCCAAGCCTGGAATATTAATTGCTGATTTTAATAATTTACAATTTTTTGAGACTACTATTAATGGACCTGTCTTTTTCTTATATTTCCTTCCCCTTGATTTACCCTTTCCTGCTCTTACCTTCTTTTTTTCACATCTTTCCAACTCTTTTTCAAATCCTAATTTCATCAATGTATTTTTCACGTCTTTTGTTTTTTCAAGTAATTCTATTTTATCCTCTATTATGAAAGGAAAATCTTTTATTATTACGTGGTTTCTTTTTTTAATTAACTCGAGATTAAATGTAGCTGCCAAAGCTGATCTTATTGCTTTTTTTCTTTCCTTTATGTTTATTTTTTTCTTCCAATCCTTTTCTGCTTTTGGAGGATGTGCTTTTCTTCCTCCCCTTGTTCCTGGTGCTGTTGCACCAACATATCCAAACTGAGTTCCCCTTCTCCACATAACTTTTCTTGGAGTTCTTGACATACCTCTTCCATATACCCCTTTGTAATCCTTTCTTCTTTTTGATAATTCTGAAGAATATCTCAATCCTGCCCTTGGTTTTGCACCATAAGGCTGTCTTTTGTTACTTTGTATTACTAATACAGCCCTTTTAATCAAATTAGGATGATAAGGCTCATTAAACTGTTTAGGCAATTTAATTTCCTTTACTTTTTTTCCTTCTAAATCCATTACTTTCATTTTTTAATTGATGTTATATTTGCTGGAAATACTTTTTTATTTCTTATTGGTTCAGTCATTATTATTGCTCTTTTCTTTGAACCTGCTATTGAACCTTTCAATAATACATAATCATTCTTTACATTTCCATATTTGTGAAATCCCCCTTTTTGGTTAATTTCATTATTATCATTTCCTATTTTGAATATTAATTTATTGTATTCTGTCCTTTTGGAGTAACCCATTTGTCCTGCGTGTGCTACTCTCCATGTTTTTGCTGTCCAGTTTCCCAATGAACCAACCCTTCTTGTTCCCTTTTCTGATTTATGCTGCTTTAATGAAATCCCAAATCTTTTTACTGGACCTTGATTTCCCTTTCCTTTTGTTATTGCATGAATATCAACATACTGGTTTTCCTTGAATACCTCATCAATCTTTATTTCCTTTTTATTCAACAGAGATTTAGCAAATTCCAAATCTCCGGACATTCCCAACTCAATAATCTCAGGCTTCTTTTTTCCTATTCCTGTTGATTTTGGCTGAGTGTAAACTAATAATTTAAGATAATCAAATTTTTCCGGAATCTGTTCTTTTTGCTTTTTTGGCAAGGTTATTTTTCTTGATAATTCCTTCTCAAGATTTTTTGATAAAATTTCAGTTATTACTTCTGAGCCATATCCAGACTTTTTATAGAAACGCAGAGAAAAGGGTTTTAGTGGCGGACATTCAATAACAGTCACAGGAGAAACGGTCTCAATCTTTTGTTTGATATGGGGATTCTGAGAAATATAATGCAAATGAGTCATGCCAACTTTATAACCAATAAAACCGAGGAGTTTATTATCCTTATCCCCCCTCCAGAATTTAACATTAGCATAAATCCTTTTAGATTTCTTTCTAGGCCAAAACTGCAAACTTCCTGCTCTTGGTTTTGATGTTGTTGGCATTTTACAATTCTTTCCTTGATTTTTGTTTATAAAACTTACTATCCAGAATCAGCGACTGATTTTACAGTAGGGTAATAATCTTCTGAGGTATTAATTTATAAGCCTTTTTGTTTCGCAATATTTAAATAAATCAAAATTATTCTATTTAGTGTTATGAAACATTCTTTATCCTTGGCCGGAATGGAGAAATTACTGAAAAAATCAGGCGCATTGAGAATATCTGATAAAGCTAAAGAAGCTTTTCGAGAAGTTCTGGAAGAGATAGGAGAAGATTTAGGAAAGAAAGCAATCAAATTTGCTGAGCATTCCAAAAGAAAAACCATTAAATCTGAAGATATTAGGTTAGCTCATAGACATTGAAATTTGATTATTTTTACTTTTGTATTTTCATTTACGTTTATATTGTAATATTTTGAATATATTTTATACATCTCTTCTTTTGATGAGTAATTTTCATGCCCTTTAAAATCATTCTCAGTCAAATCCTTGAATTTTGTTTCTTTTACTAAAATTACTTTGGCTTTTGCAAACTTCTCTCCATTTAAATAACATAAACATAATTCATCATTTTTTTTAATATCCTTATCATCATTTATTCTCCAAGTTGATGTTTTTTCTCCTTTTAGAATCAGGTTTGGCAATGGTTCTGAGAATTTCAATGATTTCATTTCATGTTTTTTGTTATTTCAATTCTTTTCCCACATTTAGAACAATCGAATATCATTGCTTCTACAGATTCCTTCTTCTGCTTTTCTTCATTGAATCTTGTAACCTTCTTTCTTTCAAATGAAACTCGAGTTTCATCTTCGTTTTTGCAGTATGGACATTTATACTTTACATTACATGTTAATTTGTCTTCGTAAGAACCTTTTTCTTCCTTATATCCACATGATTCACAAACATATTCATCAGCCCTTATTTTTGGTCTTCCTGTCTTTGGATCTCTGGGCTTTGACATCAATGATTTTTTACATTTAGGGCATAATTCCTTGAATACCCAAGCTTTTACGTAACCATCATTATTCAGAAATCTGTTAGTGAAATATATACATTCATCCATTGATTGCGGTTCTTTTAATGTCATTCATCAACACCTTCCATTCATTTAAATTTAATTCCCTTATCCTTTTATTTTTGAATTCTAAATCAGTATTTATAATATTTTTTAATTTCTTGTCTGATTGCATATAAATTTTTTTGATTATTTTTTGCTGTTTATTTAAACTTTTCTTTTTTATTGAAATAACCTTTGAATTTACTTTTGGCTTTGGGCTGAATTCTTTTTTATCTATCACTTTTAATGTTTTTATTTCCAGCAAATCCGGAATGATTAAAGATAATAAGCCTTTTGTAAGGAATTTCTCTGGAACTGTTAAAACTACAAGCTTGAAGTCTGATTTTAGCAATTTATTAATCAAAGGCTCTGATATTGAATAAGGGATGTTTCCTATTATCTTGTCATAGTTTAATTTTATCTTTAGAATATTCTTGTTGATTATCTTATGTTTTGGAAATTTTTTCTTTAATTCTTCGCATAAATTATTATCTAATTCAACCAATGTTGCTTTTTGAAGAAACTTTGTAAGTATTCCCTTTCCTGGACCTATTTCCAATACAGATTCATTTGGTTTTATCTTTAGATAGGAAACTATCTCTTCTGCCAATTCTTCATTTATCAAAAAATGCTGGTCAAATTTCATTTCTATCCAAAATGTTATTTAATATTACAACAACATGAGATGCAAAGTACACTTTAGGTCCAATGCTTATTGGATTCACATCTTTATTTTTTAAAATGTATCTCTTTACTTTTTTTGGAATTCCTTCATGATCCCCAATTATGAATACTGGATTCTCCTTTATTTTTATTTTGGAAATATCTTCTCCTTTTTTATCCAATAGATATATATTTCTGTCTTTTAATTCATCAATGACTTTTACAAAACTTTTTTTCTCTATGAAAATTCCTTTGTATGGTTCTGATTTTTTTCCTTTTTTATANTTATATAAAATTATTTTTATCAAACCTGCGATGTCTTTCTTGCTTATATCAACGCTTCCAACTTCTTTTCCTGTTTCTGGCATTCCTTCTTTAGTACTTGCTGTTATTTCAATATGCTTTGGAGGGTCAGGGGGCCCGTTAAGGATTAAGTGAAGTTTTACATCATCCCTCATTTTTTGAGATAAAAAGAATGAATTGATTACTATATGACAAATTATATCCATTCTCCCCGCTTTCATTAAATCTGTGAAATTGCCTGAGGTTCTTCCTTTGTTTGAATAATAAATAAATTCTCTCATTTTTGNATTTTTACAAATTATCTCTGCGGGAGACAGGGTTNGAACCTGCGTAGGCACTAAGCCACTAACCCCTGAAGCTAGCCCGTCTGGTCCTACTTTTGATTAAACTTTTTCAAAAGCTTAGTTTGACCACTCCGGCACTCCCGCATAATGCTCCCGCCGGGATTTGAACCCGGGTTATCGGATCGAGAATCCGAGGTCTTAGACCGGACTGGACGACAGGAGCTTTTAGTCCCGGGAGGATTCGAACCTCCGTCACAGCCTCCAGAGGGCCGTATCTTAGACCACTAGACTACGGGACTATATCAAATCTAATTAGAAATTTATTTTATAAAAGTTTGCAGTAACCGGGAATCGGACCCGGATCCTAAGCTTGGGAAGCTTATATTCTGCCACTGAACTATTACTGCATTAGTTAATTATTTAAACTAAGCATTTTTTAAGGTTTTTATGAGAAACAATATAATAATATTAATCGTTTTGTTGGTATTTATTGCAGGTTGTGGAGGAAATGAAATGAATGAAAATCCAAAAGTTAAATTGGAAACAACGCAGGGGGATATTGTGATTGAATTGTATGATAAAGAAATGCCAATTACTGCAGGAAACTTCAAGAAACTTGTTCAAGAGAAATTCTATGATGGCGTAATTTTTCATAGAGTAATTGATGGTTTTATGATACAAGGAGGAGACCCAATCGGAACTGGTGCGGGTGGTCCTGGATATACAATAAAAGATGAATTTAAAAATTCAGATTTGGATAAAAATAACAGAGGAACAATTTCTATGGCCAATGCAGGTCCAAATACTGGAGGAAGCCAGTTTTTCATAAATCTAATCAATAACAATTTCCTAGATGGAAAACATCCTGTTTTTGGAAAAGTTGTTGAAGGTATGAATGTTGTTGATAAGATAGCAAAAGTTGAGAAAAATGCACAAGATAAACCATTGGAGGATGTTGTGATTGTTAGGGCTTATTTAATATGATAACTTTTAATGATTTCAAGAAAATTGAATTGAAGGTTGGAGAGATAAAAGAAGTAAATGATCATCCAAGTGCAGATAAATTGTATATTATTAATGTGAATACTGGAGAAGAAAGAACTTTGGTTGCTGGAATAAAAAATCATTATTCCAAGAAAGAACTTATTGGCAAGAAAATAATTGTTGTCTGTAATCTAGAAGAGAAAGAATTAAGAGGAATTAAAAGCCAGGGAATGTTATTGGCTGCTTCTGATAATAATAAAGAAAATGTTGTTTTACTTACTGTTGATAAAGACATTGAAAATGGAAGTAAGATAAGCTAAATTCTTTTATGTTTTCTAAAACCGAGATATATATATATATCAAAATGTACTAGATTCTTGTATGAGTAAAAAAGGAGAGGATATGTGATGAATAAAATGTTTGGGGTTTTATTGGTATTTTTTCTTTTCATTGGTGTTGTATTTCTGACAGCATGTAGTCAGAGTGAAATTGTGGCAAGACCAAATAAAAATGTAAATTTGAATGAAGCAAACAACGCACAACAAATTTTTGTTGGAGGAAATTTGATTGGGAAAGGTGATAGATTATTTGGAGGTACTGTTACAGTAGTATGTAATTGTGCTGATACAGATGGAGCGTGTCTTCCTTCTACTACTCTAACTTATGATGATGAAGGGAATGTTATTGAGGAGGTAAAGTGTAAGCCTTCTGCTAATTGGGGAGGGTGCCCAGGAGGTTGTGATGATCCGAGTGTTACATGGACTCCTAACTAAGAATGGCAATAAAAATAGATAGTTGAAGTTGCTTTGGAGTATTTGAGATTAATAATTTATCTTTTATACTTTCCAGTTAACTCCGATTTTTCAATGATATGCCCTTTCATTGCTTTTTCTATTTCACTTTTTGCTGAACCTTCTGATAAATTCAATTCTGTGTTTAATGCATATAATTTGAAATAGTATCTATGCTCTTCATCTGGCGGACAAGGACCATGATATTTTAAGTTTCCAGATGTTCCTTTTCCATGCATTCCCCTTGGTTCTCGCCCTTCTGGAATTTCTTTTGTATCCTTTGGAATATCAAATATAATCCAATGGTCCCAAACTTTTCCTGCTGGTTTTACAGCATCTGGATCATCCATAATCAAAACCAATGATTTTGCGTTTTCTGAAATTTCTGAAAATATTAATGGCGGAGAAACATTCTTTCCATCACAAGTATATTTGCTTGGAATATTTCCATTATTTTCAAAGGCGGGGCTTGTTATTTTCATATTGTTACCTCCTTTACAAGCTGTTATGAATATTATAATAATTAACAGTATAATAATCTTATTCATTTTAAAAAA
>C687J35174_10003849_pt1 | contig 20416 bp, 20 predicted proteins | sample RifCSPhighO2_01_FD_35174 | JGI IMG/M metagenome (IMG submission 35174) | reverse complement strand
GAGCAGCGCAAGTACCTCGTCCCGGAGAGCGGGTTCGAGGCAGGCTTCCTCCGATGGCTCGCGCAGAGCGACGAGAAATACGGCAGGCTCGCGGAGCTCTGGCCCTGTACCTACGAGGGGGAGATGCCGCATCCCGGCCATGTGACGGTGCTGCGCTTCATGATGTACGTGCCGGATGACCGGCTGCGGTCTCATCTCGAAGAGGTGCTGGGGGAGCGCAGCCCCCTTTACCACCACGTGGCGCCTCCCGCCGCATCGCCCGTCACTCTCGCTCCGCCCTTCGACCGCGACCAGTGGGACGTGATGGACGAGAACTGGCTGGAGACGTTCATCGCGTGTTGTGAAGACGAGCCGGGATATCTTCATTGACGAAATGGGGCTGCGAGGATTTGAACCCCGGATCACGCGCACCCCAAGCGCGTATCATGCCAAGCTAGACCACAGCCCCGTTGCACCGCGAGATTGGAAGGCGCCTTAAAAAGGTTACCACGCCGTAGAAAATCCTCATCATCCGACCGCAAGGTCCGAGGAGCCACGGATTTCCGGAGTCCCGGAGATTCTCCGCCGCGCGGCCGGCCCTGCGCTCGCCTGGTCGCCGCTCCCGAAAAGGTTTCGGCGCGCAGCCGGAAAACCTTATTAACGCTGTGCATTCCATGTGAGGCATGCCACGATTCGACCCGCTCACCATCGTCGGAAGCGTGCTCATCGTGCTGCTGGTCCTCTATCTCATCACCCTGCTGCGGGGCGGCTGAATGCGCGACGACTGGGTGCGCTGGGTGATGTACGCAATCGCATTCCTGGCGTACGCGCTCGTCGCGTTCCAGCTCCTGCGCAAGCTGTTCGGCGGGAGCTGGCAGACGGAGAGTCTGCTGGTCGCGCTCGTCACCGGGCTGATCGGGCACGGCATCGCGGTGCATCGTGGACTGTCCAAGCTGGGCGGCAGGTTCGAGCAGTTCGAGAAGCGCTTCGACGAGCGCTTCAATGAGGTGGACCGACGCTTCGACGAGGTCGCAAGACGACTGGATGAGATTGGAGCCGAACTTCGCGGGCTGAGCGCTCGTATCGGAGGGATGGATACCAGGCTAGGCGTGGTGGAGCATCGCCTGGGAGTGGTGGAGCAGAGCCTTCAGGGGAGGCACCGGAGATACATCACCACGTGACCTCGACCTCGTCTGTCCGCTGGTACGGCAGGATGACGCTCTTCTCCAGCGGCGTGCTGAGCCCCGCGGCGAGCATCTTCTCGCCGAGCAGCGCAATCATCGCCCCGTTGTCCACGAGGAACTCGTTCGCGGGCCACGCCGCGCGCGCCCCGCGGTCCTCGCACATCACCCTGCACATCTCCTGCAGGCGGGTGTTGCACCCGACGCCCCCGCCGAGCACGAGCTCGCCCTTCTGGGCATGCGCCATCGCACGTTCCGACACTTCGCAGCACATCGCGAACACGGTCTCCTGCAGCGAGTAGCACAGGTCCTCGCGGGTGTGCTCTCCCCCGGAGATGCGCTTCATGTGCGTCAGCAGCCCCCCGAATGACAGGTCCATGCCCTTCACCACATAGGGCAGGGCGACGAACTTCTTTCCTGATGCGGCAAGGGAGGCTATCTTCGGCCCGCCCGGGAATCCGAGGCCGAGGTGCCTCGCGTAGGCGTCGAGAAGATTGCCGATGCCGATGTCCAGCGTCTCCCCGAAGATGCGGTACTTCCCCGCATCGCAGGCGATGACCTGGGTGTTGCCGCCTGACACGTAGAGCAGCACCGGGTCTGCCATTCCCGTCAGTTGCTTCCCTATCTCGAGGTGGGCGATGCAGTGGTTCACCCCCACGAGAGGGATGCCGAGCGTCCGGGCCAGGCAGCGCGCGGCGAGCGCCCCGATGCGGAGGGAATGGCCGATGCCCGGCCCCTGGGAGAAGGCGATGCCCGTCAGCTCCTTCGGATTCACTTTGGCCTTGGCGAGCGCCGCAGCGGCGACCTCGGCGCAGTTGTCCACGTGATGCTGGGCAGCGTCCCAGGGGATGATGCCGCCTTCCTGCGTGGTGTAGGAGGACTTCTCGTTCGCGAGCACCTTGCCTCTGTGGACAATCCCCACCCCGAAGGTGTGCGCAGTTGATTCTATGCCGAGTAGCACGGCTGGAGGAGCGCCGGCCGCTTTAAAAACGCTGCGACCGAAGGCTTTTAAGCGGACTGAGGTTCCCTTTTGCCATGATATTTGAACTCCAGCCGGCCAACCTCGGGGAGCTGCTGGAGGCATACCGGAAACCGCAGCCTGCTTCGCTCCGTGATGCGGCGGACTCCGTCCCCGAGGCGAGGCTCGACCAGACGCTTTCCTGCCAGGGGACGCGTCTTGCGCAGGTGTACGGCAGCAGCTGGGAGCGTCTCGCGGCCTATGCGGACCGTGGAGAGGTAACGCTCTTCAGCGAGGACTACCGCAGCAGGCAGAGTCTTGACGGCGCGGAGCTGCTTTCCCGTTTCAACGATTTCCGGTCGAATGGCAGGCCCCGTGTTCCTGAGCAGCTCGCCCTGCGAGTCTCGAGCGTGGAGGATGCCGTCCTCATGGCGGACAGGCAGCGCATCTATCGCGAGCAGCGCCATCCTGACGTGCTCAATTACCTGCTGGAAGACCCGCTCAGGGTGAACATCTTCGACCGCACGGCCACCAGGATGGACACCGAGAAATACCCGAGCGTGTGGAGTCCGAGCATCGATACCGACCTCTTCCGGCTGGCCGCGAAAGTGATTATCGAAAGCGAGCAGCTCGACCATATCAGGAACGCGGCGGAAATCGGCTGCGCGAATGCCGCCATCGCACGCTACCTGGTGGACAGCGTGAGCACCAGCCACCTGCTCCTGGCGGACCTGAATCCAATCGCCATCACGTGCGCGCGCGAGACCATGAGCGGCTCGTACCTTAGCATGACTACTCAGGTAGGGGAAGGCATGGCCGCCCTGGACGAGCACTCTCGGCGAGAGCCCTTCGATTTCGTCGCCTGCAACCCGCCCTATCTCCCGAGGCCTGCCCGCGCCGAGCCAGGAGCATGCTTTCCCTTTGAGAACAGCGCGCACTTCGAAGGNACGCAGCTCTTCGAGAAGCTCATCAGGAATGCGCACCAGTTCCTCGCGCCGGGAGGAAGATTGCTCCTCAATGTCTCTTCCCTCGCCTTTGACGCGCTCGCCGCAGCCGATGCTGTCGCTCTGGATTCCGGTCTTGAGCGCAGGCTGCTCTTCACCAAGCGCGTTCCGGTGAAGGTCTATGAGTTCCTCACCGACGCGCAGTGGCAGTCGCACCTTCGCGATTCGTTGGTGGAGAAGGACGGCTATCTCTGGCAGCAGCTCCTGCTGCTGGAGTACCACAAACCTTAAATATATTCACTATGGTTAAGATTCAGGGGGGGAAGATGGAGACTCTGCTGCTGCAACGACAGCGTGACAATGGGAAACTTCTTGGCGATGCCTACCGGCTCAGCCGCGCGAAGAAGGCAGAGCTCCTCAGCAGGATTCTTGAGGGGGATGTGCGCGAGGCCGCGACCCGCTGGGCGCCCAGCGTGCTGACGAATAACCTTCTTGCCGAGCTCATCAAGAAGAGTACCGGCCGTGGGCTTCCTGAGCTCTACCGCTTCAATCCCCTCATCAAGCGGCTCCTGGTGAAGACTCTGGAGGAGTTCTCGCGGCAGCGCAAGAGTTTCTCGCCTGGCATGTTTGTCGGGGAGCAGGGAAGGCTCAACTGCGTCATCCTGACCCGTCATGTGCTGGAGGAGAAGCTCGGCATGACCTTTGCCGAGGTGATGCAGCGGGCGTCCTTCAGGCTGCTGTACGCGCATCACCTGCGCTGCGCGAAGGTCTGCTTCCGCCACCTCGCGGACCTCATCATGGCCTGCTACCCCGAGAAGGAGCTGAAGCCCTACTACTTCCGGAACTACCGCGGGATGTGGCTCCTGGGAGGGAAGTTCAATGAGGAGCTGGCCGGGCAGGCGCTCCGGGAGTTCGTGGACCTGCTGGTGTGGGGTGACCGGAAGCACAAGAGGAAGATTGGCAGCATGCCCCAATGGCTCACCTTCCGGATGTTCCAGCGGAGAATCCTGCCCTACGACCGCTCCCTGAGCTACCTGCTCAATCTGCGATTCAAGAATTCCCACATCCGGGCCGCGATGTTCGCCTACCCCGACATGGGATTCCAGCCGCACTACTTCAAGCACGTTCCCAGGGGATACTGGAAGGGCCCGGAGGGAAGGAAACGGGCGCAGGTGATTGTCCGGGAATTCGTGCAGATTCTGAGCGACCCCAAGGGCAAGTACCGCTTCACCCGGCCCGAGGCGCTGAACCTCCTGAAGTTCACCACCATGCAGAAGCCGGTGCTGCCCTACCGCAAGCGGCTGGGCGGGATGCTCCGCGTGGTGTACGGGAACAGCGCTCCCCGGGTCCGGGAGGAGATGGCTGAGTCAGTATAGCGTTGCAAACTCCTGTACAATACCCATATTTGTGTATAAAAACAAAAGATTTAAATCCCACTAGGCCAAAATCGTGCCTATGGAGGGGCTCAGCACCGCCAAGAGGAAGCTCCTTGCGATAGACTGCCTCAAGGCCCTGAAAGAGGAGAGGACCTTCCGCTCCCTTTCCCGGGAACTGAAGCTTCCGATAGGGGTCATCAACCGCTACGTCAACGGCTATGTCCTGCCTCGGGAGGAGCGCGCCCAGGAGATCATCGATTACTTCTACCAGACCTATTTCGACAAGATGATTGACGAGATGAGCCTGCTGCCGGAGAACAAGTACCGCGTCACCATCTCCATCCTGACCAACAATTTCCTGCTCGCNCTCATCGCGCACAAGGCCAGCGGGCTCTTTGAGCCCAATGTGGACAAGGTCCTCACCGCCGCCTCGGACGGCATCGCGCTCGCCATCAAGATGGCCGATGCGTTCGGCTGCCGCGCGGTCTACGCCAAGAACTCCCAGGAGATCACCAAGGGCAACCTGCTCGCCTCCCGGACCGCGGGAGCGATGCCCAGGACCATGCCGCTCTTCCTCCCCGAGAACCTGCTGGGCAAGAGCGACCACGTCCTCATCGTCGATGACGTCATCCGCAGCGGCTCGACGGTCTCCGCGCTGCGCGACCTCTGCGAGCAGACCCGCTCCCGCGTCGCAGGAGTGTTCGCGATTTTCATGACCGAAGAGGCGCTGGCAGCGCTGCGCGAGCAGTTCACCTGCCCGGTGCATGCCATCCGCGTCATACGCGACTAGTGCAGGTAGCTGCTGTCATGGCTTCTGGCCGGGCCAGTGAGCGGAGCAGGCTGTTCCGTGAGGAAGAGGGACCAGTCGAGCAGCTTGTCCTCGACGGGGCTTTCCACCTGCGCAGCGAGCTGCCGCATCGCGACGCTCAGCGCAGAGCCGTTCTCCCGGAGGAACTCCAGCTTCCCGCGGTCTTCGGGGATGATTTTCAGGATGCCACCGGCTGCGTAGAACGCGCCTCCCCCTGCGTAGGGGCTGCGTTCAGGGGCGAAACCATGGTCCTCGATGCTNGCGGCGCTGTCGAGCAGCTGCTCCAGCGACGCCAGATAGGATGCGCGGTCAGCCAACTGCATGCCAGGGAGAGTCGTGCCTNTCTCCAGAGCATTGCGGACCTCCTCGATATACCGGCCGTTCTCGGAGACTCGCCCCGGACTGAGGCTCCCGAGGAATGCTGCCCGCTCCTGCTGGAGCCGCATGCTCTGTGCCGGGGCGTCAATCGCCGAGAAGGTGATGAGCGCGTCATAGGCACGAGAGAGGTCTTTCGTACTCTCCGCGTTCGGAAAGAGTCGGAGATACGCGCGCAGCTCCTGGACGGCGCACTCGATATAGTCTCGTCCCCATCCGGGCCTGCGCTTCTCCATGCTCTTGCCCTCCTCCAGCAGCGCCTTGCCCGTTCCGCATGGTCTGACGTCGTCCATGCATGTTGAGAGGGTATCTGTGTCTATAAATTTACCTCTTTTAAGTAGGTAAATTAATCCAGTTTATTGGCTCAGGCCGAGCGCATCGAGCAGGTGGCCCAGGTCGAAGTCCGCCAGGTCGTCGTAGCCCTGTCCGGTGCCCAGGGCGAGAATCGGCTTGCCGGTCACGAAGGAGACGGAGATGGACGCGCCGCCCTTCTCGTCGACGTCGGCCTTGGCGAGGACGATGCCGTCGAGGTCGACCGCGTCGTTGAAGGCCCTGGCCTGCTCGACCGCGTCGTTTCCGGTGGTGGCTTCGCCGACGAAGACCTTGAGGTCCGGTTTCGTCACGCGGAGGATCTTGCGCATCTCCTCCATGAGGTTGGCCTTGTTGTGCATCCTGCCAGAGGTGTCGATGAGCACCACGTCGATGTCCTTCGCTTCGGCGTGGCGGATGGCGTCGAACGCGACAGCGGCCGGGTCAGCGCCGTAATCATGCTTCACCAGCCGCACGCCGATGCGGTTCGCGTGCTCCTCCAGCTGGTTGATGGCGGCGGCGCGGAAGGTGTCCGCGGCGGCGAGCACGCAGCTCTTCCCGCGTTCCTTCAGGAGCTTCGCGACCTTCGCCACCGTGGTGGTCTTGCCGCTGCCGTTCACGCCGACGAAGAGCACCACCACAGGCTTTTTCTTCTCCGCGAGCGTGAGAATCCGCTGCAGCAGCCCGGGGGATTGCACGAAGAGCCCGGAGACGCTCTTCGAGAGCGCCTGGCGCACCGCGCGCTCCAGCCCTCCGCGAGGCAGCGGGACGCCGACGAGCTGCCGCTCCAGGTCCGCGCGGATGCGCTCGACGACCTCGAGCGCGACGCTGCTCTCCAGCAGCGCCATCTCCATCTCGTCGAACAGTTTCGAGAAATCCTCTTTCGAGAGCGTGGTGGTGGCGATGCGCTCCCGGACCTTGTCCAGCAGGGAGCGCTTCGGGGGTTCCGGGCGTTCGACGCGAGGGAGCGCGATTTCCGCGGGCTGCACTTCCGAGAGCTTCTCCGCTGCGGGATGCGCGGGCATCACGGTCGGTTGCGCCGGATGCTCGCGCTCCGGTCGCAGAGTCTCTGCAGGCCTGCGCATTTCGGGACGCTGCGCGGCCGATGGCTGTTCGGGCATCTCGGGGCGCGGTGCAAGCCGTTCGATGCGGGCTTCCGGACGCTTGGTGACCGCGGGATGCGCTTCGCGCTTGGGCGGCTCCGGCTTGCGAATCACTTCGGGCTTCAGTTCGGCCGGAGGCGGCACGGCCGATGACGTCTCAGGAGATTCCGCGAGTTTCTGCACCCCGGCAGGCGGCTCTTCAGCCTTGCCCGTGAACCTGCGGATGATGCCCTGGAGGTTCTTCTTGAGAATGCCGAACATGTCACTGGTACTTCTGGGCGATGGAGCGCATCTCCTTGTCTATCTGCCGGGCGCGCTCGTCGAGACGCACCAGGGCCTGCGCGACCTCCTCCCGGTACTGCTCGATGCTCTTTATCTTCTTCTCGAGCAGCGTCTTGGTCGCTTCGACGTCTTTCTGCACCACCACCTGGGCCCCGATGCCGACGAGCAGGGTTTTCGTGTTCTGGATGATGCCGCGCGCGAAGATGCCGTTGGCAAGGGGAATCATGACCTCTTCGCCGGACTTGACCTTCGAGATGTCGTCCAGCGCGGCGATGGTGTGCTGGGTGTCGTGGAGCTGCTCCTCTGCGGATGAGAGGCTGGTCTTCATCTTGTCCGCCTCCTTCTCGATGAGCTTCATCTCCAGATAGCGCTCCTGAAGGGCTTCCTGCTCCTGCGGGGTGGGCTCTGCCATGGTCCTCCGGATTGCCGGGCACTATTTAAATGCTTGTGCCCGGGCGGCTTCGCAGAAAATCTCCCCTCGGCCGGAATCCCGTACGAGTTCCTGGCTGTCTCGCCGGAATGGCGGACATCCTCCGCAATGCGGCCGACCCTCCGCGCGACTCACAAAGCCAATGGCGAAGCTTTTAAACCGGAGTCCATTCCCTCGCGCCGAGGTGGGAGCATGAGCAAGAAGGTCATCGCGGTCGCCGGGGCGGCCGGAGCCGCATACGGTCTCGGGAGATACCTGATGGGCAAGGGTCGCCTCGCGGACTACATCCGCTCGGAGGACTCGCCGCTGGAGACCGCGGTGCGCGTCTTCGGGAACGGGGGCCAGGANATCCATCTCGCGGGAGCGATTCACCTCGCGGAGCAGGGCTACTTCGATGCCATGAGGCAGCGGCTCGACTCCCTGGACCTCGTGCTCTACGAGGCGGTGAAAGCCTCTCCCGGAAGCACTCCCGACTATCTCGCGCTGCTCCGCCGCGCGTACAAGGTAGGAGCGGCGCAGCTCGGGCTCGCCTACCAGATGGAGGCCATCGACTACGAGCATCTCCCGCTGAACTGGGAGCACTGCGACCTCTCGGAGCAGGAGATGGCCGCGTCCTCCAAGGGACTGTTGTACAATCAGGCATTCACCTCAAGCGCGTTGTACAAGGAACTCATCCGCTCCTTCGAGGAGCAGCTGGACGACGCGGAGCAGTCCCTCGGCCAGCTCGCTCCCGGCAGCACGCAGAAGGTCCGCTCCCTCGCGGGGAAGCAGATGGTCCGCATGCTGACCAGCAGGCTCGCGGAGAAGGTCCACATGCTCCCGCTCGACGCGCTGCTCGGCAAGGGCGTCATCCTGGAGAAGCGCAATGCGAAGGTCACTGGACGTCTCGACGAGCTCATCGCCGCCGGGACCCCCGGGAACATCGGGGTGTTCTACGGCGCCGCGCACCTTCCGGGCATCGAGGACCACCTCAAGGAGAAGGGATTCTCGCTGAGCCGCACCGAGTGGCAGGAAGCCTGGAGTTAGCCCGTGATAGTCCAGAGCGCGAGACGTGAGGACCTGGAAGGGATAGTTGAGCTGAACAGGCTGTTCCACCTGGACATGCCTGATTTCATATGGGACACTCCTGCATACGTCGCGAAGCATCTGGATGAGTATCACGTGCTACGGGATGCATCCGGCCGGCTCGCGGGCGCGATGTGCCTGCTGCTCGAGGGCGATGCATGCGTCATCGAGACGCTTGCCGTGCGCAGCCAGGGGAGGGGCATCGGGAGCGCGCTTGTGGACTTCGCCAGGGCATACGCGCGGGAGCACTGCGCCCGCGAGCTGACTGTCGAATCGTTCTGCGAGCTGGGCGTGAGCGGATTCTACGAGAGATGCGGCTTCACGAAGGACACGGAACTAGGAATCTACGGAGAGAAGCCATATGACCGGTTCTCGATGAATGTGTGAGCGCTGGGCACACGGTATCATGTGGTTACGGTTGTAACATTATCTGACTGTATATTGTCTATTGCCTTGCACATCTTCCCGGCCGGAATCCCGTACGGGTTCCCGGCTGTCTCACCGGAATGGCGGACATTCCTAGCATTGCGGCCGAGCGGGCGCTGTGAGCGGAGTCGCCTAGCCCTTCGCGAGGTCGTGGAAGGCCTGGACCAGCGCGCTGCGGTCCATGGTCTGCTGCACGTTCCCCGTGAAGACGCCCTGCATCCCCTTGAAGGGGTCGTGGACCTCGAGGCCCTTGGTGGTGATGACGTACTCGCGGAGCTCCTTGTCGTGGTCGCTTCCGCGCTGCTTCAGCACCGCGATGAACCTGCGCATGTTCGCCTCTATCTCCACATAGCGTAGGAGGATGATGTTGTCCGGGATGGTGGACAGCCGGGTCTCCGTCACCGCCCCCTCGTTCATGATGGCCTCTCCAGCGGTGATGAGCATCGCCGTCGCCCCTCCTTTCTTGAAGGCGAGCGCCAGGTGCTTGGTGGCCGAGAGGAGCTCCGTCTTGCCGCCCACCTTCTCCAGCGCGGTGAGGCTGTCGAGCACCACCCGCTCGGGCTTGAATTCCCGCATGACCGAGAGGATGTGGTCGAGGTGGTCGAGCATGCTCCTGCTCTCCGGNAGGACGCACTCCACCTTGAGCAGTCCGCCCTTCTCGAGCNTCTCCAGGTCCTGGGCGAAAGCGGTGTGCATATTGCGGATGAGCTGCTCCCTCGCCTCCTCGAAATTGACCAGGAGGCAGCGTTCGCCCGCGCGCACCCCCTCGATGAGAAACTGGAGCCCGAAGGTGGATTTCCCGGTCCCGGAGGCGCCGTTGAGCAGCGTCACCGAATGCTTGAGGATGCCTCCGCAGAGCATGGTGTCGAGGCCCTGGATGCCGCTCGCGAGCCGCTCCGTGCTCAGCTTGCCCACGTCGAACGAGGGCTGCTCGTAGAAGGTGATGCCGTCGGCNGTTATCTTGTACCGCTGCGGCGCGCCCTCNAACGAGGTGCCCCGCATCTTCACGATCTCCAGGGTGCGCGCGCCGCCGTGCTTCCCGCGCTCGAGGTGGATGATGCCGTCGGAGATGAACTCCTCGACGTCATAGGCCGAGTAGTTCGACTCGGTGACCTCGCTGACGAGGAGCGCGGTGCACCCGAGATAGCTCAGCACCGTCCCGAGCTTGAAGATGAAATGGCGGATGAGATGNGCGTCGTTGAGGAAGCGGCAGATGGCCGTGACCGAATCGAGCGCGAGGCGCTTCGCCTTGGTGCGCTTCACCAGGACCTTGATGTCTTCCACGAGGGCCTCGACGCCCGGCTTGCCCACCTCCTTCTCCAGCGAGAGGAAGCCCTCGCTGGCGCGCAGGTCCTCGAGGACGAGCAGGCCCTTGTCGACCGCCGCNGGGTCATAGAAGGTGAGGGTGGAGGAGTGCTTGATGAGCTTGCTGACCGGCTCGGTCATGGTGAGGTAGACGCCCGGCTCCTTCTGCGCTGCGCCTGCGAAGAGCCACCGCATCGCGAGCATGGTCTTCCCGGTGCCGGCCTGGCCGGAGAGGAGGATGACGCCGCCGACAGGGAAGCCTCCCTGCAATGCGCTGTCCAGCCGGGGAATCCCGGTGGGGGAACGGGCAAGTGCCGCCTTGGACGTGGCCATCCCTCCTTCCCGGCTGGCGAGGTTCTTAAATGTTTCGCGCGGCGGCGCGGAAGGAGTTGAGGAAAGGGTCGGCCGCGCTGCGAGGGGATGCCCGGCATGCCGGCAACGCAGATATCCTACGGCGGCCGAAGAATCGGAAAGTTTCCATGGAGCCCTGCGCTCGAAAACTTCTTAAACACGGCGCCGCCCGCCGTAGGCATGGCATTCGAATGGCGCAAGGTCGTGTTCGCAATCGCAATCAGCCTGCTCTTCGTCCCGATGGTCTACCTCGGGGTGAACACCTTCTTCCCCGCGGAGCCGCAGAACACCTGCTACCCGCGGTTCATCGCTCCGCCGTGCAAGGAGGAGGAGAGCGCCTGCTGGGAGCGGCAGCGCGCCACTGACATGGAGATGCAGGACTGCCAGCTCGCGTGGGAGCAGGAGCGGAAGCGCTACGAGGGCGGGAAGTACATCGTCATCATGCTCATCTCCATCGCGGCCTCGCTCGTGATGCTCCTGCGCCTGGAGAAGAGCATCGTCTACGGCCTCTTCTTTGGCGTCGTCATCACCGCGTTCACCGGGACGCTGCGCTACATCGACGCTCGCTCCGTATTCGGCTTCGGACTCATGGTCGCGCTGTTCGCGCTCATCATCGCCTTCGTCCAGAGGGAGCGTTCGTGAGACTGGGACTCCTGCAGGGTAGTCTCTCTCCGGATTCCCACACCGCGGTGGTGATGCGGGCGGTGCGGGATGCGGCGAAGGACTTCACCGTGGAATGGCTCGACCTCCGCGAGAGGAACGCGGAGTTCTGCGACGGCCGCGACCTCGAGGAATACGGGGAAGAGACGCGGAAGCTCGTCGCTGCGCTGGCGACGTGCGACGCCTATGTCATCGGCTTTCCGGTGTACAACTACTCCGTCTCCGGCGTGGTGAAGAACGTCGTTGACATCTGCTCGCATGGGATGCGTGGCAAGGTCGCAGGGCTGGTGAGCAACTCCGGAGGGGTGCGGAGCTTCATGGCGTCCGTGGACCTGATGAAGATCCTCTCCTACCACGACAGCATCATGGTGGTGCAGCCGACGGTGCACACCTGGGACCAGGACTTCCAGGACGAGAGACTCGCGAATCCCAAGGTGCATGAGAAGATACAGGCCATGCTCGCGGCGATACGGAGGGAGCTGCGATGAGCTTCGACGAGCTCACGCTTTTCATCTCCGGTCCGACGTACCTGAGCGAGCGGGTGCGGAAGGCAGCGTTGCTGCCGGAGTTCGGCCACCGGGACAAGGATGCCGTGTTGCGGCTGAAGCCTGCGATGGAGCATCTGCGCGAGATCATGGGCATCTCTTCGGACTATGCGGTGCTGCTCATCCCCGGGACAGGTAGTGACGCCATGGAAGCCTCTGTCCGCTCTCTTGTGCGCGATGACGAGCGGCTCCTCTGCGTCAGCGTGGGCGCGTTCGGCGACCTCTACGCCGCGATAGCCAGGAGCAACAAGCCCAACGTCGAGGTCCTTCGTTTCCCGGACGGAGCAGCAGTGGACCTGAAGGCTCTCGGCCGCAAGCTTGAGGAACTGCGTCCCGCGGCGGTGACCGTGACCCACAACGAGACCTCGACCGGGGTGATGACGTCGGTGCGGGACGTCTGCAGGGTCATCAGCGAGCACGGCGCCCTGCCGCTGGTGGACGGGGTGAGCATCATGGGCGGCGCTCCGACCTTCATCGAGGAAGGAGGAGTGGCGATGTATTCGTCGTCGACGCAGAAGTGCCTCGCCCTTCCCGCGGGGTTTGGCATCGCCGCGGTGAGCAGGGCCGCGCTCCGGAAGGCAAAGGACGTCGCAGGACGAGGGTACACCACGGATATCCTGGAGCACGCGAAATGCGCGGAGAAGTTCCAGACCCTCACCACGACGAGCACCTCGCTCGCGAACCAGCTCTTCGTGCAAACAGAGTACATCGTGAACCAGGAGGGAGTGCCGGAGCGCTTCCGGAGACACGAGCGGATGCGAGCGATGACCCACCGCTGGACACGCTCGCTCGGGGACTTCCGTCTTTTCCCCAAAGCGGAGGACGCTTCNGTCTCGGTGAGCTGCATCGNCGTGCCGCAGACGCTGGACCGCGGCGCGTTGAAGGAGCGGATGCGCGTCCGCGGCTACCTCTTCGACCCTGGCTACAATAAGCTCGCTGTGCCGAGCATGCGCATCGGCCACATGGGAGACATCACCGAGGAGATGCTCGGCAGCTATCTCGACGCGCTGCAGGAGGAGCTCGGCTCGCTCAGCGCCGCTTCCCCTGCTCGAGCGCTATCTTCGCAAGGACCATCTGGTGCATCCTCCTGAGGAACTCCTGGCGCTCCTCCATCTTGAGCATGTCCGTGCGGCCTTGCAGCACGATGTTGAAGGCGAAGGGCGAGGGCACTGTGGTGAACGACTCCTCCAGCGCCAGGTCGCCGGACTCGATGCGCTGCACCACCTCCTTGGCGTGCGAGATGTCCATGAGGTCTTCGAGCACTTCCCGACGCGCCTCTTTGAGGATGGGAAAATCCTTCGAGATGCGCTCGACCGCCTTGAGGAGCAGCCGCGAGGACAGCTGCTGCCTCCCGACGCTCTTCGCCCGGCCCTTGTAGCTCCGGAGTATCATGAGCGAGCGCGTGGCGCAGTGCCGGAAGCGGCGCCTGAGGACCTCGCTCTTCTCCAGCGCCACCGCGAGGAGAAGGTCGAGCCTGTCCGCCTTGAGGACCTGGAGCATCCCCGTGAGATTGGGCTGCTTCGGTGGCTTGAGATAGAAGCCCGTGTCGGTGATGCCGAGCTCCACGTCGCGGCCGAGCTGCTTCGAGACGATGTAGCCGATGGCGCGCGAGAGGCAGTCGTTGACCCGGCGTCCGTACAGGGAGTGGAACACGATGTAGAGGTCCTGCTCCTCCTTGTAGTGCTCCACCAGCATCCTTCTCGGGGTGGGGATGCGGCTGTAGTCGAACTGCTCGCGCATGTAGAGGTAGATGGCCTCGGCAGCGTTGCCCTCGACATAGAGGAAGCTGTTGATGAACTGCAGCACCTCCTCCCTGGACATGCCGTGCTCGAACTTGTCCTCCATGAGGGACCTGAACCGGAGGATCTCGCTCGCGAGGTCGAAGCTCAGCGGGAGCATCTCCGAGAACCAGCTCGGCACGGTCGGCGGGCGGTTGACGCTGGTCTTGACGAAGGCGGTCATGCCCTGGGCGTGCCGGAATTCGTACGTCGCTCCGCCGAGCACGAAGACATCCCCCATGCGCAGGCGTTCGAGGAACGCCTCCTCGATCGTGCCGATGACCAGCTCGCCGAGCTTGACCCTGATGAACGTCTCCTCGGGAATGGTGCCGATGTTGGTCATGTAGATGACCCGCGCCATCTTGCCCCGCCGGCCTATCATACGGGTCTCTGGGTCGTACCATATCTTCGCGTAGACATTCCGCTCCTCCAGGGAGACATGCTCCCCGGCGAGGTAGCGCACGACGGACATGAGCTCCTCCATCGGGAGGGAGCGGTAGCAGTAGCTCTGCTGCACCAGGGCGAAGAGCTCGTCGATGCCGATCTTCTCCACGATGGCGATGCCGTAGAGATGCTGCGCCAGGACGTCGAGGCAGTTCTGCGGGATGTGCAGCCGGTCTATCTTGTGCTCGATGGCGCTCTTGAGCAGGACTGCGCACTCGACCAGGTCGTCGCGGTTGAGCACCAGGATGCGCCCCTTGGTGGTATCATGGAGCCGGTGGCCGGAGCGGCCGCACCGCTGCAACGCGCGGGCGACGCTCTTCGGGCTGCCGAGGAGCACCACGAGATCGATGAACCCGATGTCTATCCCCAGCTCCAGCGAGGTGGAGCACACGATGCATTTCAGCTCGCCATTGCGCAGCCGGTCCTCCAGCGAGCGCCGGATGTTCTTCGAGAGCGACGAATGATGCGCCCCGATGTTGTGCTCCCCGTAGAGCTGGGGATAGCGCTCCTTGAGGTGGTGCACCACACGCTCCGTGGCGCTGCGTGTGTTGGTGAAGACAAGGGTGGTGCGATGCTGCTGCAGGAGCTCGTGCAGCACCTCGTAGGTGCGCTTCTGCAGCTCGTCGTGGGTGCAGTTGATGAGGTCCTTCACGGGCGAGATGACCTTGAGGTCCAGCTCCTTGAGGAACTGCACGTCCGCGATGAGGCAGTCCCGCGGCGCCCCTCCCGAGAGGCCGGCAAGGAACGCGGCGACGTCCTCCAGCGGCGCTACGGTCGCCGACAGGCCGATGCGGCACATCCCCGGGGAGAGGCGCTGCAGCCGCTCCAGGGAGAGCGAGAGGTGCGTCCCGCGCTTGTTCTCCGCGAGGGCATGCACCTCGTCCACGACGCACCATTCCGCCCGCAGGAGGTGCGNGCTGAACTTCGGGGAGTTGAGCAGGATGGCGAGGCTCTCGGGGGTGGTGATGAAGATGTGCGGGGCGTTCCTGGTCATCTCCTGGCGTTGCGCCGCGCTCGTGTCTCCCGTGCGGACGCCGACGCGGATGCCGAGCTTCTTCCCCGCGATGGCCTCTATCTCCTTCAGCGGCTGCCGGAGATTGACCTCGATGTCGTAGTTCAGCGCCTTCAGCGGGGAGATGTAGACGCAGTACGTCCTCGCCTCCAGCGTCCCGGAGTCTGCGCTGATGACCAGCTGGTTCAGGATGCTCAGGAACGCCGTGAGCGTCTTCGTGGCTCCGGTGGGCGCGCTGACGAGGATGTTCCTCCTGGAGAAAATCTCCAGGACGCCGAAGCGCTGCGGGAGGGAGAACTCCTTGAAGCGGGAGAAGAACCACTTTTTCACCCAGGGGTGGAGCATCCGCTCGATGCTCTCCGGACGCATCCGGCTGCTCCTTGAAGGTGACGGGCATGGCGAGGACGAAGCGGGAGCTTGTTTATAAGCGGCGCGGTCCCGTACGGAGGTCGGCCGCGTTCATGAGAATATCCGGGATGCCGGTGGGACCGTCTGGGACTCGTACGCCATGGTAGCCGACAGGAGCGTTCCCCGTCGGCCCCGCAAGCTTTTATACTCCCATGTCCAGGACAGGGCGATGAAGCGCAGCGGACCGGTGCTCGTGTTCGGGCTGTTCCTTGCAGCGCTGCTCCTCTTCGCGATGTTCTCTGTTCCGCAGGCCGGCACCATGCCAGGCCAGCTCGGCTACCGCTTCAAGCCCCTGAAGGAGGCGGCCCAGCGCGCGCTCCTGGGCGCTGAGGACCGCGGGAAATTTGACCTCGACCTCGCCGCAAGGAGAGTCGCGGAGCTGGAGCGCGAGTTCGCGCTCCGCCACGGCGGTTCGTACATCCCGCTCGTTGAGCGCTTTGAGGCCGCGTATCTCAGCGCGGCGAACGCGAGCCTCGCCTCGGACGTCGTGGAGAATGGCTTTGACGTCGGCCCGCGCTTCGAGAGGATGCGCGATGCCATCTGGGACCCGCCGTTCCAGAAGCTCTTCGAGCGCGCGCGTCTCAACACCGTGAAGGGGCAGCGCATGGCGCTCGCGCATCTTCCCCTGGAGCGGCAGGGCGCGGAGATGGCCCGCGCGGAATGGCACCACCTCTCCCGCGCGGTGGCCAGCCCTCCTATTCTTGCCGATGCCGAGCTGCTCCGCTACCAGGGATGGGCGGAATACCACCGCGTCACGGCGCTTGCGCTCAACGATTCCGCGTTCGACAATCTCACGCTGCTGCTGCTGCAGGAGCAGTTCCCGGTGCTGCAGGAGCTCGCGATGAGCGACATCCGGCAGGTCAGGGAGCACGGCAGGCAGGTCTGGCACACCACCCTGGTGTTCCAGCAGGAGGTGCGCGCGAGGCTCCCCGTGGAAATCGAAAATGCCACGACAGAGCGGCCGGCGCCTGAGCCGGTCGGACCGGAAGAGCCTGCAGAGCCAGTCCGACTTCAGCTGGCCGCGGTGCTGATAAACAGCGCGATGGAACCCGTGGAAGTCTCGGCGAATCTCTCCCAGCAGGTGGAGCTCTCCCTGACCGCAGAGGACAAGACCTACTCTGTCAGCGTGTCCTCGCTGGGCATCACCCTGCGGAACATCCCCCTGGGCACGACATCGGTGCTCGCGTTCAACGCCACCCAGCGCGGGGCCTTCCCGGTGAAGTGCGCGGGGTACTGCACCTCGCCCAATTACGGCACCATCAGGGTGGAGTAGGCTCTTCCTTCTTAGGGGCGGCCTTCTCGGGCTGCTTCGGCTCGTCCGGCTGCGCAGGCTTTGTCCGGCGCTTCCTTCTCCAGAAGACGAATCCGCCGAGGGCGGCCGCGAGCAGCAGCGGCGTCCACGGGATGGGATGCGCGGTGAAGAAGGGCAGGCCTTCGGGGTCGAGCAGCGGTTCCTCCCATGACGCGAGCACGACCTTCTTCTCCGCGGAGAAGCTCACGCCGCTGTAGAATGTCTGCATCTCCTGCTTCGCGATGGAGAGCTTGCTTTTCGGCGCGATGAGCGTGACGGCATACTGTTCCCCCTCGCGCGCGAGTCGGGCGTGCACGAATGCCCGTTCGGAGGTCGTGACCACGAACTCCTGCCAGCTGCCTTTCGCGGTCGCATTGGTGTGCACGCTGCCATTGAAAGCTCCCGCGAACTCCTGTGGCGACGCCAGGTCTGCCTTGTCCGAATAGGAATGCACCTCAAGATAGAGGTCCTGCTTCTTGAAGCTCTGGCTCGCGCTCCGCTGCTCGAAGACCGTCCAGCCGTCGAGCGTGAAGACGAGATGGCTCTGCTGGTAGGCGAGCGCCGCGGGAAGGAGGAGAAGCATCATCAGCCAGATGGCGGAAGTTCTCATTTTGCCAGGAAGCTCTGCGCGAGCGTTGCTGCGCGGAGGAGGATGTCCTGCACCACTCCCCCGTCGACCTTGATGTCGCCGTTCTTGTAGGCCTGCTTGACCCCTTCGGTGCCGCCGCTGAGGATGCGCTCGAGGGTCGCCATGTCCGGGACCGTGACCTGTATCCCCTTCGGACGGACCGTGCCGATGCCAGCATCAGCGATGGCATACTCGTTGATGGCAAGCCAGGCGCGGAACTCCTTCTGCTCGCCGTAGTCGCCGCCCTGCGGGACCACGACGTTCACCCGGGTGAGGGTGTTCGCCCTGAGGAACTGGTTGGCCACGATGGTCCGCGCACGGCCCTCGATGTCCTTGAGGAAGCGCTGTATCATGCTCTCGTCCCTCTCTTCCCGCTGCTGGAGGACCTTGACATCGCCCGCGAGGCGCTCCGCCTCGCTCTTCGCGTAGGCCTCGCGCCTCTTGAGGTCCGCCAGCCCGGCGTTCGCGGTGTCCACCATCTTCTTGACGAGCGCCTCGTCGCGCTTGTCGTGGTTGACCTCCTCGATGATGACCTCCATGAACTGCTGCGCGTTGACGTCNCTGGGGACATTCATATGCCCCGCGTTCACTGTCTGGGTCCTCTGCGCTCCGGTCCACTGCAGTCCGTCGAAGTGCACCGTGCCGTCTCCGGAGTTCTCTGTCTCGGCGGTGAGGCGGAGGAGCGGCTTCGGAAGCTTCACCGCGCCGTAGTTTGGCATGGACGTTCCCCGCGGGCCGGTGGTGTAGCCGCTGACGAAGAAGAGCGTGGCCTCCTCGAAGCGCGGGAGGTAGCGGACATCCGTGGCCTTCTTGTCCCCGTTGATGTTCTCAATACGCACGCTTGCGGGGATGGTCAGGCTGTTGTAGCGCGTCCTCCATGCCTGCGCTTCCTTCATGACGTCATGGTTGTAGAACCCGGTATGCAGGTTGTCCCGGACGTAGGCTTCCGCCTGCTGCTGCGTCAGGGTTCCCTGGTTCATCAGGTCCGTCTGGAGGTGGGAGAACGTCTGATAGCTCACCCAGTCGCCGTAGAACTGCTTCTCCATGCTCCAGGGGACCTTGTTCTCGTACACGACCTCGCCGTCCGCCTGGAGCTGGCCGGCGCTGGGCCAGTTGTGGGCGATCTCCCACATGTAGGCGTCCGAGATGGCCGGCACCCCGAAGTTGTAGCCCTCGGTCATGGCCCAGAAGGGCTTCACGGCGCCGTGATGCGGGCTCGAGAGGAAGATGAGCGCGCGGACCTTGCCCGGGTTCTTCGCAGCGTACATCCTCGCCTGGTACCCGCCCATGCTGTGCGCGATGAGGATGGCCTTGTCGCTGTGGGTCTTCTCGAGGACCCTGTCGACCTTCTCGGTGAGGAGCTGCACTTGCTTGTCGTTGTCCTGACGGAANTCGTAGGGCTGGTCGAAATAGGAGCGGCCGAGGAAGCCGTACTTGCCCTCCTTGCCCCGGTACGTGTAGAGCTTGAGGCCGTAGCCGGTCCAGTCCCCGTCCATCCAGTCGTAGAAGTCCTCGTAGACGCCGAAGCCGAACGCGGTGCGCATGACCCCGCTCGCCGTAATCTTGGAGCCCTGGACGGCCTGCCGTTCGCCGTCGTCCTGGAGCATGAGCTTCGAGCGGTCCTCTCCCGCGCCGCCCACCCAGAGCTCGTCGCCGCTCTCATCGTTGAGATAGGAGCCCATGATGCCGGGGATGAAGATGATGGGTGAGTGGTACTTCGCTTCTGCGTCGTAGGGAAGCTGCTTTGCCTGGTCCTCATTGCGGCCAGTCTGGAAGTAGCCCTGCGCAGGCGCGGATAGGAGNAGCAGCGCGGCNANCAGGNAGAGGAACCGGGTCACGCGCTCCGCGAAGACGCGCCGCTTAAATACTTTTCTCGTACCGGAAGAATCCCTCGCCGGACTTGCGGCCGAGCTTCCCCTCCTTCACGAGCTTTGCGAGCAGGGGGCACGGCCTGAACTTCTCCTGCTTCAGGCCACGTTGGAGCTGCTCCATGATGGCGACGCAGGTGTCGAGCCCGATGAAGTCGGCGAGCGCGAGCGGTCCCATGGGATGGCGCATCCCCAGGGTGAACACCCGGTCGATGTCCTCCTTGGTCGCGATGCCCTCGTGGAGCATCCACACCGCCTCGTTGATGAGCGGCATGAGACCGCGGTTGCCCACGAAGCCGTACTCGTCCTTCACCGTTACCGGTGTTTTTCCGAGGGACTTGCAGAGTTCGGCCGCCCTCTGGTAGGATGCTTCGTCTGTCTCCTCTGTCCGCACGATTTCCACGAGCTCCATCTTCTGCGGGGGGTTGTAGAAGTGCAGCCCGAGTATTCTCTCTTTGCGCTTGCACGCCGCGGCGATGTCCGCTATGCGGATGGTCGAGGTGTTGGACGCCAGAATCGCGCTTGGATTCAGTCTGTCGAGTTCCTGGAAGACCTTGCGCTTCACGTCGAGAGATTCTACCACCGCCTCGATGACGACTTCGGCCGCTTTGGCCGATGCGATATCCGCGCTGAACACGATGGAAGCGAGCTTCGCGTCATGGCGCGAGATGCGCTCTTTCGCGGCCGAGAGCGCCGCCGGAATTACGTCGATGAGCGTGACCTCGTGGCCGTGCGAGGCGAAGAGCTCCGCGATGCCCGCGCCCATGACCCCGGCGCCGATGACTGCTATTTTCATGTTCTCACCTAGTTCGTGCTGTTGATGATTGCCTGCACCGCATTCGTTATGGCCGAACTCGTCATGCTCTCGCGCTCCCAGACGTAGAGCGCGG
>C687J35174_10003847_pt1 | contig 20421 bp, 19 predicted proteins | sample RifCSPhighO2_01_FD_35174 | JGI IMG/M metagenome (IMG submission 35174) | reverse complement strand
ACCGCGGCAACCGCTATCCCTCGTTTACTTGAAATGAAGGTCGAGCCATTCCTATTGGCTTCGACGCTCGAGATTATCATTGGCCAACGCCTCCTGAGACGNATTTGTAACAAATGCCGTTTCAGTTATTCAATTCCCGGTGAAGAGATTCACCGCCAATATCCGCAAGTAGCCCGCTTTTTTGANCCAAGCGCAATGCACCGACTGTTCCGAGGTAAGGGGTGTGAGGCTTGCGGCGGCACCGGTTACGCGGGCCGAATGGGTATCCACGAGCTCTTAGTTGTGACTTCAGAAATTGAAGATTTAATCATTCATCGAGCATCCAGTACTGATATTGAAAAGTTGGCTCGCTCGCAAGGCATGAAATTAATGTTCGAAGATGCTCTTGAGAAAGTGCAGCAAGGCTTTACTTCACTTGAAGAAATGCTGCGTGTGGCTGCGCCGCCAGATGATGAAGAGAAAGTCGACAATACGAAGTCAGCGATAGTAAGACCATCCTCTCCCAAACGACATGAGAGCTGATGACCGTATTCGAAAGGCGCGCGGACCCGCGCCCGGCATAGTCCGGGCGTCGGCAGTAGCGATTCCGGCATCGCTCCAAAAAAATGCGCAGGTTCTTCAACCGATTGCGAACCGCATTTCGGTCAAAGACATGGTTTCAGCAGCTGCGATGCTCGGGATTTTTGAGGGTGCGCTCGATTTCAAAAAGTTTCAGCCGTACGCGGCCATTGCAGACGTTCCTGCCGAAGGATCAGTGCCTTCAGAAAAAGATGTCCGTGTGAGTTTAGGGTTCCTTTCTCGATTCGGTGGATTTATCCGATCTCGACTCGGTGGATTTATCCGACATCAGAAAGCAATTCTGGACCGCCTTAATTCCATCTTACTAGCAAAGCCTAAAACAAAATTAGTGAAGAGCGATGAGCGGCAAGCGATAAGCGATAAGCAGGAACTTACAGCTAATAGCTTACCGCTTACAGCTTCAGACACTGACTTCAATGAGGAAGCACTACGCCAAGCAGTTGATCAGGAAGGATTTTTAGAATCACAAGTTGTAGGTGCTCCGAATCTCCCGCAGATCGAACAGCTCACCCCAGAAAACCTTGGCATTGATTTAGCGGCAGCACCTGGGGCGCCCCCGCCGCCAGAGCAGCCGACTCCTGGTGTTATTGAAGGTGAGGCAACATCTCCTCCAAATGAGTTTTTGGAAACACCCGTAGCTCTGGAAGCTCCTGCCACACAGGAAAAACTGAATGCAGCGGAAATCCGCACTCTCAAAAAACAGCTGAAGGAACAGCAAAAACAGCAAAAACAACTGAGCTCCCGTAAAATACAGTTAGAAAAGAAGGAGGAAGAAGAATGGCGGGAGGAAGCGGAGAGACGAGAAAAAGCAAAAGCTGAAAAAAAGGAAAGAGCTCAGCAAGGAGTCGATGAAGCGGCAGAGCTACGTAGCCGCATGCTTGCAAAAGTCGGCCCGCAAAAACAAAGCAAAATTCAGCAGATACTGACATCGCTCAATTACATGGGCATGGGAAAAGAGCGTGTCTCATTCTTGGACAACTTGGGAACAATGATGGAGGCCGGCTTACCGCTGATGGATGCCGTGAAATCGTTGCAGCGTGAAACGCGCAACCGACAAATGCGTAAATTGCTGGGACGTATGGTCGTTGCCGTCGAAACAGGCAGTCCTCTTTGGCGAGCCATGGACGCGCAATACTTCTTCCATCCTCAAGAAATCGCCATGGTTCGAGTGGGTGAAGAAGCGGGAAATCTCGTCGATAACCTGCAATACTTGGCGGAACAGGAGCGCAAGGACCGCAACCTGCGCGGGAAAGTGAAAACGGCGATGATCTATCCCGCGATCATCTTAGTGATGTTGACGGTCATTGTGCTCGGGCTTGGCATGTTCGTTTTGCCGAATCTCGTGCAAGTGATTTTTTCCTTGGGTGTGCCACTGCCGTTTGTTACGCGCATGATCATTAAATTTACAAATCTGTTTACAGTCCATGGCGCGACCATTATTCCTGGCACGATAGTTGGGATGATTGTTTTTGTCTTACTGACAAAATTCACCAGCTTCAAGATCATCGTGCAGTGGGTGCTTTTTAAAGTTCCGGGGATTGGAGCACTTCTCCGCGAAGCGACTCTTTCACGCTTCGGTGTTATTATGGGCGGATTGCTTAGTGCAGGCGTGCCCGTAACCGATGCTCTGCAGTCCATGGCAAATGTCACGACACTTGCGAGGTATCGGAAATTTTATTTTCAATTGCTGGAGCGTGTTCGGCTGGGCGATTCNTTTGCGACGAGCTTCCGTGCGATTCGGCTTACAGATAAGTGTTTTCCGCCATCACTGCAACAGTTGGTTGTAACAGGTGAACAATCAGGATCGCTCACCAAAATCATGCTCAAATCGGCCGATATTCATGATCGGCGCGCCACNGAAATTGCGGAAAAACTCCCAGTCATTCTTGAGCCAATGCTGCTACTCATCATTGGTGCGATGGTTGGNACCATCGCGCTTGGAATTTTGATGCCCATCTACAGCGTTGTGGGGAACGTTGGCGGCGCTTGATTGAATAATTGAGTATTTGAATACTAGAATATTTGCTGAGACGGAAGATACCCTTCAAGTACTCTATTATTCTAGTATTCAAATTTGTAAAGTTCATGCGAATGGGTTATTTGATACCATAAACACCGATGTTCAAGCGACTTCGGTCCGGCTTAACGGCGGTGGAAATGATTTTGACCTTTGGTATCCTTTCAATGGCAGCCGGTTTAATCATTCCCTCATACCGCGATTATTTGATCCGGAATGACCTAGAGCTCGCGCGTCAGCGCGTTGCACAAGGAATTGAGCGCGCGAAGTTTTTATCCCAAGTAGGAATGAATGATTCCAGTTGGGGGTTTAAAATTGATACAGATGAGCACGACTATGAGTACCGTGGCGTTATTTTCATGGGTGATTCTTGGAATGACCGCAATCCAGGATACGATGAATATTATCCAATCCCAGAAACAATTGTGCCAATCAGCGGGCCCGTTGAAGTTGTCTTCGAAAAGATTTCCGGTGCCCCCAGTACAACAGAAACTATCATCTTACAAACAACTCTCACGGGAGATGTACGGGAAATCAATATCAGTGTGGGTGAGGAAGGAAATGTAAGTATTCCAGAAGAATGGCTTGAGATTTGCGTTGATCCATACACAGAGGATGCTCGCACAATCAAAGTTCCAGATGCTCTATGGGAATATTACGAGGAGCAGGGCGCCATCTTTGGTTCTTGCGGAACGTCTGTTGGCGGGGCCTCTTCTGCTAGCTCAGTCAGCTCTAGTAGTGCGGGTTCGTCTGCTACAGGCGGCGTGCCAATTGAAGAAGAGTGTGATCCAATAACTGATCCTGACGATCCTGCATGTGACACAATCACGCCGACAGAAAATTTCACCTGCACATCTGTCATTCTCGGTGCAGCCATTGAAAGCAGTGGACAGCCGATGCCGGTAACATTTGATTTTAAAGTGGAAGATTTGAACTGGGAAGCACCATTTGGAAGTTTTATTGATCCAATTGGTTCGGATTTGAACGATGGTGAAACTCATTCATTTGATTGTCACAGTCCTGTTAATGGTTACAACGCAGGCTCAAGCATCTTCGCGAAAGCACGCTCTTGGAAGTGGCAGTCGGGCCAATGGAAGAACAGCATGACGGTTGATACCTCTGTCTCAGCGGGTAATTGCTCACAAGCTGCCCACTGCCCTGATAACGTCATTATTCTCAGAGACGGGGATCCAGTTCCGGAATATACCGGTCTTAATGGTCAGGCAGATGTACAAGATTTCCTCCAAGAGTATATTGATGCTTCTGATCCAAACAATTTAGTAATAGATATTGGTGTGAGTCAGTACATCTATCTCTTTGAACTTGGCACAACCAACGAGAACAGTTCGGCGTTCGACATGCAGGACTTGGTTGTATTAATAACTGTGGAAGGCGCCCTCTAACACCATGATCACAAACTACTTCCGGCGCCGGCTACAAGGAAGTCGCCGTGGCGCTCTCATCATTGAGGCCATGATTTCAATTCTCCTGTTCGGTATGTTTGCCACGGCTGCGTTTGGCGGTTTAATCACTGGCCAAGAAAGTACTCAGGCTGGTTCTGATCGAGTCCGTGGGGTGTATTTTGCCGAACGAGGCCTGGAAGTTGCTAAAATTTTCCGCGACCAAGCGCCTGATTTTGCCGAACTGGACAACACGGCCGATAGAATCGATGAAGCTTTTTCTCTGGTTTGCCAGGGAGACTGCGGTGTTGAAGATCCAGACGCTGTAAGCACTGCTGAGTGGGCATGGGATGCAACTTCCTCGGCAAATTCATTAACTGACGATAATTACCAGACGACTCTGGACATCGAAGATCTCAATATCGGTATTCTCAACCGTTTGGGACGCATGATTGTTTCTACGACGACTTGGAAACACGGGTATTTCCGTCCTGGCAACATTTCACTTTCACTTCAATTAACAGATTGGCGTGATTTTGAAAAACCAATTGGCAATTGGGCAGACCCAGAGGCCGCTGTTGAAACTACAAATCCATTATTGCCTCCGGGGGCAACTGATTTGGGCTTCACCCCTGAGAAATTAGCCCTTTCTGTCGACGGACAACATGTGTTTGCAACGGGTAATGATCTTTATGTTTTTGATGTTGGAGATGATACTCCAGAATGTGTTGATCCTTGTGGTGTCAGTGTTGGATCAAGCATTAAAGATTTAGCTGTTTATAACTATCGACTCTTTCTATTAACCAGTGGCAACACGATCCAGGGCTATGATATCACAAATGCAGCTGACCCCACAGCTTTGGAACAACCAGATAATAGCCCATTCCCCGCCTATAACAGTCTTCCCGGGACTGCTAATACGATATTTCGACATGGGCCATATCTTTACGTCGGCCTTTCGAGTGGTGGCTACGCAGAGCTGCAAATACTCGATGTTAGTCGCAGTGATGCAATTACAGCTGTTGGCTCAGCGGAAATCGGCGCTACAATTAATGACATTTTTGTAATGGGGAATTACGTGTATCTAGCAACGAGTGCTGCAAATGAGGTCCAAGTATATGACATCAGTGACCCAACAAATCCAATTGTCGTTGATGATGATAATAATTATACAAGTTTGCCAGCTGAACATATAAGCAGGCGAGGAGTAAATCATTACATTGGATATCCTGATGATGTGTATGGGGTTTACCGTGTTGGCGGAGTAGGTGGTAAATTAGGCGGCGAAGTTGCTGCGCAAACAGATGCTCCTGTTAGAGGAATAGATGCAGATCCTCTGGGGTGCTTTGTTTTTCTGACGCTCAGTGGCCTAGATGACATTACCGATGTGCCGGATCCTGATCCTGATATTAAAATCCCCTACGAAGACTTTCATATTTGGCCAGGGAATGCTGATAACTGGCAGGCTACGCCGTTTCATACAACAACTTTTCCTTCATCCCTTGCAGATAACCCTGACCCCTCCTCAGTACTCTATAACCCCTGGAGCGACCGTGTGTATGTAACTGCAGGGAGGCATTTTTATATGTTCCAACCTCAAATTGGAACTGCAATTGATCCTACAACTTGTGCACCATGATTATTTATCAATTGCGCGCCGGCTTCGTGATGCTCCTTACGGTCCTTGTGGTCGGAGCTATCGCCGCAGCCTCAGCAGCCGCGCTGCTCCTGCTTGGTTTGAGCATTGAGCGTAACTCCTACGCCATTCAACTTTCGGCGCAAGCCATGGCGGGAGCTTGGAGCTGCGCTGAGTTTGCTCTCGCGCAACTCCAGGAAAATATCGACTACAGCGGTAACCGTCCCCATTTCATTACTCTTGAAGATAGTACGGAACAGGAATGTCACATTTATCCGCTCAACGGCGACGGCAACTTTGACCGTATTCTTTGCACTGAGTCGACTGCCGGTGATTTTACGCAGCGGAGACTCCATATTCGCATCAGCCGCGTTTGGCCCACAACAACAATCGAATCATGGAAAGAAGTCTCACAAATGCCGCCAGAATGCGGAGTGTACACAGGCGAAGTTTTAAATTGCGGCAATGGAGTTGCAACTGATCCCAACGAAGAATGTGATGATAACAACACTTTAAACAATGATGGGTGCTCTTCGGCGTGCCAAATCGAGTTTTGCGGTGATAGCATTATCCAAGCCGGTGAACAATGTGATGATGGTGGTTTTTGTTCAGGAGCACCTAATCCATATTGCACAAGTGATGCGGATTGTATCGATATGGGAACATGTGAGCCAATTGATGCAGACGGAAGCCACTGCATTGATGGTACAGCAACGCCGGGTACCGACTGTACGGAAGATAGTGACTGCCCCGGTGGCTATTGTAGTCAGCCTTGCGATGTGTCTTGTCTCATAGAATATTGCGGAGATGGCGGTACTCCTCAGTTAGGTGAGCAATGTGATGAAGGTACGGGTGTGTGTAATGACGGCTTAAATGACGGAGAATATTGCGTTTTATCAACTGATTGCTTCGGTGGTTCCTGTGAAGGTAATCACAATGATGCGGATGCCACCTGCACTTCATTTTGCACCGATGCTCCGCATTGCGGCGATTCTTTCATCCAGACGGGCGAAGATTGCGACAATGGTGGCACGTGCGGCGTTGGTGGCCTGACCTGTGCTGACAATCGCGACTGTAATGGAGTTGACTGTATAGGAATAGACGGCGATGGCTGCAACGCCTCTTGTGTTAAGGAATCTACGAACAGTGAACCGAATGAAGAGCAGTTGATCCTTTACTGGAACCTGAATGAGAGCACTGGCAATAAAGCCGACAATGTTGTTGAAACAAGTTCAGATCTCGATGGGTCTCTCCGGAATATGGAGAATAGCGACTGGGAGAATTCGCCTAAGCCATTGGGTAAGGCCTGGTTCGGTAACCACCTGCATTTCAATGGGAGCGACGAATATGTGAGAAGCACTAGTAACGGCAGTATTCTTGTCGATCTTTTGCCCGAGGAATTTAGCGTTTCTTTCTGGGTACAAAATGATGGGAATATCGACGATGACAGTTTCTATGAATCGGGGATTTTATGTAAAAGTGACGATAATCAAGCCCGAGGCTGGGGTTTTTACTTTAAGCCCGTTGAATTTCCGGATGAATGTGATTGTGAGTGGTGGGAATGGTGGTGCGATGAGCCAGATGACGAACGATTATGTAATTGGGCAGACCAGAAGCGCATCAACTTTTTCGTTGGCGAATGGGATGACAATGTTGCCAGTGCACCCATCTCTACCGAGACGAACTGGCATCACATTGTGGGTACATATGATGGCGAAAACATCAAAATATATGTAGACGGAACCGAAGCTGCTCCAGGTGATCAAGATACGAATGACTACAGCAACGTAGAACCGTACGCTGATGATTACCGAATGCAGGCGGCTCGTTGCGGCGATGATTGGTACCTCGACGGTCGTCTTGATGATATCCGTTTTTACACCTACCCATTAACACTGCCCGAAGTTCAGTATTTAGCTGACCCCGACAATTACACGTGAGACACTTTCAGCCACATTGTTCGGACAGTCAACCGGGAATAACCCTCCCCGAAGTTCTCATATTTATAGTTTTGATGGGCATGATGGCTGGCACCGTACTGCCTATGCTTTTCAACGCCACCGAATCACGCCAGCGGCAAGATGCCATCGCTCTGGTTGAACAGAATGGCGCCCAAGTAATGCAAACCATTGTCCGATCAATTCGCCAGGCCGAGCGCGTTTTGTATCCTGTAGACGGGAAAGACGGCTATATTCTCGCTTTGCAAATGGATACAGCTGATGACAATCCCACGATTATCGCTAAAGACCGCGGATCCATTGTTTTAGCTCGAGGCAACACGCGTCGCAATCTTAATTCCGATCTCGTCGGTGTCACTCACTTCTCGGTAACCAATACAGCAATCTCAGATACTCGTCAGAGTGTGGCAATTTCTCTCGGTATGCGTCGAATCATACGAGTGCTTCAACCGGTGGCGTACGAAGCTACTTTCAATACCGTGGTGGTATTACATCCTGACGATGATATACAAGGCGATACATGTGGTGATGACCCTCCAATTCCATTGTCCGCTGGGTACCCCGATTGTCTCAACGACGGAGATGCAGTGGTTGCATGCACAAACGAGTGCATTGCAGAGATTGACGATGATCCAGATGACCTGAGTAATCCACCTGATTTGTGTGATGATACATGCGAAGCTGATTGTGCCGAGGGCTGCGCTAATGTGGGCACGTTTCTCTGGTTTGTTTGCGACGAACAAGATCCCAATGAAGATGAGATTTCCACCTTTGAGTGGGTGCCCCAAAGCGACTTCCGCTGTGACCTAATTGATGAGGATTAGGCGTTTGTCACTCCTCAGGTACGCGTGAGGCGCTAAGTAGCGCGCTCCGGCAGTTCATTCGATCTTAGCGGCCTGCGTGCACCGTGTCGTATTGCATGAATCGTAACAATGTCATTGTCCAATGTGTAAAGAACGCGGTACAGACCATGCATCATCTGACGCAGATCAGCGCCGGCGAGTGCCGCTTCGGGGGCTCTACCGTGGCGGGCGGGGAATTTTTGAAGCGTTGCGATCTGTCGCTCGATTGACGTCATAAAACGGTGGGCCGTTTCAGGCGAGTTTTGAGCGATGTAATCGCCGATGGCTCGCAAGTCATCGGCCGCTTCGGGCGTGATGTGGATCTTATGCGGCATAGCGGCCCTTGAGCTCGTCAAACACCTCATCGGTGTCGCGAGCCTGGCCGGCAGCAGCCTGGGTGAGACTCCGTTTGATCGCGGCCACTGAATCGGTGAGTTCTTCTGACGTTGGCTCCAAAACACCACCATACACGTCAACATTCATCACGACATAGTTGCCGTGCTGACCAGGGACGGCGACGGGTCCGCCGTGACTGGCTTCAACGGCAGCCTCGATCTCGGGCGGCAAGGATTGACGATTAGCTTCCATGGCGTGGAGTCTACCACGTTAACATGGTTTAAATAGGCAAATCTATCGATATTTCAGGCTGTCGACCCCTGACAGTTTTTTCATTGCCACCCTTTGACAGAGCTCAGGGTGACAATGTTAGAGCTCAGATGACAATGCTTGTGTTACGGTGAGTATTCATTTGTCATGGTTCGACAGAGCTCACCATGACAAGTCGGCAGAGCTCACCATGACAAGGAAAAATGTCAATTCAATCCTTCCCTACGAGTTCTAAAAATTTGTACAATCTTCCACTGAAGCGTCTAGCTTCCCTTATTTTCTTCTTAACCCTTCCCCTCTTTCTATGGAACTTTTTACTTCATTACGCCGGAAGTGGCGCTATGGGTTCACGCTCATAGAACTGCTTTTGGTCATCGGTATCATCGCGATCCTCGCGTCGATCGTGATCGTAGCCATTAACCCGACCAAGCAGTTGGGTGATGCACGTAACGCGCAACGCCGCAGCGACGTGAATACCATTCTCAACGCGGCATATCAGTTTGCCATCGACAACAATGGCCTCCTGCCTGGTTGTTTGGGTAGTAGAATTACTGGGTATACTACAACTGCTGTAGCTGATGCCACGGAGTATGGTGTGTGCAATGTGCAGGGTACTTGTAGAAATGCCGCTGGTGCCGAACAAGCAACACCAGCCGATTGCGAGACTAATTCAGATTGCGCGGAAACGGGCTTCACTTGTAAATGGGATTGTAATGCCGCTAATCCCACGGCTGGTCTTACGTTCGATGCTAGTCTTGCCGCGCTTCCCTCTTCATTTTCTGGCGAGCCGGCAAATGGCGCTTTTTGCTCACTGGCACCAATAGCCACAACGTACGTCAGTGGCATGCCCAGTGATCCATCCATGGACGACCCAGGTACCGGTGTACAAGAATACTACGGTTACACAGTTATGATGGATGCTACAGATCGTCTCAACGTCACCGCTCCGCATGCTGAAAACGCCGTAACGATTACGGTCCAACGCTAAACTGTTCTGAGAGTTCTACCGGCGCTCCCGAGACCATCGGGGCGCCGGTTTATTTGTGGGATATTCGTTGTCGCAAGGGGCATTGTACGTTATAATGGCCATATGAATAAGACCGTTACTGCAACAGAGGCCAGAAATGACTTTTTCGCCATTCTGAAGGAAATCGAGACCCCCGGCGTCTCGGTCGTTATTACCTATGAAGGTCATCCCAAGGGCGTCCTGATGTCTGTGGAGGAGTTTGAGGGCTGGATGGAAACGATGGATATCATGTCCGATCCGGAGGAAGCGGCTGAGATTCTGAAGCGATTGCGAAATAAGGACAAAGAAGAGACTGTAACTTTCGAGGAGCTTAAGAAAGATCTCGGACTAGAGTGACATACAAGGTTATCATTCTCAAGTCTGTCCAAAAGGAGGCGCGCAAATTGCCTCAGAAAGATCAAAGGCGTGTGGCTAAAGCCATCGCTTCTTTACAGATAGATCCTCACCGGGGAAAGCAGCTGCACGGCGATTTCGAAGGGGCATGGGCGGTCCGTGTCTGGCCGTACCGAATTATTTATACGATTCACCGACAGACGGTGATTGTAACTGTTCTGAAGATCGGGCATAGACAAGGTGTTTAGCAAAAATGATAATAAGTTTCGAATTGACTGCGCTCCCGAGACCCTCGGGGGCGCCGGGTTATTAGTAGTGGAAAAACTTTATAAAAATTGGATTTACTGCTAAACTTTATAAAGTTTAAGAATTCATGAATATTCTCGTAAAATTAGCGGCTATCCGCCGGTTATCCGGATTAAGCCAAACCGCGCTAGCGGGAAAACTTGACGTATCTTTTGTTTCGCTGAATCGCTGGCTGCATGGAAAGGCCGTGCCCCGTAAGCATGCTCAGGAACGCATTGACGCTCTTTATCGGGAATATACCGGCCTAAAGGAAATCCCTGAAGAGGAGCTGGAGGCAAAGAAAACCATGCTGGCAAGAAAAGCACGGCGTAAAAAAAATGTACTCAAAACTATTCTCGAAAACACCGATATTCGCGATCAATTCACGCTTGTATTGACATACACTTCGAATTCGATTGAAGGCAGTACGCTAACGGAAGCGCAGACGGCAATCATTCTTTTTCAAAATACCACATTGCCTGACAAAACTTTGGTTGAACAATTAGAAGCAAAAAACCACCAGGCTGCCTTGCTGTATCTCTTTGATCACCTGGCAAAAAAGAAAAATATCAATGAAGACTTGGTTCTCAAGCTTCATGGGATGCTCATGAATGGAATCCGGCAGGATGCAGGGGCATATCGTCATCATGCCGTCCGCATTGTCGGCGCCGATCTCCCGACGGAAAATTATCTGAAAGTGCCAGATCTGATGGCAAGGCTGGCGAAAGATTTCCAAAAGACCGGAGGAGATATCATGACCTGGACAGCCAACATCCATGCTCGTTTCGAGCAGATTCACCCCTTTTCGGATGGGAATGGACGGATTGGAAGATTACTTATCCATGCAATGTTGCTCTATGGAAACTGGCCACCCGCAGTCATCCGATCACAGCAAAAGGCGAGATACTATGCATATCTTAATAAGGCTCAACGGAGCGATGACAGCAGTTTATTACAGGACTTTCTTTGCGACGCCGTTTTGAATGGATGGGATATTCTTGAGAGGCGGCGGCTACGCTCAAGATAACAAGAGGGTACCCTCGGGGCGCCGGGTTTAAAGTGCTTGTTTTTCTGCTTGCTCGTTCCATCTTAAAAGGGTATAATTTTAGTACTTTTAACAGTACTATATTTACCACTATGACCACTGTCACTCTTCAAGAAATCAAATCGCATGGGGCGAAGGCAATACCAGATGAAAAGGTTGTCTATCTTATTGTGAATTCCCAAACCAAATCGGTTATGGTTCCGCCGGATGTCTATGAAATGCTGCTGGCGGCTCAGGAAGAATTGGAAGATATAAAGGCCATTAAAGAACGTAAAAACGAAGCCGTCGTTCCCTATTCCAAAGTTTTTCCGCACCGGAAACGATGACAAAGCTGTACACGATCGTTTTCAAGCGATCTGTGCTGAAAGATATTAAAAGGATTCCCGGCGTAATATTGAAAAATATACAGAAGCGAATCGATTTATTACCTGGAAATCCATTTCCCTCTGGGGCCGAACCTGTTGAGGGATATAAACACTACTATCGTATTCGAGTCGGTGATTATCGTGTTGTATATGAGGTGGCGGCACAGATTCGTATAATTACGATTATCAAAATTGGCCACAGGAGAGACGTTTATCGTAAGTTATAAAGTTTATTGCCNTCTTTCGACAGAGCTCAAGATGACAATACGGAAGAATGGCTTAGAGGTGTATTTTCTGCTATAATNNNAGGAAATCTCCATGTTCAAAAACATACTNAAACAGGCNTGGAAAGTCCTCTCCACCCGCTCAATCCTGTGGCGGGCGGTTTTGCACTCCATGCTGGTGTGGTCACTCACAATGTGCGCCATCACATTGGCCGCATTTTTGGTAACACGGTGGTTGATTCATGCTCAGGTCACCACAAGTTTGCAGTTGTTCTTCCCCCAAGGCCTTTCGGAAGACAGCGCGACTCAAGTCAGCGCCTATGCAAATACTGCCGCCATTCAATTGGCGCAATTTCTATTGGCGATTGGGATCGTTTCATTGATCCCAATCGGGCTTCTCTCATACGTCTTTGCTCGTCACTTGACCGGTCCGATTTTGGATGTAGCCAGCAAGGTGAGACGCTTCCAGCCCGGCGCTTGGATTTACAGGCCAACCGCTACAACTGGTGATGAGGTACAGCTACTCGATGAAACAATCACAGATATGGCTAGGCGCCTGCAGGATCTCTACGCTCGCATGGCGCACACTGTCGCTGAAAAATCAGACAAGCTGCGCCGAGAGGTTGCGAAAGACCAAACGGTATTAGCGGCTCTACCAATCGGTGTCCTCGTTGTGAACAAGGAAGGGGTTATTACCGAAACGAATACGGCGGTTACGCGGCTTTTAAAGCGCAAAGAAGGCGAAATTATCGGTAATTCGGCGGTGNCTGTTCTTGATTTACACAATGACGAAGGCCCGTTAACTGAAGCCAACCATCCNGTAACAGCATGCCTCACAAAAAATGAAGCNAAGGCANCNNTGGCCGACGATCGGATCAGCGCCGGACGTGGCGATGGCAGCACCGTGCCGGTGCAAATTCACGCTGCGCCGTTTGCAGTGGGGAAAAGTCAAGGAGGCGCGGTCGTGCTAATCATGGACGTGACCTCTCAACGAGAAGTGAATGATATGAAGAACGAATTCATTTCACTCGCGTCGCACCAGCTGCGCACCCCCCTTTCCAGTTTGCAATGGTACTTGGAACTTCTGACAGGCGGCGAAGGGGGGCCTCTCACAGCACAACAAGAAACGTTTATTGCTGAACTGCGTCTGGCAGCCCGTCGTATGTCATCGGTTGTCGCTGGTCTTATGGATGCTTCACGCTTGCAACATGGCTTCGTTGAGCCAGTAAAACAACCTGTGGATGTCCAAAAAGCGGCAATAGAACTCCAGAAAGACATTCATCTGATAGCGGCGGACAAAACCATCAGTTGCACTGTGCATGCCCCAGATTACGCAGTTGTCATTCAAACAGACCCATTACTCTTGAATGTCGTGCTTCAGAACCTCCTGAGTAATGCGGTGAAATATTCAAAGAATACGGGCACGATCGACATCGCTCTCTCAGAGGAAAAGGACACCATACAAATTAGCGTAAAAGATTCCGGCATCGGCATTCCCGCCGCAGATCAAGCGCGTATTTTTGAAAAAATGTTCCGGGCCCGTAATTCCCAAGCGCTCGATGTCAACGGATCGGGGTTGGGTCTTTACTCTTCACGCATGATTATGCGTATGCTCGGCGGGACATTGGATTTTCAAAGTGAAGAAGACAAAGGAACAGCGTTTACGGTTACGTTGCCAAAGACTTAATTCTTATCATATGGAACGAGAAACTGACATCATTCGTAAAATTGATATAACGGAAGAGGCTATTAGGAGTGGGATTGCCGCCGCAGCCATGAATGTAACAAGAGAAGTTCATGATGTGATTGAGTCTGATCCTGTTCTCAAAGTAGAACCTTTCCCAATAGATCCAGTTGTTGACGATAGTCAGTATTTTCTGGCCGAAGAGCTGATTCCTGGAATGGAACACCGCATAATTAATTTCATTGTGACCGTGCGTTTACCAGACAGACAGGAACCGACTCGTGTTTTGAATTTGCTTTTGGGTACTCCTGAGACCGGCATTGAAAAATCAAGATCTCCTTTCTCAGAGTCTCAGGTTCGTCTTTTACGTGATAAATATGAAGAGCTCCTTCAGCAAGAAGAATCATTCTGAACTACACCGCGAAGCGGAGCTTTGCTTCGCTGAGCGAATCCTCTTAGGGATGGAGAGTTCATGAGAGGAAACCGTAGGTTTCCTTTCATGCTATTGGAGCCACCTCGGGGAATTGAACCCCGGACCTACCGCTTACAAGGCGGTTGCTCTACCCCTGAGCTAAGGTGGCGTGGACTGATTATTCAACATACAGAAAAAGAGGGAAAGCCCTCTTCTTATGTACCCGCTCTTCTGTACGCCGGGTTCTGTCGAGGATGATCATCTATCTGGGGCACCGGTTACCCGAATGCCTCAACCAGCCTTCGTCCCGCGTATGCGGGACTACGCTTGGTATTACGCGGAGGAGCAGCGAGGGCGACGGAACCATCGCCTGGTTCCCACTGCCCAAATCCTCCTTGCATCACCATGAGTTTGCCGTTCCCGCGAACGCGGGATCCTCGGTTCCCGAGGCGTTTCACCCCCACCAATGGTTCCGCGCTAGGCGCAGTATAATGGGCGGGGTTCGTCTCTGTGGCACTGGTCCTACAGCGTCTTTACCGAATATATGGCGCTGCGACGGATGTTATCCGCATGGCGTTCCGGTGATGCCCGGACGTTCCTCCCACCTCCGCTCTCCGCTCACTGCGTTCACGTCGAGCTACGGTGGGCAGGCCCGCTGATTACGGGGCTAGCCCGCCGAAGCTCCGAGAGAGCGTCAGCGACCGAGGAGCGAAGGAGGGCGATCATCACAAAGAGCAGGTTTTTGTATTATCCTCCATAAAGTTGGCTGGGACAAGCCAAATAGCCAGGTAGAATATGACCATGAAGCGTTCCGAGGCTCTTTTCGGTCTATTGCGCATCCCCATGGATGCTCTTGCAGCCACAGCCGCATTGCTATTAGCGCATCGCCTGCGCCTGGAGCGCATCGACCTCATCCCAAATGTCCAACTTCTGGAACCGGCCACGAGCCTGCCGCCAATGGACATTTATCTTCAGGAATTTGTCTGGCCCAGCCTGGGCTTCATTATTTTCTTAAGCGCCATTCTTGGACTCTATGCCATTCGCAGTTCACGCGGAGCCTGGCAAGAAGTCGGGCGAGTCGTTTTAGTGGCTGTATTTTGGGTGATTGCCGTGATGGCTTGGTACTTCTTGGTTCGCAAAGAGCTGTTCTATTCTCGAATTCTTTTGGCCCACGGCGCCGGATTTCTCGTGATCTTTATGTCGCTCGGCCGTGCAGCTGTTCTGCTCCTTGAGCGCGCTTTAATGCGTCACGGTGTCGGCGTCTATCGCGTCGTTTCCATTGGCGCTCAGTCGGTCACAGCCGAGGCGGGCGCAGCTCTGAATCGAGACCGACGGTTCCATTATGTGGGTCACCGGCTGTCGTTGGAAGAATTGCAGGATCTGCTTGTGACAAAGACGATAGATATTGTCCTCCAAACCGATCCAAGCCCGGAAAGCGGCCAAACCATCGCCCTCATCGATTACTGTCGCGCTGCGCACATCGGGTATGCCTTTTTCCCGCCGGTGTTGGCGGATGTACCACATTTACTGCAAGTGGATCACCTTGGCTTGATTCCCATCATTCGCTTGCAACCCACACCACTTGATGGTTGGGGTCGCGTTGTCAAAAGACTGCTCGATATTGTTCTCAGCGCCGCCCTGCTAATCGTTCTCTCTCCTCTCTTACTCATCATCGCCGCCGTCATTTTGATAACGAGCGGCTGGCCGATCTTGTACGTCTCGCGACGCATGGGCGAGCGAGCCCAATCACAAATTCCAGTGTTGAAATTCCGCTCAATGATCCGTGATGCTGATGCGCAAAAATCTCATTTGCAGCAACAGAATGAACGGAACGATGGTCCGCTCTTTAAAATAACAAATGATCCGCGCATCACTGCGGTCGGCCAATTTTTACGTCGTTTCGATTTAGATGAACTCCCTCAACTCATCAACGTCTTCCTCGGGCACATGTCGCTTGTCGGCCCACGGCCGCATTTGCCGGAGGAAGTGCAAAAATACAAGCCGTATGAACGGCGGGTTTTTGCGGTAAAACCGGGAATTACGGGGCTAGCGCAGGTTTCCGGACGCAGCACTTTAAATTTCAGCGAAGAAGTTCGCTTCGACCTTCATTACGTTGAGGATTGGTCGTTCTGGCTGGATTTTTGGATCATGTGGCGAACATTGTGGGTCGTTTTGAGCGGCAAAGGCATGTAGTATTTAGTATCTAGTATGTTGTATACGACATACTACATACGACATACTTGATACATGTCTGATAAACAGGTCCATGAAATCGTCTTTAGCGTCTGCTTTTTTATCTTAGCACTGACTGCAGCGCAAGCGTTTGGTCGCGGGCACGCCACGTTGGCTGTCACGCCAGAGCAACCCTGCCGAGGCGAGCCAATCTTCGTGGAATATGATTTCGAAGGTGGCTTCTTAGAGCCGCATGCTTGCGCAATTCAGTGTGAAGATCAGCAAGAGCGCTTCATTTACTACCGCAACGGAAAGGCGACCCAATGTGAAAAATTACCAGGTTGCCGCGACATCGGCGAAGACCGAGAAATTACTTGCACGCCCCCGGCGATGTCTACTTTCGATACCTCTAGTTTATAGTTTGTAGTTGATAGTTTATAGAGACTGCAAACTATAGACTATGAACTATACACTTTAGAAAAGCGGCAGCTGCTCCTCTTTCTTTTTCGCCTTGCGAGGCGATTTTTTGGTTGGTTTCTCAGTAACTGATTTGGGCGTGTCTGCGGTTAAGGCGCTTTCAGCAGGTNCAGTGAATGTTTTTAGATAAGCGGCAATGCCGCGGCCATACTCCTTCTCTTCCAAACGTTTATCGAACAGGGTCACTTGGCCAGATGGCGCTCGGAAGTGAGAAAAAGTTCGCAGCAGGCGGTATAAACGCTGCTTTGCGCGGGGGAGCGAGTACGCAGCAAAGGCATTTTGGTATTTCTCAGCACGCTTACTGAGAATCGTGTGCGATGGGTGATCAAACGGCAGCGTCTCAATGAACAAATGATCGATGCTTCCAGCCGGCAACTCAGCGGTTTCAAACGACCACGGAGTTAGAATCCAAATTACAGTCCCCTTCGCTGCACAGAATTCAGCCTGCATCCGCCCCATCCCGCCGCTGAGATTCTGGCAAATCAAAGCGATGTGGCGTTCTTCAGCCGAGGCTGCATGCCGAATATACATTTCCTCAATGCGGCTGCGGCTGGAGCTGATAATCACTGTTTTTCCAGGCGGCGGATTTTCTAAGATCGTATCCAGCGTTCGCCCCGCCACAATCGACATTGGTACAATTCGCTCTTCCTCACTCATGGGTACCAAGCTGGATTGAACATCAGCTGGTAACACCTCACTCAGTTCTCGGTCACTGGCTGGTGGAATCAGCAGCGTCACGGCTGCTCTGTCATACAGATGTTTTTTTAGTAACTTCCCCACTCGACTAGGCACAGATTCTAACGTCTGGCGGCCGTCCTGCCTGGTTTCTATATACGCGATTCGTTCGCTTAATTCGGCTACATTCAGTGTATTAAGGATGTCATCCAGAAGGCGCGCAACGGGCGCATTGTCCGGAATGTTTTTGCGTACATCAGTAACTCGATCACGCAAATGCACTGCATCTGCTGAAGTGACATCGCCCGCCTTCAAGTAATACACATCCTGCCCATTTCTCGTGCGCTCCATCCAAATTTGGAGCAGATCAGTAAATTTGGTAAGGGCTTCATCTTGGTCGGCAGCGGCGCGCAAATAATCAACTGTACATTGATATCCGTATGCTTTGGTAGCAGTATCTTCCAACATGGAAGCATCATCAATAATGATGCGAATTTGAGGTAGCAGTTTGTAGGCCGGATGAGTTTCATCCGCCGCAATCCGCAGCAGTTGCCAATGATTCAGCAGCGTCACCGGTGCCTTCGTTGTGAATTGCTGTAAATATGATTTCGACTGTGGCGTGGCCGCCAGCTTCCCCTGCCACACAGCGCGCTCGTCACCGTGAATAGGCAAATCAGCAATTGTCTCCGGCTCGTACCAAGCCAGCTTTAGCGCCAGCGTCGCCTCATCTGCTGTGTACGAAGGTTCTTTCGCAAAGGCAACCACCGCTTCGCGATCAAGCAGTACTGAAGCTGGCTGCAACATCTGTACTTCTGCAGGAATGCGCAGCGAGCGCTTGGTGGCATGCACGTTTTTAACGGCAATCCACGTTGGCTGCGGCAATGTCATGGCCTGCGCGACAATTCGTTCCATAAAATCCGGATCAAGAGGAGCTTCGACGAGTTGAACCCCATTCCCTGGATTCTCCAGCCATGACAAAGTTCCATGTTCCATGTTCCATGTTGCATATCGATCACGATGAACTTGCAACTTGGAACTTGGAACCAACCATGATGGTGAATTCTTAGCCGAGGAAGACGGTAGAGCGGAGAAGAATCGTCGGTAACCCCCCGGCGCCCTCTGCATGATGTTATCCAATGGTATCCGCAGGGCTGGTGTTAGTTCCAGCAGCCGCCCCCAACATCTGCTAAGCAGTTCTGTAGTGGCCCGCACGTCACCGAGCGCACGGTGGACCGGCGCGTGATCCAAGCCCAACGTCTGACTCACAAAAGCAAGTGAATAACTGTCGAGTTCCGGAAAGACCAACGAGGCCAGCATCGAAGTGTCGATCCAAGGTCGTTCAGTCAGATCAATTCCCTCGCCCTTGAGCATGCGCAAATCAAAGCCAACATTTTGGCCGACGATTAGTGCGCTTTCCGGAATCTTTTCCAAAATCTGCGCCCGCGCTTCATCCATCGTTGGTTGTCCTTTGAGATCAGCATCTGTAATGCGAGTGAGAACAGATACAACTTCAGGGACAGCGGTAGGAATCGAAATGAGCTGCTCATATTGATCAACTAGCTTGCCTTCTTCAAACCGCATCGCGGCAAATTCAATGACGCGATTCACACGCGGGATAAATCCCGTCGTTTCGGTATCGAGTACGAGGAGAGACAGATCCGGCAGTTTCACAAGCGGTATGCTACCTCACCTTCTAGCATTCAGCCTTCAACCTTCTCTTCGGTTTTTTTTGTCTCTTGAGAAGAGTCAGAGGATTCAGAAGAAACCTTTGCTTCCTCTGAATCATCTGAATCCTCTGTTTCCTTAAATTCGATGACTTCCACTTCACCGCCGCGCAGTTCGGCCAGCTTGGCTTTGAAGGCAGGCAATTCCTCGTAGTTATACATATCGAGCTCGTAGCCAGTCAGCTCGGTGGCAAGGCGGATGTTTTGCCCCTTCTTGCCGATCGCCATCGGCCGTTGAGCTTCTTCCACAAAGACCGCGGCGCGCTTCTTAATGCGGCGGCCCTGATCATCAATTCCCTCTTGATCATTCACAATAATGACGGCCGAAATCGACGCCGGTTGTAGCGCCGTCGAAATCAAGCGAATCGGATCGTCCGACCATTCAATCATGTCCACGCGCTCACCATTGAGTTCTTCCATCACCGCTTGGATACGAACACCTTTTTGACCGACACAAGCGCCGATCGGATCAATACGCGGGTCTTTGCTGCGCACGGCCACCTTGCTGCGGAATCCGGCGTCGCGCGCGATGGCCCTCACTTCAACATCGCCATTACGTACTTCCGGAATTTCGAGTTCGAGTAATTTACGGACCAGCCCAGCATGCGTCCGAGAAATACGCAATTGCGGGCCTTTCCCCGTCATCTCGACGGTATCGAGGTAGACGCGAATGCGCTTACCGGTGTAGTAATGCTCGCCCGGAATCTGTTCGCGCCAAGGCAAGCTCACCGTCATTCCTTCAATTTCCAGCGTGACCCAGTTCGGTTCCACCTTTGTAACAGTCGCAGTGAGTAACTCCTCTTCACGGTCTTTGAACATCTCATACAAACTCAACTTCTCAGCTTCCTGTAGTTTCTGCAAGATGACTTGCTTAGCTGCTTGAGCGGCAATGCGACCGTACTCGGTCGGCGTGACGTCGATTTCCAGTTCGTCGCCCGATTCAACATCAGGTTTTACCTT
>C687J35174_10003843_pt1 | contig 20433 bp, 22 predicted proteins | sample RifCSPhighO2_01_FD_35174 | JGI IMG/M metagenome (IMG submission 35174) | reverse complement strand
GCGGCGGTCGACGCCCGCCACGCCCTTCCGATCCCGGCGGGCCTCGGGTTCGAAGAGGCGGCCGGCCTGCCCGAGACGGTCTTCACCGTCTTCGCCAACGTCTTCGAGCACGGCGGGCTGAAGGCCGGCGAGACGCTGATGATCCACGGAGCCACCTCCGGCATCGGCGTGACCGCCATCCAGATGGCCAAGGCCGCCGGCGCCAAGGTGATCGCCACCGGGCGCGGCGCCGACAAGGCGAAGACCGCCCTCGCCCTCGGGGCGGACGTGGCCGTGGATGTGACCGCCGAGGACTTCGCCGAGGTCGCCAAGCGTGAGGGCGGCGTCGACGTCGTGCTGGACATGGTGGCCGGCGACTACGTCCCGAAGAACCTGGACGCGCTGAAGACCGGCGGCCGGATCGTCTTCATCGCGGCGCTCGGCGGCGCGCAGCTCAACCTTCCGGTCTTCGCCATCATGATGAAGCGCGCGGTGATCACGGGCTCGACGCTGCGGCCGCGCAGCGCGGACGAAAAGGCCCGGCTGGCCGCCGAGATCGAGCGGGTGGTCTGGCCCTGGATCGCGGCGGGCAAGGTGAAGCCGCAGATCGACGCCACCTTCCCGCTGGAAGAGGCTGCCGCCGCCCACGCCCACCTGGAGGCCGGCGCGCATGTGGGCAAGGTCATCCTGCTCCCGAGCTGAGCCGCCGGGCGCTTTGTGTCCATACCGAAAAATCTAAACCGTTGACCTGCCGTCCGGCCGCTCCCACCGTTTGGGGGCGGACGTTGAGAGGCGCACCAGAATGGCCTCCGTCGCCCGAATGGGAGGACGAATTCCATGGCCGTTGCGCCTTCGGCGGGCGAGGCCCCGCCGCTGCGATTCCATACCAAGGTGCTTTATGCGGTGGGCGGCACCGCGACCTACCTCAAGCTTCGCGCGCTCTCGACCTTCCTGGTCATCTTCTACAATCAGGTCGTGGGACTGCCCCCGCAGCTGGTGGGCTCGATTCTGGCTGTGGCGCTCGTCTTCGACGCGGTGCTCGACCCGATCATCGGGCAGATCTCGGACAACGTGCGGTCGCGCTGGGGCCGGCGGCACCCGTTCATGCTGGCCGCCGCCCTTCCCTATGCGCTGGCGTTCTACCTGCTCTGGAACCCGCCCGCGGACTGGGGACATGGCGCGCTGGCCGCCTACCTGGCCGTCTGCCTGTTCGCCGTCCGCTTCTTCGACACTTTCTTCGAGCTGCCGCACCAGGCGCTCGCGCCCGAACTGGTCAAGGGCTACGACGCGCGAACCAACCTCCTGGCGATGCGCCATTTCTTCATGGTGCTTGGAGGCCTCGGCATGACGGTCCTGGCCTATCAGGTGTTCCTCAAGGAGCAGCCTGACGGCAGTGGCGGCGTGCTCGCGCGCGAGGGCTACGTCGCCTACTCCATCACCGGCGCGCTGATCATCTTCGGCACAATCGTTCTTTCCACGCTCGGCACGGCCAGCCGCATCCCGCACCTGACCCAGGCGCCCGTCCGCAAAGTCACGCTCAAGGCCATGGTGCTGGAGATGGCGCAGACGCTGAACAACCGGGCGTTCATTTCCGCGGCCCTGGCGATGATGTTCATCGCGGTGGCCGTTGGGGCGCGGAACGGGCTGGAGATCTATTTCGGCCTCTATTTCTGGGAGCTACGGCAGTTGTGAAAGTGCAAAAGGCGATGACCCTCCGGGGGCCGATTGCACGCCAGGAGGACAACAGCCGATGAGCCCGGCTCAACAGCCAGCGAGCCTGGATCGCAAAACGCAACAGGCAATGCGTCTAGTTTCGGATGTGCGGGAGGACTGGCTTTCCACAGCCCCGACGCCGCGAGCTCTGAGCGCGACGCGCGGGACGCTACGTGTGCCGTTCGACGGTGCGCCGGTTGGGTTCGAGTCGAGCTTCGAGCGTGACTTTCTCGTCTCGTGCAGAATCGAACCCCGCATTCGCAAGGTGCGGGCGCAGCAATTGCAGATCCGCTATCTCGATCACGCGCGCATGACAGAGCGCCGGTACACCCCCGACTTCGTGGTTGATCTGCAAGCCTCGGCCGACGTGCCATTCACGCGGGTTGTCGTTGAAGTGAAACGGCTGGAAGATCTGTGGCGCTCGAGACGGGACATGCGAGCGGCTTATGCGGCCGCGAGGGTCTGGGCATGGAAGCAGCCGGCGACGATCTTCAAAGTGGTCACCGACCTCCAAATGAACTCCGGCTGGCTCACGAACGCGCAGCTACTGTCACCCTACTTGGACCGCCCCCACGACGCCGATCTGATCGAACTGATCAGGACGAAAATGCGGTCGCTAGAGTCGGCGCGGATTCGAGAGCTTGTCGCATCCGTCACCGGGAGAGGGTTCAGCTCGCACAGGACCTTGGCAGCGATATATCGCATGATGGCCCTCGGGGAGCTTCAGTGTGATCGCGGACTGCCAATCTCATCGATGACGTGGGTGACCTTTGCCTCCGGCAGGAGGTGACTATCTCAGGCGGCCCCAAGATACCTGGCGTGCGGTCGAGCCGTTCGGCGCGGGGGTAGCCGTCGGTGGCTAGGGAACTCCCGGCCGCAGCTACCTATTGGACTTCGGCACATAGCCGGGAGACAAGCCGATGAGTTGCGCGACCTTCTCGTGAGCGAAGAAGTCGCCTTTGCGGATGGCCTCACGACCGATTTCGGCGTCCTCGGCGGCGGTGAGATGTGTTCCGCTCCGGCCTTGGCCGTACGGCGCATGGGACCTCGTGCTCGTGGATACTCTAGTGCCGGTCGGCCGATCGGGCCCTAGTCGCCATCGGGCTGTTCCAATGGTCGGCGGGTTATGCCGTTGCCGTCGAGCAGCGAGACGTCGACTTCCAGCGCGCCCTCCGGGATGAGGACCAGGCCCTGCGTCGCTTCGATCGCCTCGCGCGTCGCAAGTTGTGCGGAAACGACGTAGTTGCCGTGTGTCTGGCTCCACTTCTTAAACGGATAAACCTTCACGCGCTTCGTCATCTGCCCTCGCGGAATTCATGCTAGCCCGGCCGAGCCGCAGCGTCATTGGCTGACCTTTTCGAGGCTCACCGCCCGGTCGATGGCGACGTCGGGATTCTTGTAGCAGTAATTCCAACGCTCTTGCGATGCGGAGCTTGTCGGCCAGCTTGGTCAGATACCAGACGCCGAGCGCGCCTTCGCTGTCAGGTCCGTCGGAGGGCGCGACCTCGGACACCAGATCATCCCCTGCCCCATTCTTCGAAACGGCGTACATCTGCCGCCCTTCGAAATCCCGAGACGGGTCCGCGACCGATGTCCCGTAATTGGCTTGGCTGTCGTAGATGGCGCCGTCGAGAAAACAGGCATCGCCGCCTGGCTGCTTTTCGGCGTTCAGTGTCGTCATCGTATCGAAGCGAGCGCCCTGGCGGGTCCGCGCCGCGTCGCGAACTGGGGCGCGCCTCGATCGGAGGCCATGTGCAAGCTGCAGCCGAGCTTGCCCGTCGGGCGCGGAGTCGCTCCGCTAACCGCATAGCCGGAGGTGATGCAGACTGCGGCCTCATGTTCACACAGGATCCACCGGCGTCGGCATAGGATGCGCACGCTCGATGATGCTTGCTGCCACAAAGCAGCGGTCCTCTCGGAATCGGCGGGCAAGCAGCTGAACGCCGCTCGGAATTCCACTCACCAGGCCGGTTGGAACTGAGAGGCCTGGAACTCCAAGGAGAGGTGTTACCAGTTGGGGCGACTGCTCGCGGAGGACCTCTCGCATCCCCTCCGGGCCGACCTGGTCATGCTCCCACTCGAAAGGCGCGACCCATGAATTTGGCAGTAGGACCAGAGGGTAGTGTTGGAAGAAGAGGTCCCATTCGGCGCATATCGCGTTCCGTCTCGCTATGGCGGTGGCGAATCCGTGACGATCCAGTACGGGGGTGATCTTGTCTACGGAGTCCATCATGCGATTGAGACGCCTGTCCCCACCCACGTCTCGGCTCGCACCAGCCGGCTGGCGATCCTCATTTATGGCAAGCTCGTACCAAAGATTCGCCGCCTCTTCGAAATGCGGGAGATCGACCTCATCGACCATATAGCCGGCGTCTCGCAGAGCCTTGGCGGCACGATCCAGACTAGCTCCAACTGAGGCGTCGGGCCGATAGGTCTTGCCCCCGGCATATAGGGCTACGCGTGTCGGCCTGCCCGCGCCGGGGAACTCAAGGGGCGCTGGCGTCCACCAAGGGTCACCGGGGTCGTCCGCCGCGAGCGCCGCGAACCCGAGCTTGATGTCGGCGACGGTCCGTCCAAGAACACCCTCCACGAGGAATAGCGACTGGGCCAGGGATTTGCCTGTCGAGGTCCGCGCCGGCACACGCCCCATGGAGGGCCGGATAGAGGTGACGCCGCAGGCGTACGCAGGATACCGCACGGAACCCGCGATGTCGTTGCCATGCGCCAGCGCCCCCATCCCCGACGCAACTGCGCTCGAGGCGCCTCCGCTGGAACCGCCGGGCGTGATGGCGCGGCTCCATGGATTGAACGTGCGACCGTACAGGTCGTTCTCTGTGAACCAGCGCGACGAGAACGTCGGAACGTTTGTCCGTCCAATGATTACGGCACCCGCGCGCCGGAGGTTCCGAACCGGGGAACTGTCTTCTAGTGCGATGTTGTCCTTGAGCGCGATTGCGCCATCGGTCGTCGCATGGCCCTTGTAGTCCACGTTGATCTTGGTTGTGACCGGCACCCCGTGCAGCAGGCCAAGCGGTTCGCCGTTGCGAACTGCACGGTCCGCATTGTCAGCGGCGGCGAGCGCCTCCTCGTCCAGATGCTCGACGATTGCGTTCAATCGACCATTGACCGACGCCACCCGCTGCAACGCACTCGCGGTCGCCTCGCGGCTCGTGATTTTCCGGGCCCGTATTGCCTCGGCAAGATCTGTCGCACTCCATTTCCACAGAGGCATAGCCGATCCCTTTATCGACGCATCGGCTGAGCCCGGGATTGAGCCGGCCGCCGCAGCAGCACCAAGTAAAATTTGTCGCCGGTTCATGACTTAGAAGTCCCGACGCACTTCGATTCCGACCTGACGCGGCATGCCCCAGCTTGCATACCGTGCGCCGAAGTTGGATGAGGCGTTCATCGCGGCGTAGTATTCCTGCCCGGTCAGGTTTGTACCGAAGACTCGGACGCTATAGTTCTCGTCGGGCGATCGCCAAGTCACAGAGGCATTCACTATGGTGTACGGGCCCTGCGAGTCCTCGCGAGCATTGAACTCGCGGAAGTAGACTCGGGTACGATAACTCACGTCGACGCGAAGGGTGAGAGGCCCATCGAACAGGACCGGGTCCGTTTCGTAAGACGCGCCGAGGTTCGTCGAAAAGCGTGGCGCGTTGTTCAGGTAGTTGCCATCAACTGACTGGACACCGGCAGGCAGGTTCACGGAATCAGTATTGACGAATTCATTGAACCGGGCATCGAGAAATGAGGCGTTGCCGTTCAGCGTCAGCCCACGGAGAGGCCGCCAGAGGGCCTCGACCTCGATACCCTTGACCTCGGCCTTAGCGGCGTTCGCGATGAAGGACGCCAACCCGATGGTCTGCGACAGCTGCAGGTCTGTGTAATCGTAGTAGAACGCCGTGACGTTTAGCATGGCGGAGCCGCCAGCAAGTCGGTTCTTCCACCCAAACTCGTAGGATGTCAGCTTCTCAGGATTATACGCCTGGTCGCAGCCGCCACCGCTAAACCCACCGGCCTTAAATCCTTTAGAATAGGTCGCATAAAGGTTGCTATCGTCCGACACGTCGTATTGCACGCCCAGTCGCGGAGTCGTCGAGTCGAACTTCGTGGAGGCGGTGACTGAGCATAGGCTCTCCAGCGCGGTTGGCCCCCACGAGTAACTATTCCTCTGGACTAAGGTGATGTCGTCTCGGGAGAACCGGATGCCTCCGAGTATCCGCAAGCGGTCCGAGACACGCGCCGTGATGTCGGTAAAAACGGCCAAGGTCTTCGCAGTTGAGGGGCGCGCCTCAAACGTCAGCTGGCTCCCCGGGACCGGCAAGCCGTTAATGCCTAACGGGAAAACATAGCCATAGAAGGAGCTATTAGTGTCGCGCATGTAGAAGGCGCCGACCACGCCTTCGACATGCCCAATGGTCGCAGACGCGTTGAGTTCCTGGGAGAACGTTCGCGCCCGCGACCGTCCTTCCGCTGGGAAGGCGTCGATATCTAGCGAGTCCTCATCGTTCAGGACGTGATCCTTTAGCACCGAATAGGCGGTAATCGATTTCAACTGGGCGGCGCCAAGATCCCACGTCAACGTGGCCGTCGCCTGGCCGAAATCCCTGTCCGTGTTGACCGGCCCGTTCGCGGCCGTCTCGCGCGGGCCGGTCGGTACGAGCACGCCCGCGAGGAAAGGGTTCTCCGCGACAGATGCGGCGGAGGGAGCGCTGGTGAGTGTATAGTACCCGGTCGGGCCCGATGCGGTGTGCCCAGTAAGGCTGAGATCGGCCTTGAACGTGTCGGTGATTTGCGCGGCAAGACGCAGACGCCCCGACGTCGCTCGACCCCTTTCGAGATCCGGGTTCCCAGGGACGACATTCTTGACGAAACCCTCGCCACGATTCCAGTGATCCACGACTAGGCGAGCCTGAAAACGATCTGAAAGCGGTAGATTGATCAACCCTTGAAGCCGGCTCTCGTCAAAGGATGCATAGCTGCCGAGCAGGTATCCTTCGCGCTCACTTGTCGGAGCTTGTGTGATGAAATTGACCACGCCGCCGTTCGCGTTTCGGCCGTAAAGCGTACCCTGAGGGCCGCGAAGCACCTCCACGCGGGCGAGGTCGATCTGGGTCAAATCGCCCATCGACGGACGCGGCTGGTAGACCCCGTCAACGTGGATGGCGACACCCGGGGAGCCGACGTTGAGCCCCACGCCGCGGATCGCGATCGCTGTATCGCCCAGCATCTTGCCTGACTGCATACTGGGCACCAGGAACTGCAGGTCGTTAGCCTTCGTGATCCCTCGCTCGTCGAGGCTCTCCCCTGTAAGCGCGGAGATCGCGGCCGGCACGTCTTGGAGGCTTTCAGCGCGCTTCTGAGCTGTGACGACAACCTCTTCGATCGCCGTGTCGTCCGGCAGACCGCCTCCGAGGCTTGCACTCTGCGCGTGCGCCGCTTGCGACGCCGCGGCCATGGCCACGGCTGCAGCCGTGCCAAGCGCCAGGTTGCGAGAATGCCTCTTCATAGTTTGCCCCCTCTTTGCCGCTGCGCTGCTGCCGCACACACGGCTTCGCTTACGCTGCAGCTAATTGCCGCGCGAAAGTTAGACGGATGTCCAAATTCTCGCAACCCCATCGTCGGCTGCGACACTTCGCCCTTCCCCTCACTTTCCGGCCGGCTTTAAATCCGGCCTTTGACAGGGTCACCGAAGATCGTGTTGCGCTCGCTCACGGGCCGACGTGGTGATGCGGTCTCCGCCTGCGGTCAGCCGCCCTGCCGCCGGAAAGTCACTGGAGACGAGTCTTCTCGTCTATCCGCAGATTCTCTGCTTCTACTCTATCAGAATACTGTCTCATGGACCGTGGATATGGAAATTCGAGGGTGCCACATGGTCGAGCGTAGAATTACTAAGACGCGATACACGAGCGGCCGCGCCACGATCTCCAATATCATCCGTGCAGCTGAGCGGGTACTTGCCGAGCAAGATCACGCCGCTCTCAGCTTGCGCAGGGTTGCTCAAGAGTGTGGCCTGCCGATCGGCAACGTCTCGTACTATTTTCCTGCCAAGCAGCAATTGATCAAGGCGATGCTCGATTCCATCGTTGCCGATTTGGCGGCCCCGATGGACGAGCTCGAACGATGGGCAGCCGACTATCCGAACGATGGGCTCGTTAAATATCTGAGCGGTTGGATGAAGTTCAACGAAGAGAGCCGCGTCGCGCGCATCTACGTAGAAATTTGGTCAATGGCGAACAACGACTCGGAAGTCAGGGCCCACCTTGACCAATACTATGCTCATGGTGAAGCGCGCGTGCGCCGGATGCTAGCCCGCCTCAATCCCGAGCTCAGCGACGAGGCGATGGATACCTTGTCAATATTTGCAATTTCGATCATGGAGGGCCTCATGCTCTTCGGCAACAATGGCCACAGACATGCTAGACATATGCCGATTTTAGCGGCGTACGCCATGGATGCAGTTCTCCATCATGCTCGGTCGCCTGATAGTGCGTCGCTTCGATCGCTCGTAGACCAATACCAGCAGGCGACAGCCGTCCCCATCGTTTAAAGGGGGGCGTAGAGCAGCACGTCCACTTGGTGAGGCGGAGATCTACTCCACAGAAGGGCAGCTTTAACTGCCGGGCGTGGGCCCGGTCTGCGCGCTGAGCTTCGCCGCCGCCATCGACGGTCCGGCACGCTTCCGGCGTCCCGCGACGTGGCCGCTTACTTCGGGCTGACATCCAGACGCTGGCAGTCCGGCTCCTCCATCGACGTCCAGGGGCGGATATGGGGAATGCCTAGCGCACAGGTGGTGGCCCAGCAAGCATCGCCCCGGTGACAGCGAGTCCGGGGTCCAACAACACTTTAATTCTATTGCTGTAACTGGCGGTGTGATCGGAGAACGGCGCTCGGCTGACCGGCCTGGGCGCGAACCCGGTTGTCCAGTTCATAGGGTCAGCCCTTGCAGCGCAGAAGCGACTACGAATCCAAGATAGCCCATCCCGGGCCAGGCGCTCCGCTCGACATCCGCTTCCTCGATGAGGAAAGGACAAGGGAGGCAGAACGGCGATGCAAGATCATCGAGGATCTGGAAGCTGGGGGCCGCTTCGACGGCGCTACTGTGCGCGCGGCGGCTGACGAGTTCGGCGCCTCGAAGTCGCAGTTCAACCGCTATCGCCGCAAATACCGCGAACTCAAGACTCTCACATGCCTACTCCCTCAAGGCAGCAACGGCGGCCGTGGCGCCGTTCGCCTTCACCCGGAGGTGGAGGCGCTAATCGTCGAGGTTCGGGAGGAGTTCGATCGGGACAAGCCCAATGCGCCAGACAACCACGCCTTCGCGGAAATCCGCAGGCGCGCTCGCGCGCGAAACCTACCCGAGCCAGCGCACAACACGCTCCGAAGCCGCTTCATTGGTGTGCCGATCCGCCAACGCAAGGAGCGCAAGTACGGTAAGAAAATTGCCCGGGAGCACCACAACGCCCTGGTGGGTGCTACGCCAAAGACCGACTTTCCGCTGCAACGCATTCAGATCGACCACACTCTCGTCGATGTGGTTTGCACGGGCGTCCACGACCGCAGCCACATCGGCCGACCCTGGATCACCGTCGCCCTCGATGAACACACGCGGGCCGTACTGGCCTTCGTGCTTTCCTGGGAATACCCGAACGCGGCAACGGTCGCCCTTCTGATCACGCGGATCATGACGCCCAAGGAGGAATGGCTGAAGCGCCTGGGCTCATCCGCGAGCTGGCCTATGCACGGCAAGCCCGAAGCGATCTATGTCGACAACGCGAACGAGTTCAGCTCCGAAGCCGTCATCTTCGGCTGTCGGGAGTGGCAAATCCCCAAGCCTGAGACCCGCCCGCCCGGCATGCCGCATTTCGGAGGGATGATCGAACGCTTCATCGGGACCGCCATGGGTGAGATGAAGCTGCTCAAAGGTTCGACCGCCCACGCGCGTGGGTTCGGCAAGGAGCGAACGCGCAATCCTAACGAGACCGCCGAGATGAGCTTGCCCGAGCTCGAGCTCTGGATGATTGAGGCAATTTGCGAGCAATATCATCGCAAGAAACATAGCGGTAACGACGGCCAGCGCCCCGACTATGCGTGGGCAAGGGGCATCTACGGCACCGAAAGGCGCCCTGGCCGCGGCGAGCCAGAGAAAATCGCAGACAAGCTGAAGCTCTTCCTCGATTTTGCGCCGATCGAATATCGGACCGTCCAGCGGTATGGCGTCCTTTGGGACGTGCCGTACTGGGGCGACGTCCTACAGCCGTACCTCGACGCCGGGGACAAGCGCCGCTTTGTGATCCGTCGCAACCCCTATGACCTCACGCGCGCCTGGTTCCGGAGACCGGAGGACGGCCTCTACTACGAGCTTCGCACCAACGAGATCACGACCGAAAACGTGGCGCTTTGGGAGTGGCAGCAGGAGCGGCGCAAACGCCGAGCGGCTGGCGACTCCACTGACGTCGCCTCGATCGACGCGTCGGTTCAGCGCCAGCGCGACCTCGAAAAAGATGCCCGCAACAAGACTGCCGCCCACCGGCGCCGATTGAATGCGGAGCGGCGGGCAAAGGGTGCCGAGGTGACGCGCGAGATTCTCGGCGACGTAACTTCGAGGCCCCACGCACCCGCGCCACCAGCCAAGCCCTACAACCGCGACATCTTCTTCATGGTGGATGATGAAACCCTCATTTGACGGCCGCAAGCTGACGGCGGGGGCTCGAGCGGCCCTGGAGGCGGACGACACCGCTCGGCTTCGTCAAATCCGGCGCAAGCCCTTCATCCTCCACGCTACCGCCGCCACCATCCATACACTGTGCGACGAGGCCCTGGAGGACTACCCAACGGAGGGGGACACCCATCTGCTGGTGGTGGGCGATAGCGGAATGGGTAAGAGCAAGATCCTGAAGCGGTTCGCAGCAATTCACGGCTGTCCGGAGGACGGTAAGCTGACCGCTGCTAATGTCCCCGTACTCTACATCAGTTGTTCGATCACGGCCTCGGCCAAGGGCTTCCTGGGCCGCATCTTCGAGCGGACGAACGCACCGTACAGCGCCAGCGCGAGCGCCGAGGTGCTCTATCCTCTGGCTTTGCGATTGCTCCGGAGGATCGGCGTCAAGCTGCTGATTGTGGACGAGGTGCATCACGTCCTTGCAGGCCCCAAGGATCGCCAGCTCGAAATGCTGAGCGTGCTCAAGCTGCTCGGCAATGACCTGGGCATTACAATCGTCGCCTCGGGAATCGACACTGCGCTTCGCGCCGTCCAGCTCGATCCTCAGATGGCCCGCCGTTTCGACCCGATTGCGTTGAACCACTGGCAATTCGCTGATGCGACGGCCGGCTTCCTGAACAGCATCGAAGCCACCTTGCCCCTGCAGCACGCTTCCGATCTGTCCGAAGAGCCGCTCATGCGTTGGATTCTCGCGGAGAGCGAGGGCCTGACCGGTGACATCGTCCGGATCGCGCGCCGCGCCGCGGTCACCGCCATCAAGACCAAGGAGGAACGCATCACGCTGAAGACCCTCAAGTCCCTTGGGTGGATCCGTCCCTCCCGTCGCCTCGCCGAATCCCAGGCTGCGCTGAAGGCGGGCCGCCAGGTGTTGGGTTGAGCCAATTCCAGCTCTGGCCGATCAGACCGCGTCCTCAGCCGGACGAACTGCTCTCTTCGTGGCTGCGCCGGATCGCGCTCGCGCACACGCCCAAGGTTCATAGCTTCTGCCACGCCGTATGGCCTGGCCTGCAGATTTGGAACCGCGACATCGACGCGTCGGCGCCGGCCGTCCTCGCAACGGTGATGGCGGAACGTACAGGTATTGCGGCGGCGGACGTCGAAGTCACGACGCTGCGGCCGTTCACGGGCGTCCTATTCGAGGATCTTCGGGGGCGAACAGCACACACCGACTGGATCCTGCCGGTCGGCATCTATCACCGCACGCGCCGGCGTCCCGGTCTGCAGTGGTGTCCCATGTGCCTCAGCGCCGACGAGGAGCCCTACTATCGCCGCCGCTGGCGCCTTGCGCTGGCCAGCACCTGTCCGCGCCATGGTGTGGTCCTGGCTGATCGCTGCCATGACTGCCGGCGACCGGCATCGCCGCATCGTGGCCAGGATCCGCTCTGTGACGTCTGCCAAGCAGATCGCCGCGAATGCCCGGTCGAGCCTGCGGATTCACAGGCGCTACAGTTCGAGCACCGCCTCGCTGAACTCTTGTCGGCCGATGCCCGGGCCTGGACCCAACTTGAGGCGCTGCACCCCTTGTCGTTCTTCGGGGTAGTACGACAGGTCATGACCGTTGTTGGGGCGGGTGAGCGGTCCCAGGGCCTTCGAGATGAGATCGCCCGGCACTGGGGGGGCGACCCGGCGCCGCCCTCCGAGAAACAGCTGGAGTTCATGGTGACGGCCGACCGTCACCGCATCTCGGCTCTCTCCGCCCGCCTCATGCGTGGCTGGCCCTGGCTTTTCGTGGCTCACTGCGCCGATGCCGGTGTGTGGAAATCCTGGGCGTTCGGTGAGCGGCGCTACGGCCGCTCGCCATTCGCATACGCAGACCCCGTGATCCGGTTTCTCACCGCAGCCTAAGCCGGCAGTGCGAGTGACCAACGCGGAGGTGCGGCTCGTGCGGGTGCGCCGCACCTCCGAAGGCTCAGAGGAGAATTCGCTCGCTACCGAAGTTGGCTTCCGGCTTGGGAACTTGCCCTCCGTCCATCATCATGTGGGGCGCGTTCAGGTCCATCTGCAGGACGGCCGCAGCGGGCTTCAGGCTTGCTAGTCGTATTGCTTGTGCCAGCACCAGAGCGCCAGTAGCCGCACCGACGAACGGCACCGACACAGAGGCGTCGGCAAGGGGCACCACGCCGCACGCACCCGATGTTTGAGCAAGCGCCTCATAGGGCTCGGTGGCGAGATTTTTGGCCCGACGATCATCCGCGACGGGCTTGGTCCAAAGGCCGTCCAGGTTCGCGCCGGCGGGGATGACTCGGACCTGGAGACCCTCGAAGTCGACAGGACCGTGTCCAATGCCGGCGTCGATCATGTAGGGGAAGCCGGCGCCGGCGACGGCGCGGCGGGCAGGCAGACTGTCCAATCCCGCGATCAGCATCTGGGGGTCACTGTCCTGCACCTGCACGTCGCCGAAGTTCCTGCGCTCGACGATATCAACATCCCATCCCAGCGCTTCCAGCCAGCGCTCTCCGATGCGCGCCTTCTTCCACCCGATGTCCTTGCTCGTGACCAGCAAGCTCGTGGGCTCGTTCTCCGGCCCGATCCGCTGGTTGTCCTGCAAGATCACCCTACGAGGCCCCTTGAACGGCAGGAATCCCAGATTCCAGATGAAGGCTTGGCCTAGATGCCCAAGGCCGAGAATCCAGAAGGAATTCGGCACGTCGAAGGCTGCGGGACCTTGTAGGGGGGCGTCGACACTCCAGGGCGCCCAAAGGGAGATCGTCAACGGCTCAAGGCGGTATCCTTGCTTACCGCGGATGTTTGCGAACACATCGCGCACCGCGAGCGCGCCTGCGAAGACACCGGCGAGCGCAAGTCGACCGTCCCCAGTAGTATGGTCGCCTTCCGGACGCAGACCCGACAGCCAACCATCCCACCAGCAACTCACGCCCCAGGCCTCAAGCTCCGGGCCGCGCCCGACGTAGATCGCGTGCGTGGTGTCGTCCGGCGGTGCAGTGACCGTTGTGGCGCCTAGATAGGCTGCGGCCCCAAGCAGCGTACGGCCCATGAGCTGCGGCACGAGGAGATCGGCGTCCTCTCCGAGGACCAGGTTCACGCGGCCGAAGCACTTGAAGGCAGTCGCCAGCACGGTCAGCGTCGCCGCTTGGCCGGCCGCTGTACGGCTCTGGTCCCCCGCGACGACAACGCAGATGCTGACTGCGTCAAGCCGAGCCTCCGCCTCGGGGAACGAGGACACCAAGCTGGCGTCGGTGAGCGCCTTGGTGATGCGCGAGCGGCGAATGTGGTCGGTCATGACGTCTTCTCCAGTTTCACGAACTTCGACCCAGCCGCGGAGTGATCGGTCCAGGCGCCGTCGCCGTGGTACTCGTAGATGCCGATGTTCCCTGGAGCCGGAGCGCCCCGCGCGAAGTTCGGCAGGATCATTGCGATGTGACCCGCACGCGGCATGACGGGGTTGGCCCGGTCCGAGGGACTTTGGCCGTAACCTGCCGGATGAACATGCACGTCAGCGACAACGCCGTAGCCGCGAGAACGGCAGTGCTCCCACAGGCGCGGCAGCGCGACTTGGCGGATCGTCACCTCACCAGTGGCCAGTGCCAGCGGATCGATGTCGTCGTAAAAGACGAACTCCTGGATGCGTTTTGCCCCGTTGGGAAGCTCGACCCCGAGCAGGTAGGCGCCGCTTTCGCGCCGCCCACCCAGGGTGCGCCGAGCGAGCTCCCCCACGCCTACCCGCCAGACGGCGGTATCACACAGCAGCCGTGGCCGACTGCCGATCAGCCAACCAAGCAGCGTGTTCAGAAACGAGCGCATAGAGGTGCTCCATGATGAAGGTTATGTGCCGGTCGCGCCGCCAAGCCTGATCCGGCCGGCTAACGGCCCAGTTGTTGTGATTAGCGGCGCCACGCTGCCAGCCGCGGTAGATTCCGCCGTAACCCGTCCCGGACTCATTCCAGTCCTTCAGAGCGTCCACGACACCTGGCGTACTCTCGGTCGGTGCCGGTGGCCTGACCCCGCGGGCGTGATCCCACAGCTGCACGTAAGGTCCCTGTGCGGGAAAATCGTCGCACAGGAGCTGAAACTCCATGCTGGTTTTGAACGCGCCGTCCGCATCAGACCCGGTGACCCGCACCTCAATGTGGGGAAATTGGTTTCGGAGGACCGCCCAGCGGCCCTCCTCCACCCCGGCCTGAAACAGGACGGACTCCAGCTGGGCGGCGAGCGTTTGCTCGGCCGCCGAGGGCTCAGAACACTCCATTGGTGAAGTCCCGCAGCGTCAGATCGAGCACCAGCGTGTCTTGCCCTTGCGGGGAGTACTTGCCGATGACGTCGTCCTTGGGCAGGGGGTTCTCCGCACCCGGCAGGATCAGGTTGGCGCGGGCCGCGGCCTGGGGCTCCAGTTTGAACCCCTGTTTGCCGACCGCCCACTGCAGCACCTTGAAGACCGTCTTCGCCGGCCCGAACACCTTCTCCTTCGTCAAGTGTTCGTAGCGCACCTGGACGGTGATCTTCTTGTTGCGATGCGCCACCAGGCGAACCGCCTTGCGGCCGGCGAGCGCGGCCATCGCTTCGTCCGCGTCGCGTTCAAACAGCTCGTAGTCGTCATCCAGGCCCAGGGCGGCACGGACGCCTTCGCGGTTCGCCTGGTCTTCTGTGACCGCCAAGTTCACGACCTGGCCACGGTCTTCGACCTGCACTTCGATCTGCAGGGTGGCCGCCGACTTCGCGCCGGCGCTGGGGTTTTCGGTGTCTTTCAGCGTTCCCATCAGGGTCTCCAGGGCGCGCGAACCGACACGGACCGTCGGCGGGCGGCATTGACGAAAGGTCGAATTGGACTACAACAGCCAAATCGGTCCGATTTCGTACAGTGCATAATCGGACCTAAACCTCAGATCAAGTTTTTTCTGAGACACCAGGAGGAGCCGTTTGCCACATGCCACAGACACACTCGAGCAGCCCTCGTCACAGCCCAGCAGCAGCGAGAGGCTGCGGGCGTTTTTCAGGATCGCTGAACTCTGGGGCCTCACCACAGATCAACAAATAATTCTGCTGGGCAGTCCCTCCCGTTCCACATTTTTCAAGTGGAAGAAAGACGGCGGGGAGATGTCACCAGATACAGAAGAGCGAATTTCGCATCTCGTATCGATCTACAAGTCGCTTCAGATCATCGTTCCCGAGCCCGTCAACTCGGATACATGGCTGAAGCGACCGAACCGATTCTTTGATGGACGTACGGCGTTGGACAAGATGCTCGATGGTAAACTCACCGACATCTATGCAGTCCGTTCGTATGTAGACGCGCAACGCGGAGGGTAGATTGCGTTATCCCACGCGCTCAGTGGATCAGAAGTGGCGGCGTTTAATTCCGTCCCGCTTTCCGCCAATCGACATCTACGAGCGCCTGGGCTCACCCGAGCTCGCGCGCGCGGCGATTGATTCGGAGAATCGAACCAATCCCCGCCTGTTGGCGCGGGAGTGGCTCGTCGAGGGTTCCCCCCGCGTCGATGCCCGCTCCCCGCGCTTACAGAACTGGAATCACGCGCCGTTCGCCTACAAGAACCCCGAAGGCAGCACATTCCTCGATAAGGCCTTCGGAGTCATGGAGGTCGCGGACAGCGTGGAAGCGGCGTTGGCGATCGCCATCCGACGTCGCGAAATTTTCCTGAGCCGCACGGACGAGCCGCCGACGAATCTCGACATGCGAATGCTGGTGACGCGGATCAACGGCGAGTTCGCCGACCTGACGGGTCTGCCGCGCGACGCTTCGCAAAGAGATCGACGCCGTATCGGACTGGAGGTTTACAACGCCGACGGCTGCGGGGTGCTATTCAAGTGCGCAGAGCGTCCAGACGCGACCTGCCTGGCTGTCTTCGACAATCGTGTTGTAGGGACGACCGAGCAGGCCGCGCACTACAGATTTGTGTGGGATGGAAGGCAGATCCGCAGCGTCTATGACTTCTCACCGCCGGGCAATGTGATCGAAAGATCGGCTCTCATCACTGGCGCGATCGAACAGGAAGCAGCGTAGTGGCGCTTACCAACGCAGCGCGGGAAAATGCACACGCGCTGTAGACACAGCTGAAAATGATTCCTAAGTTCGGGTGGCGCTCGTCGCAGTTCACGTCCCCGCCGTGCTACCGAACGGGATAACTACGGCAGTGAGAGACAACAGTCTCCCAACGGCCGAACCGATAGCGGATATAAGAGCAAACGCTCACCGCTCTCGGGTAAGAACAAGCAATACGCATATCGCCTTTTCCTCCTTCTCCGGGTTTGAGCCCGGAGACTCCGTGCGCCCCATGCGCCACGTAGTTGGCCAGGGAGTGCGGAGTGGAAAAAAAGCGACGAGCGCCACCATCAGAGGTGGCCTAGCGGCGGCTTGAAGTCAAGACGACTGCACACAGAACAACCAGCTGGACCACGGAAGCGAAGCCTGCGGCACGTGACCGCAGATCAATCTCGAGTCCTATTCAGCCTCTGTTGCGCTTGTCTCGCGACGTTCACGCACCCTTTGGCGACGTCTACGCTGCCGTTCGCGTTTCACTTCATCGTGCGTCGGGATCTCGGAAAGACGAAGGTCGCTGTGCTCGATCAACGCCGGCAGGACACGTTTTCCCAGGGAGTCCAGGTAAACCTTGATCCCCTCACGCCGAGCGAACTTGAACGCCGGCACGAAGTCTGTGTCGGCCGTCACAACAACGAGCGACCTCACGGTGTCGTTGAGAGACAGTCGCGCGATGTCGAGGCCGATCCGGATATCAACGCCCTTCTGGCGCAGGTTGGGTTTGAGGTCGTTGGCCGTCAGCGCCCTTGGAGCCCGGGTCAACTTGTCCATCGCTGACTCGCGGACTTGCCACCCCCCGATCCTGACGTCACCCATGCGGAGCGCCAGGTTGGGGGCGCTCGCCAGTTCGTTTTGCAGCCGCATTGCCGCCTGCGTGCGATCGCTCGCTTGCAAGTCCAGCTCAGATGCATCGATGGGATTGATCAGCACACCTTGGGCGGCTGGCGCGTCGTAGTAATAGATGCGCAGGAGGTCGCAGTCCTTCACGGCCTCATGGGCGACTATCCGGTCGCATTCATCCAGGATGTCTTTCGCCGTCGGAAAGCGACGATGCCGGGCCCAGAGGACCTTCTGGATGAACCCGCCGTCGACGCAAATCGCGAATCGAGGCTTGAACACCCACTACAGCTAACATTTTTCGGGATTCGGCAAAACGGCCGTCCGCCCGTGGCGTCCCTTTCGGTCCGCACTTATTAAGGGTGACGGGCGAACGACCTGTTTTGCAAGGACAGCCTATAGGCCGTGCCTTGCCGAAGTGTCAACGATGAACCGGAAAGCCTTGTTCCATTCCGTTGAGCTAACCCTCAACCAGATGGATGCGCTCATGATCCGATGCAATAGGCAGCATCATCACACGTATGCCGCCACTCAAGACATCAACTCTGAAGACAGAGTTTTCTTCCAGCAGGGTTGAGCGCCCCTTTCCGGGATGTTGATCGCCGAAAGCGCCGCTGCTCAGCGCAAACATGCCCATCAGCGGGAATCGTTCTATCTTTATTCCTGCCTTTCTCGCGCATTTCGAACCAAAGGAGCCTAACTTGGCCGATCTGGTCTCGCGTTCTGAGTTTCGCCTGTCTTCGCTGTCGCGGTGGCCACCGGAGTGAGCACCACCCTCGTGGACGAAGAAGAAGGACATCTGCTGATCCGCCTGCTGGATCTCCCTGGCGTTCGGGAGATCGAGGCGCTGCTAGCGCGCGCCGTGGCCGCCCGAGGCAAGAACTGGCAGTGGTGTGACGAATACGATGAGGCCAAAGCGCTGGCGGAGCGGGTCTCGCGCCAAGCCTTCGGCATCGCCGAGGCGGACACACGACATGTCGATGACCCCAAGCGTTCCCGCGAGGACAACGACAACGAAGGAGGGTGGTGGGAAAGCCACTTCCGCGGCTATGTCGAGAACAATCAGCCAGACCCAGGAGCTGATTGGGCAGCCCTCGATTGGGATGTCAGCGACGAGGCGGGGCGGCCGCTCCGCGCTCTCGGCTTCTTCCACCGCCAGATCGTTGCGGTGGAGTACGGCCTGTGCGGACACCTCCCGGGNGAAGTCGTAGACCTGAGCCCGGCCGAAGCAAAAGCGATCGAAGCTCGGCTGCAAGCCGACTTTCAACTATTCAAAGCAAAATGAATTCTCAGGGTCTGCCGCACCGGGCTGCTGCGCGCTCAAGGCGCCGTGAGAGCAGAAAAGCGACTGTGAAAACGAACGCCGCCGCCGGCGTCGTCATGGCGAAGTTCATCAAACCTTGAAGCATGCCGCGCCCATCTGGTTAGGCCTCGACTTAACCCTTTTACGCCCGCGCCAGCCACCCACGCGCTCGCATATCGTTCCAAAACCCAAATCGGGACGTCGCGGTACATAGAAAATGGGATGGGATATAGTGACGGAAAATGGCCAACGGACGATGCCCGTAGCTGTTGTCACTAAATCGACCGTTTGTGGAACACGTATGTCCCAGCCCGCGAGGTCAACCGTCCACCCAAGCAAGCCCAAAGCCCTGGCGTCAACGCGGTCGGTAGGACTGCGCGGCGTCTTAGTTGGCTATGCGCGGGTGTCGAAATCAGACGGCCGTCAGACCTTGGACCTCCAACGGGATGCCCTGCTGGCAGCAGGCATCACGGCTAAGAACATCTACGAGGACCACGCCTCTGGTCGAAACGACGACAGGCCAGGCTTGGCGGCGTGCATCAAGGCTTTGCGCGGCGGGGACACTCTCGTGGTGTGGAAATTGGATCGGCTGGGCCGCAATCTTCGACACCTCGTCAATACCGTGCAGGACCTTCAGGCTGAAGGCATCGGCTTGCGCGTGCTTACAGGCCAAGGTGCAGCCATCGATACGACGACCCCGGCCGGAAAGCTGGTGTTCGGAATATTCGCTGCACTCGCGGAGTTCGAGCGCGAGCTGATCTCTGAACGAACCCGAGCCGGTCTTGCCGCTGCGCGAGCGCGGGGCCGCGCCGGCGGACGCAAGCCCAAAATGACTGCGGCCAAGGTGCGCCTTGCGCAGGCAGCAATGGGGAAACCTGAGACTCGGGTCAGCGCGCTCTGTAGGGAAATAGGCGTATCGCGGCAGACCCTCTACCGACATGTTGGGCCACAAGGCGAATTGCGAGCGGCTGGACTTCAAGTGCTGGGTCGGAAGGCACCATAAACTCCCGTTCCGGGAGCGGGTGGGAAGCGAACACCAGGCTTTCAGCCACCGAACTCAGCTTAGCGGCAGTCGTTGAACCTTCGCCGGGCTCCGCTGTCCGTCATCCATGCCCCGAGCAAATCCGCAGGGAACTTCGCCCAAGCAGGAGAGGGTTCAGGATGTGCGGCAAAGACGGCGCTGGTAGTGCGTGTCAGCGGGGAGAAAGCCCCATACGGATTGAGCGCCGCCGCTTCAATCGAGGCAGCGGGGCGGCGGAGGAGGTCTGCCGGCGAGCATGTACCAGGGCCGCCCCGCTCACGGGCTCTCCGCCTAGTCCGGGACTGGGAGATGCAGCGACCGCATACGGAGCAGCGAACAAGGACGGCTGAAACCCTCGCATGCCGGCTGAAAAGCGCGCATGCGCGAGCGGCGGGCGATTAGCGCCACGGGTAATCGGCTAGTCTGACGCCACGCGAAGCGAAACGATCAACGATTCTTCGGCGCAGGCTCACCACGTCGGCCGGACGAACCTGCGCCAAACGCGCCACTTCAGCGGACGTGAAGCGCTCGGGCTGCGCCGCTTCGCCCCGCCAGCGTTCGACGATGTAGTTCAGGACCGACGCCTTTTGCTCTGGGCTCAAGCCAGAGCCGGCCACGCCAGGCACGCTTACCATGTAAAGGCGACCTTCGGCGTCGCCGGCCAAATGTCCGATTGACGTTTCGAAAGGCGGGATGCCGGCCGAAACGGCACCCCGCCCATCACTCACATGGCAACCGGAGCAACGCAGCAGGTACATTGCTTGTGGCGAAGTCATGCCGTGGAGCGGCTCGGCGCGCGCGCCCCATGCAAACGCAATGGCCGCCGCCGCGGCGGCAACAAC
>C687J35174_10003839_pt1 | contig 20439 bp, 10 predicted proteins | sample RifCSPhighO2_01_FD_35174 | JGI IMG/M metagenome (IMG submission 35174) | reverse complement strand
GAGCGTGGAATGGGTGGCCGGATCATCGTGGAATCAGTGGCCGGATGTTTATGGAATAGGTGGCCGGATGGCCGTGGAATCCGCAACCAACATTTGTAATGTAGGTGTTTTCGTCCTGCGGGTGGCAGAGTTCCGTAACATCCGCACAGTGAGGTGCTTTTGGCGTCAGTCAGAGGGCCTGGGGGCGGTGTAGGCGTGACCCCTTTACGGCTAGCATTGACTGAGTGGAGATCGTCGCATGGTGAGCATTGTAGAGGGGGCTATTTTTCTGGTGTTCGGAAGAAGGCCGAGATGGTGTAGTCAGACAAAGCTCGAAGCGACTGCCAAAGTACGGCTTTCTCGAAGCACGTTAAATTGAATAGGTTCGATGTAGCTGCGCGCCCATCCATCGTCAGGGCATGCAATGGCTGAGGCAATGGGCGCTTAAAGTAAAGCGCCCGGTGCAAACTTCCTTTTAATTACTCATTTTCATCCACGGCCACACTGAAACCGAGGTCTTTTATCATTAGCACGCCTGGAGTTACACATTCAGTGGCGTTAATGGATAGTTTGCCTGTGCTGAAATCTTGGGTGTACTCCACCTTCCATGTGAAGAGCTGCTTTGCTTCGGTGTTTTCACCCCGCGTCGTAGCGAAGAACGAAGTTTCGAAGTCGACGTCGTCCTCATCATAGGCTTGTTGACTTGTCTGGACAGTATCACCTTGCTTCAAGATATCGGAGTCAACCCGATATTCCTCATTTTGAAGGCTAATCACAGCCTCACCCATACCTTCGATGTAAAACGCCATCCGATTGCACTCCTTGGTTAGAGTGGAATTGTAAGGGTGAATCAATGGGCCAAGCCAGCATTTCGAAAACTGGTGCTCAAGCCGGTTGCTTGCCATGCTTCTCTACCGGCCGTTATTCCTGAAGAAGAGGAACTGTGTCCTCATCACCTCAAACCCAATCCTGCGAGCCTCCCAATGATAGGATCGACGGTACCGATGTCAGCTTTGGGGTGTTGCTCCCTTTGTAGCTCGGAGGGGGGCTCAACGCAACCGAGGCGCAGGATCACCAAGAGCCTGGCGCGGAGACTCGTTAACTGCTGTGAACAGCACTTCCGCTTTGAGACGCAGCTTCTCCATTTCCGCAGCTGGTTGCGTCCCCTGCGCTTCGTGGTACCACCGCAACGCTTCCAACAGTCATCAACGGTTCGTCTGCATTCATTTTGTCGGTCAGTCTCAGGCCTCCCTGTTCACCATCGTTATCCATCGACGCACCGTCATCGATCACTAGTCAGCGCAGCATAGGTAGTCTCACGTGTTAATCATCCTCCTGCGTTCGCTGCACTTGAGGTTTGCTGTAGCACTTTATCCGAGCATAAAGGCTATGAGTCGACACGCCCAAGCGTGCCGACACGTCTGCCACGGGCAGCAGCTTCTCGGTCATCTGCCAATAGATGGACTCGTTTCAATCCACGCCCATTGCCTTAAATACAGCCTCTACTGGTTCGCCATAAAAGCTGGTCTGAAACTTGGTGAACAGTTCGGCTGGGATGCTGGGGATGTCCTTGGCACTGCTCATAGGAAGCGCAACGCGCTTTCCTCCCGCGTCGAAAGCCACTTGCAGGCACTCGGCGATACTTTCAACTGGCGTGATGCTGCCGCCCAAGCTCATATCACCGAGCACGACCATTTGACCTTGCGCAGGCCTGCCCATTAGGCCGGAAGCAAAAGCTACTAGGCTGGGTAGTGCCATATGAGTAAGAGGGCCGGTGTTTTGCAGTTCAACCACATGTAAATGGAAGTCGTGCTCCAGCACCTTAGCCGAGGCGCTGATGCGCGAGGCGTTGGCCTTGAAGTAGTCAAAGGCAATTTTCACCTGTTCTTTGGCAGAGCTGGAGTTCCATAGACCAGAGGTAGCTAGCTTGCCAGTACCCTTGGTCACCTGCAGTTCGATCCGATATAGCCCAGGCATGCCTTTGCCGCTCAAGCCTATAGTATGGATAAAACCGGGCTTTCCTGGCCCTTCAGGGATAAGACCACCACCGCCTTGTTCTTTCACGGTGACGAAGTGTTCTTCGAGGGTTGCGTTGTCGATGTAGCTGAAGTGAACATCGTAGAACTCCATTCCACCGATCTTCTTTAGCTGTTCTTTCACGCGTCGGCGGACTTGAAGTGCGTATTCGAGGCACTGGCGCACATCTTCTTTGGTGAACACATCGTGTGGGTAGAGCAGCTTGAGCAGACCGGATACTGTTTTGCGTACTGCGATCACATCGCGCTGGTTTAGGTTGTTACCCAGTTTGAAGTGCTTGTCGATGGCGTCGGCGAAGCTGCGCTTGCGCATTTCGCGGAAAAACTCAGCCAGGTAATCGACGATTAGTCCGTATCTGTTAGTGAAAAACTCCGGGCGCATTTTCGGGATTTCCCAGCCAGGAATGTAGGCGTGGAATCTGTCGAAAAAGGCTGCGTCGATCATCTGCTCAGGGAACGGGGCCAGCAGATGGCTGGTTTTAACCAGCGATTCAACGCTCTGGTTAATGTTACCTACGAAGACCATGGAGGCTGAGGCTTCCATCTGCTCGCGACCGCGACCAAACGAACCGGAGGCCATGAAATCCTTCATGATCTGCACGCCGTCCTTGTCCTTGAAGTTGATGCCGGCCACCTCATCGAAGGCCACCACATCCCAAAGACCGACCAGACCGATGCGGCGACTGCTCATGTTGTAGAACAGGTTAGCGACGGTGGTTTGGCCGCCGGACACCAGCATGCTGTTCGGTGAGCACTCCTTGTAGATATGGCTCTTGCCTGTACCGCGTGGGCCGAGCTCGCAGACGTTGTAGTTGTTCTCCACGAAGGGAACCATGCGGGCCAGCAAATGCCACTGCACTGACTCATCTAGGGTCGAGGGCTCCATGCCTATGGAGCGGATCAAGGCCTCGCGCCATTGCGATGTATTCAGCGCAGCGCGCCCGGTGAAAAGCTCCTGCATGTTCATATTCGGCATCTGGATCGGCTTGAGGAGCGTGACGCCAAAAGGAGATCCCGATTGGCCTTCCTCGTGGTAATAGCTCAGCGTTGCGATCACCCAGATGCCGCCTACAAGGAGCTTTTCGTATTCTTTGACGATGCCAGCAGAGATCTCAGCGTCCTTGATGCCGAGGTTGCTGAAAGAGGCTTCGTAGCGGTCTTTTTTTTCATTCAGTCGCACGGTGACTCGGTCGATCACCTTGTACGTGCCGCGCTCGCGAACTAGAGACTTGACCTTCTCGGCTTCATCCGGTCGAACATAGTTCTCCGCTAAAATTTTCTTGACGTTCTTCAGGCCCTGTTCGATCACCTCTGAGTCATCGGACGCGCAGTACATACCCAGCAAGTACTCCAGCACGTAAACCGGTACGTTCGCGCCTTCCTTTATCAGCTTGGTCAGATCCTTGCGCACCACGCGACCGGCAAAGTGCTCGTTAAGCAACTGATCGAGATCTTTATCCACTTGGGTTTCCATCTAGTGTCGTGCTCTCAAAAAAAGTCGTCGGTGAAGGCCAGGTCAATCGTCACACGGTAGCGCTCAAGCTCAGTGTTCAAATCTTTATCGCGGATCACCAGGAAGTAATCTTTCTGCCGGTCGAAATCGCTGCCTGATAGTGACAGGCGCACCTGCTTAAGGCGCTCGCTCATGGAGTCCGTCGCACAGTCAAACGTCACAACCTCCTCACTGGAGACCGGCTGCTCCCCTTCGTAGATCGACACAGCAACCGTAACCGGCAACACCTGCTCGCTGACCGACTCAGTCTGGATCAGGTCAAAGCGCTGGATATTGGTGACCATCTTCAGGGCTGACTTCGGCGAGATCACACCGACTTTGCGCTTGGTGCGTTTCTCCGCTTTCTCACCGCGCAACTGGTTTACCGTCAGCACAGGCACAACGATTTCCTGAGGCATGGCCCCGCCATGGACGAAGCGTGCACCGCCGACAAAGTGGAAACGATTCGCGCCTTTGGGTATCCAGAACTGAGTGTCCGATGTTGTGCCCGCGGTCTGCTTGGTCGATCCCTGCCAGACATCCTTGGCAGCAGGCAGAGTATGGCCAATGACATAGCGTTTCTTACTCTTGATCGAACTATCCGGCTTCTCTGCGAGTGAGGTGCGATCCGCCGCCTCAAGCTTGCTCTGCTGGAAGAGAAACCCATGATCGGCCGTGATCAACACCGTGCTGGTGTTGAAGTGCATGAGGATCTTGCGGGTCAGCTCGGTCAGCTCCTCAATGGCGAACTCGACGTGGTGGAAGGTATCCACCTCGGAGCCGCCGCCTTTGTCACTGCGGTCATCGATCACGTTGTGATAGACGTAAACCAGCTGCTGATCCTTAAGCGCTTCGCGTCCAGCGTCACGGGACCATTCTTTGACCTGAAGCGCGGTCACGGCCATGCCGCCGTGCTGGGCAAGAACCTTGTCGCGAGCGATGGTGTTGCCAGTATTGAGTCCGTCTACGAAAACACCATCACTGCCTTCGCGATACTCCAGCGTCTGGTGTGGCAACAGGGAAGCCATGCCCAATGTGGTGTAACTCGGCAATACGCCCAACTGGCTATTTAGGCTGGCCTTGCAGTAGCGCTTTTCATTGATGCGCTGGCACAGCTCGACGGCGGCTTCATAGCGGAAGGCATCGCTGATGATCACTACAACGCGCTTGCTACGATGCCCCTCCAACAAGGGTGCTACCCATCGCTCATAGAAATTATGCTGGTTAGGAATGCCTGGTATTTTCCAGTGTTCCAAACGTTGTTCAGTCTCGATACGGTCGCCCCAGGATCGTCCGAGCTGATCGAGATACCAGTACGCATAGCACTGCTCGACGGCTTCATCGAGCTTCTTCAGCAGCTCAACGTGTGCGCGCTGGGAGGCGGCGAAGTAATGGCGGTAAGCAGTGTCGAAACGGTACAGCTCGCTCTCATAGGCTTTGTACACCGCTTCGGTGCTGGCGAAGTGGAAGCCTGCAGCGTGCTGGTGACGCTGAGTAAACAGGTCGATAGCGGACGAGAGCGCCGTGTATAGCAGCCGGTACTTGCGGCGAGTCTCATCGTCCTTGTGTCGAGTCGCCCAGTAGTTGTCCAGGCGTTCGGAGATAATCTTCGAAAACAGACCGAGATCACGCGGATCGGCTTCTGGAATGGCTTTGGTCAGGTCAACGATGATCTGCCGCTCGACTGCTTCGAAGGTCGCAACATTGGCCAAGCTCTCCAACGAGATTTCACAAATTTTCTGGGTGATATGCAGGGCCTCACCGACCCAGCCGGAAATCTCATCATAGGCCTGGTAAAACCGTGAGCTGTCACGCCAGCGGGAAAGCAGTGCACGTGAAGTAGCGCGTGCGCTGGCTGACGGAATAGCAATCGCTGAGGCCCAGCTGGGTAAATCGCCGATGCTTTCGCAGAACCCGGTTGCCAGCAGTCGAATAAGGAAATGCCCAAAGCTGAAGGGTTTATCTCCACTGATCTCCTCGATGGAGGCCGGATAGCCCACCTCTTCACGCAAGGCCTGCAGCAACGCCGGCATTAGGCCGAACTTGTACAGCTCCTCGATGGCCGCTGGATTCTGCTCAAGACCCAAATCGTCACGTACGGCACCATCAGCCACGGTGCAAACCAGCGTCATGACGTCACTGCCACTTGCACCCAGCACAACGGCAATCATCGCCAGATCCAACCCATGCTCAGTGTCAGTTGGTTGGATCAAACGCTTCAGGCTAGCTAGACGAGCCTTGCTGCTAAGGAAGCGCTCACGCTTGGCTAGATGTTCGCGGAGCACCTGCTGGTGCAAGCCCAGGTCATTGAATATCAGTGAAACCTTGTCTGCATAGAAACTGCGCGAGTACAGCTTGATGTCCAGCAGCCAGTCATCATTCGCGTCTGGTTCTGCGCAAGGGAAATAAAGCAGGTACTTACCTCCAGTGTCCTCGAGCTCCAGCTTGAGCTTGGTACCGAAGGTGGAATGCCCTTGCATGTTCAGCACCTGAACGCCGGGCAGATCAAGCTGGCCGAGTTCATCCGTGAAGCCCTGCTCAGGGTCGTACCAGAAAACGATGCGGTGGTGCTCTTTGAAGAATGCCTGATTCAGGCCTTGGGTCAGTTGTTGGGTGTCCATGCACTTGTTCGCCTAAGCCTGAAACTGGAAACGAGAGGTCAGCGTGGGACATGTCATCGTAAGACAACAATGCATCCCTGACGGCCAGGAATTCATCAATATGTACGTTTTTTTCGGCGTAGATGTATTCCTTGAAACATCCGGAGGTTTAATTTTGGCAGAGCCAAGGTTGTCGCCATAGTTGTAATTCATGGCTGGCCCTGCAATTGTCCGAGTTCGGCTGAGTTTGGTGAGCCGACTTCTTTAAACAGGGTAATAGCTTTCCAGCCGTATTTGCTCTTGGTTTTGTCAAAAGACATAACGGCTGCGCCGGCAACCTCGGCGTCCCGCTGTACGCCTTCAACCAGACCTGGCGGGACAAAAATGTCGCCATTTACAAAGCCAAATCCTTTTTCGCTTACTTTCAAGCTTCCTTTGAATGAACGGATATCCTGAGTCTCAATCACCTGTATGTTCTCAACCGAAACGACATCCTGACTCTCAGAGCCCAAGTCGCAAAAGATCTTCACAAGAGTTCCAGGCTTAGGGATTTTTCGATTTTCGAATACAGCCTTTCGTGCAGAAAATTTTAGATCTCTATGGATATAAATCGTGGCGCCTTTACCTGACTCGTGTACTGAAAGAAGTACACCTGACAAGTAGGTTGGTTTGGCCATGGCGTACTGATTGGCACCTATTGCGAGTTCCTCTACATGAGCATCAAGATCACTGGTATCCAGCGATGCGTCAAACCATGCAGATGACGTAAGCTCAACGATGCTGTCTTTAAGCGCCCAGCCATTATCGCTGTAGATTTTTGTCAGTTTTATCAGTGCCTTTGAGGCGTAATCATGCACGCCTGTCTGGGCAAGTAACTCCGCCAGTCGCACCAGTCCGGGTATGCTGAACTTGGGGTCGTGAGCGCAGGTTAAGCCGAAAGAAACTAGGCAAATAGCTTTTTCCGGTTCGTTTTCATAGGTCTTGGCCAAGCCAAACCATGCCCAGGATTCGCCGCGCTTGTTTCTAAGCACAGACAGATAGGCGTCTCGTGCCCTCACGATGTCACCGGCAGTTACAAAAATCCTGGCTTTATCGTATTCAAGCCATATTTTTCCTTGCGGTGAGTCTTCCGCTTTATCCAAGGCGTACTTTAAAAATGCGACGACTCGACTTACAGGAAGGGGACTGTCTAGGCCTTTGTGCAGGTAATTTACGGCCACCATGCGTGCCAGTCGCAGCACAACGCTAGGAGACTCTCCTTTATCGGTACTAAATGGATTGTGATCGTCAGGGCTAAACAGGGAACTGCCGCGTTGTAGAATGAAAAGACAGATTGGGTCGCAGAATTTTCCAGTCTCGCGGAAAAGATTCCACAGGCGATAGTCAATTAGCTCGTTAGGCAGCTCTAACTGAAGCAAGAGAATACGTGAGGCCCAAAGATCAATTAGCCGTTGCTCATTGGGATGAGGCGTTTTGTTATCACGTGTTTTGAAAGGCTCAAGTAGCTTTTTCAGCTCCGCATAAATGACCCAGAATAAGGACGTCTGCAGGAATGTGTTTCCAGCGTCTTGCTCGAATGTCGGGTAGCCTACTTGCCATGCACCTTCAAAGTCTGCGCGCGACTTGTGATCGCGGATTTCATCAAAGACGCTCATGATTGCACCGCCAAAGCTTTTTCCAGCTTTTGGGCGATGTTCTCTGATGATGCTTTAATTATCCGAATCGAGCTGATCATTCCTTTCTTGTCGGCATTGACTTGAATTTCAACGCCCTCGTTATCCGCTGCAAGCAATAACTGCACTCGGTAGCTGGTCTCCGAAGCCTCGAATATGAAAAAGCCATGCTCAGCCAAGAGCTCCTCAAGGGTCTCGACTGTTTCAGCCAAGGCCGCACTTTGCGGCTGGAAAGGCTTAGTCAGAAACCTTTGAATGGCTTGCTGTTCAGTCTCGCTACCGTCGAGATAAACCACGTTGGTAATGGCAAGTTTTTTGTCGTAATGCAGCCTAACTTTAATGCTCGTGGCGTTTGTTTTGCTGGTAAGCGTGATGACGACCTGGTAGCTGTGCTCACGCCAATCGTCAAGGCACCAGTCCGAACCTTCAAGCCGCTCGCTTAACTCAAGAAGCAGGGGGCGCAGCGTCAACTCGTTAAAGCCCATCGGCATAACCATCGAGGCTTCCTGCTCGGTGGGTTGGCGAGTCACGTCATAAAACAAGCCACGTTTTAGCGCAAAACTGCCAATTTTCACGTCATGAGCACGGCTTACGGCGGCATTGCTCAGAGCGCTTAGAAATGGCATCTGACGGATCGTGAGCATCTCGTATGCACAGACCGAGGCGGTATACAGCCAGCGGAAGTAGTCCGAGTTATTGGGCTTTTCACTGGAGGCGCTGCGTGAGGCATTAACCCAGACACTTGGCCAGTGACGTCCCTGAGCGCGATGCACGGTTAATGCATGGGCCGGACGGATCTGCGCGGCAGACAGATACCCTTGTGTTTGCAAAATCTGATACTCAAACCTGTCGTATTCCGCCCTTGCTTGCTTGTAAAGGGGATCACTCTTGTCCGGTAGTTGTTTCTTACGCAGCTCAAGCACTGGTTTGGCAAGCTGCCTAGCCAGTACTTGAAGCGCGAGATACTGGTCGCCAGTTATGTCAGGTCGTTCAGCTTCAAAGTAATCGACAAAATAACGGAACTCCACCTCTCCAAAGCTTGGAATTCGGCATCTGGCGCGCTGGAAATGAAGGCTGATTTTCTCTTCGCGCCCACGAAGTTGAATCAGGTGGGTTTCCATTGTGTCTTCAACAAAGTCGACAAGGCCGATCTCGCCGGAACGGATCCAAGGCACCGCACTTTGATTGGGTTTATCTGACTCAAGGGCCAGGATCGGAGTGCGGTTATGGAAGTCAATCCGATCACCCATTGCCAGTTTAGTCGGGTTGGCATGGCCAAGAATTTGAGTTTTCACTGCACCATTTATTTTTGCAGCTTGCTCATGAGTGCTGCAAACCAGCATGGATTCTGCCCGGACATTAGACGTGTCCGGTACCCAGTTTCGAGACTTTGCATTCCCAAGAACTTCAAGCCGCAGGCCGGAACAGCGCGGTAACTTGTTAAAGCGATCTTTGGCCAGACTATCCACCAGATGTGCCTGGAGCTTGCTTAGCGCATCATCCTCATCGTCTAGGATTTGATCGGTTAAGCGGTGATTCACAACGCCAAGCCCTAACTGCTCAAGCATCTCGCCACTGATCAAGGACCGTTGTACGGATCCCCTTAGCATCTGATAGGGATCGCCGATAACCACAAAGGGCGTTTTGTGCTTTGCAATCACCGAGAGAAAATCGTGAATCAGCCGCCCGGAGCCATAGCGTCGTTCACTTGCATCAAACTCCTCGTCACTCAGCAGGTGGGCATCAACCAATACGGGCATCTTGCCGTCTAAGTTAAGATCCGGTTTTACTTCGTGAATACCCACTTTGCGGCCATCTTTCATCTCAAAGCGACTGGGCTGCAAGCTGTACAACCATGTATAGATCGAGACAGGTTCTGCAGCAGTGTGGTGATAAGTCGAAGAAATACGTGCGCTGGGAGTTAACAAAATCAGTTCGAAGCCACTCGCTTTCAATGCATCCACGAGTAGGGGAAACAGGAAGCGCTTGCCGGTCGATGCCATGCCGGCGAGACGAAATACGCCGCTGCCAGATTTTAGCCATGTCGAGAACTTGCCCAGTGCGTGACTCTGCTGCTGAGTCAATCTGCTTCCGTCAGGTCGCGAGGCCGCCCGTCCACTCAGTCGATTGAGTTTGGGAGCGCCTGCCGGAACAAAAGGATCAATTCCCAGCTGAGCAGTGAGGCGCTCCATGTTTTCGCGCGATAGAAAGATCTCCCGGCTGACGATGGCGTCCAGATCGCGAACGATCCTGGCCATATCGCTGATATGGAACCAAGGCTTTACCGAGCCGGGCAACTGGCGTTGATCGAATTCAATCGGGCCCTGAAAGGCTACCAACGCAGCGGCATGCCGCCAGTTGCAGGTCGCGTTCAGATTGGTAAAGTTCCGGCTCAAAAAATCAAGCATGGCCCCTTTGTTGATACGTAACTGGCGCAGCGGATTGACGCTGGCACCGCCCTTTACTTGGACGTTGCTCCCCGTTTCCTCATCCTCAATCAACCAAGGGCCATCTTCGGAAAACTGTAATTTTCCACTGAACTCCTTGAAGTCGAGGATGATCACCGCGTTCGGCTTGATCACCATGGCATCCAGTTCACGGCTGCCCACATAGAAATTGCCCAGCAGGTACCAGTCCTGTCCAGAAACCGAACAGTGTTCGTCGAGCAAATCAAACAGCTCGTTGAAGGCTCGATTCTCGTGCGTATGCTCGAAGGGTGTGCCGCGGAATGCTTTCAGTGCCATAGGTAATGCTCCATGCGGATGCTCAGTCGCCCTTGTCGCCAGTTACAGCCTTAATCTCAGCCAACAAATCTCCAAACTTGCTGTAGTTCACCTTCACGCCCTCATCTAGATCCAGGCTAATTCGCTGGTCGGCGTGGTGGCGAAGTTTTTCGTCGAAGGTGGCGAGCTCGGCTTGTTGGTTGTGCAGGGTGGCGAGCTCTTTTTCCAGGCGCTTTTTCTCGGACGTAACGGTTTCGTTTTCGATGTCCGTGGCTAGCTTGTTTGCGTAGGTATTGAGCTTGGCGGTGAGGGGAATGACGTACTCTGTACGCATGCGTGCCAGGGTGCCTTCGTTGTAGCGGTGTAGGTAGACCAGGCACTCGAAGGCCTTGTGCTTGCCGGAGCTGAACAGCCAGTAGATGGGGCGCCGTTTGTAGATCTTGAGGTGGTCCTTGAAGAACTGGGTGCTGAGGTAACGGCGGATAGTGTCCAGCGCCGACTCGCCGCGCTTGGGCTTGATGGCATGCAGGCACAGACTCTCGGCAACGAAGGAGAGGTTTTCCTGCAGATGCTCGTCGCCCCAGACTGTGCGGATAATCTCGCGGAAGCGGTTGGTGGCATCGTCGGCAAACCATTCCTGATCGGTCAGTGGCAGGATTCCGTCGCTGTCTGCAGGAACGGTTTTATAGGCACCTTCGGTCACCAGCTCAGCAAAACCCTGGTTGCCGGCATGGGCGTAGACAAGCCCTTTGCGGTCGAGAGAGTAGCGACCCATAATGCAGCCAATTAGATAACTCAGTAATTCAGATATGGTTTCAGACTGTAATCTTTCATAGCTCTCTAAATCAGGGCTTTCTTTTCCATAGCGAAAGCAAACATTAACCAATAGTGATATCTCTCTTAGTGGGATATCCTTATTGTCCATATTTGACAGGTCATAAGACCTCAATAGGAGGGCGTTGTTTTCAATCTCCATTCGCCTCACCTCGGATATACTCTCCTGAGCCGTAGAGACGTATTTTTTATAAATTTCAGATAAATTATCTAGCTCGATATCTATCAATGGGTTTGTGGAGAAGTCCCATGAGGCTTCAAATGAGTCCCAGTCAGATCTTGTAATTTCAAATAAATTTCTGACGTTTTCAGTAACAGTCAATGGGATTGAGTCTATGCTAACTGGCAGGTTTCCAATATTCCACGCCTGAAAATTCAAAGTGGGGTTTATTGCCAAAAGTGCAGCTCTTGTTACAGTGGAGTTGAGAAAGCCGCACAGCTTTAATGACGAAGAAAAGTCGCCTGGAAAAGCGGCAGAGCCTCCCGCATCAAAGAGTGAACCGCAAGCTGTAATACGGGCTGAGAAAAATGAGCTAGAGACTGCACTCCAATTCACATTCGGTTTGAATATATAATCGTCATTAAATGCATGGGCGGGAACTTTTCCATTTTCGTCTTTGGTAGTTCGTAACTCGCGACCATCATCTTGCCAATTAACAACGCAATCATTGTTTCCATACCACTTCCTGAATTCGCCGCCCTTCTGATAGGGGAACCACTTTAGCCCTGATTCTTTGGCAGTCGATCTACTCTTGAATCCGACCCCGAAACATTCAATATTTATTTCGTGCCACAATCTCACAAATTTTGCGTTATTGCCTGTGATCATTCCTGCTCGGGGAGTTGCCAAGTCTGAAAAACGCCCGAATCGATCAAAGGTTGAACGAAGATTATTTGGCACCCAATATGCAATAGGGCTACCCGGAATTTTCTTAAACTCATCCTGAGTAACCTCAAAGATCAGGCTTTCCTTGCTATCCCTGAAAAGCTCATCCTTTTTTTCGGATTGTTTGTCAGAGTTAAGGTTTATGTATCTCCCCTTGTAATTATCAATTTTTATATTTGCAATACAATAGGCAGCACACTGCACAACTTTTGAATTTAACTCGGGAAAGCTGTTATAACCAATCTGCATCAAATTCTGGATGGTCTTACTAACCAAAATATCTTCGCGCAGTTTCTCGTAGCTGGAGAGAAACATCCACGACTGCATATTGACCTGAGCGTTGAACCCATTTACTTTGAGCAGGCTGAAGGCGTGCTCCATGAAGATCGCAAACATATCCGATTTGCTATTGGGATAAGCTTTCCCTGTAAAGGCCTTCAGTTCAGCATTCATGCCCTTGCTGCCCATATATGGCGGATTCGCCACTACCGCGTCGTAACGCTGCGCCAACACCCAAGCTTGCTGTATATAGGGCATCAGTTGCTCGACCGCAGGTTTCTGCATGACATCGCCGTCTTTGGCAAGTTGCCGCAGCTGCTCCATCAGTTCACCTAGCGGCGCAGCATCCTCGGCTGGCACCTCGATCAGCGAACCGAAGGTCTTGGCCTGGGTGAAGCGTGCAAGGGTAGTTTTCAGCAACTGGTAACGGTCGTCGGACTGGGCGGCGCTGTGGTCGGTCTGCTCGTTATCGAACAGGCTCTGCGACTGGCCTCGCTGCCAGTCGCTTGTCAGGTTGAGGGCCTGCCACAGGCTGGAGAACTCGAGGTGGCTGCTTTCCTGCAGGGACAGTATGTTGAGTTTGAAGCTATTTTCGGCAAGGCGGCTGAAGATGCGGCGGTCGTCTTCGCGGGCCAGCATCATCAGAGCGAAACCTGCGAGCTGGCCGGCGCGGTCGTCGATGTCCAGGCCGAACAGGTTGTGCTCTAGGATCAGCTGCGGGATGTCACGGCTGCGGTGGCCACGCTCGGTGTAGATCTCCTTGAGCACCTTGTAGGCCTCGACCAGTATGTGGCCGGAGCCGCATGCGGGGTCGAGCACCTTGATGTTCAGCGGGTCGATGCTGTCTGGGATGATGGAAGCCAACTGGACATGCACTTCAGCCGTCTGCTCCGCCGGCTCGATGTAGAACGGCATCTTTTCTTTCAGTGGGGAGTTCGGGTAGGTTTGCAGCCACTGGTGGCCCACGGAGTTCTGCACCAGGTACTGGACGATCCAGTTGGGGGTGAACAGCTGGGTGGCGGCGGGGATGTCTTCGCTCTTAACCACTTTACCGATGACCTGATCCTTCTTCTCGGATATGTAGAACTGGTAGAGCCAACCGATGATCTCCACGTCCTGCCAGTCCTCTTCGGGAATGGCGCTGACAAGCTCGCGGATCAGGGAGTCGGTCTTGGTGAGGTTGTCCGGCAGCAGCAGCTCAGTGGCGTCGTCGACCGCCTCAAAGAGGAAGGGCATGGCTTGGTGCAGAGCATGGCATTGGGCAAGCAGTAGCTCGCGGTATAGCTCTTCGTCCTTGGTGCCGTCGAGTTTCAGTTCGGCGATGCGCTGCTGGTCGAGGCCTTCCAGCTCGATATCTAGGCAGTCGTCAAGGATTTGGAAACTGCCCGGCTGATCTGGATGGCTGAGCACACAGCGACCGTGTTCGAGGTAACCCTTTAGCTCCATGTAACGGATGGCGCATAGACGGTTGAACCAGCTGTAAGCCGCCTGCTCCATGGCCTGGGCAAAACCCATTTGCTCGACCTTTTTCACTAACGCAGCGCGGGGGCGGATAATGCTGGCCGGGAAAGGCCGATCGCCGATCAGGGCAAGATCGCCTTTCTGTTCCAGCGGCTCGATGCCCATGTTAGGGATGTTGGACTCGCGTATGCCAAACAGCGCCGCACGCTTAGTCATTGCGACAATAAAGGCGGTGCGTGCCTTGGGGGCGTAGCGTTTGATGTTGTTGGTGTTCATATGAGCTTTCCCTAATTCTTCTTGAGCTGGCATTTACGCTTTGCTGCGGCCTGGAGTTAGCCTCCCGTCCTACAGGTCGCACTGGATCAGCGAATACGAATGCGCTTGTCCTGTTTAACGACACTTTCCAGCTCGGCCTTAAGGGCGTCGATAAAGCGGTCGATATCGTTCTGGCTTTCTAGATACAAGCCGTTCCCTAGTTTGTTGAACACGCTGGTCGCTGCCACCTCGACCACCGGCTTGGGTGGCGCTACAGGTTTCGAGGTTGGCGCCAAGGCAGGCGCTCGGTCTTCTTTGATGCCGCTCGCCGAATTGGCGGCTTGTGAGGCCTTAGCCTTGGCCCGCTCCTGCTGAAGCGTCTGCTGGCGTTCGGCTTCAGCCTGGATAGCACGCTCTAACTCAAACACACCGTCGTTTAGGCGCTCGTCGGCAGTCTGGGTTTGCAACATGTAGATGTTGGCGATGCTGGTTTCGGTCTCTAGATCCGCCTTGACCAGCTGCAGCGGACGCAGGAGGCGGTTACTCAGTTCGGCGGTTTCGATACCGCTCTTGGCAATCTCGGCCTGCAATTGGGTGATTTTCTCGTCGACACGAACCAGGGCGTGTTGACGCTTTTCAGTCAGGATGGCGGCGTTAATGGCTTCTACCGTTTCAACCAGAGTCGTGACCTGGTGCAACTGACCGTAGGGCGTGGTGTTCTGCTCAATGGCTTTCAGCTCTGCCAGCGCTTTGCGGGCTTTTTCATCTTTATCCAGCGCTGTTTTATTTTTGTCGAAACGACGCAATGCCTGCTGTAGTTGCTGCCAGGTATGTAGCTGGTTGGTGAAGAACTCGTGTAAGTCACGGTAGTCCTCTTCCAGATCTAGGAAGTCATCCTTGTTGTCGATCACGGCCTTGAAAAAGTCGACGCTGTCAGTGTTGCTGAGCAGGCGCTGCAGGCTGAGCAGGGCCTTTTCGACGGCTTCCTTGCCAGGAAAACGCCCGGCGCTAACCGTTGCTTTGTATTTTTCCAAGTTGATGCGCCAGCTGCCGAAGTGCACACCGTAGTACTCGAACAACTCCTTCTCGCCTGCTGGGCCAAGGGCGTTGAACAGCTCTTGGGTCAGATTGCGTGCCTGTTTGAGCAGTGCTTCGTCGGTCTGACGCTTCTTCTGCACCGAGATTTCACGACGCTTACGGCTGTTGGTGAGGTATTCGAAGGCGTCCGGCAGCGGCATGCTGGGGCCCGCGGCGTGGAACGAAATACGGCTGGAAGCGGCCAGGCGACCGAGGACCAGCAGGATCTCTCCGTCCGGCCAGCCATAGGGGCGCTTACTGAAGCGCTCGATGATGTCTGCGACCACCAAGCGCTCGTTGCCGGAGGCGCGCAGCGAGATGAACTGTTCAACTTCCTTGATGGCCTGTGGATTGCCTTCGTCACCATCGAGGGTCAGACCGAGTTGGCCAATGTCGTTGGTGTGCAGAATGGCGTGGAGCTCACGTTCTGGCTCCTGCTGTAATACTCGCAGATAGCCCAGTTTGGTGAAGGTGTTTTCAAGGAGGTACTGGCACACCTCGTCGAACTTGCTGATGATATTGTTGCTGTTGAGCTTCAGGTGCTGCCCCTGCGCATAGGCCTCTGCGCGCTCGGCCAGCTCTTCCAGTAACAAGCGTAGGCGTTTTTTACGCTCCTGATTCTCGCGTCCGCGTTCGGCGAGGATCTTGCCCAACTCAGGCTGGCTGCCGTCGTCGTTGAGGCGGATGAACTTGTTCGTCTTCAGCCAGGTACGCAGCTCGGTGAAGAAATCCTTGCTGTCAGGCAATTTGAACAGTGCCATGCCAGCAGGAGCTTCGTTGCTTTTATTGATGCAGCTGGCTTCACCATAAAGGGCGTAGTCGAGATCCAGTGGCGAGATCACTTCGACACGGAGGTCGTGCTCGTAACGGCCTTCCAGGCTGTGGCCGTCGAGGTAACGACCGATGCTGTAGTCGGTCTTGTTCACGCTGTAGCGGAACTTGTTCTTGTCCTTGAACAGGTCTTTGTAGATCAGGTCCGAGAGTGCCTTGTTCTCTTCTGAACCGGCGATCTCTGTGGCCTTGATCTTGCGGGTGATGTCGCGTTCCTCGTTGGTGAGGAAGACAAACTCGTCACCGTTGCGAGTGATCAGGCTTTCCTTTTCAAGTCGCTGGAGGGTTTCTTCGATGCTGCGACGTAGAGCCAGTTTGTCTTCGTCGACCTGTTCGATGGAGAGGGTGACGAGGTTGTCAAGGGTGCCCTTGATCAGGTCGACATAACGGATCATGAACAAGGTGCGCAGGATCTGTACGTCGAATGCGTCGAGGACACTGCTCTCACCCGCCTGGTCGATAGTGCGCTTCACGGCTGTATCGAGGAAGCCCTCGACGGCGCGGTAGAAGCTGTACATGGGAATCAGAGCGCCGAGCGGTTTATCCGCAATGGCCATGGCTGCCATCTGGAAGGCATCGAGCATGGAACGCTCGCCGTAGGCCAGGTGGGCCCCGGTGGCACCGACCTTGCGGATTTCCTCGAAGACCTTTTGCACAAGCTGGAAGTGGTAAGGCGCAAAGGGGTAGTTGCTGATGAAGCTTTCGGGACCATCGAAGTTCTTCAGGGTTGGGCCGGAGCGGTCGAAGGTGATCTGGTTGCGCAGGATGTCGCCTTTCTGTTCCCAGAGGGCGCGCAGCTCAGCTTCAGCTTCCGGTGTTTTGCGCAACAGGCGCTTCTGGATGACTTCGTCAGTGTTGGAGCTGGACAGCGAAAGTCGGGTTTTGAAGCGCCCGGCAATTTTCGAGAAGTCGTTGGCCTTGGAGGCGGACAGCTCGCCCAGTACGGCATCCATATCGGCTTGAGAGGTGACGATGATCCAGGCGCGGCCTTTGCAGATGGTGCCGAGGTTTTCGGTGATGGTCTGCAGGGTTAGCATCAGTTTGGTGTCGCTGCCGATGAACTGGCCGACTTCGTCCACCAGGAACAGCACGCGGTGTTTGGCTGGCTGGGTGTCGAGATATTCGCGCACCCAGTTGCAGAAGTTTTCGACCGAGACGCTGAACGTTTGTTCGGAGTCTTCGAACCATTTGTGCGCGGCATCAGCAGATAGGTCGAGGGCTGCGGCTACCGCTTGCTCAATGTCATCCTGGTAGAACTGATAGCCATCACGCTCCTCAGTCCAGTCCATCCCGGTGGAATCATTAAAGGCTTGCTTGAATTGCTCATAGACGCCGCGCTGGGCCAGATGACGCTCCATGTGGGCGATGTGGGGATGGTCGCCACTGAAGCCTTGATGCTCGTTGAACACCCGTAGGAAGACATTGAGGATCGGGTTGCCAGCATCGTTGGAGCTGGCTTTGCTGTCGATGTTAAACAAGATGACATCGGCACTGTTGGCAACGGCCTTGTCGATGTCGGCACGGATGGTGGCATCACGCAGTTTGCTCGCATCAAAGAAGGAAACAGCCTTGCGAGCATTGCCCTGGTCGTCGCGCGCTTCGATGTTGGCCAGTAGGTATGACAAGGTCTTGAGGAAGTGCGACTTACCCGAGCCAAAGAAACCGCTGATCCATACGCCCACGCGGTTGGCGATGGAGGGATCGTTCAAGTCAGTACTGTAGGACTCGAAGAAGCTGCGGAAGTGTTTTTCCAGCTCGTTGGTGACAACGTACTCATCCAGCTCCTGGTGCACGGTTGCGTCGTCGGACTGATCCGCCTTAACCACGCCGTTGATCGGGCGATCGAGTTCCTTGAAGAAAATATCTTTAATGCTCACGGCAATCGTCCTTATTGATCAGGGAACCAGCTTGAAGGCGCGGTAGTAGTTGTTGCTGGGAATGCGGTCGAACAAGGCGAGTGACTGCCCTGAGTAATGGCCGGGGTAAAAAAGAACCAGAGGCTTGTGGCCAAGCAGCGCGTGTAGCTTGTTGAGAAGGTTGTGGGCGCGAAGAACCGGCCAAACTGAGCCCACACCACTGATTAGCACCACGTCGTGTTGATCGGCGTCGCTGTGTTCCATTAGGAAGGGCGCGAATTTGTCCATATGCAGCGGTCCGGACAGTGCCTTGAGCAACGCGAGGTCACCTTTGGTTTGCTGCATCTGAATGGCTTTTTCAGTGAAGCTGCGTTGATCCAGATATTCGCGCATAGCCTGCAGCAAATTGATATGAGCCACTTTGAGCTGGCTATGCTTCTTGGCGAGGAACCCCTGCAGAAAACTGAGGTATTCGCGCACCTGCAGCTCATCCTCGGGGGCGTAGTCGAAGATCCAGAAACCGAGCTCATTGCCCAATCCTTGGCTCCTCAAGAACTCTTCGGTGAGGATCTTGTCTGGGATCTGGTTTAGCCGATCCTGCAGTTGCTGATTCATGCGAACACTCCTTATTCCACGCCTACTGTCCGGAGGCGTTGGATACTTCCAAGCAGGCTTTTAGGCGATAGCGGTCGCTGTCGTCCAGCAATACGCGGACCTCTGACCGAATCATCAAGTTTTGCAATTTCATGTTGCGGGTGCTTTTTAACAGGCCGACTTCGGCCAGCATGCGATAGACGACCTGCGCCATCTTCTTGCGACTCGACTCCGTCCAGGTGGTGATGGCGGAATCTCGATGGCTGCGCTCGTCCAGAAACTCATTCCAGTGGTAGGGTTCGAGCACGCCGGCGCGGGTGACGAAAGCGTCTTTGAGGACGGTTTCGATGAATTCGACGAGGAGCAGGTTGCGCTCCAAGGCCGAGCAGAAAACCACTTGGGTGGCGAGTTCATCATCTCCATCTCGAATCGCCTTCCAGAAAGGGGCATCCAGTCGCTCCAGTCGCTTGCGGATGGCGTGAGCCACACGCTTGGCCGAGGCAGGTGCGCGTTTCTGCAGCCGGTTCTGTTGCTGTATGGCCTCATGCCATTGTTCAGGGCTGGCGTCCTGCAACAGCAGGTCTGCAACGATGCGTGATTCACGCACCTGCAACGAGCCGCCGATTAAGTCAGAGCCGTAATGGAAGCTATGCATGCCTATTCCCCATCACTGCTAAAAAGGAAGGGAGTTAGTTTGGCGCGATCAGCTGGAAGCAATTGCAACGGATGCTCGCGTACTCGCTCGGCTTCCTCTGCGGTGATGGCCGCCTGATAGCGTTGAAGGGTGTAGTGGGCAAGTGCTGTGCGAACAGTCAGCTGTAGGCGTCCTTCTGGCATGCCGAAATCGCGTTCAACTAAAGACTTTTGGGCATCACTGAGTAGCTCATTAGGGATCAGTGTCAGGTTGACTTGGTCGTGCCAGCTACTGTCTGTACTTGATAATGGGGCGTGAGCGTCGCACGATTTTGGCGTGCGACAGATACGTGAGAGCAAAAAGTCGCGGAAGGCTTGGCGCTTATGGCACCAAGCGCGAACGTGCCAGCGAAAACCCGTATAAACGAGAGTGTGAGGTGAAATCACACGTTCATGAATTTGTGGGTTGGACATGGAGGCGTAGAGTACTTTGAGGCTGCCGGCATTGCGGCAAGCTCTGATTAACTCGCGAACGACTTCAGGGCGTGCTGCACGATCTGGAAGTTGGACAGTAGTGACGCTGGGGTGAGCTTCCAATATTTCAGACACGGGGTGATCAGATTGCTCGCCGATGAGTGTCATGTACTCATTTATGTGTCCAGCGCTCAATACGGGTTGAAAGCCAGCCGTCGGGACATAGCCTTTAACTGCAGGGCTGTGAATTAGCGAGCCTGGATTGAACTCGCTGTTATAGCGATTGATGTCGGAAGAAGCTTGCTGGCGGCTAATACCAAACCATGCCATCAACTGAGTGGTGATCAGGCGACCCTCCCAATAGCTGATTAGCTCTATCGCGCGTAGCCTGAGAAGGGCTTCGTGTTTGGGGAGCGGCATTGGCATTCCTAAATGTGAGCTGGTCCAGATGATGCCTGATACGAGGCAGCAGTGTAAATTTATTTACTGTAAGGTTTTTTGCGTTTTGATTGATATCGAGTGGATTGCTGATAGCGTCGGTGCCGGGTGCGTGAAAATTAACGCCGATCGATTATTAACGAGCGCAATTCGTAAGCCCTATTTACAAGTTCACTTGGCCGGGCCGCATTGTCAGTAGCTAGCTTGAACAGAGAAAAATAAAGGGCCCAATACTCTTGGATGTGGATGTGGATGTGGATGTGGATGTGGATGTGGATGTGGATGTGGATGTGGATGTGGATGTGGATGTGGATGTGG
>C687J35174_10003825_pt1 | contig 20479 bp, 22 predicted proteins | sample RifCSPhighO2_01_FD_35174 | JGI IMG/M metagenome (IMG submission 35174) | reverse complement strand
GTTCAATTTTTTGTTCCGGAGTCAGCCGGGCTTCGTTTTGCGCCACAAAAATCCGATAGCCCACCGCCCCCGCCAACACCACCGCCACCGCCACCCCCACCAAAATGATGATTGTTTTTTTATCCATATTGTTTTTTATTATGTGCGCGGTATAGGATTCGAACCTATCACCTCATCGACGTCAACGATGCGCTCTACCAAATGAGCTAACCGCGCGTTTATTATTTATTTCGGCCCCCGTTTGTAAAACCGCTTATCAACTTTTATATTCTTCTCAATAAATTCTTTTTCAATATCCAGCCCCAGCTTGATGCCAACGGCAAAAACCAGATTAATTACATCAGCCACTTCTTCGCCGGTAGTATGGGTGATTTCCCGGTTTTGGTCAACGTGCATGCCCGAAATTTTCCGACAGGCATTTACCAATTCGCCCAATTCTTCGGTTAGCAAAAGCAACCTTTCATGCAGTGTTTCATCTTCAAATCCCCGCTCTTTTATTTTGTGGGCGATATGTTCTTGAAGATTTTTTATGGTGCCGGGTTTCAATTTCATAAGATTAATTTAAATGTATTTTCTAACCATATAATTGGCTATGGGTTCCAATGATTAAAAGTCTTATAGTTTCTTTATCTAGTTGTTCATAAATAACTCGCCAGTCGCCATTAATATCAATACTTCTGCAACCAAGGTATTCACCCGTCAGTGCGTGATTATTGAGCTGGCTGTCTATAGGATTATTTTTGAGCAAGTCAATTTTTCGGGCAAAAATTTTTCTTAGAGATTCAGGCGCCTTCTTAAACGCCTTGTTAAATTTTTTATGGGTGAGAACCTTCATTTTTCAAGATGAGCCATGAGTTCTTCGGTTGTTTCAAAGGGTCCACTGAAATTTTTGCCGGTTTTCCTGTCTTGTTCGATCTCGGCCAGCCAGCTTTCCATATAGGGGGTCATTTTTTCCGCGGTACTGACGCTGAACGTTTCGGTTTTAATAAAATTACGCAGAGAAGCATTTACGATGGTGCTCAAAGATAGTCCCAGATTGCGAGCAATCTTGGCTGATTTTTCTTTAATTTCCTTATCAACTTTTATATGCATGGTAGTCTTCATAATTTTAGTACCATTTAATGATATACCATAAGTATACACAACAGATACATGCTCGTCAATAGCTTAAGACGATAAAGAATACACTTTCTTACGCTGCTTTATCAATCCTTATTTTTCTCCGTTTTTATTTTCCCTGTGCCCTGATAACCATTTCCATTTCTGGAATTGCAGTCCCGCCCTTCATCCTAAATCGTTCGTCTTCAAATCTTCTGCCAGTATCTGTAAATCCAAGATGCTTATAAAAGTTAATGGCTTTTGTATTATACGTTGCTACTTCTACAAAAGTATCCTTTGCAGGGTTGGTACATTTTTGAGCTTCTTGCCATAACAATTTTCCCATTCCCATTCCCTGGAATTCTGGTAATACATAGACTGCCCGTAAACGATTTTTTGCCTCAAGNCGTTCCATCCGNCAAACACCAATAATGTTATCCCCCTGCCTTGCGACTAACAAAGTTGCATTTTTGTCATTTAGGATCTCATCGCGGCGCTTTTCTATTTTTTCTTTAGATTTGCGGTCATTAAAACGGTCTTCAACATCTTCTTTTGTTATGCCAATTTCTTTATTGGGGTAGGTTGCCAACCAAGTTTGGTAGAAAACTTCATTAATCTGTTCTGCGTCTTCAGGTTTGGCAACTTCAATCTGAATATTTCTCATAGGTAATGGTTTGACGGTGCTCCCACCAGGATTCGAACCTGGGGCCGTTCCGATATAAGCGGAAAGCTCTAACCGCTGAGCTATGGGAGCGTATATACTACAAATTTAACGGCCGTCAGTTTTGTAGTATTTGCAGTATATGAAAGTTTTGAATTTTTACTTGTTATTTTGAATTTTGATTTTTGACTTTTGAATTCGTCTTTACGCCCATAATTTTTTCAAACTCTTCGCGTTCTATGGTTTCTTTTTCCACCAGCGTTTTGGCGATTTTTTCCAGCATGTCGCGGCGCTTGGCCACAATTTCGGTTGCCCGCTTTTCGGCTCCGCGCAAAATGGCTTCTATTTCCTTGTCAATTTTTTCCGCCACGGCTTCCGAGTAATTATTTTGCGATCCGAACCCGCCCATCATCATGCTTTCCTTGTCGTCAAACGAAATAGGCCCAAGCGTGCTCATGCCCCAGTCTTTGACAATCCGCCGCGCCAAATGGCTGGCTTTTTCCAAATCATTGCTGGCGCCGGTGGTCATTTCGCCAAATACCAGGCGTTCGGCGGCCATGCCCCCAAGCAGCGTGGCGATTTCCGCCAAAAATTGAGTTTTGGTGCGCAGCTTATTCTCTTCCGAAGGGATTTGCAGCGTATAACCCCCGGCCATGCCGCGGGAAATAATGGAAATTTTACGGACCGGTTCCGTTCCGGGAGTAGAGGCGGAAACCAGCGCGTGCCCGGCTTCGTGGTAGGCCACAATTTCTTTTTCTTTCTTGGATAAAATATGGCTTTTGCGTTCCGGCCCCAGCAGCACTTTTTCAATGGCTTCCAAAAATTCCAGCTGGAAAATTTTCTCTTTGTTCTGGCGGGCGGCCAGCAAAGCGGCTTCGTTGGCAATGTTGGCCAAATCCGCCCCGGAAAACCCGGGGGTGCGTTCGGCAATTTCTTTGAAATTTACATTTGGCGCCAGCGGTTTGTCTTTGGCGTGGATTTTCAAAATTTCTTCCCTATCATGCACGTCCGGCGGATCCAGCGTTATTTTCCGGTCAAAGCGGCCCGGGCGCAAAAGCGCGGCGTCTAAAATGTCTCCGCGGTTGGTGGCCGCCATCACAATAACCCCGGTCTCTTTCTCAAAGCCGTCCATTTCCACCAAAATCATGTTCAGCGTTTGTTCCCGTTCATCATGCCCCCCGCCCATGCCAACCCCGCGGTGGCGGCCGATGGCGTCCAACTCGTCAATGAAAATAATAGAGGGGGATGCTTTTTTGGCGGTGGCAAACAGGTCCCGCACGCGGGCGCTTCCAACCCCCACGAACATTTCCACGAATTCAGACCCGGAAATGGAAAAAAACGGCACGTTAGCCTCGCCCGCCACCGCCCGCGCCAGCATGGTTTTTCCCACCCCGGCGCTGCCCAGCAGCAAAACGCCGCGCGGGATTTTCGCCCCCATGTCCAAATATTTTTTGGGGAATTTCAAAAAGTCCACAATTTCTATCAGCTCTTCTTTAGCTTCTTTTAATCCAGCTACATCTTTGAAAGTAATTTTTTCTTTGCCATGCCCTTCGGCGCCAAACAGCTTGGCCCGCGCCTTGGTAAAATCAAACACCTGCCCCGCCCCGGTACGGGTTTGCTTCATAATGGTCCACAGGAAAAAACCAATCACCAGCAACGGCAAAATGCCATACAAAAGGGCCGGGGCAAGCCACGTCCACACACTTTCCTGCTGCACCGAAGCCGTAATTTCCACGTTTTGCAGCTTGGCTTTGTCCACGCCTAAATTTTCCAGCAGCTCTGGCAATACCGAATTGGATTCCTTCATGCTGGTCGCTTTTTTGTCATCCGCATACAGCACCTCAACCGTATCTCCGGCAACCGTGATTTTTTTCACTTTTTCCTGGTTAATATCCGCCACCAGCTGTGAAAGCGAAATATCATTTTTCTGTTCGGCGGGGAAGTACACCAGCCCAACCACGCCCCCAAGCACCAGCAGGATTAAAATAGTAATGGCAAAGTTTTTCAAGAATGGGTTTAATTTCGTTGGTTGCATAGTATTGGTAATTTTATGCTGTAATCCTAGCACTATTTGGCCCCGCCGCAAAGGGATTGACAATAACTATTGATTATGCTATACATAAAATATATGGTATATTCCAAGATTATTATCCCCAGCTCCCTGCATCCCGATACGATTTTAGCCATTTTCTTGCTCAAAAAATTCGGGGCAAGCAAATACCCCTGCATTGATAACGCAACCATTGAAATCCGCCAGATACTTGCCCAAGGCGATACTGCTGTTTCACTGAAAGCCCAAGGTGTCATTTGCCTGGACATTGGCGGAGGCGGGCTGGACCACCATGCCAGCCAGGAAGGCAAGGTGCTATCCCAATTAGTCGCGCAAGACCTTGGAATCTTGCAAGATCCCGCCCTGGCAAAACTGTTGGCTTATGCAGAACGTGATGACAAATTTGGCATGGGAACCATTTCCACCGACCAGCTTGACCGGGCGTTTGGATTGTCAGGATTGATTTCTTCCATTAACCGGGCGGTGCAAAGTACAGAAAAATCTTTGGCAATCATTGTGCCGGTACTGGATGCCTATTACACCGAGGAATACAANCGCACTGTCCAATTGCCTAAAGAATTTGAAGAAACGTTAAAAAATGGCAAAGCAGAGATATTTGAAGTAAAGCAACGGGATAAAAAACTGAAAGCAGTCGCCGTACACACGGATAACGCCAGCATGGCCGGATGGCTAAAAGCTTCTACTGGGTTGAAAGCTGATATGGTGCTGATTAAGACCGGCACAGGGTATGTAAATATTTTGACCAAACCCTTAAAACGCGTCGATTTACGCCATATGGCTGCCCACATCCGCAACGAAGAATTGCAATTCCGAGAAAGGGAGGTAAAACATACCATGGCGGAACTGATGGCCGAAGGTAAAATCCACGGGATCCCGGAATGGTACTATGACGGGGCGACCAACTCTTTGTTGAACGGAGGGGTTAACCCGAACGGAATTGAGCCTACCATTGTTCCCTTTGAACGGATTATCGCCATTGCAAAAAACGTATTGGATAATTAACTTTTTTATCCGCTCTGCCCGCAATACTGCGGGCAGGAACGGGTACGAAAGATCGTTTCACAACGTAAGGAGAATGGCTATGTTGACGAGTCGTCTGTTCGAAATTTTGGACATCGAGGCTTCGGTTTTTCTGAACGGAACCAGCAAGTATCTGGAAGTTGACCGTCATGGGCTGATTGCCATCCCGAAGGATGTGCAACCCGAGGCGTTCAAACTTTCCCTTCTGGTTCCCCAGAATGGCCGCATGTTCGTGGCACAGAAAGACGTTGCCCAAGACCAAGGTGCCTATATGAAGGGCACCATGCGCAGCACCGGAAGCAACGGTGACTACGCAAAGTTCACCATGCAAAACCAGATCGCCGTCCGGCGTGAAGGCCGCAATGTGTGGACCAATTGGCATGGCCCCGATGGCGCCACCACCAACCGGGTGGATTGCTTCCAGCTTACCGCCAAGGGAATGATGATGCTCTTTCAAATCGGCGTCATCACCCACGACGATGGCCGCACGTGGCGGCTGCATGGCGAAACGCGCTGGCACGGACAACTGTTCTACGCCAACGGCCAGTTGGTGGGCAAGCCCGAGAAGCCCGAATACGGGCCGATCATTGAAACGTGGAAGAAGATTTTCGGACATCCCAAGTTCAAAAATCTTCTTGCCGAATCCCGGCTTCCCCAGTGGGAGGGTAGCCAGCTGGAGCTGGAAATGCCTCTGCAAAAGGCACCCCAACCCGGCCTGGCGGTGATGCAGTGGTACATCTCCTTCGCCGGACAGAGTGGCCAAGGATATGCTAATTTGAACGATGGCACCGTCGCTTCGGTGCATGGCGCCGACATTTTGGAAAGTCCCGAGGGCGATGGCGTCAAGCGGCTCCGCCGTAATGACCTTGTCGCCTACAAGGGAACGGCCAAGTTCGGCAGCAAACAGTCAACCAAGTTGCTGAAGGTTTACAAAGTATAACCTTCAAACAACCAAACCCCCGCAATCCTTTAAGGAATGCGGGGAGTTTTTTTGCACAAAATCTTATTTCGCCAGCTTCAAACTCATCCGATGCTCTTTCGATTATTGCGGAATTTTGCCTGGGTTACTATCGGTCTACCAAGCCGTTTCTCTAGATTTTTCCTGGCTCCTCCGGCAATGTTACCTCCTTGCCGGGCGACTTTTTTATTCTGATTAAAATTACTTGGTTTTTGTTTTTGTGAAATTTCCGTGGTGGCGGTTTCGGCTAACATGTTTAGCACTAATTCCAAGTTCGTCATATTATCCCGCAAATTTTCTTTTTTCAAGTCTTTGAGATTTTTATATTCCCGGGTGGTCATGCCTGTCCAGGCTTTCGTGATTTCATCGGTTAGAATGGCAAACTCCAGCCCTTCTTTTACTCCCCGGTTTTCCCACTCATCCGTGAGGGCTTTTCTGATTTCAATGCTTTTTAAACGCTGGTTTATCCAGTCCCGGCTATAGCCCTTTTGTAAATATGTTTTCAGGGCGCGATTAATGGCCAGTTCAGGGTCGGCCGTTTCTTCCAGGCGCTCGTAACCGACTTTAGCCAGCCATAGTTTGAATGGTTCGGCGTTTGGCGAAGGGATGGATTGGATAAGACGGAGCATGACTTGCGTATCTGCGGCATCGGTTAAACGCATTTTTCCATCAGGCGCTAACATTTTCAAAGCGTGACATTTTGTCACGGTTTCATCTCCGCCTTCCTTTAGCAGCCTTTCCTTGAGTTTGCGCCAATAAACTACGGGATCAATACTGTCAGTGAGAACAGCTATAACATCGGAAACCGAAAAATACCAAATTTCTTTTTGATCGTCCCAATGCCGGCGGATTTGTTTGCCTTCAAATAAAGCAATCTTTGGGATTTTTTCCATGTTATCACTATACCAAAAAACCGCCCCTGTGGCGATTTTTGGTTGGCGTTACTTGCTTAATTTCAAACTCATCCGATGCTCTTTCGGCTCAATGGCCAATATTTCAAACGTGTAACTTTCGCCGATTTTCAGCGCCGCCTGCATTTCTTCGGCGGAAGCAAATTCCGAAATGTGGCACAGCCCGCGGATTTTCGGCATCACTTCCACGAACGCCCCGAAGGCGGAAAATGAAATCACTTTCCCCTTGATGCTGTCGCCCTTTTTATACTGCGCCTGCACCGCTTCCCATGGATTTTCTTTCAGCGCTTTCAAGCTTAAAAACACCTGGTTATTATGGATATCAATAATTTTGGCCTTAACTGTTTCGCCCACGGCCACCACTTCAGCCGGGTTGGCTACCAGCTGCCAGTCCAGTTCGGAAATGTGGATCAAGCCTTCAATCTGCTCTGCTGCCGGGGCGTTTGCGGGGAATTTGATAAACGCCCCGAAATCGGCAATGCCCGTAATCAGCCCGTCAACCACATCTTCTTTTTTATAATTTTCCAAAATTTTCCTGATGGCCTGTTCCGCCTTTGCCTTTTCCGATAAAATCAGCTTGTTTTCCACGGCCAAAAAATCCAGCACTTTCACTTCCAGCGTGCGGCCAATGAACTTTTGCAGCTCTTTTAAAATCTTGGCTTTATCAGCATCTGCCACGCGGGGATAGTTTTCCGGGCTTAATTGCGAAACGGGTAAAAATGCCGCCATGCCGTTTAAGGTGGTCAGCAAACCGCCTTTGTTGACGCCCGTGATTTTCACGCTCACCAATTCCCCGCTGTCTTTCAGTTCCTTGATTTTCTGCCATCCCAAATCTTTGGTGGCGTCTTGCATGGACAGTTCCCGGTAACCGTCGTCATTCTCCAGTTCAACGATTTTGGCATGCACAATGTCGCCGATTTCCAAGTTTTTGATGACCTCTTTGACCGAATAAAATTCCCGGCCATAAATGATGCCGGTGCCCTGGTTGCCCAAGTCAAGGTAAATGGCCGCCCTATCACGGGCTACCACCCTGCCTTCCACAATATTGCCAACCCCCGGAGCCGGAGCAATATCCTTCACGCTTTTTTTAGTATCTTTTTCCATGATATATGCGGCTTTAAATTATTTTTTGTATTCGCGGCCATAGCCGTCTCGCCGGCGAATGCTGTTTATCATACAGGGTTTTTTAAATTAATCAATGGTTGAAGTAAAAAACTTCCTGTGATAAAATCAATCATTACATAACTTTGATGAAAATAATCTGGGCCGGACAATCCTGTTTTGAAATTTCGGTGGCACCCGCCAAAGATGTTTCAGCTACCATTGTCATTGATCCGTTTGACGAAAAAATAGGCTTGAAGCTGCCAAGCATGGCCGCCGATGTTGTGCTGATGAGCCATGGGCACCATGACCACAGTAATGTAAAAGGGATAAAAGGCGAGCCGTTTACTATTGATACCCCCGGAGAATTTGAGATAAAAGGCATTTTTGTGCAGGGCATTGAAAGCTTCCACGATGACGCGGGGGGGAAAGAGCGCGGGAAAAATATCATCTATACCATAGAAGTGGAGGATTTAAGGCTGTGCCATTTGGGAGACTTCGGGCAGAAAGAATTAACCGATGAGCAGCTGGAAAGGATAGGACATGTGGATGTGCTGATGGTTCCGGTGGGTGGGACATATACTATTTCCTCCGTGGAAGCCNCCAAGGTGATAGGACAAATTGAACCCAAAATAGTTATCCCAATGCATTATGCCCTGCCAAAGTTAACGGTTGAACTGGAGGGGGTGGAAAAGTTTTTGAAAGCCATGGGGAAAAACTCCGTGGAACCGATAGACAAACTGACGGTAAAAGCAAACACCCTGCCCAAGGAAAAGGTGACGGAAGTGGTGGTGCTTAAACATTAACGGCGTACTATTTGATGAAAAGCTTAATAGAAGATACCAAGCATATTGTTGCCAAATTGCGGGAACTGCCTGAAACCAAAAAAAAGATTATTTTTTTCGTGGTTATGGGCTTTGCCACGGTTGGCATGGTTTTCTTTGGCATACATTCTACCAAAAAAAGCCTTGAATCGTTCAGCAAATCAACCGCCGCCATCCAAACGGCATTTGGCGGCGACCAAGAGGATGCCAGACAAAAGGAAGATGCAACGGGTATTGCGGCCAATGAAGCAACAGAACCCTTGGTACCCGAGTGGAAAACGTATGAGCGCAAAGACTACGGCTTCCAACTGCAATACTGGTCAACTTGGAACATTTCACAAAACGGAACCGAGGTGGCGCAATTTAAGTTTTGGGCGCCGGATGATTCGGCGGCGCTTGGCATGAATATCCGGAAAACTGAAGAAACGGATCTGGAGGCATTTGCCAATGCCCTGTACCAAAAAGAACTGGTTGTATCGGTTACCATCATTGACGTGGGGGAGAATAAAGCGGCTTTTGTTGAAACGCGGCCGGGCTCCGATGCTGCCAATATGGTGGTTATGCTGGCGAATGGATTTGCATATGAATTTCCGGAATTGCAGGCCAACACGTCAGAGGAAGCCAAGCACATGCTTTCAACATTAAAATTCCAAACTCCAAACTTATAACACTATGGCCGAAAAAGGGGAACCAAAAAAACCGAAAGCAACATCTGATGATGTTGGTAAAAACGCCATAGGGAATGTTCAGCAGCGCGAAATCGTAACAGAACTGAAAGAGTCTTACATTGATTACGCCATGAGCGTGATTGTGGCGCGCGCCCTGCCTGATGTACGCGACGGCTTAAAGCCGGTGCACCGCAAAATCTTGTATGCCATGAATGAGTTGGGGCTTAGCGCTTCTGCCAAGTTCCGCAAGAGCGCGGCGGTGGTGGGAGAGGTGATGGCCAAGTACCACCCGCACGGGGACATGGCCATTTATGATACGCTGGTGCGTATGGCGCAGGATTTTAACTTGCGCTACCCGCTGGTAAACCCGCAAGGGAATTTCGGTTCGATTGATGGGGACGGCGCGGCCGCCAGCCGTTACACCGAGTCCAAACTGACCCGCCTGGGCGAAGCACTCTTGCAAGACATTGAAAAAGACACAGTAAACTTCATGGACAACTATGATGGCACCCGTCGGGAGCCCACGGTCCTGCCTTCGCCCGTTCCGCAGCTTCTGCTGAACGGTTCATTGGGAATTGCCGTGGGCATGGCAACCAATATCCCACCGCATAACTTAACCGAAGTAATTGATGCCACCGTGCATTTGCTGGATAATGAAAAGGCGCAAACACCCGATTTATTCCAGTTTATCCAGGGGCCGGATTTCCCCACCGGCGGCATTATTTACGACCAAAAAGAAATGATTGCGGCGTACTCGCAGGGTAAGGGGTCTATTGTCATGCGCGGCAAGGCAGACATCGTCACTAAAAAAGACGATTCTGAACAAATTATCATTTCGCAAATCCCCTACCAAGTACTAAAATCCTCCCTGGTGGAACAAATGGCGGAACTGGTTTCGGAAAAAAAGATAGAAGGCATCCGTGACATTAAGGATTTGTCCGACCGCGAAGGTATGGCCATTATCATTGATGTCAAAAAAGGCTACCAGGCCGAACGCATTTTAAACCGCCTCTACCAGTTTACGAACTTACAAAAAACGTTCCACTTGAATTTGCTGGCCTTGGTTGATGGCATCCAGCCGGAAATTTTGTCATTGGCGGATGTTCTCAAATACTTTATCAAGCACCGCACCGAAGTAGTAATCCGCCGGACCAAGTTTGATTTGGACAAGGCCAAAGAGCGCGCCCATATTTTAGAAGGGCTGATGATCGCCCTCAAAAATATTGACGAGGTTATTGCCGTCATTAAAAAATCCAAGGACCGGGAAGATGCCAAGGTGAATTTAATAAAAAAGTTTAAGCTCTCCGAGCGCCAGGCCATTGCTATTTTGGAAATGAGGCTGCAAACGCTGGCAGGCTTGGAACGATTGAAGATTGAGCAGGAGTTGAAGGAAATTTTGGAACGCATCAAAGAATTATTGTCCATTTTAAACAGCCCGGCAAAATTGAAAGGTTTGCTGAAAAAAGAGCTGCTGGAAATGAAAGAAAAATTCGGCGATGAACGCCGCACCCGTGTCATTAAGGGGAAATTGGGCGACATCAATGAGGTGGATTTGGTGCCGTTGGCCGAAACCATTGTTACGCTGACGACGGGAGGGTATATAAAGAGGATTAATCCGGATACGTATAAAATCCAAAAACGGGGAGGCAAGGGGATCATGGGCATGAAAACCATGCAAGAGGACATTGTGGAGCACTTCCTTTCCGCCTCAACGCATGATAATTTATTATTCTTCACGGATGCCGGCAAGGTATTCCAAACCCAGGTCTATGAAATTCCCGAAGGCTCACGCGTGGCACGCGGCAGGGGTGTTATGAACTTCCTGGAAGTTTCAACGGATGAAAAAGTGCTTTCGCTGGTGCCGCTTCAAAATACCAAAGAGGCCGCCTCCGCGGCAAAGTACCTGGTCATGGTTACCAAAAATGGCAGGATTAAAAAAACCGCCCTGGATGAATTCGGCAATGTGCGCAAAAGCGGCATTATTGCCATCAAGCTGGAAAAGGGCGATGCCTTAAAAAAGGTGGTCAAAACCACCGGGAACGATGACATTATGCTGGTAACCCGCCAGGGCATTGCCATCAGGTTTGGCGAAAAAGATATCAGGCCCATGGGGCGCGGGGCAGCCGGGGTGAAAGGAATCCGCTTAAAAAAGGGCGATGAAGTGATTGGCATGGATGTGGTGGCGGCAAATGGCGCGGGGCAAATGGCAAATGGTAAAATGGTAAAAGAGTATTTGCTGGTGGCCATGGAAAATGGCTACGGCAAGCGCACCGAAATTTCCCAGTATAAAGTACAGGGGCGCGGGGGAAGTGGCATTAAAACGGCCAACATTACGCCAAAAACCGGGGGCATCATGCTTTCATGCATTGTGGATGATTTGGAAGGCGATGAAGATTTGATTGTCATTTCCCAAAAAGGGCAGGTTATCAGAACCGCCACCAAGTCTATTTCTTTGCTTGGCCGGGCAACCCAAGGGGTGCGCATCATGCGCCTTGAACCTGGCGACAAGGTTGCTTCGGGAACGTGCTTAAAGGAATAACCCTACTTATCCACAGCCATATGTATATGAAGACCGGAAATTTTGATATAATACTCCAATGCCTGATTTCTTAAACGTTGAAGATGTGCTCGCCCATCTGGATTTGAAGGAACATATGCTGGGGGCGGAATTCGGCTGCGGTTCGGCGGTGTTTACCATCAGCCTGGCCAAAAAGTTGCACAAAGGCAGGGTTTACGCATTGGACATCCAACAGGAAAAGCTTTCGGCCTTAAGCGGCCGGGCGGTGCTGGAAAAAGTGAATAACATTTCCATGGTATTATGCGATTTGGAGGCGCCCAAGGGCTCAACCCTGCGCGACAATTACCTGGATGTGGTACTTATCCCCAACGTATTGTTCCAGGCCGAAAACAAGCATGCTATCATTGAAGAAGGCAAGCGCGTGCTAAAGCCCGGCGGCGAATTGCTCGTCATTGATTGGCTGAAGGAAAGCGCGTTCAGCCCGAAAGAGGGCATGATAAAACCGGAAGAGATAAAGACGATAGCCGAAAAGCTGGACATGGCGCTAAAAAAGGAATTTGCCGTGGGAGATTACCATTACGCATTATTGTTCACCAAATAATGAAGAACAAGGCCGCCATTTTTTTACTTTCCTNTGCCGCATTCTTGGGAATGGCTACGGTTGCCGCTGCCGCCACGATCACCCTACCCAATCCCCTGTGCCCCAACCCCTTGCCTGCCAACGCCACCTGCATTGACAGTTTTCCCCTGCTCATTACCACTATCATTAATTTCCTGATGGCAATTATTGCTTCGTTGGCGGTACTAATGTTTGTGTGGGCGGGCATTTTACTTCTCACCGCCGGCGCCGACCCGGCAAATGTACAAAAAGGAAAGCACGCTATCATCTATGGCATCATCGGCCTGGCCATTGCCCTGTCCGGCGCTGGTCTGGTTGCCGTTATCCAGGGAGTGATTGGAGAGCCAACGTCCCCTGACGGTGCTTGCTGCTTGACAGGTGGCAGTGCCACTTGCATAGATGCCGGCGGAGCCAGTTCTTGTGCAGGATACTCCGGTACATACAGGGGTGATGGCACTACTTGTGCCACAGTTTCCCCGGCTTGCCCATAATTTTGCCTCTAAGCATGTATTTTTATGAATATATGCTTATGGGTAAAATAAGAACCTTGAATGCGAAATGCTTTCTTGGGATTTGTCCAAAATTTCACGTGCGAAAATCTGATAGAATTCTGAGGCATAGCCAAAGGCTACGCCGAAGAATTATAGCGGATTTGCAGCTGAAATTTGGGGCAAAGACCTGAAACTTGCTTTCCAAAAGGCATTTCGTATTCAAGGTTTAGCCCGAAAGGTCGATAGATATATAAATCTAACTAAAAAACTATGAACAAAAAAATAATCGCCGCTTCAGTTTTGATGCTAGCCTTGCCTTTGGTAAGCATGGCCTTCAGCCCGGGAAACATCCCAAATGCCGTAGAAACCCTTAAAGTAAACGACCTGATTGACATTGTATTCTCCATTATCTGGCCGGTTGTAGTCGCTTTTGCCATTATCATGTTTATCTTGGCCGCATTCATGTTCTTCAACGCCCAGGGAGATCCGGAAAAAATCGCTTCAGCCAGAAACGCTGTCATCTGGGGAGTGGTTGGAATGGTAGTTGCATTGCTTGCTTTCTCCATCCCATTCATCGTACGCAATACGCTCGATAGCGGTATTTAAAAAAATCCCGGCCGGCGCCGCGCGAGGCGGCGCCGTATCCGGAAGGCTTTTTTGCCCGAAACCATAGTATCTCCTCAACTAAGAAAAAAATACATGAACAAAAAACTAATTACGGCAGTGTCGGTTGCCATGTTGGCGCTTCCGCTGGTAAGCATGGCCTTTGCCCCGGGCAACATCCCGAACGTGGTAAACTTGAGCGTCGAAGGGTTAGTTGACATAATATTCAAGATTTTGTGGCCGATTATAGTTGCTTTCGCCATCATCATGTTTATCCTGGCTGCCTTCCAGTTTTTCAATGCCCAGGGTGACCCGGACAAGGTGGCAGGGGCGCGCAACTTTGTCATCTGGGGAGTGGTTGGAATGGTGGTTGCATTGCTTGCTTTCTCCATCCCATTCATCGTACGCAATACGCTCGATAGCGGTATTTAACGTTCGCGTACAAACGGAAAGGTCGCTAGCAAAAAATATCGTTATTCCATGAACAAAAAAATAACCGGGTTAATTTCAGCGGCAGCATTGTTCGCCCTGCCCCTGGCCGCCTTCGCCCTGGCAACCATTCCCGAACCGGCCAGCCGGGTTTTCACCGTGCAAGGCATTATCAACATCTTGTTTGCCTATATCTTCTGGCCGATTGTCATTGCCTTTACCATCATCATGTTCATTCTGGCCGGCATCGCCTTCTTCAACGCCCAGGGGGATCCAAGTAAAGTGGCCGATGCCCGGAACTTTGTCATCTGGGGAGTGGTCGGGATGGTGGTCATGATACTGGCCTTTTCGTTGCCGTTGTTTGTTGCCAATTTGCTCCTGCTCTAAGGAAATCACCATGATCAAGAAATACGCATTCTTATCCGTCTTTGGCTCGCTTGCGGCATTGCCAATGGTGGCTTTTGCCGAGACTGCTACGCCAAGCACCTGGCTGACCACTATTTTAAGTAAAATCTTAACCATGGTGCTGTGGCCTATTTTTCTTGCCGTAGTGGTGGGAATGTTTATTTACATTGGCATCCTTTACTTGATCGCCCACGGGGACGCTGCAAAAATTAAAGAAGCCAACAAGGCGGTCATTTGGGCTATGGTTGGAATCATTGTGGCTATTGTGGCCTTTTCCATTGTCGGCCTGATAAGCAATATTATCGTGCCACCATCTTCTGGTGGCGGAGGACTCACTTGCACACCCAGCTGTGTGCCGCCAGCTACCTGTTCGTCAAAAACAGGAACCTGTGTTTCTCCGTAGGAATACAACTAAAAAATCCAGATGTAATATGTAGTTGACCGTTAAGCCATGAAAGATACAAAAAAATACCTATTTTTATCAGAACTGGCCGGATTGTTATTCATTCCGCTTTTTGCTTTTGCGATTGATTTTGCAGCCCCGCCAGCTGCAAACAGCATCACCTCAATCACCTCCCTTATCAGTTCTATCGTTACGGTTGTTTGGCAAGTATTTGTTGGTTTTGTAGTGATATTGTTCATCATTGCCGGCATGGCATTTTTTCTCGCAGAAGGAGAGCCTGAAAAACTAAAAACCGCTCGAAGGTTTGTCATCTGGGGCGTGGTGGGGGTTATTGTTGCCCTGATTGGCTATTCCATTATCACCATTGTTTCCGCCATTATTGGAGTAGGCGGAGGCTCGGGCGATCCCGGAGACCCTGGCGGAACAACCATCACCGGAGCCTGTTGCTATAGCGGATCGTGCGTGGTTCGGACTCAGACATTCTGTTTGAGCCTAGGAAGCGGTTTCTCCGGGGCAGGCAGCGGTAGTGGCACTCCCCAATTCTATGCAAATACGGCTTGTGAAGCCGTGGTTTGCCGCTTGCCTTCTCCTGGAGGTTAATGCTTTGTAATTCAAAGATAGTTAGTTAAAAGTCCCGCCACGGGACTTTTTGGTTAAGTTATGGTAATAATAAAAACATGCCGAGGTGGCGAAATTGGCAACCGCACTAGCCTTAGGAGCTAGCGTTCGCAAGAACTTGAGGGTTCGAGTCCCTCCCTCGGCACCAAAAAAACAACCCCTAGCGGGGTTGTTTTTGCTTATGATTCTTGTACGCTCGCCTTCTTGGTTTTCTCCAGGGAAATTTTCGGGATTTTAATGGTTAGCATGCCTTTGTCCATCTGGGCATCGGCGGCGTTAGTGTCAATGTTTTCGGGCAGCACGATCTTGCGGGAAAATGGACCCCAGTAGCATTCCTGGTAGAAGAATTTTTTTTCAGGGTGGCCATGGGGATCAGCGCGATGCCCTTTGATAACCATCATCTCTTTTTCAATGGAAATATCCAAGTCTTTTATTTGCACCCCGGCAATGGCGGCCAGCACCACAAAATCGCTGTGCGTTTCAAATACATCAATCACCAATTCACCGTCAGGCGAGAAAAGGTTGTGGTCTTTTGTTGGCAAAGAGGCAGATACAGGTTCTGCCGGCACAGTATCAGTTTGCACAGGCTCTGGTTGCAGTTTTGTTTTTTTAGCCATAACTCTTAAAATTCCAAATTACAAGCAACAAATTCCAAATAATAACCGAATTCTAATATCCAATTTTTGAAATTTAGTTTTTGGTAATTGGGATTTGTTTGTAATTTGTATCTTGTTATTTGTGATTTATAAAATTTGAATATTATTCAAATTTTACATATGCTTTTAATTTTTTTTATCTCATCAAAATCATACATCATAAACCCCGCCAGCACAATAATAACGGCCATTGGGATGAAGAAGCTAAACGGCTCCGGTAACCTCATTATAGAGAAATCGTACAAACCATGCAAGAAGGTTGCCAACGCCATGCCCAAAAGCACCAGACTCCGGCCGTTATGCGCCCGCAGGGTTGCCCGGGCTAAAAAGTACCCGACCAGGGCCGAACAGAGCGTATGCAAGAAGGTGGCTCCGATAAACCGGATGAAACTGACGGTAACCGCTGCTACTACAATGTCGTTAAATGACAACCCCGTAATGGGCATGAATAAGTACAGCACATTTTCCACTGCCGCAAAACCGAGGGCGGCCACCACCATGTAGAGCATGATGTCCAAAGGTTCATCCAGTTCCTTGCTATGGAAAATGGAAACCCGCACCACGGCATATTTAAACAACTCTTCGGTTAACGCGATAATGAAAAACCACTGCAAAATGGGCGCCAAGAGCGGCATTGCCATAAAAACGCCATGGCTTTGGCTGTATTGCAGCAAGCGAAAAAGGCCGATTTGGAGAAAAAGCACCGGAATGGTGATGAGCGCGCCATAGATGAATACTTTCAAAATCATGCGTTTTGGTTCGGGGTGCAAGTCTTTGCGCAGGTAATAAAAAAGCCAGGTTAAGCTCGGCAGGATGCCAAAGGCAAGGTAAAGGAAAATTTGGTAAAATTGCATTTTTTGGAGCTGGAAGTTTGTAGCTGGAAGCTGGAATAGAATTTGGAATGCAGAATTCTGAATTCATTTATTCCATTCAAGCTCCTAACTTCTAGCTGCTAGCTTCAAATTACGTGGGCCAGTTTTCAACCATGAGCATGGTTTTTTTAGTGCTCATTTGTTGCCAGATTTCTTCGGTGATAAACGGCATAAAGGGATGCAGCATTTTTAATGAAGTTTGCAAAATTTCTGTCAGCACGTATTGCGTGGCTATTCGCTCCGCGCTATTTGCCATTTGCCCTTCGCCATTTGCCAGCGCAGGCTTGCTCTCTTCTATAATCTTATCACAAAATTCATGCCAGAAATAATGGTAAATGTTTTCGGCAGCCTGGTAGAACTTAAAACTATCCATTAATGCAGTGGTTTCTTTTTGCAGTTTTTTAAGGTTTTTTAAATGCGCTTTTTGGACAGCCGAAAGCGTTATTTTTTTGCCAGGAGTAAAATCCTGTGTATTCATCTGCGTAAACTTGGCCGCGTTCCAAATTTTATTGGCAAAGTTTCGGTGCCCTTTTATTTTATTTTCATCCAGCGCCAGGGGAGTGCCGGGTGTGTTACCCATCACCAAGCCAATGCGCAGGGCATCGGTGCCGTATTTATCAGAAATTTCTATGGGATTGATAACGTTCCCTTTGCTTTTAGACATTTTCTGTCCTTTAGCATCAAGCACCATGCCGTGGATGTACACCGTTTTAAATGGCACCTTTTTAGTGGTATAAATGCCCAGCATGATCATGCGGGCAATCCAAAAGAAAATTAAATCGCCTCCGGTTTCCATTACATCCGTTGGGTAATATTGTTCAAAATCACTCAATAATTTTGAATTTTGATTTTTGCCTTTTGCATTTGAGCGGCCCGCCAGGAGGGCCGCGAACGGCCACTGTCCCGAAGAAAACCAGGTATCAAATGTGTCTTGTTCGCCTTCCAGCGGGATGGGAATGCCCCACACAATCTGCCGGCTCAACGGCCAGTCTAAAATGTTGTTGAGCCAGTGCAAAATGATTTTCTTGTAGTGCGCCGGAATAAACACAATTGTGCCGCTTTCAATGGCTTTAATAGCCGGCTTTGCCAGCGGCGCCATTTTCAAAAACCACTGGTCTTTAATTTGCGGCTCAATTAAACTGTTGCACTTGTAGCAGGTTTTCACCACGTGCCGGTAATTTTCTTCAATTTTTTCCACCAGCCCCTTTGTTTGCAGTTTTGCCACAATTTTTTCACGGGCTTCGGTAATTTTCATGCCCGCAAATTCCCCGGCAATGGGCAGCAGTTTGCCATTAAAATCAATAATCTGTTCCTTTTCCAAACCATGCTTTTCGGCAATGCCAAAATCTGTGGCATCATGCCATGGGGTAATGGTCATCGCTCCCGTGCCAAATTGCATATCTATGGCCTCATCTTTAACAATAACTGCCTCTATAGGGCCGTTTATCCATTCAAGGCTTAATTTATCACCCTCTTTGTATTGCGCGTACCTAGCGTCACTTGGGTGCATTACAACATATTCATCGCCAAACTTGGTTTCCGGGCGGGCGGTAGCAATTACAAAAGGCCCATATTTTAAATAATATAATTTATCAACTTTTTCGGCATCTTGGGTCTCCAAATCTGAAAGCGAAGTTTGGTGCTTTACGCACCAGTTGATAATTTTTCGGCCGCGATATACCAAGCTGTCGTTGCGTAATTTTTCAAACGTTTCGTAAACGGTTTTGATAATATCGCTGTCCAGGGTGAATTTTTCGCGGCTCCAGTCTGCGCTGGCGCCCATTTTCCGGATTTGCCCTTCAATATTTTTTTTGTTTTCCAGCGTAAACTGCAAAATTTCCTGGTACAGTTGTTTTGGGTCGGTGGTAAACCGGCTGCGCCCTTCTTTTTCCAGCTTTTTTTCATATACCACCTGGGTTTCAAAGCCTGCGTGGTCCAAGCCCGGTAGCCATAGCGTTTTAAACCCGCGCATGCGCTTGTAGCGCACCATAATATCTTCAATGGTAAGCACCAAGGCATGCCCGGCGTGCAAGTTTCCATTGGCATTGGTGGGGGGCATGATAATGGTGAACGGCTTTTTGCGCTTGCCTGGTAATTTTTCAGGGGCAAAAAAACCGCTGTCCTCCCACAGCTTATAAATCTTGTCTTCTACCTTTTTGGCATCATACTGGCCTTCCAGGTGCATGTGGTAATTTTATCTTATTTACTGAGGTTATAAAATATTGACAAAACAGTAAAAGTTTGTTAAACAGTCATTGTGATTACAAGTGCTCTTTGGAGATTACTATCATGTGGATTGTTGCAATTCGGGGAGAGGGTGGTAGTTTTGAGCCTTTCGGTCCCTTTAACAAGCTTGAGGGACAAAACGGAGCTGAAGAGTGGCTCGAGAAGAAAGGATATGAAAAGGATCTGGGCGGGTATTGGAAAAAAGGCGCAACCGGAAGAGCCGATATTAGGAAATTGAATCTTCCAGACTAAAGTAAGATTTATCTCCCAATCCTCAAATTCGCGTTGACGGACAACTTCTGCCACGCGATTTTTTTTGCTCTATTGAAATACCCGGCAACGGCAATCATCAGGCCGTTGTCCGTTGAGAGTTCTTTTGGCGGCACTAGTAATTCCAGCTCCAAACTTCCAGCTTCCAGCTTCTCACTGAATTGTTTTCGCAATTCTGCGTTCGCCGAAACCCCTCCGCCCAGGATAATAGTTTTGGCGCCAAAATCTTTGGCTGATTGCAAGGTTTTTTTGATGAGCACGCCAACGATGGCATCTTGCACGGCAACGCACATTTCATTTTTGAATTCGTCCGTCATTTTTTCATCGCGGACTTTGTATAAAACTGCTGTTTTTAACCCTGAAAAACTAAAGTCATAGTCTTGCGAATTCATCATTGGCCGGGGCAATTCAAAACTGCTGGTTTTTTGTTTTGCAGCAATACTTGAAATAATCGGACCGCCCGGGTAGCCTAATTCTAGAATTCTTGCAGCTTTATCAAAACATTCACCAGCGGCATCGTCGCGCGTTTCGCCGATAATTTCATATTCTCCAATCCCCTTCATGAGTATTAGTTGCGTGTGCCCGCCACTCACCACCAACGCAATAGCAGGTAGTAAATTTTGAATTTTAAATTGTGATTTTTCATTTTGATTTTTGAATTTTGAATTTAGGTCAATGAAATTGACCAATATATGCGCTTCTATATGATTTGCCGGAATTATGGGAATATCCCAGGCATATGAAAGCGCTTTGGCAAAATTTACCCCTACCCAAAGGCAGGGCTCAAGCCCCGGGCCGTGCGTTACGGCGATATAATCAATATCCGGTTTTTCATGCGTTTCCAAAAATTCCACCGTTTTTTCAAAAAGTTCACCCTCTTTTTCAAATATTTTTTCTAAAATTTTAAATTTTGAATTGTCATTTTTAATTTTGATTTTTGCCTTTTGAATTAGTAATTTGCTTTCCTGTAACGCGTTTTCTAAAACAGGAAGCAAATTACGCTGGTGTTCCCGTTTTGCCATCATGGGAAAAACACCCCCATAATTTTGGTGGATAG
>C687J35174_10003816_pt1 | contig 20513 bp, 20 predicted proteins | sample RifCSPhighO2_01_FD_35174 | JGI IMG/M metagenome (IMG submission 35174) | reverse complement strand
CGCGAGAGAACTCGCGGAGGAGGTCACGCAGCAGCCTCTTGCTGGAGAGCGGTCGTACGCGCGGCTCCTCGAACAACTCGCCGACCTGCTGGTCGAGACTCTGGGACTGCCTCATCCCTTCACTCCGAGCGCATCATAGCGGTCGAGCGCCTCGATGGCGATGCCCTTCACGCGCCGGGGCGCGCTCAAGGAGGACAGGACGTTCCTCGCTCGCGCATAGCCTGCCGCGGNCAGCGGCCAGGCGAAACATCCCACGGTGAGACTCCCCACGACCGCGTGATAGGTCGCGCTCAGCTGCAGCTCGGCAGGGTCCATGGCGGCAATCATGGCTGGCAGACCCCAGACTAGTGATCCTATCAGCAGCCCCGCGAGGGCGCTCCATGCGTAGCGCTCGCCCAGATAGCTCAGCACCGAGGGCGCTTCCTCGCGTCTCCCACGCAGTGCTGCGTAGCGGTCCACGAGCTCCTCCAGAAGCACGGCTTCCTTGCTCTGGTCGCAGGGGACGCCCTGGACCCGGAGATAGTCCAGATGGTCCGATGCCCAGGCGCGGTAATCCTTATGCACGCGGACGCCTTTCACAGCGGAGTCGAACTCCGCGATGCTCTCTCGCCGTCCGAGCTCGCGGACGACGCTCGCGACGAGCTTCCGGTTGGACCAGCGCCGCGCCTTGGACGGCCGCTCCTCGAACAGCTCGCCGACCTGCTGGTCGAGACTCTGGGACTGCCTCATCCCTTCACCCCACGCTGGTCGTAGCGAGTGAGCTTCTCCGCAATGTCACGCTTCATCCATCTGAAGGAGTGAGCGCGCTCAATCTCCAGCTTAGGCTTCGCGATGGCGTACGCGACGAGCGGCCCGCCGAAGATGAGCCCCTCAACACCGCCGAGACCCCACCACCAGCCGGGTCCGGCTCCCAGCACCCCCATGAAAAGCGCTGCGACGAAGCCTCCGCATAGGCCTATAGCGAGTGCCACATTCCAGTATTCGNCATCCTCATAGATGCCGANCGTCTCGCCGGGCAGCCGCGCCGCCTTCACATCATACTTGCTCCTCCATGCCTTGTAGTCCGTGACCAGCTCGCCGAGCATCTTGCGCTTCGGGACGTCGAGGGCNAGNCCGCGGGTGTCGCTCAGGTGGTCAATATACGTGTCGAGCGTCTTCTCGTAGCTGACACTCTTCGCCTGGTCGTGCAGGGCATTCTGCCGTTCCACCCTGCCTTCTTCCCGCCGGAACTCCTGAAGCAGCTCGTGCACGAGTTTCTTGTTCGACCAGCGCTCGTGTCTTGCCAGCGCCTCGGGCCGCTCTTCCAGCAGCTCGCTCACCTGGTCGTCCAGTCCTTGCCTCTGCTTCATGGCTTCCCCCTCGCGTCAAGCCTCTCCAGTTTCGTGACCAGCTCGCTCCGCATCGCGCCAAGGTGGCGGCTGCGGTCCGTCGCGGTCTTCGCGCTCCGGACGCCATATGCGAACGCGGGCCAGCCGCACACCAGCGCCTCATAGGCGCCGAGGCCAGTCCACCATGCGGGGTTGCCTCCTATCCCGCTGATGGCTGCCGCAGCAGCACCCCCGATGACCACACCGGCGAAAAAGAGGCCTCCGAACAGGTACTCGAAACTGCCGAAGTATCCTAGGACATCACGCGCCTCCCGGGATTTACGCTCATACAAGGAGCGCCAGCTCGCGTACTGCTCCGCGAATTCCACGAGCAGCTGCTCCTTCTCCGGGCTGCAATCCAGTGCTCGAGCCTCCCGGAGATAGCCGAGATGCTCTTCAAGTGTCTCCGTATAGCTGACTCGGTACCCGCTCTGGAGCCTCGACTGCCATCCGGCGGCGTTCTCCGCCCGGCGGAACTCGCGCAGGACCTCCTTGACGAGCTTGCCGTTGGACCAGCGCCCACGCTGCACAGGCACATCCTCCTCAGCGAATATCTCGCTCACCTGCTGCTCCAGTCGCTGGGTCATCTTGCACCTGCCATCTCGTCATAGCGGTCGAGCAGGAAACGCGTGTCTTTCTTGAGGAACGAGAGCGCCCGTGCGCGCTTCGCGGCAAGGATAGGCCTGCCGAGCGCGTACCCGAGCAGGGGCCAGCCGAAGACAAGAGCTTCCACCCCTCCGAAGGCATAAGCCCCCGCCGGACCGCCCTCCACGGCAACAATTATTCCGACTGTCGCAGCAGCAAAACCGATACAGAGACTTGCACCCCAGAATTCTTCCTCCAAATATCGTTCGATGGTGTCTTGCTGGAATCCACGCGCATCGCTGTCGTACTTCCGCTTCCATGCCTGGTAACCCTGCAGGAACTCCTCCAGCAGCGGCCGCTTCTTCGGGTCCACGGACTGGTCGTGAGCGGCGCTCGCGTAGCCGAGGTAATCGTCGAGAACCCTGCCATAGTCCATGTCAAGGGCACGGCCTTCCAAGGCATTCCGTCTCCGGACGCGCTGCTCCTCCCTGCGAAGCTCCTTCGCGAGGCCATTGAGGAGCTTTCCGTTCGACCAGGACTTTCCAGACCGTGGGCTCTTCTGGAAGCTCTCGCTGGTGAGCTGCTCCTCAAGGCTCTCCTGAATGGTGGTCATCTCTTCTCCCCGGCGAAGGGGGTGCCGCGGCCCTTATAAGAGTTTTCAGCTCGGACAGTCGTTCCTGCCGGAATGCTCTCCACTCTCATGCCCCGTTCACGCGTTTTGCGGTGTTCTTTCCCTCATTTCCCGAGCTCATCGAGCGCTATCCTCCGGATGGCACGCTGGTCCCGGGCAGCGCGCAGCCCGAGTCCGACCCTACGCGCCGCATACCTGCCGAGGGGCCAGGTGATGGCAGCCGCGCTCACCGGCCACACGGCGTACCAGATTCCCTCCGGGAAACTGAATCCCTGGGCAAGCTGGGCTTCCTGCACCAGCCATGTAAAGAGGGGCATCACAACCCCCGCGAGGCAGCCCGCGCTGTAGGGAGTCATGTCCCTGTATCTCGAGAGGGCGGCATCCTCCCTGAGGCACTGCACAAGCCTGTCGCGTCTTGCGGCATATCCCTCCTCCCATGCCTGATAGCGATCTAGGAAATCCTCCAGCACGGACTGCTCCTTTCCCAGAGAGTAGCCGTGCTCCTGCAGCGCTGCCGCGTAGGAGCGGAGAACATCATCAGGGGAAATCTGCTCAGGATTGCGGCCGAGCCTCCTATCTAGGTCGCCGATGCGCTCCATGCGGTCCCTCTCCCGGAGCAGGCCGTGCAGCAGCTTCTTGCCGGAGATGCGCTTCTGAGGAGCCTCCTCGAACACGGAGTCCAGCGTCTCCTGCTGCGCCTGTCTCATGGCATCTCCTCGCGCAGCGTCCGGTAGAACTCCTGGAACTCCGCCTCGCGCTCCTCGCCGGTGAGGCCGAGCGCCCGCTCGCGCTCCGCCACGGGGTCCACCTGCTCTCTCCGTGCATCATCCGCTTGAGAAGAGGCCTCGTACGCGTTGATGACAATGCCATACTCGAACTCCGCATCGTCCCATTCCGCGTGCGCCTTGTACACCCTGCCCAGCTGAAGATGGACAGAGGGCAGCCAGGGCGCGTAGGTGAAATCCTCCTCACTGTAAATAGGGGAGTCCACCGTGGCTCCCGCATGGTAGAGCGACGCGCGCAGCAGTGTTGCGCGTTCATCGTCCCCCGTGAGCATCGCGGCGTGATACAGCCCGCGCGAGACCCGGAGCGCGTCTCCCTGGGCACTCGACAGGAAGAGCTCCTTCGAGTTCCCGAGGCCCTCCGCTCCATCAACCAGCCGCGCATCGAGCANCTGGAGGTCTTCGCTGTCCCGTAGGTACATCGAGAGCGGAGCCCTCTCGCCAGAGGCGAGGAGCCCTGCGATATAGGTGAGCTCTCCGGCGGCGTGCGTGCCCTCCGCGCGGGAAGCCAGGGCAAGGAGCCAGTCAAAAGTCTGCTGTGGGTCATCGAAGAGCGTGTAGTGCCGGTTCGCCAGGTCCACGATGGTGTCCGTGGTGAGCTCATCGCTGTCCGCGTACTCGAGCACGTAGTTCTCGAAGAGTGCCTCGACCGTCTCCGGCATGAACTCCTGGGTCATCTGGGCGGTCAGCACCGCCTTGCTCCGGGCGTCAAACCCCCGCGTCGTGCCTGGGAAAAGGTCGGCGACCTCCATCAGCTGGCTGAAGTCTTCCGCGTCCAGATACGGCATTTCCGCCTCAATGTCCATCCCCAGCATCCGGAACGGGACTTCCTCGTAGGGGACCGCATAGCCGGGAAGCGATTCGATGAACGTGCTGTCCGCCGGCGCCTGAAGTGGGTACTGCGCGTCAAACACCTCGCGCGCCGCGTTCTCTTCCGCTTGCGACATGGACTCGACGCGGCCAAGGTACTCCTTTCCACCGAGGAAACCGCCCACGAGGAGTGCCAGGGCTGCGATGCCNGTGCTGATATTCTTCACCCTGGAGGCCCGCTTCCGNTACTCCTGAGCGATGGGCTTGCCGCGCCGCTTGTCCTGCATGAGGGAGACGAGTGCAGCGTCCTTCACCCGTCTGCCCTCAAGAAGGGAGCGAATCGACCTGCCGTTGAGCTTCCCTGCCGCTTCGGCGCCCAGAAGCCGCGTCACCTCCTCAGCATCAGAGGAGAGCAGCGCCTGCTCCAGCGCGGTGAGAGCGTCCCCCGAGAGCCGCGAGCGCTCAGAGAGTTCTTTCGCCAGGAGCATGACGTCGAGCTTCCCGCCGCTGGCAGTGACGTAGCGTCCTAGCTCAGATGGGTCGAGCAGCGCGCCCGCGGCGAGGAGCTGATTCAGCGGGAGCCCGGATGCGTCATCGGAAAGACCCCCCTCCTTGCGCTGGGTGGCCAGCGCGCGGGCGACTTTCCGCGCCAGGTCCTCCTTCACGGCATCTCCTCCTGAATGTATTCGATGCGCTGCTCACTGCGCTCCGCGCGCTGCGAAAGGTCATGGCTGCCCCAGAGGTAGGCGCCCACCAGCGCGCCAGCAGCGAGCAGGACACGCACTGCGGCGGGGAGAAGCGACCGCCGAGTCGCCCGCTCGCGCGCATAGACCGTGGCGTTCTCGACACTGAGAGGCGCCGCCGCCGCGACGCGCTTCTCCAGCGCTGATATCATCTCCTGGACGTCATCCTTCCCAAGTCCTTTTCCATACTCCACAAGGAGGCGAGCGCCCAGCTCGGCTGAAGGGACTGACGCGTCCGCCATACACGCGTCGTACGCATTCGGATTCTGCCTGCATATGAAGGAGGCGAGCAGCAGCGAACGGACCTCATCGCCATTCACGGCCAGAGAGAGTCTCTCCTCAAGGGCCGGATGCGCCTCCAGGGCAGGTCGGGCGTACCCGAGCAGCTCTTCCGCCCCCACGATGTCCCACGCGGAGAGCGGGGCGAACCTCACTGCGTTGTATTCCCTCCTGGGCTGCTGCTCCGGCTCCTCCAGGGAGCGCAGCACGTCCAGCGCCCGGATGCGCTTCTGGCTCATGGTGAACCTCTGCATCGGCAGCTTCCCTCGAGTGCGGGAGACTGCTCGGTATAGGGGTAGTGCAGCCGCTGGCTGATCAGGTGATTGTCATACTTGATGATGTTCTTCGGCACCGCGTCTCCCGCAGCGAACCGCTCGAAGAGCGCGAGGCCGAGATACGCTGCGACCATGTTGGTAGTGATGACGCTCGGGTCCGGCGCGGCCGTGCATCCGATAGGCTGCGCGTTCGCCGCTATCTGCTTATCGACGCCAAACATGCATTCGAGGCAGTAATTGTCTCCAGGCTTGAAGAGGTACGCCTGGCCCACCGTCGGGTCGGTGCCGCAGAACACCGCAGGGATGCCCTCGCGGACCGCAGCGTCGTTGATGGAACGCGTGCTCTCCCAGTTGTCCGTGCATCGGAACACGACGTCAGGCTTCCTGGCGAACGCGCCCTCGAAAGGCTCCGCCCGGACCGTGTACTGCACCTCGGGGAACATGGTGGAGAGGACCTGGACAACGGTTTCGGCCTTTCCTCTCCCCACCGCATCCTCGTGCAGCGTCGCCATGAGCTGCCTGGAGAGGTTGCTCTCCTCGAAGACGTCCGGGTCCCAGACCTCGATGGATCCGACGCCCATCTGCGACAGCCCAGGAATGACCCAATTGCCCAGCGCTCCTGCGCCGATGACCGCGGCCCGCATTCCGGAGAGGTCGAGGCTGTCATACTTCTCCTGCGCCAGCTCGTCGTACACCCCGAGCAGGTTTCCGCTCAGGCCGTTGAAGCGCACCGTGCGCTCGATGGGCCGCTCGGTGCCGAGGGGCATGAGGACTTTCCGCGCCTCGTCAGCCGCGATGCCCGCGATGAGTCCTGCAGTGAGGGGATGCTGCCCTTTCCCGTGGTAGTCCGGGGAGAGGCGCTCCTCAAGGCCGCCCGACCCGCGGTCGAGCGATAGCTCAGCGTGCATTCGCTTCGCCGACGCGTTGAGCAGCGGGATATTCCTCGCACGGGCGTAATCGAGCAGGACTCGCTCTGCGAACGGATCGTTGGTCGCGTCGATGATGAGATTCGGCGCTCCGAGAATGCACGCGCTCGCCGGGTCCACGAATTTCCAGGGAGTGCTCTCCACCCGGAGCAGCGGCTCGCCGGTGCCCGCGTCGCGGGACATGTGCAGCAGCACGTCTCTCAGCGAGTCCGCCGCGAAGGCATGGCCGTTCCTCCGGAAGAGGGCCAGGAACTCCCCGGGATCCCGTCCCTTGGCCGCGCGGTTGTCGTAGAGCGAGAGCCACCCCACTCCGAGACCCACGAGCGCAGCAGCGATGTTCTGGCTCAGCACTCCTGAGCCGACGATGGCCACCTTGCTCTTCAGGAGCTTCTGCTGGTCCCAGCTCTCGCCGTCCACCTGGATGCGCTCCTGGCGGTCGAAGCGGTCCATCTCAGTCCTCGTCCTCCTTCTCGGCGGGTTCCGCGGACAGCGACTGCTTGGGCAGCAGGCCGTTCAGCCAGGAGACGATGCGCTGGATGAAGCGCTGGCTCCAGTTGTACTGCGCGATGGGCTGCTCCACCTGCACCGGAACCATCACGTCCGCGGGCTCCACGATGGGAATGGGTGTTGCTGCCTCCTTGATTGCCTTCTCCACCGCGGTCGCCCGGCGGGTCCTGCGGTCGAGGTTGATGCGCTTCCGCACCTCGGCCTCCAGCGCGCCGAGATATTTCGGAGCGAGCGTCCCCTCCGCGGTCAGCTCGAAGTCTCCCGCGACGGGAACGACCCGGACGGGAACTTCCTGGCAGAAATAGGAGTCCTGCACAATCCTGCCGTGGCTGTCGAGGAGGTATCCGAACACTTCCCCGTAGAGATGGCTCTCGTCGGTCCTTCCGCTCTCGGGGGAGAAGAGCCCTGCCAGCTCCGCGGGAGACGCCCGGCAATTGAAGATGAGGCTCTTGCTGTACGCGATGTACACCGGAGAGTGGTCCTCCAGGGACGCGACGAGCCCCGAATGCTCCAGCGCCTCCTGCAACGCAGCGTCCGTCTTCTCCTTGTCTGCCTTGAGTCCCCGCTTGCCGAGGCTTTCCTGCAGGGCAGCCGAAAGCCCGCTGCGGTCCAGCCGGACGCGGTAGACGTTCAGGCTGGTCTCGTCCGAAAGCTCCAGGACCTCGCCTTCGAGCGTCCTCTTGAGGGACGGCATCTTGGTCACGTCATAGCCGCGGAGGCGGCTGCCCTCCTGGCCTGCGAGCCAGCTCAGGATGCGCTTGTTGTTCTCCCTGTCGGTCGAACTCGGGTGAACTACAGAGGCATAGGACTGCGGCCATGGATGGATATGCGTCCAGCAGTACACCTCGAGGTCGGTTCCTTCGAGATACTGCCTCAGGTCGGAGGTGAGCGCCTCCTCCAGCGGGTCGAAGTTCGTGCGGACGGTGGTGTTCTCCGTCTGGTGCGGCAGGTAGAAGTCCCGTGTGATGTCCTCTCCTCGCTGGCGGACTCCCCAGGTATAGAACTCCTGGCTCGCCTCCACTTCGCTCCTCGCGCCGGACTCCCGGAGCATGTCCCGGTAGATGTCCCGTATGGCGTAGAATTTCGCCACTGCCCCTGGAGAGATGCGGACCATCTCTATCTCCTGCGTCGCGGGGATGATGATTGTGCGCTCCTTGCCGCGCTCCTGCATCTTCTTCGTCATATAGGCAGCGATGTCACTCATGTTCATACCTCCTCCTGGGTGTTGCTGACGACCATGCCATGCTCTCTGAGCCATTTCTCGTCTTTCTTGAGCGGAAGGTAGGCCTGCCTGTCATAGACGAAGGCGCTGCGCGGCCTGTTGAGCAGCTTGTACTTACCAGGACTGCCCTCCAGCTTGTAGCCGGTGACCAGGATGTCGCGGCCGAGCATCAGATATCCTGCGACCTTCTGGCCGAGGGACATGCTCTCCAGCCGCGCGGTCGCCCATCGCGAGCGGTCCTTCTCCAGGTCATCATCGAGGCAGATGGACTTGTTCTCCTCGATGATGCCCTGCTCAAGCTTCCTGTGGTGCTGCACGAAGGGATGGAGATACGCCCCTTTGACAAAGGGCTTCACATAGCGGATATCGCAGGGCTTGCCCGGCTGGACTCGTACCGCGTAAAGCGCCACGGAGACCTCGCACGGGGGGAAGACGTAGATGCCGCCGTCCTCCCCTCGGTTCGCGAACTGGGGCACCCCCAGGGTGAGCAGGTACTTGTCCGGCGCGAGGCGCTCCACCCTGAGGTCCTGCACCTTCGAGACACTCTCCCGGACGCGCTGCTCCAGCGTGCGTTTCTCGCTCAACGCATCAGCAGCGCCCTCCTCGCCCGCAAGGGCATCCTGCTGGAGCTTCCTCGCGAGCCGCTGATTGTACGCCTGCGCGAACTTCTCAAACGGCATCCGGTACACGAGCGAGTAAATCCTGCCGCCGACGGAGACCGACGGCCCGCTCGGAGCATCCGTGAGGGCAAGCGAGTATACGAGCGTCCCGCCTCCCGCGCGCGCGGTGCACACGTCGCCGAGGGAAAGCTCGGCAAGGGTATCTTCGAGGAGGCTGGCCTCTCGAAGCGGTGCGGGTCTCTGGCGCGTGGGCCGGACGCCGAGAGCGCGCAGCCCCTTTGAGGACTTCTTCTCCTTCGCGGGCTGGAGCCTGCGTCCCGCGATGCGGGCAAGCTCATCTCCGCTCGTCGCGAAGTACGGGAGAACTTCCTCTGAGATGAACGCGAGCAGCTCCTGCTCGATGAACAGGTCCTTGACCTTGGTCCCGAGCTGCGAGGAGTACTTCTTCAGCAGTTTCATCTGCATCTCCTGCATCTGCTCGCTCACGACCGGGTCCTCGAAGTACGCGCGCTCGATATCGAAGGCCAGTGCGAGCGGCTCCAGCTTCAGGCTCCTCGCGCCGATGGCGAGCACCGCATCACCCTCCATCGCTTGCTCGTTCCCGCTCGGCTTGTACAACCGTCCTCCGAGAACGACGGCTCCGTCCTCGAGCAGATGCCTGATGTAGGGTTCTTCCAGTGCCATGCGCTCACTTCGTATAATGCTCGGAGAGCCTCGCTATCTCCTCTCCCCCGAGAGGTCCGATGATGAGCCCGCCTGCCTGATGCTCCGAGTACACGAGGCGAAAGCCGTACATCCACATCGCGACCTCGTCGTCGCTCGGCGGGTGGCCAAGGTTGCTCGGCACCAGCTTCGTGAGCCAGCAGTTCTCGCCCACCTGCTCATCCAGCGAGGTGATTGGCTTCGGCTTGTCCATCCCGGAGAGCGGAGTGAGGGTGTACACGATGTCCTGACGCTGATCTTGGACGCCGGGCTCACGCAGGCTTCTTCCACCACGCTGCTCCCTTCCAATAAAATCCCTCGCTGTCCTCCAGAGCAGCTTCTGCTGGGCGTCCGCGATGCGGTCGCCCTGGAAGTTCATCACGTACTCGGTGAGCAGTTCCCGGAGAGTCATCCCCAGCGGGCCCTTGCCACGGAGCGTCGGGGCCTTCGCAAGCTCCGGCTCGCTCAGCCGCCAGACGGTATCTCCGGCGCGGGATTCGGCCTCCCACGCGACGCGGTAGTTCTCCTCGACTCTCGCGACGCCCGGACCGATGAGGAAGACGTACAGCGCGTCGTCGGTGCGGAATTCGAGCGGCCGCTCGGGCGGCAGGTCTTGAAGCGGGTCAGCCGGCGCATCGTTCATTCTTGGTCCCTCCCTATTTGGTATCTGACAGTGGTGATTTTAGGAATTTTCATTGCAATATAAAGGTTCCGCCTCCGCTTCCTGATTTTCCCTCACTGGCGACGGCAAGTCCCGCCACCATTTGAATGCTCTGCCAAAGATTCCCGTGAAATCAGATATGAACAGCCTGCAAATTCCGATTACGCTGAATTTTCAGTGGGAATGTTTTTAACGCGGCCACGCCCACCGACGAGATGCACCCTGAAAGGGCGGTAATCCCTACGCGGGGTGAGAGGCGCATTGTACAGGAGGGTGCCAACCATAGTAAACCTTTTAAGTGAATATAGATTCACCCCTGCGTAGTACATATTTAGTGTACAAACGGGGGATGGCGTCATCGCCCGGTATCCAAATGAGGTGAGGAAGGGATGGCCAAGAAGCAGGACACCGCAATGGAAGATTTGAAGCAGGTTCGCCGCGGGGGGATGAGCCTCTACGACACGCTCTCGGGCGAGCGCAGCATGGAGAATCCGCGCGACGTGCTGGAGCGCGGCCGCCGGAGCAGAGCTGACCAGCAGCAGTCCCTCGGCGAGCAGACCACGCTTTTCGGGAAGAGCGGCATCACTGTCGAGAACTTCGCAAGGATGATGGCCGAGTACGCCCTTGAGCTCGACGACCTCGTTGAGCAGCACAAGGACCTCTCCTCCAACTGGCAGGGCGCGTTGGGCAGGATGCGCGCGAAGGGCGTCATGTGGGGCCTGTACCGCTCGATGCATCGGGGCTTCCTCAGCGGGGTGCCGTTCCTGAAGACCTACGGCAAGAACAAGATGCTCGACCGCGCGGAGCGGAGCGGCGGCCTCCTGGACTCTATCATCGGGGACACTATACGCAACTTCACCGGCGCAGGGAACAGTATCAAGGGCTCGCTCAAGCAGCTCCAGACGCTCGAGGCAGATGGCCATTCCCATCTCGACTACCTCCATGAAGANTCAGACCACTGGCGAGGAGAATCCACCAGGCTCGACCAGGTGGTGCTCGGCGCCGAGCGCGAGATGGAAACCAAGAAAGGAGAGTATGACACACTGGTCTCCCAGTGGGAGCAGATGCCGATGCTCAACGATGCGGAGAAGCTCGCCAGGGAAGAGTTCGGGCGCAGCGTGACCGCTGCGCAGGGCGAACTCCAGCAGAAGGAGCTGACGGTGAACAACCTGCGGAATGAGCGCAACCGCGCGGACAAGCTGCTGGACCAGTCCGAGAACTCCAGTCGCGCACAGGAGGCGACTCTCCTGACGGTGCAGAGTCTCGTCGCGTCGTATGAGATGATGCAGATAGGGTACGAGGCGCAAATCAAGTACTCGATGCCCATCTTCCAGCAGAACGGCAAGACCGCAGCGAGCGCGATGCACGCGACGCGTCTCATCAACCTCTACAACCGCACCATGAAGGCGGCCAACGAGGTCATGATGATGAATGTGCTTGCTGCGCGGGGAATCGCCCACGAGGCGATGGAGATGCTCGCGAAACCCTTCTTCGANGAAGAAGTTNTGGAGCAGGTCAAGGCCTACTCCCGCGAGACCCAGGATGAGCAGCGGCGTTTCTCCAACGCGTACCATCTCACGCAGCAGGGAATCTATGTGGACCCTGCCTACGTGGCGGACCCCACGAAGGCGGAGAAGCCCAAGCGCATCGACCAGATCCTCGCCGATATCGAGCGGCAGGAGAAGGAGGAGACCGCGCCGCAGGGAGGCTGANTACATGAGCCCCTCGGGCTTTGTCTCCCTCAAGGGNGAGGAGAAAGAGCGCTACCTCGCGAAGCTGCTCGGACAGACCNGGCAGCTTGCGGAGCAGCTCGCGTCGGACCCTGGACTTCCCACCGCCCCAGGCATCCCCGAAGAGAGCAGGAAGCTGCATCGCGGGGTGCTGGCTGACCTCGCAAAAGAACTCAACCGAGTCCGGGCCGCGATGGGAGCGCTGCGGTACATCAGCGGAGCTGAGGACTTCCACGAGAACACAGGAGTCTGGCGCGAGGTAAGCGTGGATACCGAGAGCGGCCTGCCGCGTTTCGACTATCTCCTGACCAGGCTGTCGGACGTGCGCAACGCTCCGGAGCCCCATCGGGAAGCCGCGCTTGCTGCTGCCCTGGAGGACCTGCTCTTCGACGAGAATCTCCCGGGGAATGCGTACGCGGGGCGCTTCGAGGAGCTTACGGCTGCGGTCCGGGAACTCGACTTCTCGCGCCGGACAAAGACGCTGGACATCCCCCTTGCGTCGAAGAGCGACCTGCACACCGACCTGCGCGCAATGCGCGTGGGCAAGGGTAATCTCACCCCTGACGGGATGTCGACCGAGCGCTTCAAGCTGGTGTTCACCGCATACAATCTGCCGCAGGCTGCATACAACAGCTGCATCATCATCCTTGACCAGGATATCCCGATGCGCGGGACGGCGAAGGATCTCCGCATGGAAGGAAAGAGCGCGGTCATCTCCGCGGAACTCTCCGATATGCTCACCCGGAAATTCTGGGGAACTCCCTACGACCTCATGGAGGGCCTGGACAGCATCGAGGCGCTGCACCCGAAGCACGTCTCCATCGGGGTGTACGGGCCTTTCTACAGCGCAAACGTCCGCGACCTCAGCACCATGCGGGGAAGGGAAGGGCGCGCGCTGCGCGAGCTTCTCGAAGCGAATCCTGACATCGCATTCCTCCGCTACCGGCGGGACTACCTCTCGAGCAGGGGGACGATACGGAAGCCCCTCCGCCTCCGCAAGGACTCCTTCCGCGAGGATTACCGCAGGGAGGACGTCGCGTCGGACGAGCTTGCGGTCTGCGACGCGCAGGCGAGAGCGGTCCTGGCGGAGCTCACCAAGGGAAGCCCGCTCAAGATATACCATGAGGTGGCACGATGAGCACAGCACGTAGAGTGAAGCCAGCGACTTGGAAGCAGTGCGAGAAGGCAGTGCGCGTCTGGCTGAAGGGCAACGCGTTCTTCCCGTATGCGGAGTTCACTCCGGACAAGCTCCCGCCGGGAATCCAACAGAACCGGAAGTTCTCCCTCTACCAGTACGTCCTGGAGCAGGTCGGCGACCCAGGGACCGCAGACCAGTGCATGAACAGCCCCGAGCAGATAGCCGCGCTCACCAGCTACAAGCGCGCCCTCGGCACCTACCTCGCGGTACACGACGGTCTCGAGCAGCTCATCAAGCCCGAAGGCGACGCGGCAGCGGCCAAGCAGGAGCGCGCGTTCATCAACGCCTACGCCCTCTTCTCCGGGGCGTGCGCGGGCCTCCAGAGCCTCGAGGCGGACCTCCTCGACCGGGATAACGACTATCTCAACGTGGATTTCAGCCTGGAGAAGGACGAGCTGATGGACAACCTGACGCACATCGTGCTCAGGGGCCTCGCGCGCCAGCACGTCAAGCTTGGCACCATCGACGACGAGAACCTGCGCAAGGTCCTCCAGGGCGCGTACAGCTTCCTCATCAACCAGGTGCGCTGGGAGAAGGACCGCTTCAGCGACGTGGTGCAGCGGTACAATCTTGGCAACGCGAGCTGGGTCCTCGAGGGCGAGCCCTGGGGAGTCAGCGATGTGGTCATCACCGGCTTCGAGTTCCGCCCGGGATTCTCCCAGGCGACCGTGGTGGAGCGCGTGGAATGGGACCAGATCATCGGGAACACCGACCTCAAGGAGTCGCTCATCTCCATCGCGGACAACTTCCTGGGATGGTACGACAAGGGCGGGAATCCTGCGCTCGACGTCGTGCGGCTGCCGAACACCTACCTCCTGAAAGGGAGGCCGGGAACGGGGAAGACGCTGACCATCCAGGGGATGGTCTCCCACCTGAGCCGGATGTCCGAGGAGCGCAGTCTTCCCTTCGAGACGCTGTTCATCGACTCCCGCATCAAGAGCAAGTGGTTCGGAGAGGGGGAAGACCTCATCCGGAAGGAATTCGCCAAGGTGCACAGCGGGGACAAGGTCTACCTCATCGTCGTGGAGGACATCGACGCGCTGCTCGCCTCCCGCGAGGATATGCGTGAGGACTCCCCGGAACGGGGGCTCATGCAGGAGCTGCTCAACCAGCTCGAGGGAGTCGCATCGAGCACCCTGGGCAACTACCTCCTCATCGCGACGACCAACAAGCCGCTCACGCTGGACGACGCGCTCTCATCGCGCCTGAGGCAGAACGAGATGTTCGTCACCGGCCCGGAGACACCCGAGGACTTCGGGAAGCTCCTCCAGCTGGAGCTCAAGCGAGGCATCAAGCATGGCTACGTCCGCCTGAGCAAGAAGAGCGCAGAGATCCCGGAGAAGAAGTGGACGGACCTCGGGGCGCTGTGCTTCCATCCGGACTTCCCGGACGATTACGCGCACAGCCTCTCCGGCAGGGACGTCCGGAACCTCTGCCGCCGGCTCGAGCTGGAGGCTGCCAAGGGGCTCAAGATACCCGCGGAGGCCAGGAGCGAGCTGGACGAGCTCCGGCGCACGGACATCCCCGCTTTCCAGACGAAGTACGCGACCTTCCTCACCCAGGTCTATACGGACGCCATCGAGAGTGGAATCCGCAGCTACCATGAGACGCGCGACAAGGATGTGGTGGCGGCGGACGAAGCGGAGTTCCAGCGCCACGTGAAGCAGTACCGCCTCGCCGCCATGGCGCGGGGAGACCCAAGCGTCGTGGCTGCAGAGTACAGCTTCGAGACCATGCCCATGGAGATGCTGGACAAGCTCATGACCGAGCTGGAGAAGGCCAAGAAGCAGAGGAAGCAATGACGCGGAAGCCTAGCGACCTGGGAGAGTACGCGCGCAGCCTGCGCACGAAGAAGGAGGCAAGCAAGCCTGCCGGCGCTGTCCCTCCAGCAGGAAGGAATATCCTGCAGGACATCGCGGGTAAGCACCTGCGCAAGCGCTACCTCAACTCCCGCGAGCACGTGGAAGACAGCGTGCTGCTCATACCCGACAAGCGTCTGCTCACCCTCACCGGGCGCGACGCCGAGAGATACCGAGCCGCGCTCCAGGACATCCTCGGCCGAGAGGTCGCGGACGAGAGCTTCCGCATCGACAAGGGGGGCAGCGCCCTGGGCTATGATCTCGACGACTGGCTCATCATCGTCTCCCCGCAGCAGCGGGAATGCGACATCATCAGCGACGAGTTCTCCTTCATGGAGCAGCTCCTCAGCGAGGTGCATGCGAAGGCGGGCCCGCTCATCCAGCAGGTGACCCTCGGAGAGGCGCTCTACGGAAGAGTCACGGGGCCCGCGCTGACCCCCACGGCGCTCATCGCGTCGGCAATGCTCGGCGAGGGAGGTCTCTCCCTCTCGGTGACCCTCGAGACTCCGACTCGCGCCCTCGAGGCGTTCGCGAAGCTCCATCGCGTGGTGCAGGACGCGAAAGAGGACTACCGCTCCATCCTCTCCGCGGAGACGCAGCAGGCCGTGCTGGACGCCTTCACCCTCAAGTACGGCGCAGAGGGCAGCCGCCCGGGCCTGGGGAACCTGAGGCTCATCCGGCCGGACGGGGTATTCCCGGTGAAGATGCAATCTGCGAGCTACAAACTCCGCGGAGACAGCATGGACCTGTATTCTCTCACCGGGACGAAGCCGCTCATGGTTTACTTCCAGCACGGCGCAGGGAACGGCGAGAGCCGCCGCACCGAACAGTATGCCGTCGTGAACGGCAGAGAGACCGATGACCTTCTCGACGCGCTCATCCGGGAGGGCTTCCTCTTCTACTCTGCCTCTGCCGGCAGGGAACGGCTCCAGACCCTCCGCCGAGCCGCGCGCCAGGCTGAGGCAGGGGACCTCAAGAGCGCCGCGAGCGTCTCCGACCTCTTCAGGCGGGTGGACAGCGCCCGGGCTCCGGAGACTGTGCGGGAATTGGAGGAGGCAATCGCAGCCATCGAGGGCGCCAGGGATGAAGCTGCAGCATACGGGCACTTCTCCTCATGCTCAGGAGATGTCAAGCTCTCCATGGTCTATCCGGTGCGCAAGGACCCGGTGCTCTTCGACCTTCTGTCCAGGATGCAGGACCAGGACCCTGACGTGGTGCGCTACCGGTCCACCGGGGAGGCCATCGCGTTCATCGAGAAGGCCGGCGACCAGATGGTAGGGGAGTGGCTCCGAGCGGTGTCATCGCGCTGGAGCTACGCCGACGAGCAGAATCCCTGGGTCAATCTCTATCTCGCGGAAACGCGTCCCGGCGCCGTGGAGCTCGCCGGGCTGCAAGTCGAGAAGCGCTGAGCGGCCGCTTTGCGGAGAATGTCCGGCATGCCGGCGTCGCACGGTATCGCGGCCGGCTGCTGAGAAATCTATTTAAACCATGCCTTCCCAGTGGGAGGCATGCCGGGCCCGCTCGAGAGTTTCAAGGAGATGCACTCTCTCATCGAGGGCGACGTCCGGGTTCTGGAGGAGTACCTGTCCTCGGTCACGCGCGAGATTGACGGCCTGCAGAAGGAGCTCTCCTCCCGGGAGGCGCATATCAGGCGCCTGGAGCGGGAGAAGGACGAGAAGCAGCAGCGCCTCTCCGCGCTGGACGAAGCGCTTGCCAGGAAGGAGAAGGCGCTTGCCGGGCAGAAGTCGGCGTTCCAGGAGGAGAAGCGCCGCGAGGAAGCACAGCTTGCGGCACTCGGGGAGCAGATGGCCGCTTCCCGCGATGAGGAGCAGCGCCTCGAGCGCCGGATTGCCGGCCTGAAGAGGAAATCCGANGGGCTGCAGAANCGCACGGATGCTCGGGAGAAGGAGTTCCTCTCCGCATCCAAGCAGACGGACTCAGCGGAGAAGGATCTCTCCGAAAAGAAGGCCGCGCTCGCCGCCCTGCAGAAGGAGCTCGGCTCAGCGCGCGAGAAGCTCCATGTGCTCGGCCAGCGCCATGAGGAGAAGGATGAGCGACTCAAGCAAGAGGAGTCATCCTTGCGGGCGCACATCNCCGCACAGGAAGAGTCCCTGAAGGATGCCGAGCGGCATCACGCCCAGCTCNCCACCGACGCGGACAGGCTCCGGAAGGAGAAAGAGAAGCTCCGTCTTTCCCTCGAGGAGGCCAGACAGCAGCTCCTCGCCGCACGCAAGGAGGAGACGGACGAGCATCAGCGCCTTGCATCCCTCGAAGCCAAGCGGAAGGAGCTATCCAACAAGCTCTCCGCGGCGAGGCGTGCCGTCGACGGCCGGAATGCCGCGCTGGTCAGCGCCGGCCAGGACCTGAAGCACGCGCGGACCATGCTCAACGAGCGCCAGGAGCGCCTTGTCCAGATGGAAGCCCGGCTGAAGGAGACCAGGGCACAGATGCGGCAGAACGCCTCCGCGGCCCGCATGGAGCGCAAGGACGCAGCGTCGGTCGAGAAGAAGGCCGCGCAGAAACAGAGCGAGCTGGACGCACTGCGGCGCGAGCTTGCATCTCAGCGCAATGCGGCTCTCCGCTCCTCTCGGGATTTCACGAAGGGGAAAGCCCTCCTGACCTCGCTCCGCCACAGGCTGACCGCGATGGAGCGCAGGCATCGTGCCGCCCTCGCGGCGGCCTCGGCCGAGAAACGCAAGGCACACTCCGCTCTCTCGCATATCGCATCCCTGCGCGGCCGGGAAAGGGCTCTAGGCTCATCAGTCTCGGCGCTTCGGAAGAAGGAAGCGGACGCCTCACGGCGCGCCCAGGCCCAGGGCGCGCTGGTCTCCCGACAGGATACCGTCTTACGCTCGGCACACGCCGAGGTGCGGAAGCTGCAGGTACTGAAGGAACGGCTTGCCCAGCAGAGCGCAGCTCTCCGGGCACAGCAGGCCCGTCTTCGGGAGCGGCTGGTCGCCCTCAACGCCGCGCTGCCATCCCTCGAGAAGAAGAAAGCGCAGCTGCAGCGAGCTGCGCGCTCCGCCCAGGCTAGCATGCCGAAGAACGAGCAGGAGGTAGCCTCGCTGAAAGCCGCGCTCCGGAAGAGGGAGGAGGAGCTCTCCCGGCAGAAGCGCCCGGAACCGGCCAAGCGGATTACCCTTTCGCAGGTCGGCGGCGCTGTCTCGGTGGAAGGCGCACCTGACGCGGTGAGGAAGCAACTCGAGCGGTACAACAGCGCGGCGGCCTCGGCAGCGGCGGACGCGGTGAGCCTGGCGCGGGCCATCTCGGAGGAAATCTCCCGGAGAGTCCGCTCCCGCGAGCCCGGAGTGAAGGAGCTCTACCATCTCGCGAACGAGCTGTACAAGGGCTCTGCGGGCCCGACGAGACAGCTGCTCCTGAAGGAGATTGAGCGCCTGCGGAAGGAGATACTCAACGCGACATGAGGGAGCGCACTGCCTCAGCGAGCAGCTCCCTCCGCTTTCCTTTCGTTCCCAGTAGATGCACCGGAACCGTGCTCTCTATGTCCGGCAGCGCGCAGTAGGCCGACTGCAGCACGTCCGGCAGGGCGTCCAGCTTCGCATAGCTCCTGGGAATCGCCTCTCTCCGCTCCAGATGTCCGCTCGGCAGCGCGCTGTCCAGCAGCACCACAAGGTCGAGCGTTGCCTCGCGCAGCGGACTTCGAGGCTCGACCAGGATGCGGGCCGTCTCCACTTCATCGGTCACGGTCCCGCGCTTTCCTGTCACCAGCATCCTCCCCCCGAGCGTATCCAGCATCAGGATATCATCATCGAGGACCTGCGCACGGGGGTGCAGCTCGCGCATGAGCGATTTCCCGGAGCCGGAATTGCCGGAGAAGAGGATCCCGGCTCCATCCGCGACGAGTCCGCAACCGTGCACCGCCTGGTAGCGCTCCGAGTGGAAGCAGCCGAGATAGAGCGCCAGCTGCCGCGCCAGTTGCTCCAGGTTCCCTGGAGNGGAGCAGCGCAGCTCCCGGTATGGAGGNTCGAACACCGCGGAATAGCTGTCCGCGTCCTGCAAGATGATGCTCAGCTCGGACGATTCCGCAGTCTCGTAGTAGCGNGAGAGGTCCAGCTTCCACGGGGAAAGGATGCGGACCGCGCTGTCCGCCACCGCGACGATGGTCTCATGCATTCCTGTCCAAGATACCACTCATGGAATCGGCCGGGTTCTTAAGGGTTTCCAGAAGAGTTTCCATCGACAGCGGGGACCGCACGGGATGAGCTCGCGTTCAGCGCCTGACCAGCTTTTCCCGCAGGTGCTTGTCATGGATATGAAGCTCCAGGGCCTGGACGTGCTTATGGCAGTAGGGACATGTCCCTTCCGTGCTCCTCTTGACCTGCCTCGGCAACGGCTTCTCGTACGATGCCAGTGTTCTCTTGGTCATGCCGCTCAGTCGGGGACGGTGCTTATTAACTATTGCGCTGCCTGGTGTCCACGGCGGTGAACCATGCCCCGACCGGAATCCGAGTTCACCGCCGACCCCAGCAATGGGCGCCTCAGAGACCAAAACATTTATATGGACAACTGTCCAACAAGATGAACAGTTACCCTAAAAAATGGACAGAAACCACAACAGGCTGCTCGAAACCTTCCTCCGCGATCCCGGGACCGAGTTCCATGTACGTAACCTTGCGCTGAGACTGGGCATCTCTCCAACGACAGCCTCGAAGTACCTTCGCAGCCTGGAGAGGCAGGGACTTCTGGTCCGTGAGAAAAGGCTCCAGGCACAGGTATTCAGGGCAAATGCCCAGAATCCCCTTTATCGTCACCGGAAACTCTGCTTCCACATTGAGCAGCTGTGGTCCTCCGGACTCATTGATTACCTGATTGACCGATTCAACAATCCTGAGGCCATCGTGCTCTTCGGTTCATGCAGGAAAGGCGAGAGCACCCCGCAGAGCGATGTCGACCTGCTTATTATCACTCCCGCGAAGAGGACTGCTGATGTTTCGGCCTTCGAGAAGAAGATAGGCCAGGAAATTCAGTTGTTCGTGCATTCCAGGCAGGAGATTGACAGACTGAAGGACAAGAATAAGGAGTTGCTGAACAATTTCGTGAATGGCGTGGTGCTCCATGGTTTCTGGGAGGTCTTCTTGTGACGTTCTCGGATTTCCTGAAGAGCGGCTCTGTCAGGAAATCATCCCGCGACGTCCAGCTCGCAAGATCGCTTCTGACCACCGCACACGAGGACCTGGCGTTCCTCGATACCGTCCCCCTGGACGAAAAGGCCGCGCGCAAGATGATGAGCAATTACTACGACACCTTGAGAGCCATCGTAGAGGCAATGGCCGTGCTGGATGGCTACAAGGTCTATTCCCATGAGGCGTTCACCTTCTATCTCAAGGAGAAGGGCGAGTCGCTGGCAGCAGAAAAGTATGACCGCTTCAGACGCATCAGGAACCGGATCAACTACTATGGCCAGAACATTTCCGTAGCGGAAGTGGCGGAGCACGCTGAAGGAATCCAGAAACTCATCCGCACCCTCACGGAGGCATATCTGAAGGACCTGTGAGTATGCCCCGGCCGGGATTTGAACCCGGGTCTCCGCCTCGAGAGGGCGGAATGATTGACCGGACTACACCACCAGGGCGTGCCGTGGCGGAAGCGCAGGTG
>C687J35174_10003800_pt1 | contig 20563 bp, 21 predicted proteins | sample RifCSPhighO2_01_FD_35174 | JGI IMG/M metagenome (IMG submission 35174) | reverse complement strand
GTTCCTCGCTTATCGTCGAATTGAACCACATGCTCCACCGCTTGTGCGGGTCCCCGTCTATTCCTTTGAGTTTTAGCCTTGCGGCCGTACTCCCCAGGCGGGATGCTTAACGGGTTTCCTTAGGTAGACAGCACTGGCAGGGTCGATACTGCCAATACTTAGCATCCATAGTTTAGGGCGTGGACTACTGGGGTATCTAATCCCATTCGCTCCCCACGCTTTCGTCGTTCAGCGTTAGAATCCGTTCTAGCAAGCTGCCTTCGCATTTGGTGTTCTTGCTGATATTAATGGATTTAACCCCTACACCAGCAATTCCGCTTGCCTCTCCCGGCCTCAAGTATAACCGTATCTCCCGCAGCCCCGAAGTTAAGCTTCAGGATTTAACAAAAGACGTGTTACACCACCTACCGACGCTTTACGCCCAATAAATCCGGATAACGCTTGGGGCTCTCGTATTACCGCTGCTGCTGGCACGAGATTAGCAGCCCCTTATTCATGAGGTACCGTCATTTGTTCGTCCCTCATAAAAGCCGTTTACACCCCGAAGGGCTTCTTCCGGCACGCGGCGTCGCTCCCTCACGCTTGCGCGCATTGGGGAATATTCTTGACTGCAGCCTCCCGTAGGAGTCTGGGCAGTGTCTCAGTCCCAGTGAGCCGGGTCATGCTCTCACACCCGGTACTCGTCATAGCCTTGGTAGGCCGTTACCCTGCCAACAAGCTGATGAGACATAGGCCCCTCCTTGAGCCCCGCCTTGCGGCGGGTTTAAGTGAGAATGTCTTAAGACCCCTCACTTTCATTGAGGATTATCCCCGCTTTCGCGGGGTTATACTCATCTCAAGGGTAGGTTACCAATGTGTTACGCTCCCGTTTGCCACGCATTCCGCATTGCTGCGGAACACGTACGACTTGCATGCCTTAGACACGCCGCCAGCGTTCATCCTGAGCCAGGATCAAACTCTCAGTAAAAATTCGAGAACTTGATTAAAGCTCTATGTAATAATTTTTGTTTTAGATTTAATTGGCGCCTTTTAATACTAAAAATAAAATAGTTTGACGTATTGCAATATTCAGTTGTCAACGAACATCACTACTAATTACCAATCACTTACAAATATACTAATACCTTAAAATTATTTCATTTCTTATTAAAGGTTTTTATACCGACAAAGTTTATATTAGTATATTGGTAGTTAATTCATAATTAGTAGTGAGCAGAAAAAAACAGAAATACTCTAATTCCTTAAAGTATTACTGTTTTTCTCCAAAGCACGCGTTTAGTTGTCAAGTTTTTATGCTTTTGAAATGGTTAGGTTTAAGTAAGTAAAAAAAGAGCAAAGTTTATGTGTACTGTTATCTTAAGCTATTGGGGAAAAGGTGTCAAGGGGAAGGGTAGCCAGTAACGAGTAACGGGTAATGAGAGTAGTAAAGTTGGTTAGTTTTGGCAAGGATGTTATAATAATATCTATATGGCTGAAGAGCAAATGAAATATAAATTTCCGTCCGGCTTTATTTGGGGCACGGCAACAAGCGCGCATCAAATTGAGGGCGGCAACGAAAATAACTGGACCGAATGGGAGCAGGACGGCCACATCAAAGACGGCTCTGTTTCCGGCCGCGCCGCCAATTCCTACGAACTGCATGCCGAAGACATTAAGTTAGTTAAGGAATTAAACAACAACGCTTATCGTTTTTCCATTGAGTGGAGCCGCATTGAGCCGCAACGAGGGCGCTGGGATAAAGTGGAATTGCGCCATTACCAAAAAATAATTGAAGAATGTCGGCGCAATGACATTGAACCATTCGTCACGCTTTATCATTGGACCCAGCCGCTGTGGTTTGCCGAAATGGGAGGGTGGCTGAATAAACAGTCGCCCCTAATTTTTCGCAATTATGTCGAACAAGTGGTAAAATTTTTAGGGAGCGGCGTTACTTTTTGGTGCACGATCAATGAACCGATGGTGTACGCTTACAACTCTTATTGGCTGGGCAAATGGCCGCCGCAGGGCAAAAGTTTTTTTAAATTTAACCAAGTGATCAACAATTTAGCCCAAGCGCACCGGCTCGCTTATTTTATTCTCCACGAAAAAAACAGCCGCTGTCAGGTTGGGGCGGCAAAAAACAATCAATTTTTTGAACCCTATTTAGACACTTGGCTCAACCGAACGGCAGTCAATTTTATCCGCCGTTACTGGAACCACTCTTGGCTAAAAAAAATTAAAGACACGTCAGACTATTTAGCCGTTAATTACTATTTCCATAATCTGTTGTACGTGTCGTTGCGGGGGTACGTGCTGATGAACGAAAATAAAATAATTTCTGATTTGGGTTGGGAAGTATACCCGGAAGGCATAGGCGCCGTGCTGAAAGAACTGCGGGGGTATCAGTTGCCCATTTATGTTTTAGAAAACGGTTTGGCCGACGCGTCGGATGAAAAGCGGGCGGATTTTATCCGCGCGCATCTGCGATCCGTGCGCCAAGCAATTGCCGAGGGCGCGGACGTGCGCGGCTATTTTCATTGGTCGTTAATGGATAATTTTGAATGGGCGGACGGCTTTGAGCCGAAGTTCGGTTTGTACCAGGTTGATTTCAAAACATTTAAGCGCNCGCCGCGGCCAAGCGCGGCCGNNTACGCGGAGATTTGTAAAAATAATGGATTATGACAATTATTCAATTAAAAATTACGAATTACGAATTAAAGAATAAGATTTGTATTCGTAATTGATAATTCGTAATTGATAGTTGATTATGTGGCTTTACATCACAATTGTTGCCTATTTTTTCAATGCCGGCGTTTATGTCGCCGACAAACATTTTTTATCAAAAAAAATACACTCCTCCATCGCTTACGCTTTTTATGTCGGCATCTGGAGCATCGGCAATCTTATTTTTTTATGGTGGGCGCCGTTTTTGCCTCCTTGGCCATGGCTCGCGATTGATTTAGCCGCCGGAATATTATTTTTGTGGGCGTTAATTGCCTGGTACAAAGCGCTGCACCAGAGTGACGCGACTAAAGTCGTGCCGATAGTAGGCGCTTTTGTCCCGATATTCAGCTTCATTTTCTCCTACCTTTTCTTTGGGCACGTCTTTAGCGGGCAGGAGTTCCTGGCTTTTGTTATTTTATTGTCCGGAGGCATCCTTATCTCCGTAAAACAGCGGCAGCAGCGCTGGTGGCAATGGCTACTGGACAGAACGCGCATTTTTTTTGGATCTACGAGCGCGGAGCTGCATCCCACGCGGCGGCTAATCGTTAACTCTGTTGTTTCCGCTTTTGTTTTTGCCGCTTATTACGTTTTGATAAAATATATTTTTTTGCACCAGCCGTTTTTAGGCAGTTACGTTTGGACGCGGCTGGGCAGTTTTTTAGGCGCGCTGTTTTTAATCGTGCCCCGGCGCAACTGGGATATTATTTTTGAGCCGCAAAGAAAAACGGAAGCGATCAAAAATTTGCCGCTCTTTTTGGGCATCCGCTTGCTGGCGGTTATTGCTTTCATTCTGCTTAACTACGCCATCAGCTTAGGCAATGTCGCGCTGATTAACGCCTTGCAAGGCATACAGTACGTTTTTTTGATTTTTATCGTGCTGTTTTTGTCCGAGAGTTATCCGGGCATTTTAAAAGAGGAAATGAATAGGGCGGTGTTGGCGCAGAAATTAATCGGGGGTATTTTAGTTGGGGTTGGTTTATACTTGTTAATGTAAAATTTTAAAATTTTGAAATTAACTAATTGTTTGAAAATTATGAAATTATGAAATTAATAATTTATTTTAAGCGTCATAAATTTTTATTTGCTTTTTTGATAGTAACAGCTGCAATTATTGTCCTGTTGCCTTTAGCGAGCGTCCGCCCGATTTACGACCCGGACGAATTATCTTACGGCGTAACTTTTTCGCCGCGTCTCGTGCGCGGCATGGGGCTAAACTGGCAAGCCGCGTTTACCGCCGCCTTGGATGATTTGGGCGTGCGGCAGTTTCGCCTAATGGCTTATTGGGACGAAATTGAATATAAGGCGGGCGTGTTTAATTTTGCTGATTTAGATTGGCAGATCAACGAAGCGGCCCAAAGGAACGCCAGCGTCATTTTAGCTCTTGGCTACCGCCTGCCTCGCTGGCCGGAGTGCCATTCCCCCGAGTGGGCGAAAGATTTAACCGCTCAAGAGAGGCAGGAAAAAATTTTCAATTATTTAAAGCAAGTAATTGAGCGGTATCAAGACCGAAGAAACATTATCGCTTGGCAGGTAGAAAACGAGCCGTTCTTGCCGCACTTTGGCGACTGTCCAAAATTAGACAAAAAATTTTTAGACCAAGAAATAAAATTAGCGCGCTCGCTTGACCGGCGGCCAATCATCGTTACTGACAGCGGCGAGTTGAGCTTTTGGGTGCCGGCGGCTTCGCGAGCCGACATTTTCGGCACCTCGCTTTACCGCGATACCTATAGTTACCATTTTAATCGCTACATCCATTACCCGCTTACGCCCGGATTTTTTCGCCTGAAAGCGAATCTGACGGAATTTTTAAGTATGCCCAAACCGCGCGATATCGTGGTAATTGAATTGCAAGCCGAACCTTGGGGGCCAAAGCCCTATTACCAATTGACAAAAGAGGAAGGCGAGCGCACGATGAATTTAGAGAAATTCAGGGATATTTTGGAGTTTGCCCGCCGTTCGTCTTTCCGCGAATTTTATCTCTGGGGCGTGGAATGGTGGTATTGGGAAAAAGAGGTTAACGGAGATAAGACGATGTGGGAGGAAGCCAAAAGTTTATTTTAGAAATTATTCCAAAGCTCAAATTGTTCCCCGCCTGCCATAGCTGGCACTGCGGGCAGGCAAATTATTCCAAAACAAATCTTAACACTAAATGTTTAAAATTTTAGTTTTTGGATTTTGATATTGGCTTGGAATAATTTGAAATAATTTAGATTTTGGATTTGAAATACTAAATACTTTACAATATGCCAGAAGAAAAAAAAATACAATATTCCATCGGCGTAGACATCGGCGGAACGAAGATGTCCGCGGTTTTATTTGATTTAGTTAAAAAGGAAGTAGCGGCAGACTATAAGCTCGCGACGCCGAAAAATAGTTTGGAAAAATTTTTAGTGATGTTGCAGGCCTTAATTGATCCCCTGTTGGAGCGGGCCAAGAAAGGCAAGGGCCAGGTCACTAAAATCGGCATCGGCGTGCCGGGCATCATCAGCGCGCCTACTAATAAAAACGAACAAGGAGAAGTATTGCACTGTAATAATTTAAAAATTTTAAATGAGGCGCCGATTGGAAAAATATTGCAGGAAAAATATCAATTGCCCGTATGGGTTGATAACGACGCGAACTGCTTTTTGCGCGCCGAACTCGCTTTGGGCGCGGTTAAAAATTCCGCGAGCGCGGTCGGCATCACGCTTGGCACCGGCATTGGCGGCGCGATTAGCATTAATCGCGACATTTTCCAAGGGGTGCATGGATCGGCCGGCGAGCCGGGGGCAATGGTAGTGGATGTAGTAGACAATACGCCGATGACTTTAGAAGAAATTTATCATAATTTAACGCAAGGCAATCCGCAAGCCAAAGCCGAAGAAGCGTTTCACGGCGACGAGTTAGCGCTCAAAGCGTATCAGGAGTTTGGCCGGTATTTGGGCTTGGCGCTGGCGAGCATCGTTAATTTGGTGGACCCGGAAATTATCGTTATCGGCGGCAGCGCCATGCACTCGGGGGAGCTGTTTTTAGCCGAAGTAAAAAAGAGCTTAAGGGCAAAAATTTTATCGCCGAAATTGAAAAAAATAAAAATAGTGCCGGCAAAGTTAGCCCAAGCCGGGGCGATTGGAGCGGCGCTGCTCTAAGTCGCTTAACGCATAACTCGTAGCATAAATACAAAAAAATACAGCCGAGGGGCCGTTTTTTTAAATTAGCGATATTTTTTAAGCATCAATACAAACCAGATATTGGATATTAAGATATTAGATATTAATGAAACTTTCAAACTCTCGGCATTTAATATCCCAATATCTAATATCCAATTTAATTAGAATTAGGATTATTTGGGTCAACTACTCTACCAAAGTCGTCTGTTTGTATTCCTCCACTGCCTCCTCCCACCGCTCCGATGCCTTTGAAGATAATAAAATTAACCAAGGCGTAAGAAGCAAAGATGATAAATAGTCCTAAAGTCGCCCAGATTAAAACGTCTTTGCCCTGTTTTACTTTTTCATCGTTGCCCCCCGAAGTCATCCAGAGCAAGCCGCCGTAGATGAACATAATTAAAGCCAGCGAGCCGACTACTCCCAATACGCCGTTAATGACGCGGCCGATAAGTCCGGGGATGCCGCCCGGCACGTCGCCAGTGGTGTTGGTGAGGGGGTTGGTGAGGGAGACGGGGCCGCCGGAGCCACTGGTTATATTGGTGTTTCCTCGTGGCGCGTCAGGAGGAGTTACTTGAGCATAAACGAAATTAGTGGTAATGTTAAAAATGCTTAAAGCAGACAAGAGGCAGAGGACGATGAATAATTTTTTCATATATCTTAGTTAGTATATCATTATTATAGCATAGAATAAAAAAAGAGGGAGATACGCGAACATTCTCCCTCCTCAGCAACTAAGCACATAAAGAACATTATTTTTCTCGCTCAACGGTGAGTTTCACTATCTTGCCGTTGGCGGCTTCAATCCAGAGAGTCCCCGTGGCATAGGCGCGGGGGCAAACAGTTTCAAATTTATCTTGAAACGTCTGCCAGTATCCGCCCCAATACACTCGAAGCTCCCCAGAAGTTTCCAGACGAATCCTGTCTTCCGGCTGGATTATTTCTCCAAACCGGACCGTTGGCACGAAATGTTCGGAGCCAGTCGTCTCGTCAAATCCCGTGCCGGCGTAGGTCGCCTGGAAAACGACCTTAAATTTTTCCGAGGGGTGGGGGGGCTCAACAGCCACCTCCCTGTTGCGAACCCACCCCATCGGTGATTTGCGTGTAAACTCCCTGTTACTATCGGGGAGCATAACACAAATCAAGGTGTGCATGCCGTCTTTTCTTTCCCCCTCTTTTTCAAGATAGGGGTAACGGACGGCTGGGTCAAGATTGGTCGTTGCCTCAAACAGTAGTGTGGCGGAGTCTTCTTTATAAATTTTCACTTCACTACTTTTTGGGCGAACCATTAATCCTAACTCCTTCATCATGTTCAGACGATCAACTTCAATCGTCTGCGCGGTTTTTTCCAGATAGACCGCGGCCCACTTGTCATAGGCCTCCACAATGCCATGGAGCATGAGGCAAATCGCCACAATGACCATGGATAGAGCGACCAACCGCTTGGGCCACTTCATCTGCGGAAAAACAACCGCGAAGAAGATTGACCCAAGAGTTAGGACGATATAGGGAGCAAAAATACGAATCGCCCCAAATATCGTCCGGTCAAACACCGCCCAGTCGTCATACGCCCCGAGGAGCGTATGTTTTCCCACAGTATACGCAGTCAACGCTACGACTATGTACACCAATGAGAAAAGCATTACCGCTTTGGGCGTGCTAGTAATGGGCTTGAAATACGGCACCGCTACCTGCATCGCCCAAATACCGGCAATGAAGAAAGGGATAATAATAAAGCCGATTTGAATTCCGGTGAAGTATCCGAGGATACTCACCAAAATCCAAACAGCCGCTAGAAGTTTTAAGAGCGGCCATATTGCGCTACTCCATTTTTCATTTATCCATGTCAGCATTTTTTTTCTCACTTTCTTTTTATTTTCTCTCGCGAAGAAATATCTTCACGAGAAGTTCAGAAATGGTACTACCGATAACGGAGTGAAAAATTTCTCCGGTCGGCGTACCGGCTGCAGTTGGTCCAGCGGTAGTTGGAGCTGGTTGAGAGGCACCAGCTTTTTTTGCCATGGCGGTGGCGAATGTTTCTTTCATTTGGTCCCATACTTCATCACCAAGTGAAAAGAGAACCTGCAACACCGTGGCTACGACACAGGCGGTGACATAAAAGAGAAGCACTAAAGTGAATATTGCTTCTATAACAAACAGCAACATCCACTGCTCTTCCCGTTTTTGTTGCCACCAGCTTTTCTGTGCCAGCGTTACGGCTGGCGCGCTGGTGGTTGACTGGATGACGAGACTATTTAAGTACAAACTTACCTCTTCATACAAGTCATTTCCAACTAGACGAGATTTTTTTGCAAAACCAATAACATCGTTCAAGGAAAAATTTTTGTGCCTCACAACACCCTTATACTCATCAGCACTTAAACCTTTCTCTTTGATCAAGAGGTTTTGCAAAAATAATCTTTTGTCTTTACTCCAGGATTCAGACATCTCCTGAAGCCCCTGTTGCGCCATTGGCTTGTTGGTAAGCTTAACTATTTGTTGCCTGCCAACGCCAAACAACTCATCCAATGTCCAGGAGATGATTTTTCCTGGACCAAAAAACAGCACGGTCATACAGATGAGGTATGCGGCTAAAACATAAAAAAAATGTTTCAGCCATATATTCCGCGACAACGCCCAGTCAAACGACCGGACCTTATCGTACTCATCTTTAAGTGTTTTTCTTTCGGCGGGCGTGTCGGCGATGAGGCCGGCGTTCCAGTCCGCTTGGTGCTGACATCGCTTCATTTCTTGATTTGCAAGCAGAATTTCTGCTTTATAAATCAAGTAATCGGCGAGGTAATTCAAGCACCAACCGCAAGCTAGAATAATGCCGATGATTTCCAGCTTGACTGAAAAGAGAATTCCGATGATAAAAAAAGCTCCGACAAGAATAAAAAACCAAAACCTCGTTATGAAACTTACAACATTATTCCAGTTCATTATTCTATCTCCTTTTTCAATATTTTGCCCGCCCTGGATAGTCGCAGATCGGGCAGTAATTGTTAGCGAACAAGTCGCTTTTGCACCTCGGGCAGTACTTGCCCCGAGAATTTATTTCGTAAGACGGTAATCCCGGGAATGAAACTGTGACGGCTTGTTTTACTTCTGTGCCGTCACTCAATTTCACTCCCACTTCGTAAGTAGTGTTACCGCCTGAAGAGCTTAATGGCTCTCTGACGGTAAAGACTACTTTCCCTGCGCCATCGGTTGGCTTAGCGCTAACCGTATTTTGGTTTTTTTTGAGTTGTACACTTTCGTGTGCTAAGGGTTGCCCCTTCTCAGAAAAAACCGCACTGACTGTAAAAACAAAAACACCGCTAGAATTTTGTGGAGGACTGCTTTGCGCAGCCACTCCAACAACTCTTTTTGGTTTTTGTTTTTGCTGCTGGGTTTGGGTTTGGTTGGTAATCATTTATGCGGCTCCTCTCATTTTTATTTTTTCTAAATTGCCTCGTTCTACTCCTGATTTTCCCCCTCAACTAATAAGAATAATCTTCAGCCGAAGGCGCCCCAACACTTATAAATAAGTGGTGGGGTAAATCAGGAGTATAGTGAGACAATTTAGTTTTTATGAAGGCGTATAAACCGCAAACCCCCACGCCGCTACGGGCGCCGCTGCTTGTTTCCCAAACATTATCTACCCGGCAGTTTTCAAGCCAAAGGCCGGAAAAAAGCCCAATATCAATGCCAAAAATTTTGTTTTTGTTTTTATTAATAAAAAAGGGAAAGCGCCCGTAATGGTATGGGGGCTAAAAGCAGCTTAATGTCCCGCATTACTGCGGAACTTAACCTTATTTGTAACGAACTATGTAACAAAATAGTATAGCATAAATAAAAAAATATGTCAATGTTAGACATATTTTTTGCTAAAATTAAGGAAATTTTTATATATATAACTGCGAATGCGTTCCCATAACGACAAAATAAACAGTATCTCCATTATCCAATTCATGAAATATCGCCCGCCAACCGCCGGCTATGTTTATACCATCGCCAAAAGAGCGTCAAGGCACGTATTTATTAAATTCTTTTTTCGCCGCAATCTCCTCTTTTATTTTCGGCAGCCGCTTCAGCCGCTTAAAAATTACATAACCCCAAGCGCCCTGTCCGATTACCCAGAGCGCGAACCAAAAGCGGGCAGACAGAAAAGGCACTGATTCGTAAGTAAAAAACAGCAACAACGCGCTGATAATCGTGCCGGTCAAAGTAAAGTTATAGCCGGCCAGCCAAAGTTTCGCGTAAAGCGTTTTTTTGTCGCGGTTGTAACCTCGCCAAGTAACGACGATAGCCGCCAAAAAAATAAAAGTAATTATTAACAGCGTCGTTTGCCAAAATTGCGTTAGCGGCCCGGGGTAAAGACCAAACCACATTTTGAAAGTAAAAAAGTTATGCATAGAGTTAATTCAAAAATATCTAATATCCAATATCTCATTAAAGAATGAAGAAATACTGGATATTAGATATTGGATATTAAATGCNGCGGATTTAATGTTTTAAAAACACCATTCCAAAATGATACTCTCCGGCGTTGAATTCTTCCAAAAGTTCGAGNCCCAGCCGCTGGCAGACGGCTATCAAGTTTTCCTTATTAATGCGCTCCTCAATCGAAGGCCCGAAAGGAACGGCGATTTTTTTCCAGTCTACCACTAGTAGTTTGCCGCCGCGCTTTAACAGGCGCACCGCTTCGCGGATAATTTCACTGCGCTTATTGGATTGAAATAAGATGTTAATTAACAAGGCGACGTCCAGCGAAGAGCTTTCCACTTTAGTCGCTTTAAACATTTCCAGATTTGACCAGACGATTTTGATTTGTTTGATGTTTTCCTGTTGCGCGCGGTGTTCAATGTTAGTTAAAACGTCTTTTAAAATATCAACCGCGTACACCGTCCCGTATTCGCCCACCGCCGCCGCTACCGGAAAGATAAAATGACCGGTGCGGCCGCAGCCAAGGTCGCCTACCAGCATCCGCTCGCCGATTTGCGCTTTGGCGATGACGATTTGCGGGTCAATCAGGGCGTTTCCTCCTGTTATTTTAGTCATAATGTTAGTAGCTAATAGCTGGTAGTTAGTATTTAGTATACAATAAAAAAGTCAAAACTCAAAATAAATCCAAACACCTTCACCGCCGGGTATTCCCCCACACCAAAATTTGGTGTGGGGGTATTCTGGAAGGTGTCATGGATAAAGGGGAATAACGTTAGTAGAAGTTTTTTATTGGTTTGAAACTTTTCCTATGTATCTCGCAAGGCCCATACAATTTAAGCGCGTCTAAATGCAGTTTAGTCCCGTAGCCTTTGTGCCGGTTAAAAAAATAGCGCGGATATTGGGCGTGCATTTGTTCCATCATGGCGTCGCGCGTCACTTTCGCTATTATTGACGCGGCGGCAATGGAAAAAACCAAATTATCGCCGTTGATTATCGCTTGCTGGGGCGAGGAGTAATTAGGCAACGGCAACTGGCCGTCCACTAAAATAATTTGCGGCTTGGTTTTTAAAACAGAAAGCGCTTTTTTTATGGCTAAAAAAGTCGCCTGCAAAATATTTATCCGGTCAATGGTGGTATGGTCGCACACGCCGATGCCATAACCGGACGCGCGCTCCATAATGATTTTGGCAAAACTGATGCGTTTGTTCGCGCTTAATTTTTTTGAATCAGTTACGGCGCTTAATTCCGCCGGCACTTCTTGAAAGTCAAAAATTACCGCGGCGGCAACGACCGGCCCCGCGAGCGGTCCGCGGCCGGCTTCGTCAACGCCGGCGATTAACTTAAAGCCGTCAGTTTGCAATTTTTGTTCGTAGGAGAAATCCATGGGATAATTTTTAATTTTGTTAGAACGGCCACCAGCTTTTTTTCTTTTTATCCGCTATGGCTTTAGCAAAGGGGGACGGCTCTGCTTTAACAACATTGGCAAAAGATTGATTGGTATTAGATTGTCGGTCAATCATCGCCTGCAGGCGATCCAGCTCTTCCTGCACCAGCGGGCTGTCGTATTCGCCGGCATGCGCCGTTTGCCCCGCGTAGCGGGTTGGCCGCTGATCAAGATGTAAATTAAAAGTAATTTGTCCGCCTTGTTCAAAAACATAACAATGCAGGCGCGGATAAAAATCGCGCGTCAGACGGCGGACAAAACTGCTTTGGCCGCTGTGGCGATCGTGAATATAGGCATAGCCGGCGCGGCGCAAGAAATTCGTTGGGCTTTCCATGAGTTGGTTAGAATGGATAGTAAGTTTCATTATCAGTAAATTAAAATTTAAAAATTAAAGATCAAAATGACAATTTTTCCAACCATCTCTCCGCCGCTATCGCCGCCATCCCGCCTAAGCCCGCGGCCGTAACCGCCTGGCGATAGGTATAGTCGGCGCAGTCGCCGGCCGCGAAGACCCCGGCTACATTGGTATAAACGGCCTCCTTAACCGCCAGATAGCCAAACTTTGGCTCCCGCTCCAGATAATCTTTAAAAATTTCCGTATTGGGGACGTGGCCGATGGCAAAAAAGAGGCCGTCCACCGCCAGAGTTGATGTTTCGCCCGTAACGGCGTTTTTTATTTTAAGGCCGTTTAACTTTTCTCGGCCCAAATATTCTTCTACCTCGCTATTCCAGATCACGGCTATTTTTTTGTTGGCTAAAATGCGTTTCTTCATAATTTCGCTCGCTTTAAATTCGGCGCGGCGGTGAATGATATAGATTTTGTCAGCGAATTTAGTCAAAAAGCCGCTTTCTTCCATGGCGCTGTCGCCGCCGCCGGCAACGGCGACTGTTTTGCCGCGGTAAAAAAACCCATCGCAAGTGGCGCAAGTGTGCAGGCCCCTGCCCCACANGTCTTTTTCTCGCGGCAGGCCCAGCGTGCGCGAGCGAGCGCCGGTGGCGATAATAACCGCTTTGGCTGAATATTGCGTATTGCCGACATAAACTTTTTTTATCTCGCCGCTAAAGTCCACTTTAGCGGCAGTGTCAAATTTTATTTCCGCGCCAAAGCGTTCGGCTTGCTTGCGCATATTCTCAATCAAAACCGGCCCGTCGATGCCGTCCGGAAAGCCGGGGTAATTTTCTACGAGCGTAGTCGTCGTCAATTGACCGCCCGGCTCCGGGCCGGCTAAAACCAATGGGCGTAAATCCGCGCGCGCCGCGTAAATGGCGGCGGTGTAGCCCGCCGGGCCAGAGCCGATGATAATTAACTCGCGAATGTTGTCGTTTGGCATATAAAATTGCTATTATTACTAAGCTCTCCTAATTGTATCCTAATATATTAAAAAATCAAAATTTTCTTGACTTTAAACTTAATTTCCATTAAAGTAAATGTGTTATGAATGTAACTGAATTAGCGCGAAAATTAAAAATGACCACGAACGAGCTGTTTGACGCTTTGCCGCGGCTTGGTTTTGATATTGGCCGGCGCGCCATTAAAATTGACGACCGCGTTGCTTATAAAATTATTGTCAATTGGTCAATTTATAAAAAGCAGTTAGCAACGATAGCGCCGGCGTTAGCGGATGTTCAAGCGGCAGCCGAGGCGTCGCCGGCCAAAAAGACCGTTACTGTCCCCTCGACAATAACCGTGCGCGATTTTGCCGCGCTGGCCGGATTTAACGTCAGCAAAGTTTTAAGCGAACTGATGAAAAACGGAATTTTTATTTCCATGAACGAAAAAATTGATTTTGACGCCGCCTCCATCATCGGCCAAGATTTAAACGTTAACGTCGTTTTAGACCAAGGCGAGCAGACGGCCGAGAGTTCGGACGGCAGTAAGTTAAAAAACATTATTGCCGGCCAGGATCAATCAACCCTGCAAGCCCGACCGCCGGTAGTGGTGGTGATGGGCCACGTTGACCACGGCAAAACGAAACTTTTAGACGCCATTCGTACGACGCAGGTGGTTGAGGGGGAAGCCGGCGGGATTACGCAGCATATCGGCGCGTACCAAATTGAACAGCGGGGGCAAATCATTACTTTTATCGATACGCCCGGCCACGAAGTTTTTACCGCTATGCGCAGCCGCGGAGCCAAAGTAGCCGATGTCGCCATTTTAGTGGTAGCGGCCGATGACGGCGTAAAGCCGCAGACGGTTGAAGCCTACCACATCATTGAACAGGCAAAATTACCGTTCGTCGTAGCGATTAATAAAGTTGACAAACCGGAGGCCGATGTTGATAGGGTAAAAAGCGAACTGTCCAACCAACTAAACATCACGCCGGACGATTGGGGAGGGAAAATCATGTGCGTGCCGATTTCGGCTAAAGAAAAAACGGGCATTGATAAATTATTGGACGCGGTTTTATTCATCACCGAGATGGAAAAAAATAAAATCGTGGCTAATCCCAAAGCGGCGGCCGTGGGCACGGTGATTGAATCAAAAATTGATAAGGGCGAGGGGCCGGTAGCGACTATTTTAATTCAGAACGGAACTTTACGCCCCGGAGAAATTATCGGTTTTAATGATCAGCCGCTCGGCCGCGTGCGGATGATGAAGGATTATAAAGGGGAAACGGCGGCCAAAGCCATGCCCTCCATGCCGGTAAGAATATCCGGGCTGAAAGCGAGCCCGAGTATCGGCGACATCGTAGAGGTGATGCGGGCTAACTCCGCCGCCGCCGGAGCGGGTAAAAAAATGCGCTTAGGGAAAATAAAGAAAGACAGCTTTAAATCGTCTTCAACCCAGCGCCCGGCGCAGGCGGAAGAAGGAGTCAGCGTCAGGTATTTAAACCTGGTCGTGCGCGCCGACGTGCTCGGCTCCGTTGAAGCGATTGAAGAGGCGCTGGAAAAATTGAATACGGCGGAAGTCAAAATTAAAATTATCAAAAAAGGACTGGGCAATTTTACGGCCAGCGATATTCATACGGCGCTCGCGAGCAAAGCGATCGTTTTGGGCTTTAACGTGCAGGCTAACCAAGCGGTGCAATTGCTGGCGCGGGAAAAAAACATCGCCATCAACGGCTTTAACATTATTTACGAATTAGTTGATTTAGTAAAGCGGCAAATTGAAAGCTTATTTGCTAAACAGCTGGTTAAAAAAGAGTTAGGCACTATCAAGGTGCTGGCGATTTTTAAAACTAACGAGAGCGGCCAAATTATCGGCGGCAAAGTGACCAGCGGCTTGATTGAGCCTAACTCCAAAATTGAGGTATGGCGCGGGAACACCGCCATTGCTGCCGGCGAACTTATTAATTTACAATCGGGCAGGCAGAATGTGGCTACCGTTGCCGAGAGCCAGGAATGCGGCGTTGAGTTTAAAGGCGAGCCGGTGATTAAAGCGGAAGACGTGCTCAAAGTTTACCGAGAGGAAGAGAAAAAGCAACCAGCGATATGAGCAGAAAAATAGAACAAGTCAACGAAATGTTGCGTAAAGAAATCGCTTTTATCATTGAGCGGGAACTGGAATTGCCGGGAGTGATGGTAACGGTGGTGAAAGTCGATTGCGCGCGCGAATTAGATTCGGCCCGAGTTTGGATTTCCGTACTGCCGGATAATCAGACCGGCTCGGCGCTGCGGCGGCTGCGGCGGCAGCAAGGATCCATCCGTTATTTATTAGCCAAAAAAGTTTTATTACGGCGGATGCCCCAGCTTATTTTTGTTTTTGACGATACGGAAAAAAAGGCGGCGGAGGTAGAGAGCATGTATCACGATTTGACTCCGGTGTGATCAGACTGCGCTTATGGATAAAAAATTTGTTTACAGTGAAATCATTAATAAGGTAACATCGGCTCAAAATATTTTTTTAGCCACGCACGAAAATCCGGACGGCGATGCCGTTGCCTCTCTTTGCGCCGTCGCCGAATGGCTGACGGCGCTGGGCAAGAATTTTTATCTTGCTTGCGCCGATGAAGCGGAGGCGAGCTTTCATTTTTTACCGCAGACAGCCAAAATAAACAAACTGACGGCGAACCTTGATTTTTCCCGTTTTGATTTGGCGATAATATTGGATTGCGGCAGTTTACGCCGGACCAAAGCAGAAGCCGCCATTAAAGCCGCGCCCATCCCCATTATTAACATTGACCACCATCTTTCTAACGACCAATTCGGCGCCGTTAACTTGGTTGACGCGGACGCCGTTTCCACCACGCAAATTCTCTACGAACTTTTTAAGTACGGGAAAGTAGACATCAGCCGGCAGTTAGCCAGTTGCATTTTAACCGGCATTATTACCGACTCGGGAAACTTTGCCTATGCGGCGACGAACCCCCGCACCTTCAAGGTAGCCAGCGAAATGATAATGAGCGGAGCTAACGCGCGCAATATTTTAATGTCTACGGCTAAGAACAAAAATTTAACCACCCTCAAAGCTTGGGGATTTGCTCTTAGCCGTTTGCGATATAACCCTAATTATGACATTGCTTATACTGTTTTGACCCAGCGGGATTTAGCCGACTTGGGCATCGGCAAACAGGATTTGGAAGGTTTAGCCAGCTTTCTTAATAATTTAAAAGATGCTAAAATAGTGTTAGTTATTTATGAGCTGGGCGACGGCCGAGTGAAAGGTAGTCTGCGCACCAATAGAGACGACGTGGATGTTTGCGTTTTGGCGCAGAGTTTCGGCGGCGGCGGGCACAAAAAGGCGGCGGGGTTTGAGGTAGAAGGCAAGTTGGTGCCGGCAGGGAATAGTTGGAGAGTAGAATAACAAAGAGAAGTAAGAAGTAAGAAGTAAAAAAATTTTTATACTTCTGACTTTTTACTTTTAACTTTAAATTTTTATGCCCCTTATTCCTACAGTCATTGAAAAATCCCAATTCGGCGAGCGGGCGTACGACATTTATTCGCGCCTGCTCAAGGACCGAATTATTTTTTTGGGCGAGCCAATCACGGACGTGGTCGCCAACATCATCATCGCGCAGTTTTTGTTTTTAGACGCGCAGGACGGCACTAAAGACATTAAATTTTACGTCAACTCTCCGGGCGGCTCGGTCACGGCCGGCATGGCGATTTACGACACCATGCAATACGTAAAGTCCGACGTTTCCACTATTTGCGTCGGCATGGCGGCGAGCATGGGCGCGATTCTGCTCGCGGCCGGCGCTAGCGGCAAACGGTTTGCTCTGCCGAACGCGGAAGTAATGATCCACCAAATTATGGGCGGAGCCGAAGGCCAGGCGGTGGACATTAAAATTCAAGCCGAGCACATTTTGAAATTAAAAGACAAGTTAAACCAGATTTTAGCCAAACATACCGGCCAGAAAATCCCTACCATTGAGAGCGACACCGACCGCGATTACTTTATGAGCGCGGAAGAGGCTAAAAAGTACGGAATTATTGATAAGATAATTTCCAAGTAGATAGCCACGAATAGTCACGAATAGTTTTACGAATTTTCATTAATCACTAATTTAACACGAATTTATTTTTGTGGGTTATTCGTGATTCGTGTCGATTCGTTTTTTAATTAGTGAGAATTCGTGATAATATTTTTTATGAATTTTTTACATTTTTATATTCCTCAGCCAATCTTTCTCCAACTCGGCCCAATAACTATTCATTGGTACGGTTTTTTTATGGCGCTCGCGGTGCTCGCGGGGCTGCTCGTTAGTTTACAAATGGCGAAATGGCATAAAGTTGATAAAGAAATAATTTATGACCTGTTTTTTTACATCGTTATCGCCGGCTTTATCGGCGCGCGCATTTTTTATGTTTTATACAACCCGGCTTATTTTTGGCAGCATCCGCTGGAAATTTTTAAAATCTGGCAGGGCGGCATCGCTATTCATGGAGCGCTGGTTTTTGGGATTTTAGTATTACTGTCATTCTCGCGAAAGCGGGAATCCAGTGAAAAAGGGATGTCGCTGAAACAATGGGATTCCCGCCTGCGCGGGAATGACAAAAAAGAGGCGTTCTGGCTTTTGGCCGCAATTATCGCGCCCGGTCTTGCCTTGGGCCAAGCCATTGGTCGTTGGGGAAATTATTTCAATCAGGAGCTATTCGGCCTGCCGACGAGTTTGCCTTGGGGCATTCCGATTGAGTTTATTAATCGTCCGGCTGGCTTTGAAAGTTTCAATTATTTCCATCCGGCGTTTTTGTACGAGAGCGTTGGAGATATCGCGATATTTATATTGCTGTTGCTAATGCATTGGTTTTTTACGCGTAAGGCAAGAGACGAGGGACGAGGAATGGGTGACGAGCCAAAATTGACAAGTAATGGTTACGTGTTACGTGTCACGTGTTACGTGAGTATTGTTATGTGTTATGCGTTGTTGTATTCAACCTTGCGTTTTGGTTTGGAGTTTCTGCGCATTGACCCGACCGCCGGCAATATTTTTGGCGTGCGGGCGACGCAAGGATTAAGCGCAATGATTTTAATAATTAGTATTTTTTACACAATTTATTTTTATTATAAAAAAATCCCGTACGATGCTAATGACGGGGAGTGATGGAACCACATTTGTTAACCCTTGCTTTTTTTTCTAATCTCTGGTACGATACAGCAAGTTATTAAAATTTATTTATAATTAAAAAATTAAGGCGGGCGAATACAATATGGGATTGCTTCGCTTCGCTCGCAACGACAAATTATGCCTAACATCAAAGCGGCCGCTAAGGCCTTGAGAAAAAGTAAAAAGTTGCAGATACGCAATACTAAAGTCAAAAGCAATCTTGAAAGTTTAATAAAAAAATCGCGCAAGGCGATTACGGCTAAGTCCGATACGGTCAAAGATTTAATTCAGCAAGCAATTAAGGCGATAGATAAGGCGGCCCAGAAAGGAATAATAAAACCCAACACGGGCAAAAGAAAAAAATCTCGGCTGATGAAAAAATTTAATACGATGATAAGTAAGTAATCAAATTTTTCTAAAATAAAAAAGCCCTCCTTATTTAGGGGGTCTTTTTATTTGATATCTATTTAAATTAAACAAATGCATCGATTAATAATCGGCAGAAAAAAGTAAAGTTAACCCTGTCAATCCGTCCCTTTGCCCGGTCTTTATTTTATAGTCCAGCTCAACTATTTGCCCCAAAACATTTTTTAAATAATCCAAACTAAAATTGCGCGTCTGCGGTATCGTTTTCTGCACCACAAAGGGATGCAGCTTTAAGGCGGCGGCGATTTGTTGAGGCGCTTGTCCGGCAATCAGATATTCTTTAACTTGCAAAGTTATTTTAAATTGCCGCGCTACCAGGGCCAAAATTTGCTGCAGACTTACGCCGGCATCCAGCTGGTTTTCCAGTAAAGAAAAAAAAAGCGCTTTATTTTTATTGCCGAGCGCGTCGGTGAGCGCGAAGATGCTTTCTTCCGCCGTGCCGCTGACGAGCTGGTTAACATCGGCGGCAGTTATTTCCGTTCGCCGTTGGCGCTGGGCAAAGTTCACTAATTTTTCCAGCTCATTATGTAAAATCCACAGATTCGCGCCGCTGATGTTAGCCAGTAAGCTAACCGCCGCCGGATTAATGGCCATATTTTTTTTGTTCAGACATTGCTTAATCCACAACGGCAGCTCGTTTGCGTTTAGCGGCTTAAACTGTTCGGAAAATTTTTGTTTGGCTAAATAATCAAAAAATTTTTTGCGCGCCGCAGTCAACCGTTTTTCGCCGTATTTTTTTGATTCCAATTCTTTAGATTCATAGAAAATAAGCGAGTTTTCATTCTGGTCTTTTTCCAGTTGCGGCAAATATTCCAGCAGCGCTTTAAAAATAGTTTCTTCGCGGTGGCTGAATAACTCTTCAACGACCAGCAGCCGTTTTTCCGCCAGCAGCGAGGCGGAAGCGATTTTACTGTTGATTTCGTCTAAGCTCGTTTTAGCGCCGTCTACTTTGACCACGTTGTTGCCCTGCGGGTCGCGCTGTTTTTTAAATTGTTCAATGAGTTGGTTTAATTTGGCTCTACTGCGAAAGGAGTCAGAACCATAAAGAAAGATTACCATAATTATTTTAAGATATTGGATATTAGGATATTGAGATATTACGCTACGAAAGCAAATTATTTTTGTGCGTTGCAAATATCTAATATTATTTTTACAATTCGATTTTATCTACGCTCTCCATTTTCCGTCCCAAAAATTTTTCCCCCAACTGCTTGAATTTTACCGGGTCATCAGTTGTATAAAATCGCACAGTCGGTCCGGATGTCGGCCGGATGTTCAGTTCTGGGTGGCGTTGCAAATAATTTATTAAACTTTGAGCCACAATTTCGCCCGGGTCCGGCACAGCAACGCGTTTAGTCATAAAATGGCGAATTTCCGGCAATAAAAACGGGTAATGCGTGCAAGCTAAAATAAGCGCTTGCACTTGTTTGGTTTTGAGCGGCCGCAGATATTTTTTCAGTATCATTTTGGTTTCCGGCTTGTCAATCCAGCCTTCTTCAATTAAGGGAACAAGCAGGGGTGCGGTTTGCGAAAATACTTTTAAATCAGGGTTTAGTTTGTGTAATTCAGTTTCATATGCTTGTGAACCGACGGTCGCTTTAGTCCCAATTATTCCCACCCGTTCAATTTTTGGCAGACGGGCGACTTCTTCCACCAACGGCCGGATAACGCCCAAAACATTAATTTTTTGGCCAGTGTATTTTGATGGCAAATACTCCCGTTGAATTTTGCGCAAGGCCTTGCTGGAAGCGGTATTGCAGGCAAGAATAATCAGTCGGCAGCCCCGCTGAAATAGCCAGTCAGCCGCCTCGGCAGTATAGCGATAAATTATTTCCTGCGATTTATTGCCGTACGGCGCGCGGGCGTTATCGCCTAAATAGGTATAATCGTAATCTGGCAATGTTTTTAAAATTGATTTTAAAATTGTCAGA
>C687J35174_10003787_pt1 | contig 20593 bp, 18 predicted proteins | sample RifCSPhighO2_01_FD_35174 | JGI IMG/M metagenome (IMG submission 35174) | reverse complement strand
AATTCTCGTGGTTATTGTAAGGTAGCTATGCCAAGGGTGCTCCACCTGTTCCCATTCCGAACACAGAAGTGAAATCCCTTAAGGCCCATGATAGTCGGTTTACCGGCGAAAGTAGGTAGCTGCCCTACAATACTCATGATAAGTATGCTCGTTTTTGTTTTTCTAGAAAACGGGTGTTTTAAATGGCTCAATTTTTTGGACTTAAATTAAAAAGCAACCAATGACGGTTGCTATGACCGAAGTTTTCGTATAAAAATTTGAAAAAATATGACCGTCCAAGCACCTAGTATGAATGTCGCTACGACAGAAGTGTATGGAGCATTAGGGATTGGCAAAAGACCAACAACTAACGAAAAAAGAGCAAGGATTAAGTATAACCACTTCATAAATCCTCCTAGGGTTGAAGTTTAGAATAGTATGGTCTTAAATTTCTAATTTGTCAAGAATCAAAAAAATGGAATGTCGTCGCCAGTTTACCCGCCTCCGGAGGGACTAATGGTTTTAAGTTGGAAAAATAATTTCCGTTCAAATTTTTGAAAAATAAAAAGGAGCTTCACTATGAGCTCCGAGTAATGTGTTCTCGTTTGGCTTGTTGCCTCAGGTAGAGCTTGGTGCTCATACCAAAAAGGTCATAGGTGAAGTAAAGGTCAAAAGAAAGACCGGTCTTTCTTCCATATTCACTGAACCACCAATGAAGACGAGCGGCAATATAGCCAATAATGAATATTGCAACGAGTAATTTTGACAACATTTCGTATTCTCCTTGTTGCACAAACGACTCCACGCATAAAACATAGCATATATTTAAATAGGTGTCAATGATTTAACTTCAAAAATTTAGTTATCCCCGTAGTAGAAGTTCGAGAATTGTTCCTCTGCAATTTACTTTGTAAATTGCAACTCGAACTTTCACTACAGGGTTATCCACTTGCTTGTATCAAAGTTAATTTGATACTAATGATAATAGGTTTACAAAACGCGGGGGGATTTTATAAATCTCCAATTGAGCGCTCTCAAAGTGGGAGCGCTTTTTGTTTTATCAAAAAAAAGAGCTACAATATGTATATGAATGGCAGGTTCCAAAAGCAAGTCATAATTGGGTTAGTATTCGTTTTGATTTTAGGCGGAATAGGATATGGCATTTATTCAGGTTTGGTGACCAATGTTTCCTGCACCGATGGAATTCAGAATGGCAAAGAAGAAGGGGTTGATTGTGGCAGTCTTGCCTGTGGCAAGGCGTGTGAGCCAGCGATAATGCCGATAAGCATAAACTCAAGCAAGTTGTTCAAGGTTAATTCTAATGATTATGATTTTGTGGCACAAATTTATAACCCCAATGTTTTTTATGGCGCTTCGCGGTTAGAGTATTCTATAGATGCTTTTAATTATCGCGGTTCAACCTATATCTTGCCCGGTCAGACAAAGTGGTTGGTGCTCACAGCGTTAAAGAGTTCACAAGAAGTGGGGGATGCGAAATTGGTTATTAATAACGCCCAGTGGGAAAAAATGAACATGCCGAATAATGCCGTTAATTTTACACTAAGAAGGAAAGATTACCGCCCGACCCCAAGAGGTTCGGAGTTGGAAGCGATTTTATATAATGAATCCAATTTTGATTTTGACAAAATTGATGTAGCGGTTATATTGTTTGACAATACGGGCAAAATTGTGGGTGTTGGAAAAACAGATATTCGGACATTTGTTGCCAAATCTGAAAGAGGTTTTAATGTTGCTTGGCCGTTTGCTCTTTCGAGAAATGTTGCAAGACAGGATGTGGAAGCATCTACTAACTTGTTTGAAAACTCTAACTTTATAAAAAGCTATGGCTCTCCAGAGAAATTCCAGAAGTTTTATTAGAACTATCGGCCTCTATTTTAAAGAGGTTGACCTTCCTTTATTTGCCACAGTAGTGGCCATTTCTTTATTTAGTGTTTTGAATATGTATGGCATTGACGGGTTCGGAATATTCCTGATGAAACAGGCGATTTTTGTGGTCATAGGATTTGGTATAATGATTTTGTTTTCTTTTTTTAATTATCGCTATCTTAAAAATTATTCTCTTCCTGTTTTGTTTTTTTATTTTATTTCAATCGGTCTTTTGCTTCTGACTTTTTACTCGCAGTCGGTCAGAGGGGTAAATGCGTGGATAGTTCTCGGTCAATTTACTTTTGAGCCGGCAGAATTAGCCAAACTGATGCTTATTGTTCTTATGGCAAAATATTTTTCCCAGAGGCATGTTCAAATCAGGCAATTCAGGCATGTATTAATTTCAGGAATTTATTACGGAATACCTGTTTTAATAATTCTCGCTCAGCCGGATTTGGGTTCGGCGATAATATTTTCCCTGATATGGCTTAGCATTCTTATGGCTATCGGCATCAGTAAAAGACATTTGTTTCTTTTAGTTATCTTAGCCGTGGTCATTTCTTTTGGTTCGTGGATGTTTGTTTTAAAACCATACCAGAAAGACAGGCTTATGACTTTCATTAATCCAAACAATGATCCGAGGGGGAGCGGATATAACCTGATTCAATCTAAGGTCGCCATCGGTTCGGGATATTGGTTTGGAAAAGGCTTAGGGAAAGGTTCTCAGGCAACACTCGGATTTTTACCGGAATCTCATAACGATTTTGTTTTTGCCGCTACGACCGAGCAGTTTGGTTTTATTGGAATAGGTTTGGTAATGTCTGCAATTTTGTTTATTGTATACAGAATACTGGCAATTGGCAGGGCGGTCGTTTCTAATTTCGGCAAGATATTTTCAATCGGAATGGCGGTATTTATTCTTAGCCATGCCATAATTGGCGCTTCAGTTAATATCGGACTAATGCCGGTGACTGGAATACCATTTCCGTTCTTAAGTTATGGCGGCAGTTATCTTATCTCTGTCATGAGCGGATTGGGGATTTTGCAGAGTATCAAGCGCTATGGTTAAAAACCCATAGCGAAATTTCTAATTTCTAAATCTTAATTTCTAAACAATATCAAAATTCCAAACGATTTAAAGATCTAAGTTTCAGATTTATTTACCTGTATTTATAATGATTCGTACGCACCATCATAAATACATCGTGTTTTTATTGCACGATGACTATTTTTATCCCCATGTCCAATGTAGAAGTGGGTTATAAAAGTGGTAGGCCTCCGCTTGTCGTGGTGAGGTTTTAGTGGTTAAATTTAACTTATGCCGGTAGCTAAAAACAGGTTAATAAATTTACGCGATATCGCGTTTGAGACCAAGCCTGGTATTTTTTTGTTCAAAAACTTAACAGTTACTTTTGGCAAAGAAAAGACGGGATTTGTTGGAAAGAATGGGGTTGGAAAGACAACGCTTGTTAAGATTATCAATGGAGAACTTAAACCATTATCGGGAACTGTAGAAAATCATACTCATGTAGCTTATCTCCCTCAGGATTATCAAATTAATTTAAAATTATCAGTTGCTCAAACACTAAGTATTGAAAAAGAATATGAAGCTCTTNCAGCGCTTGCTCGCGTAGGCCTAAAAGATATTCAACTAAACAGAAACATGGGTAGTTTAAGCGGAGGAGAAAGAACGCGAGTTATATTAGCTAGCTTACTAATTCAGGAAGCCAACTTTATGATTCTGGATGAGCCAACCAATAATTTGGATCAAGAATCTCGCCAGGCTGTATATAATCTTGTACAACATTGGAAAGGTGGCCTTCTGGTAATAAGCCATGACAGGACCCTTCTTAATATTATGGATAGGATTACGGAACTTTCGGAGAAAGGTCTCAAAACATATGGCGGGAATTATGAAATGTATGTTGAACAAAAAGAATTGGAAGAAGAAGCTTTACAGCGCCAGCTTTCTGACACTGAACGAGAGGCCAAAAAAATAAAGAGGCAAGCCCAAGCCACAAAAGAATTACAACAAAAACGGTCTAGTCATGGCAAAAAGGTTGCCGATAAATTAGGTTTACCGAAAATTATCTTGAACGAGATGCGCAAACATGCTCAACAAACCACAGGAAAACTAAAAAAGATTCACGAAGAAAGGATGAGTAATGCTTTTGAAAAACTAAGGAAAGCACAAGAGAGAATATCGCCGGAGAACAGAATAGGGGTTGATTTGAGCCAGACCATAATTCCAAATGGAAAACTTGTGGTAAAATTAAAAAATATAGACTTTGCTTATGGTGAGGCGCTCATTTTTAACAAGTTTGACTTTTCTATTTACGGTCCTGAACGGTTGTCTATTAATGGTTCGAATGGTTCTGGAAAAACTACTCTTGTTAAACTAATGTTGGGAGAATTAAANCCATTATCTGGGGAAGTAACTTTGGGGATTGACCACTTTGCCTATTTAGACCAAAATGTGGCGGTTCTGGATAAGACAAAGAACGTATTGGAGAACCTTAGATTATTATCTAGTTTAAACGAAAATCTAGCCAGGAATTGGTTAGCACGATTTTTGTTTACAGCCGATAATGTGTTTAAAAAAATTGAAGACTTGAGCGGAGGCGAGAGAATAAGGGCCGCACTTGCTTGTATTTTGGCAGGAGATGCACCACCAAAGTTACTTGTTCTAGACGAGCCTACAAATAATTTAGATCTTAATAGTATTGAACAAATCGAGAGTGCTTTGTTGAATTTTGAAGGTGCGTTAATAGTCATCTCTCATGATAAAAGTTTTCTGAACAATATTAGTATTGAGAAGGAACTCAATTTAAGTAAATGAATTTAATATGGTTCACAAGGTTTAACCTTGTAAGTGAGTCATGAGTTTGACTTTCTATTGCCAAATGTAATATATAACTTAAGCAACCGGCGGAGGGTGTGTGCCTTTTATAAAATTAGTAGATTTTAGAAAAGGTGCACCCCGCAGTATGCATAGAGGTTGTGTGAACTATAAAAATCATGAATCTAATCATAAATTTCAAGGAAAAGAGGGGAGAAGGGGTGCTGGAACTCATGGAAGGCAAAAAGTTGATAGATAGCTTGACTTTTGAATTTGAGGCCAACTTAGATACGATGTTGATAGCGGGTGTTGACAAAATTCTTAAAAGGAATAGAATAGAATCACTGTCTTTAAAAACCGTAAAGGTCTCTGGAAACATAGAAAAGTCAAGTTCCGCCTACAAAATAGCCCAAACCTTCATTGAGGCCATAAAGTCCCGATAGCTAGGCTATTGCGGATCCTCGATTTTCGGCCAAAAACAAGGGTTTTTAGGGAAAATCGGGACAAGCAAACAAGCCAATATTGCAGGTTCTTAAATGCTCATTCTCGGAGTGATTATTTAAGAATCTAACAATTTCTGAGAGCGATTCCAATCGGCAACGCGTTTCCACCTTCGGTGGACCCTCGCGGCCGATTAAAACCTTCGCCCAGCACCACCCCAAATTGTCCAGAATCAATAGAGTAAATTAGTAAATAGAAATCCGTCAAGCACGACAGGGAAGAGCGTGTTTGTTAAGTTTTTGTCCAAGAGCGAAAGCGATTGGTAACAAAAATTAACCCCGCCAGGGCGGGGTGACAATTTTCTAACAACTCAGCGTCGCAAAAACCGCTTGCCTCGTTGAGAAAATAAGTCATGCGAAAAACATTTTCAAAATTTGGCATTGACCAATTTGAAGCTCCAAATTTGGTGCAGGTCCAATTGGATTCCTATAAGTGGTTTTTGGATGTTGGTTTAAGAGAATTATTAAAAGATGTTTCTCCAACCGAGGACTGGACCGGAAAAGAACTTGAATTGCGTTTTTTGGATTATAAACTTGATGAGCCAAAATACAAAGAAAGAACCGCAATTGAAAAAAACATTACTTACGAGGCACCACTGAAGGTCAAGGTAAGTTTAAGAAACAAGAGAACCGATCAGTATAAAGAACAGGAATTATTCCTGTCAGATTTCCCGCTCATGACTCCGAGAGGAACTTTTATTATTAATGGTGTAGAGAGGGTTGTTATTTCGCAATTGATAAGAAGCCCGGGCGTTTTCTTTTCAATGTCCCGCTCATCCAGATTCAAGAGATTTTTCGGAGCGAAACTCATTCCTTCCCGAGGCGCTTGGCTGGAATTTGAAACTGAATACAACGGAGTTATCTCCTGCAGAATAGACAGAAAGAGAAAAGTACCCGCAACTGCATTGTTGAGGGCTTTTGGCATAGTCAAAGACGAAGAAATTAAAAAACTTTTTGAAGATGTAGATACGGACCCGAATGTTAAATATATTTTGGCGACAATTTTAGCTGACCCATCTTCAAACGAAGAAGAGGGATTGATAGAGCTTTATAAGAGAATCAGACCGGGAGATCCGGCTACTCCGGATAATGCCAGACAGATGGTTCATAATTTATTCTTCAACGCTTCCCGATACGACCTTTCCAAGGTTGGCAGATTTAGAATGAACAAAAGGTTCAATGAAGAACTCGCTTTAGACAAAACCGAAAACAGAGTTCTCCGAAAAGAAGATATTGTTTCAATACTTAGAGAGATTATCCAACTAAACAACAATCCGTCATCTGTTCCGGACAACATAGACCATTTGGGCAACAGAAGAGTCAAAACACTCGGAGAACTTTTGCAGGACAGATTGAGAATTGCTTTTTCCAGAATGGAAAGAATAACCAAAGACAGAATGTCTACTTCTGACATTGCCACAGTTCTTCCTTCTCAACTTATAAATGCCAGACCTTTCGTCGCCGCCCTGAAGGAATTCTTTGCTTCCGGTCAGTTGTCCCAATTCATGGACCAGCACAATCCTTTATCTGAATTAGAGCATAAGAGAAGGTTGTCGGCTCTCGGTCCCGGAGGTTTAACCAGAGAAAGAGCCAGCTTTGAAGTTAGAGATGTTCATCCTTCTCACTACGGAAGAATTTGTCCGATTGCCACTCCTGAAGGTCCGAATATCGGTTTGGTCGGACACTTGTCTTTGTATGCAAAAATTTCTGATTTAGGTTTTATTCTTACTCCTTACAGAAAAGTAACCAAAGGAAAAGTCACCGACGAAGTTGTCTACATGGATGCTGTTGAAGAAGAAAGATATGTCATTGCTTCCGCCGGAGCTGAGATGGACAAGAACAATCATTTAGTCGGCGACAAGATAGTCGGCCGTATTCATGGTGAACCGGGAATATCGGAACCTAAGGATGTACAGTATATAGATGTCTCGCCGAGACAGATGTTTTCTGTTTCAACATCTTTGATTCCTTTCCTTGAGCATGACGACGCCAACCGTGCACTGATGGGTTCAAACATGCAAAGACAGGCTGTGCCTCTTATTCAACCCGAATCTCCTTATGTTGGAACCGGTCTTGAAGGCAAAGTTGCCCGAGACTCAGGAATGGTCATAATCGCCACTGAAGCCGGAACTATTAAAGAAGTAGACGCTTCCCATATTGTTTTAGAAACCGAAAAGGGTAAAGAATACGAATACAAACTTTTGAAATTTGCCCGTTCTAATGCTTTCACCTGTTTAAACCAAAGAGTTTTGGTTCAGAGAGGTGAGAAGGTTAAAAAAGGTCAAGCTTTGGCTGATGGACCATCAACTCAGAATGGAGAAATCGCATTGGGCAAAAACCTCGTCGTGGCCTACATGTCTTATGAAGGCTGTAACTTCCAAGACGCTATCGTAATCTCAGAACGGCTTGTTAAGGAAGATGTTTTCTCCTCAATTCATATTGAAGATTATTCAACCGATGTCAGAGAAACCAAACTTGGTCCTGAATTAACCACTTACGACATTCCGAATGTTGCTATGGAAAGATTGAACGACCTTGATCCTGATGGAGTTGTAAGAGTTGGAGCCGAAGTCCGCTCACAGGATATTCTTGTTGGTAAAATTTCACCAAAAGGCGAAAGCGATCTTACTGCCGAAGAAAGATTGTTGAGAGCAATTTTCGGAGATAAATCCAGAGATGTCAAAGATTCTTCATTAAGATTGGACTACGGCAAACAAGGACGCGTTGTTGATGTTAAAGTTTTTTCAAGAGAAGAGGGAGACAAACTTGATGTCGGAGTAATAAAAAAGATTCAGGTTTCCGTTGCTCAATTAAGAAAAGCCCAGGTTGGAGATAAATTAGCTGGAAGACACGGAAACAAGGGTGTTATTTCAACTATTTTACCAGAAGAAGATATGCCGTTCTTGGAAGATGGAACTCCGGTAGACATTATATTGAGCCCATTAGGTATTATTTCCCGTATGAACATTGGACAGGTTCTTGAATCTCACCTCGGTATGGCTGCCAAGAAGCTTGGCTACAAAGCTGCAACTCCTGCAATGGCAGGACCAAGTGAGGATGTTATCAAAGAAGAACTTGAAAAGGCCGGATATCCGGTTGATGGAAAGATGCAATTGTACGACGGAAAGACCGGAAAAGCTTATGATGCAAAATGTCATGTCGGTATCACTTACTTCTTGAAATTGATTCACATGGTTGAAGACAAGCTTCACATGCGTTCAATCGGTCCTTACTCATTGATTACCCAACAGCCATTAGGTGGTAAAGCTCAATTTGGAGGTCAGAGGTTTGGAGAAATGGAAGTGTGGGCGCTTGAAGGTTATGGCGCTGCCCACACGCTACAAGAAATGTTGACCATTAAATCAGACGATGTTTTGGGCCGTGCAAAAACATACGAATCAATTGTTAACGGCGAAGAAATCAGAGCACCGCACTTACCGGAATCATTTAAAGTCTTGTTATCAGAAATTAAAGGTTTGGGCTTAAATGTAGAATTAATAGAAAGATAATATGGATTTAAATTCAATAAAATTAAAGATTGCTTCCCCGGACGATATAATGTCATGGTCTTTTGGTGAGGTCACCAAGCCGGAGACCATCAACTACCGAACCCAGAAACCTGAAAGAGAAGGTTTGTTTTCGGAAGCAATTTTCGGACCCACCAAAGACTGGGAATGTTATTGCGGTAAATACAAGAGAATCCGATACAAGGGAATCATTTGCGATAGGTGCGGTGTTGAAGTCACTCGTTCAATTGTCAGAAGAGAAAGAATGGGCCACATCAAATTGGCCGCTCCAGTTGCCCATATTTGGTTCCTCCGAGGCGTACCTTCCAAGGTTGCCACTGTTTTGGGAGTTTCTTTACCTGAACTTGAAAGAGTTATCTATTTCGCAAGTTATATCGTCACCGCTGTGAACGAAGATTTGAAAGCCGAAGCAATGAAGAGGATTGAGGCTGAATTCAAATCTAAATTAAAGAACGCCAAGAATGAAACCGAAGAGGAAACTTTGAAAGAATTGAAAGACCGCGAGAAGAATAATCTGAAGAACATGCAGAAGTATCAGATTATTTCCGAGCTTGATTTTAGAGATCTTTCCACCAAATACGGCGAAGTTTTTGAAGCCAGTATTGGAGCAGAAGCGGTCAGAAAACTTTTGGAAGAATTAGACATGGAAGAACTTCTTTCCGAACTGGAAGGAGAAGAAAAGAACGAATCCAATCCTTTAGAATTAAGAAAAATCTCAAGACGACTCAAATATTTGAAAGGAATGATAAAAGCGGGAATTCGTCCGGAATGGGCAATCATTACCATTCTTCCGGTTATTCCTCCGGCATTAAGACCGATGGTTCCGTTGGATGGAGGCCGTTATGCCACTTCAGATTTAAATGATTTATACAGAAGAGTAATAAACAGAAACAACCGTCTGAAGCATTTGCTTGAACTCAAAGCCCCTGAAGTCATCACCAAAAACGAAAAGCGCATGCTTCAGGAAGCCGTTGACGCCCTTATTGATAACTCAATGAGAAGGGGACAGATTACGACAGCCGCCTCAACCGGACAAAAGAGAGCTTTGAAATCTTTGGCAGACATGCTCAAAGGAAAACAAGGCCGATTCAGACAGAACTTGCTGGGTAAAAGAGTAGACTATTCAGGCCGAAGCGTTATCGTCATTGGTCCGGAATTGAAACTTGCTGAATGCGGATTGCCGAAGCACATGGCTTTGGAATTATTCAAGCCGTTCGTAATCGGACTTCTTATCCGCAAAGAACTCGCTCACAACATTAAATCAGCCGGCCGTTTGATAGAACAGGAAACTGCCGATGTTTGGTCAGCTTTGGAAGAGGCGATGAAAGGCAAATTGGTTTTGTTAAACCGCGCTCCGACTTTGCACAGATTGTCCGTACAGGCATTTGAACCGATGCTTATTGAAGGTAAAGCCATCAAGATTCCAGCTTTGCCGACTCACGCTTTCAATGCCGACTTTGACGGAGACCAGATGGCCGTTCATTTACCGTTGACCGTTGAGGCTCAGAGAGAAGCAAGAGAATTAATGCTTGCCAGTCACGGAATTTTGAAACCGGCTACCGGAGAACCTGTTGCTTCGCCAAGCCATGACGTTTCTTTTGGTGTTTATTATTTGACCAGTGTCCTTAAAGACGCCAAGGGCGAAGGCAAGACATTTTCTTCCCGATATGAAGCGCTCTTATCTCTTGAAAACGAACACACTGATTTGAGGGCTTTGATTAAAGTCACTAATCCGGATTTTGTTGCAGACAGAGTTCCTCAACCGGCTGAAGCACGGTTAGGAAACCACTCCGAGCGTGGCATAGAACCTAAAATGATTGAGACCACTCCGGGTCGTATTATATTTAATAAAGCCCTTCCGAAAGGACATGTATTTATTAACAGAACTTTGACCAAGCCTGACCTTAAATTTATCGGTTCTGATATTTGGGATGATTTTGGAAAAGAAGCGACGGTTGTTTTCTTGGACAAGATAACCAGTCTCGGATTCCACTATGCCACTATTTCAGGTATTTCATGGGGCATGAATGATTTGAAAATTCCTGTTGAAAAGCCGGGTATCATTGCCGAGGCCGACAAATTGATTGAAGAAAACAAAGCATTGTACGAAGACGGTTTGCTTACTGAATACGAAAGACGCTCCAAAGCCATTGAAATTTGGAATAACACTAAAGCCAAACTTTCTGTTTTGGTTAAGAAACAACTTAATCCGAATGATTCCGCTTTCATGCTTGTTGAATCCAAGTCCAGAGGTACTTGGGGAACATTGGACCAGATGATGGGTATGAGAGGTATTTTCGCCAATCCGGCGGGAGAATTGATTGAGTTGCCGGTAAGGAACTCACTTAAAGAAGGATTAACTTCACTTGAATACTTCATTTCCACTCACGGAGCCAGAAAAGGATTGGTAGACACAGCCTTGAAGACCGCTACTGCCGGATATTTAACCAGAAGATTAGTTGATGTTGCTCAAGACATCGTTGTCACCGAAAATGATTGTAAAGACAAAGAAGGATTTGTAATGTATGCCGAAGACGGAAAAGTCAGCGGTGAAACTTTGGGGCGAAGAGTCAAAGGACGCGCAGTCCTTGAAGACATTGTCGGATTAGACGGCGAAATTATCGTTAAGAAAAATAAAATTGTAGACAAAGAATCCGCTAAGAAAATTGAAACTTTGGGATTAAAGACAATCAAAGTCCGTTCAGGTATCAAATGTAAGGCCACCACCGGTATCTGCCAATTATGTTACGGATATGACCTTTCTAAGAATGAACTCGTAAAAATCGGTGAAGCTGTCGGTATCGTCACCGCCCAAGCCATCGGAGAACCGGGAACCCAGCTAACCATGAGAACCTTCCATACTGGAGGTGTTGCCGGCGGAGCCGATATCACCATGGGTCTGCCCAGAGTTGAAGAAATTTTTGAAGCCCGACCGCCAACATTCAAGGCGTTGATTGCTGATGTTGACGGCAAGGTTTTAGCCCTTGAAGACAAAGGCAAACAAAAAGTCTTATCCATTGAAGTTGCAGGAACAGGGCTCGGAGAAGGTTCCGGCGCGAAGCCCGGAATCTCTGTAGAGAAAATTGAATACTTGGTTGCTCCAAATATCACCGTCACTGTCGGAGCAGGAGATTTAATTACCGTCGGTCAGCAATTAAGCGAAGGCCATGTTGACCTCAAAGAAATGTTTAAAACCACCGACAATATTGATTTGGTTGCAAGATATATTGTCAGAGAAGTTCAAGCCATTTACTCACCAACAGGAGACAGTATCAACGACAAACACGTTGAGTTGATTGTCAGGCAGATGTTCTCCAGAGTTAAGATTCTTGATTCAGGAGACACTGATTTGTTGGCTGGCGATACAGTTGAAAAGAGAACTGCATGGACAGAAAACAGCAAAGCCAAAGACAACAAGAAAGTTGAGGCTACATACGAACAATTATTACTCGGTATTACCAAAGTATCTTTGACCACGGACAGCTTCCTCTCCGCCGCTTCCTTCCAGGAAACAGCCAGAGTCCTCATAGACAGCGCCATCCTCGGCAAAGAAGATTACTTAAGAGGTCTCAAGGAGAATGTTATTATTGGAAGATTGATTCCCGCCGGAACGGGGTTTGGGAGTGAGATGTCAGAGTAAAAAACAAACTAAAAACCAGCCTCTCAGGCTGGTTTTTAGTTAAGGTATTTATTCAGTGTATCCCAAGTTCCTTGTTTACGGGCTTGTTTCAATAGATACTTTTTATCTAAGATGTCGCCTGAAATTTTTAATATTGATTCCACGTCTTCTAAGTGGCGGCTAGAAGGGCTTATCTTGTACCAGCGCAGTTTGCTTAAAATTAAATCTTCCGGAGAAATAAAACATACTTCCTGTCCGTTAATTTCTTTTTTCTTTATTCGGCGGTACTCCTCTTTTGCCACCTCGTCGTCTCGCGCAACCCAGAAGTCGGCTTTGACTCCGGTATCGGGATCAATAAAGTTAAATTCACCATTTGTTTTTATTGCTTCTTTTGCAGTGTTTTCGTCAATATAACCGAATTCAGAAATACCTCTAAGCATCTCTGCTAGCTTTGGCACTTCCGGCTCTATGAGATTGACGACTATGTCTATGTCAAAAGTTGCCCGTGGACGTCCCCAAACAGACACAGCAAACCCGCCGGTAATAAAGTACGGTATTTCTAATTTATCTAATACCTCGGTTACTTGGGTAAGAAGCTTGGATGGATTTATTTCTTCCATTTAAGTTGTTGAGTTTTAAGCAAAGATTACTGACCGCAAAGGTCAAACGGATTTTTTTATCCGCCGGCATTTTCCTGAATATTTCATCCTGAATGTCTTGAGCGGATTTCTTATCCTTGCTATTTTCCATATCTCTATAATCTCACATTGTAAGTTAAAAACATACTCTAATTTATCAACACTAAATTGGAAGACTGATTCCCGCGGGGACAGGGTTTGGGAGTGAGATGTCAGAATAGACCTCGCTTCGCTCGGTCTGAACAGTTCACATAACCTCCATGTACGCTACCTCCGCCGGTTGCTTAAGTGGTGGGTGATAATTGGTAAGCGGGTTCAAACTAAATATAAATCAACGGCGAACATAAAAATCAACGGCTCGCATGGTGAGCCGTTGAGGTAAAAATCAGGCTGTTTGACATTGTACCCATTTTATTAGACAATAGGCCTCGATTAGAATTGTAAAATTAATGATAAAAAGAACACTTGCTCAAATCAAAAAAGATCTAAAAAAACTCTCAAAAAAGGGATGGGTTAAGTCGAATCGAAAAAACAATACTGGAATTGGAAAAACACTTGAGGACTATTTAAAAATTAAAGAAAATAACATTGCATTGCCAGATTTTGGTGTTATGGAACTGAAGTCGCAAAGGGCAGGAACTTCATCTATGATGACTCTTTTTACTAAAAAACCAGAAGGAATTACGAACGCGGAGATACTAAAAAGATTTGGATATTCTGATCCCGAATTTCCTAAACATAAAATACTTCATCAAACCATTGCAAACGGAAAGAAAAACAGCCGGGGTTTTAATTGTAAAGTTGACGAAAAGCAAGGCAAATTATTAATACTCAAAAACAAAACAGTGCTGGGATATTACGGACTCGATTTTTTGCGAGTAAAAGCGGCCGAGAAAATCGGAAATGGACTCATTCTTGTTTTTGCTGAATCCAAAAAAGAAAAAGGGCATGAATATTTCCACTATACAGAAGCGTGGCTGTTAAAAGATATAGATCCTAAACAGTTTCTTGCACTGTCAAAATATGATATTCGCCTTGGTGTTTATAGAACTGGAAAAAATAAAGGGAAACCACATGACCACGGCTCGGCCTTTCGTCTCACCCGTCTTTCTAAAAAGACTTTTCCGCTTTTGTTTAAGACACACAAGCGTATTCTTTAGTTTTTTCTTAAGACAACAATACTCTCTTTGTTTATTGTTTCCTCTAAAGCACCAGCGACATTTGTCGGAGAATTTTTGATTGGCATTCGTTTGCCGGGGATATTTCGCACAATTATATCTTCGCAAGTAAATCCTATTTTTTCTGCTAATTCGGCAATAATAAAGTCTGTAGGAATCCGTACTTGTTTAACTAATCTGTTTCCAACAACAAGACAAAAATACTTTCCTGGCTTAAGTATTCTGTGTGCTTGTTTTAAGCAATCATTCAACCCAAGATTAAAACTCAATACATCTTTTGCTCTCGTTTCGTCTTGTGTGGCAATTTTTTCCAAGGACTCCTTAAGATAATTTGAAGAAAGTGTGTGTGTTAGATTTTTGGTAGCTTTACCGCCAAGAAGGTCATTATCTAAACCAGAGGCATCGTTTGGGTCATCAAATACATCAATCCACTGCGCCGAGAGACGGGAGAATTGTCCATAAGCAACCGTGGTGCGACTGTCACCATATGGCGGAGAAGTAATTATACAATCAATAGAGTTAGCTTTAATTCCATTGTCTTTTGATGAGTCGCCATAGATTATTTTTGTCCATGAATCTTTTTTTGCATCTTTGTAAAAATCAGTCATTCCTGCAATATTTTTCTCTGCATGTTTACGAAATATGCTAATAACATCAGGATCATGTTTTTCTAACTTGTCACCCTTAACTCGAACTAATTTAAACTCACCAGTCTTTGTGTTTGAAGAATAGCGAGCTGTCTCGCTAAAGGCGACCATCAAAAAATTCCGAATTGCCTCATCTTTTATTTCTCGGATAGCTTTTTTTAGTTTGGCAAGTTTAACGATTATTTTATCCTTAAACCAAAAATCAATATTTTTAAAATCTGGTCTCTGTGTTTCTCTATCTTTAATCTTTTTTGCTCTAGCAAGTAATGTGATATACTCCTTTGTTAGTTTTTGGGGATTAATTGGGGTTGTTTTTGCTTTTGCAAGAAAAATTGCCAAAGGGTTAAGGTCAATGCCATAGGCATTTCTTCCTGTTAACCTACTTTCAACTAAAGCTGAACCAGAACCGCAAAAAATATCACAAATTGTGTCACCTTCTTTGCTATATGTTTCTAACAATCTTCGTCCAACTTGGGGGATAAACATTGCTGGATAGGTATGTATTCCGTGTGTGTGTGGTTTTGTTTTTTCTCCTCTGTAATCCCATGAATAATCTGTTTTACGCAAATATTTTTCGTTTCTAGATTGCCTTTGATCTATTCGTGATTCAAGATTGCGAATAATCTTAACAACAACACCTCTCACTTCTACCTCGTCACGATAAATTGGGAACAGTGTCGGATTTGCGGGTTGCAGTCTAAACTTTCCATTTTCACGATATAATTTTTTGAGTGTTGCTTGATTATTATCTACTACGGCCACAACAGTCTGACCATTTTCTGCCATCTCTTGTTTGCGTATAACAACAATATCGCCATCAAAAATACCCTCATCAATCATACTGTTGCCTTGAACACGCAGAGCATAGTGTTTGCATTGCTTCCCGATTTCACTTTTTGTAATTGCTATTGTTTCGTTTGGAATTTCTATCGCTTCAATTGGTTGACCAGCGGCTATCGTGCCGAGTAGGGGAATCCAAATGAGCCCTTCATTCGGGTCTTGTGTTTCCATGGCTCTGGCTTGGCCATGATCTTTTTTGAGATAACCCTTTTTCTCTATAGATTGAAGGTGTTCGTGAATAGTTGAAACCGAAAGATGAAAACGATTCGCTATTTCCTGTATGGTTGGAGAAACTTCGTGATGACCAACATACTCGTTTATGAACTCGTATATTTGTTTTTGACGCTTCGTGAGCATATAAATATTATACCCGAAAAAAACCCGAAAGTTATCCACAGTAAAAAACGGTTTTTGTTTTGATTTCGATTAAGATTTAGTTAAAATTAAATCTATGAATAAAAAACTTAAAAATAAAAAGTTATTTGAAGAAATGACAGAAGATGATTTGGATGACTGTGATTGTTTAGTGTGCCAAGCCACTAAATTCCACATGCGTTTTGGAAGATATCCTAACCCAGCAGAATTGGGGGAATTTTTGAAGGAGGAGAGAGGAAAATGCTAAAATAGTTTATAAATAATAGATCAAAAAGTTTACGAATTATACGGATTAACAGAGGAAGAGATAAAAATTGTGGAAGAAAGCATAAAAAATTAAAAGTCTAATATGGGTTTAGAAGTATTTAAACGAGATTATTATTTATTTGATCCAAAGAATTATGGCAGAATTTTTATATTTGTAGATTTCGGTAATGTTCGGCCTTGGGCTAAGAATTTTTGGCCTGAAGAGAATAAGTATAAAATTTCTGTGGAAATTGATATTGGAAAGCTGGCTTCCATTTGCAACTTGTTAAATCCAGAAAGTAAATTTTTCTACTATGGCTATTTTAAACCAGAAGAAGTGTTGTCTCAAAACCAAGAGGCAAAGAGCAGACACAGCAGCTCTATTTATAGGATAGATAAAGCCAGAAAGTCAGGTTTTAATGTCAGAACCAAGGAGATTAAAATGATACCTCACTATGATGAGCAGGGTAAGTATATTGGTAAAATTCCAAAATGTAATTTTGATGTTGAAATAACCATGGATACGATTATAAAATTAGATAAATACGATACGATTGTTTTGTTCTCTGGGGATAGTGATTTCGGAACGTTGCTGGGGTATTTAAAATCAAAGGGTAAGAAAATTGTAGTTATTTCGACTCGAGACAGAATGAGTACAGAATTAGAATCGGTTGCTGACAAGTTTATTCCCGCCGAAACCATGAAAAATCTCCTAGATTACCATAATAAAACAGACACTCCGCCTGTTAAGGCGGAGGTATAAATACGATCCTATTATCCTATAGGCGAGGATAGCAATGATGCTATAAATAGAGTATATCATGACGAGCGACCATCAGTCAATAGTTATCAACAAACCTAAGAATATCTAGTCAAACCTTGCTAAATTGCCTATAGGCAATTTAGCAAGGTTTGACTTAAAAGTCAATGCTAAAACAGTAATCTGTATCGATAAAATTGCCCAAGAAAATTTATTAGTAAATGATTTATTGGAAAACATGAATATTTTACTTAATTATATCAAAAAACGAAGAAAAAATAAAGTAAAATCCCAACCCCAAAACCGCTGAAATCTGGGGCGACGACCGAATGGGAATGAGCGACTGAACGAATAGTGAAGAAGTACTGAGGATAGAAATCCGAATGTACGGAAAATGATGAATCCCCAAAAACCGCCTGAATCCCGATTATTTTTTATCCACAACACATCATCCTTACAAACTGGAGTTTGTAAGGATGAAAATAAGTTTTTAAAATAAAATTAAAAAATGAACGAGCAAATTCATGAACAATATTTTAAGGAAGCTGTAGAGATGGCTAAGCGCTCTATGTGCCAAAGAAGCAGGGGCGGTTCTGTTGTGGTGCTTGATGGTGAGATAATCGGCAAGGGATACAATGCTCCGCCCAATGATGATGAGGAAAACAGAATGTGCCACACAGATTACCGGACATCTTCCAAACCAAAATCAGACAGGACTTGTTGCGTACATGCTGAATNGTGGGCGATTTTTGATGCAATCAGGAGTAAAAAAGATATTTCTGGAAGTTCTATCTATTACACAAGCATTGATGAGAATGGTGAGATGCTAAAGTCCGGCAAGCCTTATTGTACCGTTTGCAGTCGGTTGGCGTTGGATAATGGCATTAAAGAATTTGTCTTGTGGCACACTGATGGCATAAAAGGCTACGACACTAAAGAATACAACAAACTTTCTTACGATTTCAATAAAGAATAATAAAAGATAAAATGATATAATGTTAAATATGAATAATAAAATCTCTTGGAAGAGGATTGGGGTGGTGTTTTTTGTAGCACTTGGGGTGAGTGTGGGGGTTGATTGGTTTTGGGAATGGGCATTTCCGAATAGTTCGGGGCGTTGGGATACTACTACAGTTATTGCTGTGATACTCGCTTACATTGTTATCATGTGGGGTCACCGATGTAAGTGGGGCAAAAACAAATAAACCGTATGTTTAGAGAATCAAAAGAATTTCCTGGTTCAGTAGAAGGCACTATTAAATTCAGCCAAGAAACTTGCTGTGCTCTTGATCGCGGTTTTGAAAAGAATCCGGAAGTGGCAAGGGATTTGGCAAAAATTGTCGGAGAAGAAAAGGCGAAGCTTTTCAAAGATGTACTAATTAATACTTTTAAACCCAGTTCCAGGCCAGAAATGAAATTTGTTCCATCCGAGGAGATGCAGATATTTTACGGCCAGATGGCGAAAAGGGAACTGAAGAGGATAGAGGAGCAAGAGGAAAACGACGGAGACCTTTCTTGTGGGCATTCTGTTAAAGAACATCGTTTAGCTCTCATGTCGGTTGTTGAAAATTTGGAGCCGAAGATTAATTAATCTCAAAACCGCCCAAGTGGGCAGTTTTTGGTCATTCTTGATTTTGTACTTGAAAAATGCAATGATTGGCGCAGTTTTTTAAAAAATGAGGTCAAAATGTTCAGACCTAAAGCGGTTTTTCTTGATCGTGACGGAACACTTATTGACATTGTCCATCGCCCTGATTTTGTGAAAAAATTCACCGCTCCATTTACTTATGATGAGTTGCGCTTTGTTCCACATGCAAAACATGTCCTTGAGTTCTTAAAGAGAAAAGGATTTATGAGAATCATGATAACCAATCAACCCGATGTTGCTAACGGCTATATGAAAGAATCGGAGTGGCACAGGATTCATTGCGAGGTGCTTGATACTCTTCGCCCTGATGATTTCTATATGTGTCGGCACACCTCGGACGCTAATTGTCCCTTCAAAAAGCCATCTCACTTTATGCTTTTGGCAGCCGCCGATAAATGGGGAATAGACCTCAGTCAGTCATATATGGTGGGTGACACAAGCGCGGACATGGATGCGGGTAAATCTGCCGGCTGTAAAACTGTGCTGATAAGGACTTTTTACAACACAGACACTCAAGGGGATTTTGAAATTACGAGATTAGCAGACATAATTAGCCTGTTCAAGACTATAGAATAGTACTTAAATGTCGGCTCAAAAGGCCGATTTTTTGATTTGACAAAATTGTTTTTTGGGTGTATAATTGATAGATTAGAACCTTGATTTACGGGCTTTCTTTCAGGAGGTCAGATGAACACCGCTTCTGGTATGCTGTTTGTCGTTGCATTTCTGCCCTACATTTGGGCAATTCTGAACGGTCCGACTGAGCCCTCGCCTGTTTCGTGGGCTATCTGGGCAAGCGTTGATACGCTCGCTTTCTTGGCAATGAAAAAAGAGAAAGCGCTGAACGGTCAAATAACCGCAGCTGTTACTGGCGCTTGGACTGTTGCCATTCTCGCCCTGATTTTCGGCAAACCGACAATGGGGTCAATTGAATGGGTCAGTATCATTGGCGCTGTCGTAGGTATTGTCTTATGGCAGAAAACCGGCAACGCCGTGCTGGCGATTATCTGTTCGCAAGTTGCGACATTCGCCGGTGCCATTCCGACATTTGTCGGAGGATATACTAACCCAGCCCAGGAAAACCCGTTCGCGTGGTCCCTCTGGCTTGCCTCATGCGTCTGCGCGCTATTTGCTATCAAGAAATGGAATCTGGCAAACGCGCTTCAGCCACTCACCTTCACGGCGATTGAGGCAATCATGGTTGTCCTCGTCGTCATCCGTCCCCATTTGCCGTAATAGGCTTATGGGGACTTTTGTTTTTCAAGCATATCATCATTGCTTTATTTTCATGTGAGTTTGAACTCGCTTACCAATCATCACTTTCCACTCAAGCAACCGGCGGAGGGAGCATGCTTTTATGAAATCAGCAGTATTTCAGAAAAGTATGCTCCGCAGTATGCGTAGAGGTTGTGTGAGCTGTCGGGCGGGGCGATTTGATTTATTTGTTTAAACTGCTGTATACTAATGATATGGCACGACACAAAAAGAAGGAAAAATACGAGAGGAAAGATAGGAAAGACAGAGTGTCCAGATTTGATATCTCTCAAGAAACCAAGAATAGCATCTGGGGTATTGGTAGTTTTATATTAGCCCTTTTGAGTATTTTGAGTTTTGTGGGTAAAGCCGGCGTGGCCGGAGAAGGTTTTGACATGTTTGCACGAGCCCTCTTTGGTTGGGGCTTTTTCATTGTTCCAATAGTGTTTACTATTTTAGGGGTTTCATTTATTAAATCAATTTCAAGAAATATTTATCATAGTGCAGTATTTGGCACTTTGCTTTTTGCCGGTTCCATTCTGGGTATATTTTATATATTCGGAAACGGAGATTTTGATACAAGATTGGTTCAGGGCGGATATCTGGGAATTGTTCTCGGCGCACCTCTTTTGTCATCTGTTGGTTTTGGGGCCTCA
>C687J35174_10003782_pt1 | contig 20613 bp, 17 predicted proteins | sample RifCSPhighO2_01_FD_35174 | JGI IMG/M metagenome (IMG submission 35174) | reverse complement strand
TATGGCTCGTCCGAAGATTCCTTGCTCGACGAATTTATGGAAGAGGTGTCGTCAAAAAAGAAACTCGAGGATAAGTGGGACAGAGTCCTCGCCCATTCTTATTCCGACCACGCTTCGGACTGGCGGCTTGCCATTATGGAGGCCGATATCATGCTTGATGAAGCTCTTCGTGCCAAAGGATTTGTCGGCGAGTCGGTGGGTGAGATGCTCAAGCTGGTGAAGGAGGGCGATATGCAGAATATCGAGACGGCCTGGGAAGCGCACAAAGTGCGAAACAGGATCGCCCACTCTGGCGGCGATTTCGAATTGAACGAGAGGGAAACCCGCCGCGTCATTACCCTCTTCGAAGCGGTGCTAAAAGAATTAGGAGCGATATAAAACTATTGCAAAAGTGTCAAAAAAGGAGTAACATAGCGACCGCAGCGGGTTGGAGGAAAAGTACCTCGACAGGCTCAAATTGGGCCGTCTTGCGAGCAATTGCAGGAAGAGCACTCGTCAAATTCGGTGAAGTCCTCTCTTTTTTGAAGAAAGATAATACCGAGCCAAGCCCGGAAGGGAAGGTGTAGAGACTAGACGGCGAGCCTCCTTATAATTTAAGGAGGAAGGTATAGTCCAGACCACATAAACGCCCTCAAGGTGGACCGGTGAAAACCGGAGTGGTAAGCATAACCTGTAGGAGCTGGAGCGTTACCAGCACCCGCAACACGCAAGCATTAAAGCGCCGTAAGGCGCTTTAATGCTGTCCACGGATATTTGTACATAGTATAGTGTATAATATACCTGATGCACTCTATACAAATAAAAAACAAAGTATTGAAGTTAAGAAAAAGTGGCAAGAGTATTTATGAAATAGGAAAAGTTTTAGGACTGAAGACAGCAACTGTCAGCACATGGTGTAAAAATCTTTTATTGACCGAAGAGCAAAGGAATAAAATACATCAAAACGGCAGACTTAAAGCCAGGGAAGGGATGCTTGTGTATACAGAAAAGTTGCGCCAACAGAGATTGCAAAGAATTCTCTTGAACAAAAAAGCAGGAGCAAGAATCATCGGGCGCATGTCAGTGCGAGATTTGCTGATGATTGGTTTCGGTCTGTATTGGGGAGAAGGCTATAAGTATGAGAATTGCGAACTAGGGTTTACTAACAGCAATCTAAATATGATTAAGTTCTACATCAAATGGCTCAATCAATTTAATGTAAGTAAAGAAAATCTGATTTTTAAGCTCACTATCAATGAAGTATTTAGAAAACACGAGAATATAATTAAGCAAACCTGGATCAGGGCATTAGGAATAAATGGAAGTCAGTTTAGCGCCACCACATTTATCAGAACTAATTTAAAAAAAGCCGATATTTCTAATTTGAAAACATACTCTGGAATTCTGAGGGTAAAAGTGCGTCGAGGTAGAGAACTTAGGAATAAAATTATTGGGGCATTGGAACATATTAATTCTTGTTCATAAAAATTTAAAATGTTATTGTTTTAGCGCATATGTCGGGGTAGCTCAGTTGGTAGTAGCGCGGGACTCATAAGCCCGAGGTCGCCGGATCGTTCCCGGCCCCCGACACCATGCGGCTGTAGCTCAACGGTAGAGTACTCCCCTGTCACGGGAGAGGTCGCGGGGTCAGCACCCGTCAGCCGCGCATAGGTTTTATCGAAGTAAAATAAGGTTGAAAAGTTCACCCTCCTTCGCCAAGGCTACGGATGGGCACAGCGGGTCTATGGGATGCGGAACTGGTATAATTTTTGTATGGAACTTCATCTTCCTTACAAATTACTTATCGCTACGATTCTCTGTTCTTTGATTGTTCGCTATCTAACTTTTGGATTAGAGATTCCTAACAAATTAGCTCTCTTTACTACGCTTACCTTAATAATTATAGGAATTTTGATTGGTCTATGGGTCAAACGAGTAATTAGGAATCATAAAACAACTCTTAATCCATATGGCAAGCCTACCGCCATAATTACTTCTGGGCCCTTTCAATTTTCCCGTAATCCAATGTATTTGTCGTATTTGCTGGTAGCCCTTGGTTTTGCAATCTATTCAGAAAATTGGATAGGATTTATCGGACCAGTTTTATATTTTCTTTACCTTAACTTCAGTATCATTCCAGGGGAGGAAACTAGATTGAAAAATGGTTTCTCAAGTAGTTATGAAGTATACGCAGGTAGGGTAAGACGGTGGCTCTGATTCATAATTTTAGTTCCAACATCGTTCACCCCGTAAAATCACAGTGATCACGGAGCAGGCTAGCCCGCGCGTTTGGGTGTATAATTATTTGTATGAATATGCAAAAAATAGTGATGATGAAGCTCCGCTTGGTGATGGCTTTTATCTTCCTTTGGGCCTTCCTTGATAAACTACTAGGTTTTGGTTTTGCCACTGTAAGTGAAAAAGCGTGGATCAACGGGGGGTCGCCTACCGCAGGCTTCCTCTCCAACGCTGTCAAAGGGCCTTTTGCAGACATATTTCATGGCCTGGCAGGGGTCGTGATTATAGATTGGCTGTTTATGCTCGGTCTTCTGTTCATCGGCGTCACATACCTCTTCAACAAATATATTTTCTGGGGATCTCTTGCCGGCATTCTCATGATGATGCTTATGTGGCTTGCTCTCCTGTTTCCTGAAAATAATCCAATAATTGATGAACATATTATTTATGCGCTTGTTTTTGCCATCTTCGCCACTCAAAGCAGAAATAATCTCAAGTAGGATTAATATGTAAAAGACCGCCTGGCTCTTACGAGCCAGGCGGTTAGTGTATGTTCCGCTTCCTGAAGATAAATCGATCTCCGAGGAAGCGCAGAAAGAACGTTGGCACATGGCCGATCATGTAGACTGTCGGATAACTCAAACCCGCTCTTTCCAAGCGGGAGAGCATCCAGCCTTCAAAGAAGCCAATCACACAGGCCCAGCCCCAGAAGGTCGTGAATTGTTTCGTCACAAGCTTCCGGCTCCAACCGTTCTCTTTGAATACCTGGCTACGCAGCACCAGGAATTCAATAACCTGCGTCAGCAGGCTATTGGCCCAAGCCGCCCAAAACATTTCTCCGAGCCCTTGCCTTATGGTCCAGAGAGAGCAGAAAGATAGAACCGTTACGGGGATTTTGAAGATTGCGAATCGGACCAGTAATTCCATGGAAACCCCCCATCATTTGTCTCGTGGCATTCTACACCAGATTTTATATTGCCGGTAATTAGGATATAATTTAAGCGGGGCTTATAAGTTTTCTATCAACATGTCGAATACACAAAAAGCGATTTGGGCCTTGAGAATCGCTGTAGCGGGGGAGTTCCTGGGCCACGGCGTTCTGGCTCTCCAGGGCAAGGCCGACTGGATTGGCTGGTTTGCCAAATTNGGCGTAAGCGATGCCGGCACAGCTGCGACACTACTTATGCTGGTAGGTCTATTGGATGTCGCGGTGGCGATTGTCGTCCTGGTGAAGCCCATGAAGCCCGTGCTTCTTTGGGCAGTTTTCTGGGGCTTCTGGACGGCGCTTATTCGTCCGATTGTCGGACAGCCAATCTGGGACTTTGTCGAACGTTTCGCCAACTGGGGCGCGCCCTTGGCCCTGTTCTTCCTTATCAGAAATAAAGAATAAAGATGAAAACACTTGTTGTTATAATCGTGCTTGCAATCCTCGGCTGGATTCTCTGGCAGAGCGATATGCTTCCGTTTGTGTAGACACTAATTTTGAGCCACCTCGCAGGATCGAACTGCGGACCTCCACTTTACGAAAGTGGCGCTCTACCAACTGAGCTAAGGTGGCACAATACAACTTTACCAAAATTTTACTAACTTGAGCCAGCAATCGGGATCGAACCGATGACCTCTTCCTTACCATGGAAGTGCTCTACCAACTGAGCTATGCTGGCAATTTGGGTAGAACGCAGTAAATGTTATCTAATCTTAAGCTGATTAGCAAAATGCTATAATCTGGCTTATGGCTTCAAAAGAGGAAATACAAAAAAAGATTGACGCAATAGAAGAGCGTATGGGCTCGGCAGATTTCTGGGCTGACAAAGATACTGCTCAAGCTACAGTCCGGGAACTTCAACTTCTCAAAGATGAGTTGGAAGGGGTAGGGAAATACGACAAAGGCGGAGCGATCATGACGATCTTCTCTGGCGCCGGCGGCGATGATGCGGAAGATTTCTCAAGAATTCTCCTAGAGATGTACCAAAAACTTTTTGCCAATAAGGGCTGGAGTTACTCGGTAATTCATAAGAACGAGAATGATCACGGAGGGTACAGAAATATGACTTTGGATATAGAAGGGAAGAGTGTGTATGGAATTTTAAAAAATGAGTCCGGCGTCCATCGCTTGGTGCGCATTTCTCCATTTTCAGCCACCAAGAAACGCCACACCAGTTTCTCGATGGTGGAAATAATTCCTAAATTTGAAAGGCCGGAGGAGATAAAAATTCCCGAACAAGATCTTCGAGTGGAGCTTTCGCGGGCTTCCGGCCCGGGTGGGCAAAACGTTAATAAAAGAGAGACGGCGGTGAGAGTTGTCCATATTCCCACCAATCTCGCCGTGCATGTGGAGTCCGAGCGTTCTCAAGCACAGAACAAAGAGAAGGCTCTGCGCATGCTCGAAGCCAAGCTCTACAAAATGATGGAAGAAGAGAGAAGGGCCAAAGAAAAGGGAATGTATATTTCAAAAACTACTCAAATAGAATGGGGGAACCAAATCCGTTCATATGTTTTCCATCCGTACCAGCTGGTGAAGGACCATCGTACCAATGTGGAAACCGCCCAAGTAGAAAAAGTCTTAAATGGCGATTTAGATGAGTTTCTTGAAGCAGAAAAAAGCCTATAATGGCTTTTTTCAAATTACTATGATAATCTTTTGCCCATGTTAAAAATACGTCTACAAAGAATTGGTAGGAAGCACGAGCCGTCTTTCAGGCTTGTCCTGACTGACTCCAAGAATTCGACTAAAAGCGGTCGCTTCGCCGAAGTGCTCGGCTCCTATGATCCTAGGAAAACTACCGAGGCTTTCAATAAAGAAAGGATACAATACTGGCTCTCTCGGGGCGCCGGCCTTACGCCTTCCGTCAACAATCTCCTCGTGAAGAAGAGAGTCATTTCCGGTAAGAAAATCCATGTTTCTAAGATTCCTGCTACAATAGAAGCTGAAGAGAAAGTTGAAGCAAAGGCGGAAACAATTACAGAATAACCTTAACGATAAAATTCATGATAGACGACGTACAGTTCCTTGAATATTTGGTGAAGGCGCTAGTCAACCATCCCGACGACGTGAAGATCAAGAGAACGGTGGATGAAATGGGAGTCCTAATGACCCTAGACGTACATCCCGATGACATGGGTAAGGTCATCGGCCGTGCCGGCAATACTGCCAAGGCGATCCGCATACTTCTGCGCGTAGTGGGTATGAAGCACAATGCCCGCGTCAATTTGAAAATTAATGAGCCTAATACCTCTTTTGGCCGCCGCGCCTCCGACGCTGCTCAGTCTCGCGATCTCGACGAAGCCATAGAGGATTTGAATTTGGAATAAATGAATTTTCACATAGTGACTTTGTTTCCGAAAGCATTCGATTCGTATTTGAGCGAATCTATCCTAAAGCGCGCCATAGAAGACAAGAAAATTAAGGTAAATTTCTACAATCCGCGCGACTTCGTGGAGAATAAATGGAGAAGGGTAGACAGACCGCCATATGGAGGAGGGCCGGGGTTAGTGGTCGAAGCACTTCCCGTAGTAATGGCAATAGAAGAAGCGCTTCGAAGAATTAAGATTCAGGATTTAAGAATTAAGAATAGAACCATTCCTAAATCCAGAATCCTAAATATTAAATCTACCAAAATAATATTTCTATCTCCAAGTGGTAATCACTTTAACAACGAATACGCTAGAAAGGCTACAAAAAAATACAAAAATATTATTTTGGTGTGCGGCCGATACGAGGGAATAGACGCGAGGGTAAAGAAAGTTTTCAAGATGGAAGAAGTTTCCGTTGGACCCTTCGTGCTCACGGGAGGGGAGTTGCCGGCTATGATCATCATGGATGCCGTTTCGCGCCAAGTTAAAGGCGTGCTTGGTAACATTGACTCACTCGAAGAACGCCGAGTCGCTTCATCGGACGTCTACACCCGCCCGGAAATCTTTAAATACAAGAAAAAATCTTACAGGGTCCCAAAAGTCCTTCTTTCTGGGCATAAAATGAGGATAGAAGAATGGAAGCGTAAAAGAGCTTGACAAAAAAGTTATGGTATGCTAGGATAAATATAGTCAGTTCAGGGTGGTAGTAGCCACGACGCAACTTAGGATGCGTCCGTACCGGCCACACGCCACCCAACCGTACAGGCCATCGCACACGCGGTGGCCTTTTGTTTATCTATTTATCTAAATTCACATACGTTATTATTCTACGTACGTAAGTAAATAACGTATACCCTCTCCTGATTCCAGGAGAGGGGCAGGGGTGAGGTAAGCCCCCCTCCTTGATAAAGGGAGGGCAGGGATGGATTGTGGACAACCTGTGGGCAGGATGTGGGTAATTTATATGTAAGGATTTGACAAGATTTACGTTGCAGGATAAGATAGCGAAACTTCGACTCGATTGAGTTACGGCTGAACCGAAGGCGCCGTTTCCCGTATTTTTATTAAATCACCATTATTCAGAAGCACGCAGGGCTTGCTCGTGCTTTAAAATTTTGTCCATGCAAAACCCTTCAACTCCGTTCAGGGTAAAAAAATCTTTCGGTCGCTTCCGCGAACCGCTCGCCTCGATGCCCAATCTGGTAGTTTCGCAAGTAGAGTCTTTTAAGTGGCTCATCGAGAAGGGTCTCAAAGAAGTTTTCGACGAGTTCTCCTCCATCAAGGATTTCTCTGAACGCAAATTTCAGCTCGACTTTGTTTCTTTCGAACTAGCCGAGCCCAAGATCGACGAATACACAGCCAAGCTAAGGAAACTTTCTTACGAGGCGCCTCTTAAAGTAAGGGTAAAGTTGAAGAATCTCATTATGGGCACAGAGAAGGAGCAGGAAATCTTCATGGCCGACTTGCCGCTCATGACAGATCACGGCACCTTCATCATTACCGGCATCGAACGCGTAGTCGTCCCACAGCTTGCCCGCTCGACGGGTGTTTCTTTTACCTCGCAGGAGCTTAAGGGCAAAAAGACTTTCGGCGCTAAGGTCATCCCCGGCCGCGGTGCCTGGATCGAGATCGAAACGGATCTTGATGGCGCAATCTACGCGAGAATCGACCGTAAGAGAAAATTTCCGGTCAGCATTCTCCTACGCGCCTTCGGTGTTGCCACCAATGAGAAGATTCACGCCCTTTTCGCCGGAGAGCCGGAGGCCAAACATTTTATCGACAAGACTCTGGCCAAAGATCATACCACCTCCGTTGACGAAGCAGCGATCGAGATCCATAGGAGATTGCGCGACGGCGATTTGGCATCTGCCGAGAATGCTCGCGAGTTTGTGCACTCGATTTTCGACAAGGATCGCTACGATCTCTCCCGCGTCGGCCGCTTCCGCTTCAACAACCGCTTCGGCGGCAAAGATAGAGGGAAAGAAATCGATCGCCGCACCCTCTCGCTCCAAGACATAACAACTATTCTCTCTCATATTATCCACCTCAACGTTACCCCAGGTTCCGTCGATGACGACATCGATCATTTAGGTTCGAGGCGGGTCCGATTCGTTGGAGAACTTTTCCAGCAGAAGATCCGCGTCGGCATGGCCCAGATCAAGAGGAACATCCAGAACAGGATGTCCACCATCGATACCGATGTTACTCTGCCGGTAAACTTCATTTCCCCGAAGCCGCTTCAGGCGAGGATGAAAGAATTTTTCACCACCAACCAGCTTTCGCAATTTATGCAGCAGACTAATGCTCTTGAAGAGTTAGAACATTTGCGCACTGTCTCGGCACTGGGCCCCGGCGGCCTTAGCCGCGCTCGTGCCGGCTACGAAGTGCGCGATGTCCACCCTTCCCATTACGGCAGACTCTGTCCGATTCAGACTCCCGAAGGCCCGAATATCGGTCTCATTCTACGTCTCGCCTCCTACGCCAGGGTCAATGAATTCGGGATGATCGAAACTCCTTACGCCAAGATCAAAGACGGTAAGATTACAGGTGAGATCGAATATCTCAATGCTCTTGAAGAAGAGGATTTCTACATCGCTCACGCTGCCACTCCTGTCGATGCTACTACTGGCGCACTTCTGCCGGAGATGGCAGAAGTGCGCCATAAGGGCACGCCCACCACGGTGCCGAAGGAACAAGTGCATTACATGGATGTTGCCACCAATCAGGCTTTCTCCATCGCTACCTCGATGATTCCATTCTTAAACCACGATGATGCCAACAGGGCGCTCATGGGTTCCAACATGCAGAAGCAGGCCACACCAGCCATCTGCCCGGAGGCGCCGCTCGTCGCCACCGGCATCGAGGAAGTGGCTATCCGCGATACCGGCAGAGTACTTTTCTCTCCCATAGCTGGCACGGTTATAAACGTAGATGCCAGATCGATTGACGTCAAAGATGAGAAGGGCAAAGAACACAAATTCCCGCTGGTCAATTTCTCTATGACCAACGGTTTTACTGCCTTCCATCAGCGTCCGTCGGTCGAGTTGGGGCAGAAGGTGAAGAAGGGTACCGTATTGGCGGACACATCTTCATCCGACGGAGGGCAAATGGCCGTAGGCCAGAACGTATTAGTCGCCTTCATGAGTTGGTCGGGCGCCAACTACGAAGATGCCATCATCATCTCCGAGCGTCTAGTCGAGAAGAGCAAATTTACCTCGATTGACATCAGAGAATTCACCATCAATGTTCGCGACACCAAGCTCGGTCCGGAGATGACCACTTGTGATATTCCAAACGTGGGCGAATCGAAATTGAAAAACTTGGCCGAAGACGGCATCATCCGCGTCGGCGCGGAAGTTCGTCCCGGCGACATTTTAGTCGGCAAGATTACGCCCAAAGGAGAGAGCCAGCTTACTCCGGAAGAGCGCTTGTTAAGATCGCTTTTCGGCGAGAAGGCCCGCGATGTCAAAGATACATCCAAACGCGTTGATGCCGGCACCCGCGGCCGCATCGTTTCGGTGCAGGTATTTTCTCGCGAGAAGGGAGACAAGCTCGAATCCGGAGTTTTGAAGCAAATCAACATTCAAGTTGCCCAGCTTCGGAACGTCTCAGTCGGTGACAAGTTGGCCGGCCGCCACGGCAACAAAGGCGTGATATCGAAAATTTTGCCGGTTGAGGACATGCCTTATATGGCCGATGGCACGCCGATTGATGTGATCCTTACACCGCTTGGTGTCCCATCCAGGATGAACCTCGGGCAGATTCTCGAGATGCATCTGGGGCTTGCGGCGCACACTCTGAATTATCAGGCCATCGTACCGCCTTTCACCGGCGCTAGCGAAGACGAGATCAAGGAAGAGCTTGTCAAAGCTGGTTTTCCGGAAAGCGGCAAAGTCAAACTTTTCGATGGCAGGACGGGCGAGGCCTTCGACCAGGATATTGCCATCGGTTATATGTACGTGATGAAGCTCCATCACATGGTTGAAGACAAGATCCATATGCGTTCGATCGGTCCGTACTCGCTCATTACTCAACAGCCGCTCGGAGGCAAGGCCCAGAACGGAGGCCAGCGCTTCGGAGAAATGGAGGTCTGGGCGCTCTTGGGCCATGGCGCGGGCTACACTTTGCGCGAAATGCTTACTATAAAATCTGACGACATTCTCGGCCGCTCGGCTGCTTTCGACGCTATCGTCAAGGGCGAGAAAATTCCCGAACCGCATTTGCCGGCGTCGTTCAACGTGCTTTTGAACAATCTGCGCGGACTCGCACTCGATGTGAAGCTTAATAAGAAACCGGAAGACCATAAACATGAATCCCATTAGAAGTCTAACTCAATATACTTTAATGAAAATTTTAAATTATAAACTTAATCAAAGTAACTTCTAACGGGATGAATAATTACAAAAATATTCAACCACCGGAGGCCAAGAGTTTTGATGCGATCTCGATCAAACTTGCTTCTCCCGAAGCTATCCGTGAATGGTCCTACGGAGAAGTGACCAAGCCCGAGACCATCAACTACCGGACGCAAAGAAGCGAGCGGAACGGCCTTTTCGATGAGAAGATCTTCGGCCCAGATCATGATTTCGAATGTTACTGCGGCAAATATCGAGGTATCCGCTACAAGGGTATCGTCTGCGAGAAATGCGGCGTCGAGATAACTCGCTCGATCGTGCGTCGCGAGCGCATGGGCCACATCGAACTTGCCACGCCGGTTTCCCACATCTGGTTTCTCAAAAATGTGCCGTCGAGAATCTCACTCGTCATGGGTATCCCGGTCGCCGATCTTGAGCGCGTAATTTATTTTGCCGGCTACATCGTCACTTCGGTTTCCGAAGAAGAGAAGCAGAAGGTGCTGAAGGATCTCGATTCCGAATTCAAGGCTAAGTTCAAAACGCTTCAGGACGAGAAGGCGAAACTGGCGTTGAAAGAGCTTGCTCTGGCGACCAAGCGCGACATCGACTCTTTGATCCCGGGCCGGGTGCTAAATGAAATCGAGTTCCATCGCTCGAGTATGAAGTATCCGACCGTCTTCGAAGCGGGCATTGGTGCCGAAGCCATCTACGACATTTTGAAGAAGATTGATCTCAAGAAACTTTCCAGTGAGCTCGAAGCCGAGCTTCTAAAGGCTCCTTCGACCGAAGTGGTGCGCCTCAACAAACGCCTTTCGACCGTGCAGTGGATGATCAATTCCTCGATTCGTCCGGAGTGGATGTTCCTTATACGCGTACCTGTCATCCCTCCGGCAATCCGCCCGATGGTGCCTTTAGACGGCGGCCGCTATGCTACGAGCGATGTCAACGACCTCTATCGCCGCGTCATCAACAGGAACAACCGATTGAAGAAGCTCAAGGAAATCAATGCGCCGGACGTAATCCTAAGGAATGAGAAAAGAATTCTTCAAGAAGCGGTGGATGCGCTCATCGACAACACCATCCGTCACTCCTCGATTGCGGGCAATCAGAGCCAGCGCCGGCTGCTCAAATCGCTCTCTGACAATCTCAAGGGCAAACGCGGCCTGTTCCGCCAGAATCTCTTGGGTAAGCGTGTCGATTATTCTGGCCGCTCGGTCATCGTGGTCGGTCCGGATTTGAAGCTTCACCAATGCGGTCTGCCTAAGCACATGGCGCTTGAACTCTTCAAACCGTTCATTATTTCGGAACTGTTGAAGAAAGAACTTTCCTATAACATCCCCGGCGCTAGGCGACTCATCGAAGATCAGATTCCGGAAGTTTGGGCCATTCTCGAAGAAGTTATCCGCGGTAAATACGTATTGCTGAATCGCGCACCCACTCTTCACCGCCTTGGTATCCAGGCCTTCCAACCGGTGCTTATTGAGGGCAATGCCGTCCAGCTTCACCCTTTGGTCTGCACCGCTTTCAACGCTGACTTCGACGGAGACCAGATGGCTGTGCACGTTCCATTATCCGAAGAAGCTCAAGCCGAAGCCAGGCTCGTCATGGCTGCGGACAAAAACATCTTGAAGCCAGGCAATGGCGAGCCGACAATAGTTGCGAAACTTCTTGACATCGTGCTCGGCTCATACTGGATGACGAGAATCATCTCGGGTGAAAAAGGGGAGGGCCGCTATTATTCGAATCCCAATAGCGCGATTTTGGCCTACGATTTCGGCGTCATAGATCTGCGCGCCAAGATTCACGTCATGCCATCGGAGACCGAGAGGTACAAGCAATTCGAAAGCAAGATTTTCGAAACGTCGGTGGGCCGGCTACTCTTCAACGCTGTCTTGCCTAAGGATTATCCCTACATCAATCACGAGATGGACAGAAAGAAGGTCTCTGAATTGATCGACAATTTGATCGAGCGCTACGGCATCGATCAAATTCCGGCAATTATGGATAAATTGAAGAGTTTCGGCTTCCGCTATGCCACTTACTCCGGCGTTACCTGGGGACTCTCGGATGTGAAGGTTCCGGAAGGTAAGAAAAATCTTATCGATAAGGGTCGCACCATGGTAAGCGAGGTGGTAAACCAGTATCACGAAGGTCTTCTCTCCGAGAATGAACGCGTTGCCAAGTCAGTCGAGATCTGGCAGAACATCAAGGGCGAAGTCGAGAAGCTTATTCCCGGGACACTCGGCATCAAGGATTCTGTTTACGATATGACTTATTCCGGCGCCAGAGGATCGCTGGGGAATCTAAATCAGATGGCCGGCATGAAAGGCATTATCCAAAATGTTACCGGCGAATCACTCGAATTCCCGATTACATCGAACTATAAGGAAGGATTAACTCCGCTGGAATACTTCATTACCACGCACGGTTCGAGGAAAGGTCTCACCGACACGGCGCTCAATACCGCCAAAGCCGGCTACCTGACGCGCCGCCTCTTCGATGTGGCGCAAGATGAGATAATTACGGAGGAGGAGTGCGGCACAAAAGAAGGCACCATAATTCACAAGAGAACCGCTTCAGGCATCGAGATTCCGCTCTCAAGAAATATCAAAGGTCGCTATCTGGCCGCCGATGTCGTTCTCGGCAATGGAGAAATAGTCTTCAAGCGCGGCCACTTTATCACCAAGCATGATGCGGAAATCATCGACAAATCGGAGATTGAATCAGTTTCTGTGCGCTCGCCATTGGGATGCAAGTCCATTCACGGCATTTGCGTCAAATGCTACGGTACCGATCTCGGCAATAATAAGGTAATAGAGCTCGGCGAAGCGGTCGGCACTGTTGCCGCCCAGGCCATCGGTGAGCCGGGCACCCAGCTTACGATGCGCACCTTCCACGCCGGAGGCATTGCTTCTGCCGGAGGCGACATTACCGCTGGTCTTCCTCGCGTCGAAGAAATTTTCGAGAAAAGGAAGCCCAAGACCCCGGCGGTTATAAGCCATATAAGCGGTATTATTACTGAAATTAAGTCAGTTGGTGCTGACCGCCTTGTGGTTGTATCGCCGGAAGCAGGCGAAACTAAAGGGAAGAAATTGGATAACGAATACGCCATTTCTTCTTTGCGAAGCATTCTGGTCCGGCCGGGCCAAGAAGTCGCTAAGGGCGATATTCTCACCGACGGTTCGGCAGATCTCGATGAGCTCTTCCGCTACGCCGGCCGGGAAAAGACCGAGAACTACATCATCCACGAAGTTTCCAAGCTCTACGAGCTTCAGGGCGCCGCAGTGGCGAGGAAGCATATTGAACTCATTGTGCGCCAGATGTTCTCGCGACGAAGGGTAAATGGTGCCGGCGGTTCTCACTTCACCAAGGGAGACGTTATCGAGATTTCCGAGATGGTCGAGACCAACGAAGCGCTCAAGAGTCAGGGTCTTGAAGAGATCAAGGCCGATCCGGTTATCATGGGCATCACTGAGGTGTCGCTCTCACGTGCAAGCTTCCTCTCGGCCGCTTCCTTCCAACACACGCCGCGCGTATTGATCCAGGCCGCCATCAAGGGAGTCGAAGACCAGCTTGTCGGCCTTAAGGAAAACGTCATTATCGGTCGCTTGATTCCAGCCGGAACCGGCTTCAAAGGCGGTTACAAGGAAAAACTCATATGGGAAGCGATGTCGAAAAAATCAAAGAGCGGCTAGACATAGCCGAGATTATCGGAGGATACGTCAAACTTGCGAAAGCGGGCCAAAGTCTAAAAGGTCGTTGCCCATTCCATAGTGAGAAGACCCCTTCGTTTTTCGTTTCGCCTGCGCGTCAGAGCTATTATTGTTTCGGTTGCGGAGCCAAGGGAGACATCTTCACCTTCGTCGAACAAACTGAAGGATTGGAGTTCAAGGAGGCGCTCAAAATTCTCGCCGACAAAGCGGGTGTCGAGCTCCAAAGGTACTCGCCACAGAGCAGTGTCGAACGTTCGGAGAAGGAGAAAATTCTCGAAGTGCTCGAAGTTACTGAGAGCTTCTTCAAAGAAGAGCTTGAGAAAAATTCTGAAGCGAAGAAGTATTTTAAGAGCCGCGGCATAAGCGAAGAATCGATCAAGATCTGGAACTTGGGCTACGCTCCGGCCGAGTGGCGCGCGCTCTATTCGCATCTTCTCGCCTTAGGTTACAAAGAAGAAATTCTTTTCAAGGCTGGATTAATCAAGCCGGTAGAAAAGAAGAGTCCGTACGACACCTTCCGAGACAGATTGATTTTTCCTCTGCGAGATTCTTCCGGGAATGTGATTGCTTTTTCCGGCAGAGCTTTGAGCAAAGAGACAGAGCCGAAGTATCTCAACAGCCCGGACTCAATCGTCTTCAAGAAGCATGAGGTGCTCTATGGTCTGGACAAGGCCAAGGACAAAATCAGGCGCAAGGATTACGCGGTCCTGGTCGAGGGGCAGATAGATCTCGTTATGAGTCATCAGGCAGGAGTTGACAATGCTATTGCATCGTCTGGCACCGCCTTCACCCAGCATCATCTCGGGCGGCTGAAGAAACTTTCGAAGCGGATAATACTCGCATTCGACGGAGACAAGGCCGGTGCCTCTGCCGCCGAGAAGTCTGCAGAACTCGCTCTCTCGCTCGGTTTGGAAGTAAAGGTAGCGAAGCTACCTTTAAACAACGATCCCGCAGATCTAGCGAAGGCTGATCCCGCAAAATGGAAAAACATTTTGCGAGAAGCGAAGCCCGCCATCGAGCATTTCCTCGATCTCGCGATCGAAGGAGAGAAAGACCGAAGAAAGCTCGGCAAGATTATCGAGAAGAAAATTTTGTCGCTTCTCGTTCTGCTTGAGAGCTCGATCGAGCGTTCGCACTTCGTTTCGCTTATTGCCAAGAAGACCGGCATCAAAGAAGAGGTAATCTGGGAGGACTTGAAGAAGGTTAAAAGGTCAGACCTTAAATACGATTCCCAAAGGTCTGACCTTGGTGCGGAGAGGGTCAAAAAGATTTCCCGGGCTGACGAGTATCATGAGGTAATTGAGTTACTCAAAGAGAATCCGGAGGATAAAGATCTCCGCAAGCACAAAGAAGAGCTCTCCACCCTAATGAGAATTGATGAGCTTGATGAAGAAATAGCTCTGTTACGTCTGAACATGGTAGAAGGCGACGAGAAGATGCTCAAAAAGATAAGCGCGCTTCAGCGCGAGAGGGATGAGGAAAAACGCAAAGCTGTGGTGTAGAATATAAAAAGACTTTTGAATGAAAAAAATCAAAAAACAAAAGAATAAGAAGACCCCCGAAAAGCTAAAGCTACACGGGGCAAGCAAAAAAATTCCCAAAAAAGGAATTAAAAAAGCTAAGAAGCTAAAAAGCCAAAAAGCTAAGAAGCTTACAAAAAACAAAATTGATGATGCGCTCCGAGTGGAACGCATCATTACCCGGGGCAAAGAGCGCGGCTTTGTCACTTACGACGAGATACTGCGCGAGTTCCCGACTATCGAGACCGACATCATGTTTCTCGATGATTTCTACGAGAAGCTCGCCAAGCTCGGCATCGATGTGCTCGAAGGCGGCGGACTGCTCGAAATACAGGAAGAAGCACCTGCGGCCAAGGGTAAATACGCCTACTCGGCGCGTTCTGATTCTTCATACGATTCCATCCAGATGTATTTGCGAGAAATCGGCCAATATCCGCTTATCGCCGGCGCCATGGAGAAGGAGCTTGCCCGCCGCATCGAGAAGGGGGACGAAGACGCCAAGAATTTATTGATGAAGGCTAACCTCCGCCTGGTAGTCTCCATAGCCAAGAAATATGCGAACCGTAGCCCAGACCTCACGCTTCTTGACTTGATACAAGAAGGGAATCTGGGTCTCCACAAAGCGGTGGAGAAATTCGACTGGACCAAAGGATTCAAGTTCTCGACTTACGCTACCTGGTGGATTCGCCAGGCCATTACTCGCGCGCTCGCCGACCAGAGCCGCACCATCCGCGTGCCGGTGCATATGGTGGAGACCATTGCCAAGTACAAGCAGGTAGTGAGGCGCTTGACGCAAGACCTCGGCCGCGAGCCATTACAGGAAGAGATTGCCATGGAGATGAATCTCGACGTGGACAAAATTTACCAGATCGAGAAGATCGACCAGTCCACAGTGTCTCTCGAAAGTCCGGTAGGGGAGGATGGTGACGACGGCAAGTCGAAACTCGGCGACTTCCTCGCGGACGAAAAGATTCTTTCTCCCGATCAAGATTCCTCCCGCCGCATTGTCTCGGATCAGGTGCGCGAAATTCTAAACGACCTGCCGCCCAAGGAGAGGAAGATTCTGGAAATGCGCCACGGTCTCTTAGACGGTTACACGCACACGCTTGAGGAAGTTGGCCGTGTCTTCGGCGTCACCCGAGAACGCATAAGACAGATCGAAGCGAAGGCACATGAGAAGATCAGGCAGCATGAAAAGATAGATAGGTTGCGAGGGTATTAATTCCTTTTTTTCCCTTTATTCTCATTACTCCCTTTTCTCCCCCTGCTAAAGGGGAGATAAAGAGGGGGTTTAGTTCACCAATTTATCCATCTCCCTCCAAATCGCATACATGGCGTAAGTGTCGAGTTTGCAGTAAGCTTTGAGATTTCCGATTATCAGGTCCTTCTCGTCCGCTGTTAGTTGTTGGTTATTAGTCGTTAGTTGATTCCAGGATTCCGCCGCAGTACCGCCTTCTTTGATTGTGAGACCGTCGTACTTGAGAGAGGGGACGAGTACGGGTAAAACTTTTTTGATGGAAGAAGATCCTTTGTAATCTTTGTGCACATGGTGCTGTTTTTTGAAAATAATTTCTAGGTCAAAGATTCGTTCTTTGATATTGTCGAAGAATGGTTTGGAAGAGGGGATGCGGCTTGCTAGTTCATCGTTCCTCCCGCATTCAAAGTCTTTATGCCAGACGATGACCGAGCCCTTCGGGCCGATATGCTTTTGCAAAGATTCTACGAAAGCCCGACTCGGATCAGAATTTTCAGTCCACAAAAAATCTTTGTGATTTGGTGCTTGTGATTTGGAATTTTCCAATATGTGGAGAGAATATTGAAAGGGGATCTGATTATAAGGCGAGAAGCCGTCGAAGCGGGGAATGGCCGCTGGGAATGTTTCGTAGTCAAGAAAGTAGAGCGGGAATTTGAGTTTTTCGAATTCTTCAGCAATATTTTCTTTCGAGATTATTTCCCTGTTGTTGAGATAAGTCCAAATTTGATTCCTCTGCGTCTCTGACAGTTCAAGTCCGTCGGGAATCTCTTCCAGTCTGAATTTGTTGCCGTCCACGAGCTCGGTCAATTTCCTCTTGCTCAAACCTATGCGGGCGAGGTCGTGCACACCGTATTCGGGCATGTCCGGGTTTGAGTAGTGGAAAGTGGTGCAATGAGCCGATCGGCCTTTGTAGATACAATCACATGGACCTTTTGGTTCGTCATCGCTCATTAGATAATCTTTGGCTAACTGCATTTCAGCCGCTACCTCTTCGGCCATTTTTCTCACCGTTTCTGTCATATCTTCGATGACGAAGAGCTTGGTAAGTTCGAGTTCTCCCTCTCGCACGTATTCGGAGTTCAGGTGTATGAGATTGGCGCTTTCGATCTCCATGCCCGCACGCTTAAGTATGTTGTACTGGAAGGTTAAGTCATGTAAGTGTGTTTTCTTATCTATTTCGTTCGTTGCCTTTACCTCATACAAATTATTTCCAGAAAGAATGTCAGTAATAGCAAGGTAACCGTCTATCTTAAACTCCTTCTGATACTCACCAGCAGGAAAAAGATTTCTCGCGAGTAAATCCACTTCATTTCCTGTTTCAATAATTTGCTTTTCGAATTCGGAAAGCTCATGCGCGAAATATATTTCCGGCTTGTGGATTTTTAGCCAGGCGTTTTTCTTGCAATCCCGCCAAATAATATAGTTTGTCTTCGATAGCACTATTTTAGAAGCGCGTTGATTTTGGCTTCTACCGAAGCCAACGGTTCTGCGCCATTGATTATTCCCTTCACTTCGCCATTTTGATTGAGAATTATAGAGTATGGAGTAGCCAAGGGTATTCCAGCTTTATAGCTTTCCTCCACACCTCTTTTGATTATTTCGGTGTATTTACCGCTCGTGAGACAAGTATTGAAGGAGGGTACATCGAGTCCTATCGTTCCGGCGATTCTTGGCAGTTCTGCTGGATCAAGTCCGTCGTTTGAGGGCGTGACGCGGAAAAGTTCGTCAAGATAATTCCAAAAAGCTTGATTGCCGCCGAGCTCCGCCGCGCATTCGGTTGCTTCGGCTTCCTTTACCGCCCTGCTGTGTAGTTGGGAAATGGGGAGTTGGCGATAGACCCAGGCGACCTCCGCTGGGTAAGCATTCAAGACGTTTTTCATCGTATTTTGGAAAGTTTTACAGAACGGACACTCGGTGTCGGAGTACTCGACGATGACGAGCTTGGCGCTCCTGCTCCCGAGATAATGATCCTCTGCCGTCACCCCCGGCACCTCAATCTTCGTATTAGTTGTTGATTGTCGGTCGTTCGTCGTTGGTTGATTTCCATCCCCAAAATATATTGCCCCCGCCACCAGTGCTCCCGCCGCTACGATGGCTAAAGGGATGGTGAATTTATTGATCGGCTCCTGTTCCATAGTTTGTGAATTATAGCATAGGCCGCAAGGGCGGAAATGAGGGCAATCAAAGCGCTTCCTATGATGTCGGTAAAGTTGTGAATGCCGACATAAACCCTCGAGAGTCCGACGATTCCGGTCAGTAGCCAGAGGAAGATTGATAGCCGGATGTTGAAAAAGAGAAAGAGAGAGGCGATAGCCGAGGCAAGCAGAGTATGGTCGGAAGGAAAGCCGTTATCAGCTGTGTGCGGAATCAAGGGCACGAAGCTGTATTCAACGAATGGCCGCGGATTATAGTACATTTCCCGCGCGGCTATAGAAATTACAAAAGCGAGAGCGAAAGAAACGGAAGCCAAAGCAATCATTTTCTTCCTTGTTTCCGCCGATGCTCGAAAAAAGTATATTGCGGCAATCAAAATCGAGAAAAGATACAACCACTTCGCCCCGAAGATGAAGAAATTTTCCATAATTAATCAAATTTTAACATTATTTCAAATTATGCTTATTTTAAGCCTTATTTAAGTGAAATAGGAAAAAGTCCTTGACAAATTAACTTAAGTATGCTAAGATAGAAATAGGTAAGTTCGTTCAGGCATCTTCTCGCACCGAGCGCCCGGGGGCGCGATACAAAGAGACCCAGCGTCACCTGCTAAAGTGGTGAGTCGATGCTATCAAGGCTTATCCGCCTAGAGTTGATGTAAAAAATCAATTCGGATGGATAAGCCTTTTCGTTTGCATGAAATTTCAATACATAATAAAAATGCTATAGCGGAATTATTATGTATACGTTATTAACTCACCACAGTGAGATATTAACGTATGACCCCTACTAAGGGAGACCTGAGCATGTCTCAGGTCAAACCCAACAAGACTGAGGGGGTCTGTTTAAAACGGCATGCTAAATGTCATCTTGTGCTCGCCGGGGGTTTCCCAATCCGAGGTATCAAGTTTGAATTCGCGTAGCTGGCCGCCTTCTTTGAACGAGAGTTTCTGATTGGTCAGAGCGTAATCGTAAATTTCTTTGGTAATTCTTACGTCGTCGAGGCAGTATTCGCGGACTTTGTTGTATTCGCCCTGCTTCCACCATTCGGTCGCTTTGAGGCCGTGGCCGGATTTGCCCTTACCAAGAGTGCCTTCGGCGAGCTTGTCGAGACTCATACCTCGGCCGAACTGCTTCCTAATCTCTTTCAGAATGTCGAGCTGTTTAATTTTCGACAGATCGCCGGGATAATATTTGTTGAGCAAAGGCAAGTCGAAGTGCTCCGAGTAGAAGCCTACCAGTATGTCCGCGCGCTCGAGCACCGGCCAGAGATCCTTCAGCTCCTCTTTGAGATAAGTCGAATACGAGTTCGTCTCGGAATCATAAATACCGACCACGGCAATGTCGAGCGCCGCCGGATCGGCGCTTCCAACATCGGAAAAGATGTTCGATGTCTCAATGTCGAAAACTATTTTACGCATGCTTAAATTTTCGGAAGCAGTCCGTGCGCTTCGAGGAAATCTCTCATGGTAATATCACCCCAGCCGAAGCCGACCGCCGGCACAGGCTCAACATCGAAGAGTTCGAGCAGATTGTCGTATCGTCCGCCGCCGCAGAGTGCACGAGGATTGGTCTGATCGTTGTCGAACATTTCGAAGACCATGCCGGTGTAATAAGTTTGCCCGCGCAAGAGCGTTTCGTCGAAAATTAGATTCGGCGCGATATCCTTGAAGTCTTCGATATTAGAGTTGTTAAGCTTGATCGTGAAATCTTCATCTTTTGCCCCGAATTCCTTCATTATCGAGTAAGCGAGTTTGATGATCTCCCTGTCGCCTTCAAGACCGGGAAGGCCCATGAGGTCGCAGTTGAGCTGGTAGTGTTCGCGCCTTCTGCCTCTCTGCGGCCGCTCGTAGCGGAAGAGGTTGGGTATCGAGTACCAGCGGAGAGGGAACTTGAGCACTTTCCGCCTCGCAGCAACCATTCGCGCTAGAGTCGGTGTCATCTCGGGCCGCAAAGTGACAGATCGTTCGCCCCGATCGGTGAAGGTGAATGTCTGCTGATTTACGATCTCATCTCCCGATTTCTCGGTGTAGAGCTCGGTGGGC
>C687J35174_10003771_pt1 | contig 20630 bp, 25 predicted proteins | sample RifCSPhighO2_01_FD_35174 | JGI IMG/M metagenome (IMG submission 35174) | reverse complement strand
CCGACAGGTGTTTGATTTTCAGGGAGAAATTTTTAAGCTGGATTTTTCAGGGTTAAAATTAAAGTTGGGTGACGAAAAAGTGGAATCAAAGCTTCTTGGAAAATTCAACGCTTATAATCTACTTGCTGTTTGGAGCGCTTGTAAACTCTTAGGTTTTAATATGGAAAAAGTTAAAAAAATCATAGAAAATATAGAGCCTCCGCGTGGCAGATTTGAGCATTTCACCTCGGGCAATGGGGTGCTTGTAATTGTGGATTATGCGCATACCCCGGATGCTCTCGAGAATGTTTTAAAGACAATAAAAAACATAAGAGCAGGAAATGCTTCACCCCGCCCATCTGGGCGGGGCAAGTTAATTTCCATCTTTGGTTGTGGGGGTGACAGAGATCCCTTAAAGCGAAAAATTATGGGAAAAATCGGAGTGACACTATCTGATATTGCCATTTTCACTTCAGATAATCCACGAAGCGAAGACTCAAATAAAATTATTAATGAAATGAAGATAAATTTGTCTGCGGAAGAATTAAAAAAAGTAAAAACAATTCCCAATAGGCACAAAGCGATTCTAGAGGCAGTGAAAATCGCGCAAGGTGGCGACATAATACTTTGCGCCGGCAAAGGCCACGAGGACTATCAAGAAATCAAGGGCGTAAAGTCGCATTTTGACGATATGGAGGAATTCAAGAAAGCGTATGCATAATTTTAGAAAATTTTTTAAAAATAAAAAAATTACCGTAATGGGTCTAGGTCTGCTTGGGCGTGGAGTTGGAGATGCTCTTTTTTTAGCAGAGTGCGGAGCGAAGTTGACCGTTACGGATCTAAAAACAAAAGAAGAATTAAAAGAATCCTTAAAAAAACTGAAAAAATTTAAAAATATTAAGTATGTTTTGGGTAGACACAAACGGGAAGATTTTAGGAATAAGGATTTTATTTTGAAACTGGCCGGAGTTCCCCTTGACTCTATCTATATCAAAGAAGCAAAAAAACATAAAATTCCTGTTGAAATGAGTGCGACACTTTTTGCCAAACTCTCCGGCATTTCGACAATTGCCGTGACGGGAACACGTGGAAAATCCACTGTGACACACTTAATCGCGCACATTCTTCATACCGCAGGCAAAAAAGTACTTTTAGGAGGAAATGTGCGAGGCGTGTCCAATCTGCAGTTACTAAAGTGGACGAAAAATGCCAACTTAGCAGTTTTAGAACTGGATTCTTGGCAACTGCAAGGTTTTGGTGAGGCCAGGATTTCTCCCCATATCTCAGTTTTTACCAATTTTTTATCTGATCACTTCAATTATTATAAGAATGATGTAAAAAAATATTTTTCCGACAAGTCCTACATATATAAATTTCAAAACAAAAGTGATGTACTGGTGTTAGGACCAAAAATGAAGGACTTAGTCAAAAATACGAAAAGTAAAATATTATATGCCAACACCAAAGATGTTCCTAAATCATGGCATATTAATTTACTGGGTCGGCATAATATAGAAAATATTGCCTGCGCCCTAAAAGTGGCAGAAATACTCCAAATCCCAAATGAAATAGTAAAAAAAGCAGTGAAATCCTTTAGGACACTTGCTGGGCGTCTTGAAATGATAAAAAAGGTGCGAGGAATATCTATTTATAATGACACCAATTCCACCACCCCGGACGCAGTTATTGTCGCGCTCAACTCTTTTTCTAAAAAAGTTATTCTTATCATGGGTGGCATGGATAAAGGTCTTGAGGTGACTAATCTGATTAAAATTTTACCGAGGAAAACTAAGTATATATTCCTAATTCCCGGTTCCGGTGGAGATAAAATAAATCATCAGAAACTAAAGATAGAAAAAGTTTCCGAGCTTGAGGAAGCAATTATGCAAGCTATGAAAAAAGGGAAGGTGAGTGATGTGATCTTATTTAGTCCGGGCTTTGCGTCTTTCAATATGTTCAAAAACGAATATGACCGAGGAGATCAGTTTATGAAAATAGTAAAGCAATTAAAATAACTGCGAAATAGTAGTAACTTTGTTTTTACCAAACCATTTTTTTACTAGATAATCCATGTTCTGATTTTTATCTGTGACCAGTATTTTCATACTTTCATTGCGAGAAAGTTTTTTAGTTATTTCCTGATGTCTTTGAAGATACTCTTTGAGTTTTTTAGGAATTATTTCATCCTGAGAAATAATTTTTATTTTTTTGGGCATGTATTCTTTTATTTCTTTTTTTATTATTGGATAATGAGTGCAACCGAGCACTAATGCATCTAATTCTTTATCCATAAATGGTTTTAAGTATTTTGCAAGTAATGGTTTGATTAATTTATTATTTCCTTCTTCTATAATTGGTACAAGCATCGGAGCAGGGTTCTGATATATTATACTTTTTTTATTTAATTTTTTGATTTCTATTGGGAAAGTATGAGAAGCCACTGTGCCTTTTGTGGCAATAATACCTATCCTGTTGTATATAGAAGCTTTTTCGGCTGCCGGAATCAAAACACCTAGTACGCGTCTGTCTTTAAAATTTTTCGGTAAATATTTTTGTTGTATAGCTCGCAAGGCTTGGGCAGAGGCAGTATTGCAAGCAATAATTACAATCGCGCAATTCTTCTTGCGAAAAAGATAATCCACAGCTTCACAAGTAAATTCAAATACTGCTTCAGAAGATTTATTGCCATAAGGCACTCTTTTTGTATCTCCAAGGTAGACATAGTCATATTTTGGCAGCGATTTCTTTATTGCCCGAGCAATAATAAGCCCCCCCAGTCCCGAGTCAAAAATTCCAATTTTCATTTTTTTATCTTAACATATTAAGCATTTATGGTATAGTGATGGTGAATTCAAAAATGAATATAGATTTATCTAAAATTAAAAAAGTATTTTTTCTCGGAATTGGTGGAATTGGCGTTTCGGCTATCGCTCGAATGATGCTTTTGCAAGGTAAAAGTGTTTTCGGCTCTGATATATTAGAAAGTATAATCGTTGAAGATTTGAGAAACCTCGGTGCTGAAATAAAATTAGGTCAAGCGATAGAATTAATTCCCAAAGATATTGATTTGGTTATTTATTCAATAGCAATTCCCAAATATGATCCAGAATTTTTCAAAAAGTTACAGAACTCTGGCATTCAAATCCTAAGTTATCCGCAAATGCTTGGTGTTGTAACAGCAAATAAATATACCATTGCAGTTTCTGGTACGCATGGCAAGACAACCACAACGGCGATGATAGCCAAGATTTTAATTGATGCGGGGCGTGATCCATCAGTGGTCGTTGGATCTTTACTAAAAGATTATAAATCCAACTTTATCGCAGGAGAGAGTGAATTTTTTGTGGTTGAGGCCTGTGAGTATGAAAGATCATTTTTGAATCTAAAACCGAAAATTTTAGTTATCACAAACATTGAAGCGGATCATCTTGATTATTATAAAAATTTGGCGGATATACAGAATGCCTTTGATGAACTTATTTCACAAAGCGAAAATGCAATTTCAGCCTCGCCCATAGACTCACGGTCAAAGGATTATATAAAGTATTTAGAAAAAATTCCAAAACTGTCTGTGCCGGGATTGCATAATCGCATGAATGCGGCTGCCGCTTTTGCGGTAGCAAATCTTTTAGGTATTAAAAATGAAACTATTCAAAAATCTCTCGCAGAATTTTCTGGCACATGGCGCCGGCTCGAGAAAAAAGGGAAGACAAAAGAAGGGACAATTATTTACGACGATTACGCTCATCATCCGACGGAAATAAAAGCAAGCATTGAAGCATTGCGCGAACTTTATCCAGCTCCCAAAAATAAAATTATAATTTTATTTCAACCTCACCTATATAGCCGAACTAAGGCATTGTTTGACGATTTTGCAAAAAGTTTCAAAGGAGCAGACAGAGTAATGCTTCTTCCAATCTATTTTGCCCGCGAGGCCAAAGATGAGAGTGTTTCAAATGAGAAATTAGCAAAAGCTATAACTTTAGCAGGAGATAATGCACAAGCTTTTCCAGATTTTAAATCAGCCGAAAAGGCTGTTATATCCTTAAATCTTGGTTCCAAAGATATATTTGTGACAATGGGGGCGGGGGAGGCCTATAAAGTTGCCGATAATGTATTTAAAATGATCTAATTTTCTCCAATTTATCCTTATTTTATAAGGTTTTTTAAAACTTGACACAATAAGAAATTGTTGTCTAACTATTGACTTTTTAATCCGAATATGCTATCATGTAGGTATGTCTTAATAATAGGCGTAAAGCTTATTAAATAAGGCTTTTTTAGTTTTGACTGGAAAATTCAGTTATAAGTTGGCGGAGCACATACCGCCATATATGAAGAATATAAAATTAATACGTTTCGTGGAGTCGTTTATTCTATTGCCCATAACGACTATGACAACAATATCATCAGTGCCTGCGGGTTCTATTACACAAGCTACTATTAATATTGTTTCGTCTCCCAAAACTGTATTATTGCAAAAATTAAATATAGAGGGGCAAGGTCTGTTGGCTTTTAACCAAGTTCCAGATCCCGCGCTCCAATTAAAGACGCAAACTTTGAAGGCGGAAGCTGATACCATTGATGCTTACTTCCAGGCGCGCAATATGCCATTAAGGGGTATGGGAATGAAAATGGCTGAAGAGGCAGATAAAAATAGTCTTGATTGGAGACTGCTTCCTGCTATTGCAGTCCGAGAATCAACTGGAGGAAAGTTCGATTGTAAGAAAGTTACTTTTAATCCTTTCGGTTGGGGTTCTTGTAAGATTGGTTTTAAGTCAAATGAAGAGGCAATAGAAATTGTTGCCAAAAACTTAGGCGGAAATAATCCAAAAACCGCTCATTATTATGGCGATAAAACAACCAAGCAAATTCTTCGCGCTTACAATCCGCCCTCCATCGTGCCTCGCTATGCCGAACAGGTTATATCTATCATGAATGCCATTGGAGACGCAGATATGGCGGTAACAGTAACTTCACCAACTAGCGTTAACACATAAAAAAACGGAAGCATTGCTTCCGTTTTTTAGGTTTTGTATAATATACATTATGTCTATAAGGAAAATAGATTTCGTTGAAGGCGAATATTATCATATATACAATAGGGGTAATAGTAAGCAGAGGATTTTTTTAGATGACAAAGATCGGGAAAGATTTTTAAAACTTTTATATCTTTGTAATTCTAAAACAAGAATTGATTTCAGAGATGATATTATAAAAAGAAAAATAAATGCTTGGGATTTTGAAAAAGGGGAGTCAATAGTCAATATTGGTGCGTGGGTTTTGATGCCAAATCATTTTCATTTATATATTACGCCCCAGACGGAAGCAAGGCTTCCGTCTGGTAATGCAGTTACTGATTTTATGCACAGAGTTTTGACTGCTTACTCAAAATACTTTAATGCCAAATATCACAGAACAGGATCTTTATTTGAAGGAAAATTTAAGTCTGTACATATAAAAAAAGATCCGCAAGCTAAATATTTATTTTCATATATTCACCTCAATCCGATAAGGTTAATTGATTCAAAATGGAAAGAACTCGGAATTAAAAACAAAAAAGTAGCTTTAAAATTTTTGAATTCATATAAATGGAATAGTTATCTAGATTATTTGGAAATTATTAGACCAGAAAATAAAATATTAAACAAGATAGATTTTTTAGATTATTTCGATAGTAAAGATTCTTTTCAAGAAGAAATTTTTGAATGGATAAAAATTAAAATAGACAAATAAAAACGGAAGCCTTGCTTCCGTTTTAGTCGTTTTTTAATTGCTGTTTTTAGTCAAGATATGTTATACTTTTGCTAATATGAAAAATAATAAAGGTTTTGCGCCAATTGCAATAATTCTCATTATCTTTGCTGTTTTAGCTGTTGGGGGCGTTGCATATTATGCGGGCAAGAGTTCAAGCCCTACTACACAAAATATACCAGAAAATAATTATCAGCCAGCAGGTCAAAATATTCCAGTTGTAAATTCTAATAATACAACCCCAAACCAGCAAAATGCAAACAGCGTGGAGGGTTATATTACTTCTCAAAAAGTTGGCATATTTGATATAGGGGAACCGGTTCCAGATCAATCTTTGTTGTTACAAGCAAAATATTCTATAAAAGAAACAACAATCTTTACTGAGGGAATTCCAGTAAAGCAATATGTTGTTTCCATGGGCAGTAAGGATTTATTAACTTTAGGATTGCCTCCTAATTCAGGTGAAAAAATTTGGGATATCAGCGTTATATCACCTGAATTTAAGACAAAAGAAGGGATTGGTGTTGGTTCAACAGTATCTGATTTTCTAAAAGCATACCCAAATTATAAGTTTTGGTATTCCCAGGAAGAAGGCGAACATTTTGTGTTAAACACTTCAAGTAATGCAACAAACCCTCAATTCTTTTTAGACAGAAGTGGTCTTATTAATCCTAATGAGAATTTTAATTATCCTACATACAGACAAGCGAAAATCTCGGATTTTAAAACGAGTGCCAAAATCACAGGCGTAAGAGTATATTTTTCTCCCTAATTTTATTCCAAATAAACCAAGGTCATCTTCTGGTCTTTTGGTTCAAATAATGTGATTTGAAAATTATAAGTTTTGCCAAGTTGCAGTTTTTCGCGAAGTTTTGATTCTGAATCAAAAGTTGAGTTGTGCACCAGTCCGGCTACACCTTCTTTGATAGAAACCAGCGCGCCATGCTTATTGTATTTAATAACTACTCCCTTAATGATGTCCCCCTTTTTTAGTTTTCCTTCAAACTCTTTCCATGGATTTTCTTTAAGAGCTTTAATGGAAAGCGATATTTTGTCGTCTTTTATTTCTATCACTTTAGCTTTGACTTGATCTCCCACCTTGAACATGTTTCGAGGATCTTCTACGAGACCCCAATCAAGCTCAGAAATATGCACCAGTCCCTCTAATCCATCTTCCAGTTTTAAAAATACGCCAAAATCAACCAGTCCCGCGACTGTACAATCCAGATTATCACCAATGGCATATTTGCTTAAAATTTCCTTTTTCTCTTCAGGGTTATTGTCTTTTTCTGAAAAAATTAATTTGCCTTCTTTTGGAAGAGTTGAAATAATCATTACGGAAATTTGCTGTCCCACAAGTTTTTTTAATTCTTTTAGTATTTTATCTTTATCTGAATCTAGAACACGCGGATAATGCTCGGCTTTGAGTTGAGAAGCAGGCAGAAATCCTTGTATGCCTTGCCATTCCAAAATTAATCCCCCCTTATTGGCATCTTTTATTTCCAAACTCATTACAGTTTTTGCCTTGATGGCTTTTTCCGCTTCGCTCCAAGTTAATGCTTGCTTTGCTTCTTTCAGGGAGAGTTCTATGTATCCGTCATCATTCTCTATTTCAACAACTTTTGCCTTAATAATATCACCTAAACTTATTTTTTTAATAATATCTTTAGCATTAATAAATTCACGACCGTAAATAATACCAGTGCCAAAAGGCGATAGATCAACAAAGACCGATGATTTTTCCACCAAAATTACAGAACCTTCCACCAGAGAATCAATTTCTGGTTTATTTACGCTTCGGTCAACGATAGAATTTAGCACTAAATTTTCTTTCAATATTTCTTTTTTCTCCATAAAATTAAAAATCCGCCATAAAGCGGATATAAGGCTTAGGTTCTATCGGAGAAATTTACATCCGTTAGTGTTACCCTAAATCTGCTATTAATACTTCCAATATAGCAAAAAATTTGTTACAATGCAACTAATGATAATCACATATTTTGGCAAGCAATTTTTTAAAATTCAGCAAGGGGAGATGATTCTAGCTTTTAATCCTGTTAGCAAGAGCTCTAAAACCGGCATTTTTGCACATTTTGGCGCGGATATTGCATTTATCACCACCAATCACCCTGATTATAATGGATTGGAACAACTTTCTCATGGCGAGCGAGTTCCTTTTGCTATTACCGGTCCGGGAGATTACGAAATTAAAGAAATTTTTATTAAAGGAGTCTTGTCAAATACGCTCATTGCTGACCCCGCCAAGGACGGGGTAAATAAAAAATATATCAATACTATTTATTTATTTTCCCTAGATAATATTAATATTGCATTTCTCGGCGCATTATCAGATTCCGAACTTTCCAAAGAATCGCGTGAAGCTATAAATAGCCCAGATATTCTTTTTATTCCGGTCGGGGGAAAGGGATTACTGGATGTTAAATCAGCAGCCAAACTCACAGCTTCTCTTGAACCTAAAATGATAATACCGATGGATTATGACGATAGCTCTCTTAAAACATTTTTAAAAGAAACTGGAGAAGAAAAAGCAGAAGTCGTGGAAAAATTGACACTTAAACAAAAAGATTTAGAAGGTAAAGAAGGAGAAGTAATTGTACTAAAAATTACATGAAAAAAATCATTCATCATTTAAGAAAACAACCCGAGCAAGTCAGAAGACATATTTTACATATCTCTATTATTATAGCCGGTATTATTATGTTAAGTCTTTGGGTTTATTCCTTGGGAGAAAATTTTAGTAATGCTGATACACAAAAAAAACTAGAACAAAACTTAAAACCTTTTTCCATATTAAAAGATAATATGGCGCCATTATGGTAAAAAAATCGGAAGAAGCAAACCAAAAAGCGCACATTGATATAATTACTCCGGTTGATGTTGTGACCGAAATGAAGGAGTCTTATTTGGCTTACGCAATGTCGGTTATTACTTCGCGCGCCTTGCCGGACGTTAGAGATGGACTCAAGCCCGTGCATCGCAGAATTTTATTTGCCATGCATGAAATGGGATTAACCCATTCTGCGCGTTTTCGAAAATCAGCGGCAGTCGTCGGAGATGTGCTCGGAAAATACCATCCACATGGAGATGTGGCAGTTTATGATTCTATGGTTGGTATGGCGCAAGAATTTTCTTATCGTTATCCTTTGATTTTAGGGCAGGGTAATTTTGGTTCGATTGATGGAGATAATGCTGCGGCTATGCGTTATACTGAGGCAAAAATGTCCAAAATATCGGGTGAGCTTTTGCGCGATTTAGAAAAAGAAACAATTGATTTTCGTCCAAATTATGATCAAACTCGTAAAGAACCGACAGTATTTCCTTCTAGCGTGCCGGCGCTACTTTTGAATGGTACTCTTGGTATTGCTGTTGGTATGGCGACCAATATCCCCCCTCATAATTTAGGGGAAGTACTCGACGCAACAATGGCTTTAATTGAAAATGAAAATAGTACGACCGAGGATTTAATGCAATTTATAAAAGGTCCGGATTTTCCCACTGGGGGTATAGCTTATGGATATAAAGATATGCTTCATGCGTACTCGGGGGGAAGGGGCGGAGTTGTATGCCGAGGCGAAGCCGAGATAGTGGAACAAAAGGATGGAAATTTTTCCATTATTATCACCTCTATCCCTTTTAGAGTTAATAAATCAAATTTAATAATGGCCATCGCTACATTAGTGCAAGAAAAAAAACTTGAAGGCATTAAGGGACTCCGAGACGAATCAACCAAAGATATCAGAATTGTTATTGATTTAAAAAATAGCGCCCATCCCGAAAAAGTTTTAAATTATATTTATAAAAATACTCAGCTTGAATCAAATTTCAATTTCAATATTGTGGCCCTAGTGGATGGCGTGCCACAAACGCTTTCTTTAAAGTCTATTCTTTTAGAATTTATTTCACATAGAAAAGAAGTGGTGAAACGGAGAAGCGCATATGATTTGCGCAAAGCGGAAGAGCGTGAACATATACTTCTAGGTTTGAAAAAAGCACTTGATAAAATAGATCGCGTTATCAGTATAATTCGCGCCTCAAAAAATTCTCAAGTGGCAAAAATTAATTTAATAAAAGAGTTGAAATTTTCAGATTTACAAACAATGGCTATATTGGAGATGAAATTGTCCAAGCTGGTCGGACTTGAAAGGCAAGCAGTATTGGACGAATTAACCGAAAAACAAAAATTTATCGCAGAAATGAAAGACCTTTTAGCTAGTCCTAAAAAAATACTTAAGACTATTGCGGAAGAATTAAAAGAAATTCATGAAAAATACGCAGATGAACGTCGAACAAAAATAGTTAAAGGCGGAGTCAAAGAAATTTCCGATGAGGATTTAGTTCCAGAAAAGGAAACCATGTTAGTCTTTACTCAAGGTGGATACGTGAAGCGCACAGATACCTCGGAATATCGTTCACAGAAGCGAGGAGGAGTTGGTGTAATTGATCTTGAAACCAAAGAAGAAGATTTTGTCACGATGCTTGTTTCCGGTTCTACGCACAGCAATACCTTATTTTTTACAAATTTAGGAAAGGTTTATCAAATGAAAATGTACGATGTTCCCGAAGGTCGCCGCGCTACGCGCGGCAAATCCATTATGAATTTTTTGGCGCTTGAAAGTGAAGAAAAAGTGACTTCAATCTTAGCAATACCCAAAGACAAAGATCAAACTGCTTCACTGATGCTCATTACGAAAAATGGCACAGTCAAAAAGATGTCAAATACTAGTTTCAAAGATGTGCGCCGTAGCGGTATTATTGCTATTCGTTTAGATAAAGATGATCAACTTATTTCAGCCCTTATAACCGAAAAGGGAGATGAGGTTATAATTGCCACAGCTGGAGGTCAATCTATTAGATTTAAAGAATCCGATGTGCGTGAAATGGGAAGAACTGCTGGCGGAGTAAGTGGTATAAAATTAGGAAAAAATGATGAAGTTATCAGTGTTGATGTTGTAAAAAAATCTACAGAAAAAGGCGCTTTTCTCACAATGAGCGCGAATGGTTTTGGTAAAAAGACTTTTTTAAAAGAATATAAAGTTCAGAAACGTGGTGGCTCGGGTGTTAAAACTGCGAAAGTGACTGTGAAAACCGGCAAACTGATAGTGGCAAAAGTATTGACAGGCGAAGAAATGGAATTGATTGCAATGTCAAAGAAGGGTCAAGTTATTCGCACAACACTTAAAGATATTTCTTCTCTTGGTCGCCAAACTCAAGGCGTGAAAATCATGCGCCTCCGCGCCGGCGACGGTATTGCTTCCTTGGTTTGTATATAAATAAGTATGTCAAGGATGCCCCTTGACACTGAAATTTAGTGTCTGTTCTATAAAATTATTAACATCGCCAAAAGTTCCAATTAAGAATTCCTTATTAACTATTAGTAAATTTCTCTTACCCACAAAATCATTATAACTACTCCATTTATATTCGCTTGGATGTTTTACTATCTTATCTTTTACCGCATTCATGTGAATATAAGCTGATATCCACATTAGTTGTGGATTGTTTTCAATTAATACAGCCTTGAATTGATCTTGGAAAAGATGCCCCACTCTTTTGTGTTTTTTATTAATATACATAGCATAACTCGTACAAAGTTTTGAAATTAGTTTTGAAATCGGAACATCTCCATCTTGTTTAATTAAAAAGTGAAAATGATTTGGCATAAGACAAAAAGCAAGAAGTTTAAAATTATTTTTATTTGCTTCAGTAATTCTAATTCTAGAGTAAGGTATAGCTATGAATTTTTCTTTATTTAATTCNCCTTCAGTAAATCCCAAGCAAAGACCAAGCCTAAAAAGAAAAGCTNTATAGTCTTGTTCGTCAAAGAATATTTTTTCTTTATTATTACCCCTATTGTAAATATGAAAGATTGCACCAGGCGCAAAATTTTTATAATCTCTATTTTTCATCCCTCTATTATAACATGTCAAGGGGCATCCTTGACATGTAGGGTAGTGGATAAGTTTATTTCGTATTATAATATAAATATGTTCACCGATCCTGTAAAAAATTTAAAAGCTCTTGGTCTGCGGGAAGATAACATCGTAGCGGATTTGGGCGCGGGAACTGGTTATTATTCTGTTGCCGCAGGAACAATGGTGCCCAGAGGAAAAGTTTATGCCGTTGAAGTGCAAAAAGATTTTTTAACGACGATTAAAAACAAAGCAAGAGAAGCGCATCTCAGTAATGTAGAGTGTTTTTGGGGAAATGTTGAAAAAATTGGCGGGACGAAAATAGGGGATAATATAGTGGATGCAGTCATTGCTTCCAATATACTTTTTCAAGTTGAAGATAGAGATCAATTTATTGAAGAAGCAAAAAGAATATTAAAGTCTCAAGGCAAAGTTCTTTTGATTGATTGGTCGGATTCTTCATCTTTAGGATTATTAGTAGCTGTTCCAAAGATTAAGGCGCGGGAGATGTTTGAAAAAAAAGGTTTTATTTTTGAGCGTGAGATTGATGCGGGGGCGCATCATTATGGTATGATATTAGTAAAATTATGAAAGGAAATTTCCAACTTATAACTATCATTGTATTTATAGCCGCCGCTATTTTGGGTGTTCTTGTTTTTTCCGGCGCGATACCGATTGGAAATCAAAATGCGACTGGCGGACAAGGTACTGTTGTTTTGTGGGGAACGGTAAAATCTGGCGCCATGTTGTCTTTACTTGAGGATTTTAATAATGCCAACCCGACTTTTATCGTAAAATACGAAGAGAAATCTCCCGATACTTTTGACCAAGATTTACTCGAAGCAATAGCCTCTGGCGTGGGACCCGATATGTTTTTTCTGCCTGACAATCTGGCATTTCGTTATTCCAATAAGATTGTTACTATTCCTTTCGCCAGCTATTCGCTGGCAACATTTAAGAATACTTTTGCCAGCGCCGGAGAGGTGTTTTTATCTTCAAAAGGTATTTTAGCTTTTCCAATCAGCATTGATCCACTGGTGATGTATTACAACAGAAGTATGCTTGATGCCAATGCAGTTATTTTTCCTCCAGCTTTTTGGGATGAATTTACTAATCTTGTTCCATTTATTACTAAAAAAGATGATTCAAATAAAATAATAAAAAGCGCTGCCGCGCTCGGGCATTTTTCCAATATTGCTCATGCTAAAGATATCATTTCCGCCTTTTTCATGCAGGCGGGGAATCCAATTGTCTCCGAGAAGGATGGAGCTTTTAGTTCTATTTTGAGCAGTTTTAATTCTCAATATGACCTGGCTTCAGTTTTGAAATTTTACACGGATTTTGCCGATCCCTCAAAAAATATTTATTCTTGGAACAGGTCTATGCCAAATTCGGTCGATGCTTTTTCGGCGGAGAACTTGGCATTTTATTTTGGTCATGCGAGCGAGCTTGCAACATTGATAAATAAAAATCCAAATCAAAACTTTTTCGTTGCGCCTATTCCTCAAATCAAAGACGCCAAGTTTAAATTAACGGGCGCCCGAGTGACTGGTCTCGCCATTTCGTCTTTTTCCAAGAATTTCAACACGGCTTTTGTCGCGGCTAGCTTGATGGCGACAGGGGACTTTGCGAATAAATTTGCAATGACGCTGGGGGTGGCGCCAGCGCGCCGGGACTTGCTTAAAATTATGCCGGTTGATTCATATTCTCCAATTTTTTACAATTCAGCGCTTTTTGCCAAGAGCTGGCTTGACCCGTCAAACAAGGACACAGATGACATTTTTCGCAGAATGATTGATGGAGTGCTTTCAAATAGTGTCTCAACCAGAGATGCTATTTCAGATGCTGATGCTAAACTTAACTTATTGCTAGTAAAATGAAAAAATTTATAATTTTTATTTTTATATTTTCAATACTTATTATGCCGATTTTTTCTTTTGCGGCAGGCTTGGTTCCAGAGTGTGATAGTGTGTCAGTACCAGGACAATGCACTTGGGGATTTAGTGAATTTATGAAACTTATAGATAATGTGATTAAATTTATTCTTTTTAAAATGGCTATACCCATTGCCGCGATAATGTTTGTTTATGCCGGTTTTGAACTTGTAACTTCCGGAGGCAGTACGGAAAAGAGGGGAACAGCCAAGAAAGTTTTTACCAATGCCGTTTATGGCTTAGTTCTGGCCGCTGGCGCTTGGCTTATCGTTAAGACGTTATTGTCAATCTTGGGCTATAACGCACCTTGGATAGGATTTTAAAGTGAGACCTGTCCCGTAGTAAATTTTGCTAAAGATTTTACTTCGGGATATAATTAAAAGCAATGAAATTTATTGGGGAAAATTTTTATAAATTGTTTTTAGTTGCTTTATTGGTAATTTTGCCGGCTTTGTCTTTTGCGCAAGATATTACTCCTTCTCGACCTACTGGTGACATCACTCCTTCTAACCCTTGTGAGGGAAAAATCTGCAATCCAATAAACTCAAATACCATTCAAGAATTTATAAGAGTTCTTTTGGAGGGCGCGCTTAAAATTGGCATACCGCTTGTCGCGCTGGCCGTCATTTATTGCGGTTTCCTTTTTGTGCAGGCCAGGGGCAAGCCGGAAGAAATTACCAAAGCTAAAGACGCCCTGCTTTACACATTAGTCGGCGCGGCAATACTTTTGGGATCGTGGGCCATTGCCAAACTGATATCGGATACTGTGCTTGCATTGTAAAATAACATTATGAAAAAAAATCTTTTAAAAATCTCTCTTTCCCTTTTCTTGTTAATAAGTTTGCTTATTCCTTTTAATACTAGTTTAGCTGCCCAATCTCCTGGTTGTCCGCCAGACTATATTATCGATTCCACAGGAGTATGTGTTCCTAGTAATACTACGCAAGTATGCACTGGCACTGGCATAGATGGTTTAATATGTAATTTTCAGCAAATTCTCAATTCAATTATTCCCGTCTTGGTTGCCTTGGGGGTGGTTTATCTTGTTTGGGGAATAGTTCGGTATGTTATTGGTGATAGCGAAGAGGCGAAGAAAAAAGGAAAAGACAGAATAATTTATGGCATTATAGGCCTGACTGTGATAGCGGGTTTGTATGGACTGGTGAATATTGTTATAAATACTTTTAATCTTGGCGGAACTTCCGCGCCAACGTTAGCGCCTTTAACTGGAGAGGGTTTAAATTGTAGTCTCCAGGGTAGTCCAAAGTTTCAAGATTTAGCGTGTTACATCACTAATATTATTAATAATTCGGTAATTCCTTTAATTTTTGCTATAGCTACAGCTTTTTTCGTCTGGGGTGTGGTGCAGTTTGTTATTAACAGCGACGAAGAAGCGAAAAAAGAGAAAGGCAAGCAGTTTATGTTTTGGGGGATTATTGCTTTAGCTGTAATGATTAGTGTTTGGGGTTTGGTCGCGATTCTTGGCAGTACTTTTGGTCTTAATACTTCAATTCTTCCGCAAGTTGAGCCGTAATTGCTTTTGTTTTCATTGGGTTATGGTACCCGTAGTGAGACCTTGCAAGGCTCTATTGCCGGGTGGTATAATTAAAAGGTCGGTTATTTATTAAAAATTATTAGAAAATTCATGAGCATAGCGAATATGATTTTCTAACCCCGTTAAATAACTTTTGTAAAGCAAAAGTTGTCCAAAGGACATTTAACAGGGTGACATTTTTATACTCATTATGTTCGTTAAAAATTAGTCATGAAAAAGAAATTAATTGTATTGTCGGGTTTTGTTTTAGGTTTAGCGCCTGTTATGGTGTTGGCGCAACAAACACCACCATCATTTGCTAGGTGTTCTTCAGCTCAAACTGGAACACTATATAGTATGTTGTGTGTAATAGGGAACGTTTTAAATGCTGTCGTTCCTATTTTGATAGCCCTGGGGGTGGTTTATTTTGTATGGGGAGTTGTCACTTATGTGATTTCTAATGACGAAGAGGCAAAGGAAAAAGGAAGAAACAGAATAATCTTTGGAATCATTGGTTTAGCTATTATCATTGGTTTATGGGGACTTGTAAATATTTTAGGAAGAACATTTGGTATTGGATCTACCCAAAATACTAATGTTATTATGTTTCCAGGTGTTGCCTTTTAATAGCAATCTTAGAATCTCTTATTAAACATGGATTTATTTTCCACGAAAGTAGCTTATGCTGACTTCAATTCTTTTCTGACGAACGTTGATAATATGATTATCAATCCGCTTATCTTGTTACTTTTTGCTTTAGCGGTTGTATATTTTCTTTACGGTGTACTTGAATTTCTGGCTAATCAAGAAAATGAAGAAAAGAAAACAACAGGCAAAAGTCATATGCTCTGGGGAATTGTCGGGATTACCATAATGATGGGCGTTTGGTTTTTTCTTAATATGATAATAAATACTCTAAATATAAAAGACATAAAAATTAATGATGGAAAAATTGATGTTAAATTAAATCCGTAAAATAATGAGGTAAAAATAAAAAAAGGCAGTCGCGATGACTGCCTTTTGCGTCGGCCATTAGCCAACGCGATACCTCCTTTCTGACCCCTTTTGCGCTGGGTCAAGGCGCTCCGGCTTTACTTTGCCGAAAAAAGTTCTATTTGAAGGGGTCCGTCCAAGGAAGCAAAATTAGCATTCCCCGGCGTGAACTGGTCGAGAGTGAACTTATCCCCTCGGCCGGAACGATTGAGAAATTCCGTCTTTCCAAAGAATTGGACCGAATAGGGCCGCCCCCCTGTTTCGATCTTAACATCCCAATCCACATACATAGTGCATGGAGTGGTACATGCGTTGATGGGTCCTGGCGGTGGCACCGTCGGAGCCTGCGAGCTTGCCGGCGGGGAGGGGGGGGTGCCTGCTACACACCTTCCCTCAGTTCCTCTATAAAAGCCGGCTGGAATTTTAATCCATTTTTCAGTTTTCTCGTTTTGGCAGTTGCCTATATCGGCTTTGGCTTTTAAAACTTCCCACTGCTGGCTACCCGCTATCCACACGATAACAATTAAACACAGAACACTTGCCCAGCCGATTAGCATATGAACGGGAGATGGAAGAGTGGCGATTTTTGCCATTTCTGCTCCCCAGGCACTGATGAACACTATCAAGAAAACTCCCGCGACAACGGCCGCGAGTGAGAATCTCGTGATCCAGGCGATGAAGCCCAGAATCAAGAGTGCCACAAAGGCCACCAATACTATTACTATCCTCATTTTTCACCCCCTTTTTTACGGCCGAAAAAGTCAGAGAAGGCTTCGCCCACTATCAACCATTCAGGCTTCACTCCCGCTGCTGTGGCTTTTTCTGCCAGTGCCTTTCCGGATATTTCGGCGCTAGAGCGTTGCTCTCGCGCCTTACGGATTACGGCTGGAAGATTGTAATCCTCTAGGTCAATTTCCGTCCAGAAGCCCCATTCTTTGGTAACCAGATCCTCACGAAGGGCATTGTTTACCTCTTCTTCAATTAAATGCATGACCTGTTTGTCAACCTTTCCAGTTGTACCGGTTTTCAAATCGGCGTCTGGGAACAGTTCATTTAGGGTCCGTTTTTCCAGAGATTCCTGGAGCTTGGCAACAATGCGGGTAAGAACTGCGTCGCGGCGTTTTGCGTAGTTGATCACTGTCGTCACCTGGATTATGCAGTTCTTCAAGCGCCCCAGGTCAAGATTAGGGTCGTTCAGTCCCGGCATTTTAGGATAACCCACTTGAAGACGACGGACAATGTAATCCACCTCCAGTTCAATTCCATCCCCCGTGATGAGTGTCACGTTGGACGGATTTTCCGCTTCGTTTTTGAGAGAAACTTCTTTCTCAAGAACACGATGGATGCCTGGGATGATGAAGCCAGTCCCAGGTAAAACTACATCCGTCCGTCCTGTCCACATGTTATTGTAGACGAGGGCGGTGGCTGGTTTGACTTCCGTTCTTGACTCCATAATGAGGAGTACCAGAATGGCTATCACGCCTAGCGTGAACGCTACGAACAGCAAAATCCACATATTTTTCTCCCCCCGCCCGCAGGCGCTTTTTCTGATTTTTAATTCTCAAATAACTGCGTAAATCTTTTATATTGTATCATACTAAACAGAAAAAGTCAATATTGATTTTTATCTTCTATTGACTATATAATTTATATGTAATTTGATAATTATTATGTCAAATATTATACAATTTACAATCAAAAAAGATGAAGATGGAGTTTACTGCGCCAAAGCAGTTGATCACCCTATTTTTACATTTGGAAAAACTTTACCAGAATTGGAAAAAAATATACAAGAAGCTACCGCATTGTATATAGAAGGTGAAGATTTGCCATCTATTGGTCTTTCAAAAGAGCCGTCTTTGCTGGCGAACTTTGAAATACCTAGTATCACTTATGCTTAATAAGCTAAGAAATTTGTCTGGGAAAGAGATTATAAAATTTCTAGAAAAAAATGGTTTTTCTATTTACAAAACACATGGCAGTCACTTCAAAATGCGCCGAGTTGTTTTGACTCAGAAACAAACACTCACTATTCCTGTTCATAATTTTATACCGAAAGGCACCTTGCATGATATTTATAATCAAATTCTTGAATATATTCCGGGGTCAATAGAGTTAAAAAGTTTTTTCTTCACCGATTAAGCAAGAATTAAAAAATCCCCCAGTTGGGGGATTTTTTATAGAAAATTTACCCAGTAGTAGAGCTTTGATTAAGGCACAACTTTCATGGGATAGTGAGACCTTTAAGGATCTACTATTCCATTCATGTAATCCCTTAATCTCCTTTTAAACATCCTTCTTCCCATATTAGTTTTTAGATATTTTTCACGCCTACGTGCATCACTTTCTAATAAACAAGCTTCATAATATATAAGTTTCCAAGGCATATATCGTTTTGTAGAAAAGTTGCGCCCAGAGTTATGTTCTTTTAAACGATTTTTAAGATCTTTTGTAAAACCAAAGTATAATTCTTCTTTTTCTTTTTCACTTTGTAAACAATATATGTAGAACACAACAAATCAAAGTCTCACTACTGGGTTACGCGTGTTTCAATGGCGTTGAATGATATTTCTCTTCGGCGCCAGAAATTTTTCTTACCAATATAACTATTACTAGAATTATGATAGCCAAAAGAATCCATTGGATTAAACCGGAAGGCATAAAACCATTTGATCCAAAAATCGCGTTGGCGGCAAGATTACTGTAGTTTCTACCAGTATCGTTAACAGTTCCATTTTCTGTTTGGACCGTATCGATAAAAGTATCAGGGAAATTATTGTTATTATTTATACTTGTAATAGGGGGGGTAGCCGTATTATTTACGGTAAAAAAAGCCGCATCAGAATATCCTCCGCCTGGGGCTCCATTAAAAACAGTGATGAAAAATCCACCATTAGTGCGGTATGCGTATGTGTCATTTCCGTTTATTTGAACCAAAAGGTGAGAATCATCTATAAAAGTCGTAGGGCGGTTAGAGGCGTTTACTCTAGCAATCGAACTTGGAACAAAGCCACTTCCGGTAATAGTTATAGTCTTTGTGCCTATACCCACATTACTAGATTTTGGATTGATTGAATCAATACTTGGTATCGGATTATTTATTTCATTAGAGTAATTACCGTCAGTTGTTCTATAGGTAATATTTGTGCCATAAGCAGCTGAAACCTCATTAAAAGATAAAGGCATGAAAACTAAACTGAAAGCCAAAATAACCAATATCCCCAAGATGAAAACTATTATTTTGTTATTTATCTTTTCCATATCCAGCAGTATAGCATATTCATAAATAAAAGTCAAGTTTTTCGGGTAATGTGCACACACATATGGCGGTTTCTCCTAGAATGGAGGAATGAGCATACATATGGTTAAAACAATCAAAGAAGAAAAGCTAAAATGGGTGCTANCGATAGCGAAGAAGGAAGTTAAATTAAGAGATGTAGCAAAAGTATGCCCGCATGGAAAACGAAGCCTGGAACGCTGGGTGGCACTCTACAAAGAGAAAGGAGAAGCAGGACTGGAACCCAAATCAACCGAACCGAAGACCCAGAAAGAAGAGACACCAATCTGGATCAAGGAAAAAATCATTTGCATACGAAAGAAAACCAAAAAGTGTGCGTTAAAAATACACTGGCAGCTGGAAAAGGAAGGAATATCGATCCACGAAAGAACCATCGGAAAGATTTTAAAAAAGGAAAGATTGGTACGAAAGTACCGAGTCCGAAAAATCAAATACAAATATATTAGAGCCTTGAGACAACCCGGAGAACTGGTCGAGATTGACGTCAAATATGTGCCAGGACGCATTAAAAACAAAAGATATTACCAATATACAGCGGTTGATACAGCGTCGAGATGGAGACATCTTGCTGTATACGATGAGCAGACAAATTTTCATTCAATTCTCTTTTTAAAAGAAGTCATGAGAAAATTTGAACACAAAATACAAGCGATTAAAACGGACAATGGATCGATTTTCACCAACTACTACACCAGTATGACTAAAAGAAGTGATATGACCGTTAAAACAATTCATGCGCTGGACATCTTCTGCCAACAAAACAATATCATTCACTACTTGATTGACCCTGGGAAACCGGCTCAAAATGGAACAGTGGAAAGAAGTCACCGGGAAGACCAGGAGAAATTCTACGACAAACACAAATTCAAAAACATCCGACACTTGCAAAAAGAGCTTGGAACGTGGAATACTTACTACAACAATTTAGAGCATTGCGGTTTAAACGGAAAAACGCCAAATGAATTTCTAAAAGATTATCAATTAATTAAACCGCCATATGTCTGTACCTAAAACAAAAGCCCTTATAATATAAGGGCTTTTTGGCATAATTTTGATAATTTACGCTTTCGGCGCTTCTCCGCTAGTTGGCGGATTCTCTGGTGGCTTTTCTTTGAATTCTGCATCTTTGACTTCCGGATTTTGTTCTTCAGGAGGAGTTGCATCCGGAGGAGTTTGCCCAGCTTTCGCCATCGCCTCCCCTATTTTAG